>Ga0134121_10005198_pt1 | contig 10604 bp, 6 predicted proteins | sample KB301_FD_96463 | JGI IMG/M metagenome (GOLD analysis project Ga0134121, IMG submission 96463) | Terrestrial soil microbial communities without Nitrogen fertilizer from Kellogg Biological Station, Michigan, USA - KB3-0-1 | ecosystem: Environmental > Terrestrial > Soil > Unclassified ...
CCGCTCCAATTAGAATATCGCGCCCGACCAGCGGATCGCGATACCCGCCCGCCAGCAGCCGGCTCCACGCAATGATTCGTTGAGGCCAACGCTTGCGAACGAACGGTTCCAGCGCGACATACAGCACCCAGAGGAAAAACGCAGTGAAGACCGCGAACGCCACATGAACCGTGAACAGGCCGAACTCGTAATCAGCCGAACCGTTGTGATGTTCCATGAACAACCAGTAAAGCATGCGCAGTGTCAGAAACAGCAGCGCCAGACGGGTCGCTCCGCGGCGGTCACCCCGGCCCAGTTTCAAATGCTTGCGGGCGATGAGCGCGCTGCCAACGAGCACGATCAGGAAGACCGCTATGATGATAAAGGTGAGCGCCCGGTCCCGGCCACTTTGGGGCGCTTGCTCCTGTCTCATTGGTTGATCCCAGGGATAAATAGTTTCGAAGTAGACCGGCTTGCCCCGGAACGCTGCCGCCTCGACGTGGGTCTTGAGTTCGGGATGCGCGGGATCAGCGCCGTCCCAGGCTACGCGCGTGTCGTACGCGTGCAAAGGCACTGAGATCGAAGCGACCTGTTTGAAACTCGCCATGTCCAATCCCGCCTCGCGAAAGGGGACCGTCCAATCAGGGCCGGCGTTTTCGCCGCCGGCAGGTTCACGTTGCGGCGGGACCCCAATGAACCAGTGCAGGTGCCCGTTCATGTCCAGGTAAAGACTGGTCATGCCGGAAACATCCAGCGCCGGCCTATCGACCTGAATCTGTTCCGTGGTGTCAAAGTAACGGGGACTCTCGCGATACCAGAATCGATATGCGCCCGGCCCATCAGTTCGCAATCTGTTCCAACGCGCCGGTGACTGATCCTGCGACTCAACGTAATGCAGATAGTCCGTCTTGAGGACAATGCCATCCTCGCTATCCAGCGGCGGCGCCGTATAGCCCATCTTCCTGATCACGTCCCGCGCTTGTACGCGCAACGCTTCCGGCGGCAGATCCAGCGAAGTCATGCGATAAATGGCCGTGTATCGGGTGAGCCAGCAGGCGAGTGCCATGACCCCGATAAAGGTAACCAGCAACGCCGTGGCTATGGCGGGCTTAAGTCCACCTTCCATGGGAGCGGCCGCAACCATCTCCGGCGAAGGAGTTTCGCCGGCAGCGAGCGCCGCGGCAATCGGATCACCGCCCGGCAACGCAGCGGCGACCTGCAAAGCCGTCGAGGGTCGCCGCGAGGGATCCTTCTGAATACAACGATCGATGACTTTCTCTACGACCGGATCGAGATCCTTGACGATCGACGTTGCGTTGGTGGGCGTCGTGTCGCTGCGTCTTAACTTTATTAGTTCGTTCAGCGTGGCGGCTTCGAAAGCGCGCTTGCCGGTGAAGAGTTCATAGAGCACCAGGCCGAGCGAATAGATGTCGCTCTTGATCGTCTGCTCTTTGCCTTCGATCTGCTCAGGCGCCATATAAGCAGGCGTGCCGGCCCGCATTTCATCGACGCCGAATTCTTCCACCAGACCCGCCAGGCCAAAGTCGAGCACGCGCGCGTTGCCATCACCGTCGATCATTATGTTCGCCGGCTTCAGATCGCGGTGCAGCACGCCGGCGTCATGCGCAGCTGCCAATCCGGCGCAGATTTGTCGCGCGATCTGAATTGCTTTGTCCTGAGGCAGCCGGCCAATGCGGCGCAGCAGCGAAGAGAGTTCTTCGCCTTTGATAAATTCCATCGAGAGGAAATGGCGCCCGTCTACTTCACCGATGTCGTAAACGCGGCAGACGTTCTTGTGCGACACCTGCCGGGCCACGCGCACTTCGCGATGAAAGCGGGCCAACGCGGCGCCGTCGCTCAACAGATCATCCGGAAGAAATTTAAGCGCCACCGGTTGAACTAACTTTAGGTCATCGGCGCGATAGACCTCGCCCATGCCGCCCCGGCCCAGCAAGCCGACGATGCGATAGCGCTCGGCGATTATTTCGCCCGGCACAAACCGCGCGTCATCAATCGAGTCGAAAGATGAATATGAACGGGAGGTCCTGCGACTGCTGTCGGTAGCTTTCTTCTTCGGGGGCTTGTCTGGATCCAACAGTTGGGTCGGAGAAAAAGAATCACTGAGAGAGGTCGCGCATGAAGGACAGGCAATCGCATCGACGGGAATCTCGCGCTGGCACTGAGGGCAGTTCATTGGCCGCGGATTGTAGCAGAAGTGACGGAGCGCGGACATCTTGTCCGCCGGCGGGCGCAGAACGCTTCAATCTCGTCTCAGGTCCACCGAAGGTTCGCGCTGCGCGCTCAGGCGGACAGGATGTTGCGCTCCGATTTTTCACCAGTCCAACCTCCGACCTTTCCCCCGCATCCATTACTCGGATAACAATCCAGTCTTTCGTAAGCACTAACAGAGTCTCCCTCCATTCGGTCTCCCTAAGATCAAAACCCTTTTTCCGCCTTAGGAGGCAAAGCCATGCAACGCACTCTCCTCTTAGTCCTGATCTCTCTACTTTCAGTCAACTCGTTTGCGCAAACGCGGCGCGCCCGAATCTCGCCCACCGCAGTGATAAAAACAGAGACGCAAACGCTGCCTATTCGGCGGGTGATTCTATACAGCAACGGTGTCGCCTATATCGAACGACGCGGCACGGTTAGCGGACACGCCGAAATTAGTCTTTCATTCAAGCAGTCCCAGGTCGATGATGTTTTGAAATCGATGGTCGTGCTCGATCTGGGTCAGGGCCGGATCGGTGCGGTCAGTTACAACTCTTCGGCGCCGCCGGCAACCCGCCTCGCCGAGATTCCGTTTTCTATTTCGTCTTCGGCTGAGGGCAGTCTGACGAGTGGATTGTCGGGCGTCTTGAGCCAACTGCAGGGCGCGCGCGTAGTTGTCTCGACTGCGAACCGTACTGCCACCGGTTCGATTCTGACTGTCGAGGAACGCAAGACCCAGATCGATTCGGGGAAGGCGCCGGCAGTCACGCGCTCGCTGGTGATTGCTTCAGACAAGGGCGAGTTGGTGGGTTTTGATCTCAATGAAGTACGATCCGTACAACTGGTAGATGAAGGCACCCGGCGTGACATCGCCCAATTCGCGAGCGCCAGCGCCTCAGCCCGGCGGCGAGACGCCAAGACCATAGTCGTCACTTCCGACGGCGGTGCATCGCGCGAGATGGTGGTCAGCTATACCATCGCCGCTCCCATCTGGAAGACAACTTACCGTGCCGTGCTGGATCAAAGCGGCAAACCCTTCTTCCAGGGTTGGGCTCTGGTCGACAACGTAAGTGACGAAGACTGGACCAATATTCAACTATCGTTGGTTTCCGGCACACCTGTCTCTTTCATTCAGCCAATTCAGAATCCGTTCTATCGCTATCGTCCGATAGTACCGATGCCCGAGGATCTGAACCTAAAACCGCAAGTGTACGAGCCTAAAGAAGGCGATCCCGGACTGGGAGGGATGTCGGGGACTATCAAGGATCCGAACGACGCAGCCATTCCGGATGTCAAAGTCGAGATCAGGAACACGACGACAAACCAGAGTTATGCGGTTACCACTGACGACGAGGGTCGCTACAACGTTTCCGGTCTGGCGCCTGGTACCTACACTCTGACTGCTGAAATGTCGGGGTTCAACAAGATGCAGGTGACAGACTTGCTTGTAAAGGCCGGTGCGGATTCCAACTTTGACCTGTCCATGCGAGTAGCGACCGTTTCAGAAACCGTGACTATCAGGGGCGGCGGTACAGAAGGCTTTTCAAACGGGCCGACAAATGGCCGCGGCATTAAGAGCTTAAGCTATCTCGGGCGCAACAAAGATCGGATTAACAACTTTACAATGGACGGTTTGGATTCTGCGCGCCGGTCAAAGACTACGGCGCAGGTCATCACCGAGGGCGACTCTGGTGTGCAGACCGAAGCCAACGGGGCCGAAGTGGGCGACCTGTTCGAATATCGTATCGAGCAGCCCGTGACCGTGCCTCGTGATCGCTCGGCCCTGATTCCAATTTTGCAAACGCGCATGGAAGGCGAGCGTGTTTCAATCTTCGATGAGTCGGCGCATGGCGGCCGCCCCCTTGGCGGCATGCTGCTCAAGAACAATTCACCGCTGACACTTGAAGGTGGTTCAATCACGGTAATCGATGGTGACGCTTATGCCGGCGAAGCTTTGATGGAAAGACTCAAACCGGGAGAGGAACGACTGATTTCCTTCTCGCTCGATCTGGGCACGCTGGTCTCGGCCAAAACGAAAGCCGATCGCTCGCCGGTGTTTCTGGTAAAAGCGCTCAACGGCGTGTTCCAGGCACACTATTACGAGACGAGCGCTAAGACCTACACCCTGACTAATCAGACGGATAAGCCACGGGTCGTGTTTGTGCAGCACCCGATGCGACAGGGCTGGAAGCTGTCCGACAAGGGATTAAAGCCTGACAGTCAAACTGCCAATTCGTATCGCTTTCGGGTCTCACTCAAGGCCCACGAAACGATCGCCTTGCCTATAAGTGAACGCCGAGAGTTGATGGATACGTACGATGTCGGAAGTTTTGGTCGCGAACAACTCGAACTGTTTGTCCGGCTCAACTATGTAGACGAAGCGGCGCGGGCGACGCTGGAAAAAATAATTGCGCTAAAGGATGGCCTGGCCTCGACTGAGGCGCAGCTGCATGCAATCGACCGCGAAACATCAGAAATTGGCCAGGACCAACAGCGCTTGCGCGACAATATTAAGGCGCTGACGGCGACGGCCGAAGCCAGAGATCTGATCACTCGATATATTGCGAAGGCGGGCGAGCAGGAAACGCGCCTGGAACAATTGACGAAAGACAAACAGGCCGCTGCCCTCGAACGAATCAGATTGCAGGAAGAGCTGGCAAGAATGATTCGCGGTCTGACAGTCGATCATTTGCTGACGCAAAACCAGGCGCCTTAGCAGACACAACGGGTTCACGCTCCGAGTGTGTTTCTAATCTTGCCCAGCAACTTGTCAATCTCCAGCGGCTTGAGAAACACCTCAGCGCATCCGGCGGCCATCGCGTCTTGCTTAACATCCGACGTCGCGTATGCACTGATCGCAAAGATAGGTGTGCGCGATAAGGTGTGCCTCAGTCGCAACTGGCGCGTGGCTTCGACGCCGTCCATCTCAGGCATGGCCAGATCCATCAGGATTAGATCGGGCGTGACGCGGTTCGCTTGCAGCAGGCCTTCTTTGCCGTCGCGAGCTTCGACGACCTTATAGCCTTTAGCGCGCAGTAAAGACGAAAGTAGTGTGCGACTATCAGGATAGTCTTCGACCACCAGAATCACAGGAGTAGCGGCTTTTTTTGCCATCTCAGTTACCTCATCAAAAAATTTAGTCGATGAGGTCTGATCAGATGGGGGTCTGTCCAGACAGGGCGTGTATCCACCATAGCGCGCCGGTCGGTGTCGGCGCAAGTCCTAATTTCGGAGCGCGGACATCCTGTCCGCCAGCGGGGGCAGCCCGCTCAGCGTCTTGGTGGCACACGTTCTCTTTGGAGCTATTCGCGCTGCGCGCTCGGGCGGACAGGATGCCCGCGCTCCGTGGCGAAGGCTATCGGCCGCGAATCATTACCCATGCGAGCGCCGAACCGGCCAACGCCAGCCCCGCACCCAGGAGCATTACGCGACGAAAACCAAACACGAAACATTCGTCGATGGCTTGCTTGATCGACTGGCGCGTTTCTTCGTCGATACGCTGAGGAATGTCCGCGGCGGCCAGCTTCAGGCGCTCTGTGTTCAATGCCTGACGTGCTTCCGCCGTTATCGGCATCTGATTAAGACGCCGATCAAGACAGTTATTGAAAGCATGAAACATGATCAGTCCGAAAACTGCGACGGCCAATAAACCAGCCGTGCGCGAGACGGCATTGTTAACTCCGGACGCGATTCCCGCGTGGCTCTGGTTGACTGAGTTCATGACTGTAGTCGTCAGCGGGGCAACGCTAATCGCCATGCCCAATCCCAGCACTATGATGGCCGGAAAGAAAGTGGTGAAGTAGCTTCCGCCGACGCCGGGTCTGAGAAACAAAGCAAATCCAGCCGCCGCGATAATTGGTCCCACGACCAGCGGCAGACGCGCGCCGTAACGCTTGACCAACCCACCGGACCAGCGCGACAGCAGGAACATGATCAGAATAAAGGGCAGCGTAGCGGCGCCTGCGGCAGTCGCCGTGTACCCCTGCACTTGGATCAGGTTTAGCGGCATGAAGAAGAGCGTACCGACAAGCGACGCATACAAAAAGAGCGTGAGCATGTTCGCGCCGGCAAAGTTACGCGAGCTAAACAGACTCAGCGGCATCATCGGATGTTTGACGCGCGCTTCAACCAGGATGAATAGACCAAAAATGATGATGCCTGCTATCAGTGAACCGATCACTGTCGGGCTCTGCAAACCTAAACGCGATGACTCGATCAGACCGTAGACGATTGTGCCGAGGCTGAGAGTGGCAAGTCCGGCTCCCAGCAGATCCAACTCCTTCGAATCTTCTTCATTCCGGCTTTCCGGAACGAATCGCACCACCAGCAACAGCACGGCGATCGCCAGTGGCAGATTGAGAAAGAAAACCGCGCGCCAGGAAACGTGTTCGATCAACCATCCACCGATGACCGGACCCATCGCCGTAGTGATCGCGGTTGAGCCTGACCACGTGCCGATAGCCTTTCCGCGTTCTTCTTCAGGGAACGACGCGCTGATAATCGCCAGACTGCCCGGAACCAGCATGGCGCCGCCGATGCCCTGGACTGCACGAGCAACGATCAGTTGGAGGATGTTTGGCGCCAGTCCGCACCAGGCCGAAGCCAGCGCAAACAGCACGACTCCGATTGCATAAATGCGCCGGCGTCCGAAGTGATCGCCGAGCGAACCACCGAGAAATAACAAGGCTGCGAGAAAGAGCGCGTACGATTCAACCACCCACTGCACATCGACGGAGGTGGCGTTGAGCTTTTCCTGCAAAGCGGGCAGGGCTACGTTGACGACCGTGCCGTCGATGAACACCATGCTCGATCCGAGAATGGTGGCGGCGAGAATCCAACGCGCACTCGCTTTCGCGCACGGCGCGGTTGCTCCGGCGGCGGAGATTACGGCTTCATCGCAGGGCGGTTTGAGGATGTTCACGCGGTCACCGTACTACGATTTAGGTCCTGACGACCAGTATGTTGTGCACTCTTCCACTACCGTAACAATTCCTCTATCATCTCTGGATGAAGGTCAAGGAGATCCTCAGACTTCCTGAAAACGATGGATGGTATCTTTCAAGGACGAAAGGAAGCCATCGACAGCTTAAGCATCGCGAGAAGCCAGGTACGGTTACAGTCGCAGGGAAATCGAGTATCGACGTACCACCGGGCACTCTCAACAGTATCTTGAAGCAGACTGGACTTAAGAAAGAAGGGCAATAACTGATATGCGCTACGCCGTAATAGTTGAAGAGGGTGAAAGCAGCTTCGGAGCTTATGTACCCGATCTACCGGGATGTGTGGCAGTAGCGGAAACGAGGAATGGAGTTTTGCGGCTTATCGAAGAGGCAATCGAGTTTCATGTTGAGGGCCTGCGACAAGATGGCCAGACTATTCCCGCACCTTCTTCGAGCATCGAGTACGTCGAAGTTCGCGCGGCGTGATTTTTCTCACCTGCTTGTTTTTATCATGGACCTTTGTATCCACGGCCTCATTGCTTCAAATTAACCGCCGCTCAAACAACAGGACGCCGCCCGCTATCAGCGAACGGCGTCTTGAATTGAACTCCAATCGGAATGGAACGCGCTCATTACCTCGAGCGGTTCGGTCTCAGACTTAGTACCTAATCCTCACACTAAAGCTGCCGCTGTTATCACTAAAGTCATCGTCGTTGATAGCGAGTATCAAACGGCCATCAGTGGGAACTGACGTGGTCAGTGAACTGCCGATCAGATAGGGCTGACTCAATTGACCATTCTCCATGCGAATATAGGCGATAAGCGCTCCGGGTCCCGCCGTGGGCACCGGGCGGGAATTCACCACCGAACCAATACCGGTGTTGCGGCCGCCTTCGGGTCCCACCTCCCCGATGCGCCGGCCGGCTACGACAACTCCCGTGGCGCTGAAAGTTATGGAATCGCCAGTCCGCACATCGATCCCGGTGTCGGTGCCGCGTGATGTCCCGGGAACCTGGATGGTTACGTCCTGAGGAGAGCGATTGCGATCACGGTAACGATCATTTTGATCCGAAGGAAGCCGGTCGCGCGAGCGTCCCCGCCCGGAGGGATTTCGCGGACGATCACCCGGATTATCGAGCGCATTCAGATCGCGTTCGCTCCTAACCTGCACGGTGAAGCTGCCGCGTGCGTCGCTGAACGAGCCGCGATTGGCAGTGAGATAGAGACGTCCATCGCGATCGGCGGTGAACTCGCGCGTTGAACCAAGTTCCATAATCGGTGCGCGCGGGTCATCGCCAATTGCTCCGATCAATTCGCCTTCGGCTGCGCGTGGCAACGGTGAAGTCGGGTCGGTTGAGCGCAGACCGTCAGGCGTTATGCGCACGCGCCCGGCCATAATCACGCCTGAGGCGGTGACCTGAACTTTCTGGCCGCGCCGCAGATCCACTCCCGAATCGACCCAATTGGAATCCAGCGTTACCTGTACCGAGCGAGTCTCGAGGCGCGCTTCGTCAAGGTTGCGCCCGTCAATTTCAATGTGATCAACTTCGGCGGGCCGGAAATACTGTATCTCTCCCTCATTAGTCCGGTTGCGAGCGACTTCCGTTGATTGCGTGGTGTAACGGTTCTCAACGCGCACGACGAAGCGTCCATTGGTAAAGCCCAACACGGTACCGCGAATCGTTCGTCCGTCCTTCAGATAGATAGTGTCGGCCGCTGCAAAACTGGCCGCTAATACGGTCAAAACTAAAGCTAGAATGAGTTTTCTCATGGTTTGGTCCTTTCAAGTCTGGTCAACAGGATTCCTTGGGAGAGAATTTATAGGGCGGATGTTAAGCGTCTAGCTTATACCGAAGCCCAACAGGGAGCAAGCTGAGGGCACTTGGCCGTGGTGCCGTTTCGGCTGGGTGCATTGGCGGTTTAGACAAGAAGCACTCCCTGTCGCCACAGACTCGAGAGAAAGTCGCGCACGCCTTCCCTTACCTTCGTCCACAAGGCTTCGTTGTTTGGTTCAAACACCACCCACTGGGTACCTTTGTCGATGGAGCGTTCCAGAAAGATGAAGAGTCGCCGAAGGTTTACGTACTTCCATACGGAATCTGACGAAAGCGTCCGGCCGCCCCACACCAGATTTCCGCGATCCGGGAAGAAACGTAAAGCGTTAACTCCATCAGGATTGAGCAATGCTTGATCTGCGCTGGTGATAGCCTGCGTGAGCTTCGTGATACCGCGAATAGATTCGTTGGCCGGGGCTTTGTGGACACAGCTTTCGATGTCTACCCGCGCATAGATGCCGGCGATGTGACCCGATGGCGCAAGTGGTACGTCGCTGCCGTTGTTGGGATCCGAAACTTCGAGCCACGGATAATAAAGCGCAGCAAAGGCGGTGTTGAATCGCTGACGAAAACTACGGATGCCGGGGATGTCGAGGTGATTCGGGGGATCAAGAGTGGCAAAGGACTCTCGCTGAGAATCGCAAAACTTGATCAGCGCCTCATGAATTGTCGCTGACCACATGCCCGGCGCCAGGCAGACGGCAACCTCATCAACTTCTCGAAAGGTCTGAATCGCGCGGACAAAATCATCCAGGCTGAGGGCGCTCGGATTCTTGCGTTCGATCCGTTTGACATACAGCCGTTGGCCGCCACTATCGAAAAAACCCTTGACCGCAAGATGCAACTGCCACCACTGCCCGCCCTCTTCCAGATCCAGAGCCCACTTGTCACGCAATGCTGCCGCAGGTTCGGAGAGGCCCGCGCCGAACTTGCTTACGAATTGATTGAAACTTGTTATTAGCGCGGGACGCTTCGGTCCGCGTTTGGTAACGCCGACCATTCCGGCGGTGGCGGTGGGGACGCCCTCTATCCGTCGCGCGGCAGCAGCGGTTTCGTCTATGTAAACTCCGGGAGCTTGTGGTTGAGTCATCGACGTAAGAGCAAAGCAACGTTTAGAGGCGGGCTACCGCCCGCCTTCTCTCAGAAGCTTATTACTACTACAAAGAAGGCCGGCGGTAGCCCGCCTCTAAACGTTGCGATGCCAGTTAGTCACTCGAACCTTTGAGTCAATCAGCCCTTCGTCAATTCATCAGCGATGTCATTTGCGCCAAAGACCTTGCGCAGGACTTCGTTCATGGCGCGCACGTCGACCGAGATTGCGCGGTTGACTGATTCGTCGTACATGAAATCCCCGACTAACGATTGAATGTTGCCGTCAAAGATTAGCCCCACCAACTCGCCGTTCTTATTGATCGTCGGCGAACCGGAGTTGCCACCGATGATGTCGTCAGTCGAGACGAAATTAAACGGCGTCTTCAAATCAACGGCCGACTTTTTCTCCAGCCAGCGCGGCGGCAAATTATAGGGAAACTCAGACTTGAACTGGGTCGAGCGATCATACAGACCGCCCAGCGTAGTGAAAGGCGCAACTTTCTTGCCGTTCTCCATATATCCTTTGACTGCGCCATAAGAGAGACGC
>Ga0134121_10005200_pt1 | contig 10603 bp, 10 predicted proteins | sample KB301_FD_96463 | JGI IMG/M metagenome (GOLD analysis project Ga0134121, IMG submission 96463) | Terrestrial soil microbial communities without Nitrogen fertilizer from Kellogg Biological Station, Michigan, USA - KB3-0-1 | ecosystem: Environmental > Terrestrial > Soil > Unclassified ...
CGCGGCGGGGGAAAATCACTACACCCGCTTCGAATTCAACCGCGTGATCGAGGACGGTTCGATCACCATCCTGCAGCCGGACCTGTCCAAGACCGGTGGCATCACCGAGGCGCTTCGCATCGCCGCCATGGCCTCGGCCTGCAAACTGCCGATACACCCGCACAGTTCGATGACCGGCCTGAACCACGCGGCTTCCATCCATTTCCTCGCCGCCATCGACAACGGCGGCTATTTCGAGGGAGATGTATCCAAAGCCAACAAGTTCCGCGATGATCTGGTTTCGAAGCCCTATGAAGTGGACAAGGACGGCAACGTCTGGCCGCTGGACAAGCCCGGGCTCGGGCTGGAAGTAAACGAGGAATTCCTGCTGAAGCACCCCGCCATCGAAGGACCTGGATATATATGAGACTGCTCTTTGCCCTGCTTTTGATTTGTTTTTCAGTAAATTCAAATTCACAAAGCTGGCCGTCGAGGCCGCTGCGCTACATCGTTCCGTTCCCGCCGGGCGCTTTTAACGACACGCTTGGACGCACCATCTCCGCGGAACTTTCCAGGACCCTCGGCCAGCCGATGGTGGTTGACAACCGGCCGGGCGGCAACAGCGTGATCGGCACTGAGATCGCTGCCAAATCGGCGCCTGACGGTTACACGCTGTTCGGCGCGGCCCTGCCCTTTTCCGCGATCCAGAGCCTGTACAAGACTTCGTTCGACGTCACGAAGGACTTCGCGCCCATCACCCTGGCGGGCTTTTCGGCGAACCTGCTGGTCGCCAATCCCTCGTTTCCGCCGAACAGCGTGAAGGAACTGATCGAGTACGCCCGCAGGAACCCGGGCAAGATCAACTACGGCAGCTCCGGAAACGGCACCTCGGTGCACCTGGCGATGGAGCTGTTCAAATCCATGACGAAGACCTACATGCTGCACATTCCCTATAAGGGCAGCGCCCCCGTGGTGACCGACCTCATCGCGGGCCAGGTCGACGTCATGTTCGACAACATGCCAAACGTCATCGGCCATGTGCGAGCCGGCAAGATGAAAGCGCTGGCAGTCACCACCGCGCAGCGCTCGCCGCAGGCGCCCGAGATTCCAACCGTGGCCGAAGCCGGCGTGCCCGGCTACGAGCAGACCGCCTGGTTCGGCGTGCTGGCGCCCGCGGGCACGCCGCGCGACATCATCGGCCGGCTGAACGGCGAGATCATCAAGGTGCTGAACTCGCCCGATGTGAAGGAGCGCTTCGGCAAGCAAGGCGTCGAAGTGCGCACCTCCACCCCGGAGCAGTTCTCCACCTTCCTGCGCAGCGAAGTTGACCGCTGGGGCAAGGTGATCCGGGAAGCGGGCATCAAGGCGGACTAGATGAAAACAGACGAAACCCACGGCGAACTGCGCGACGCAGTCCGCGCCCTCTGCGCGACTTTCGATTCCGCCTACTGGCAGAAGATCGACGAAGCGCGCGCCTATCCGGACGCTTTCGTCGCGGCGCTCACCAAGGCCGGCTGGATGTCGGCCCTGATTCCCGAGGAACACGGCGGCTCGGGGCTTTCCCTCACTGAAGCCTCCGTCATCATGGAGGAGATCACGCGCTCGGGCGGCAACGCCGGCTGCTGCCACGGGCAGATGTACAACATGAACACGTTGCTGCGCAACGGCTCGGAGGCGCAGAAGAAGAAATACCTGCCGAAGATCGCGACCGGCGAGCTGCGCCTGCAATCCATGGGCGTCACCGAGCCCACCGCCGGCACGGACACCACCAGCATCAAGACCGTGGCGGTGAAGAAAGGCGACCGCTACGTGGTCAACGGCCAGAAGGTCTGGACCTCGCGCCTGCAGCACTCGGAGCTGATGATCCTGCTCGCGCGCACGACGCCGCTCGACAAGGTGAAGAAGAAATCCGAGGGGATGTCGATCTTCCTCGTCGACACCAAGAGCAAGGGCCTGACGGTCAAGCCGATCCGCAACATGGTGAACCACGAGACCAACGAAGTGTTCATCGACAACCTCGAGGTACCCGTCGAGAACCTGATCGGCGAGGAAGGCAAGGGCTTCAAGTACATCCTCGACGGCCTGAACGCCGAGCGCATCCTGATCGCCTCCGAGTGCATCGGCGACGGCTACTGGTTCATCGACAAGGCGACGAAATACTCCAAGGACCGCGTGGTGTTCGGCCGGCCGATCGGCCAGAACCAGGGCATCCAGTTCCCGATCGCCGAGGCCTACATGAAGGTCGAGGCCGCCAACCTGATGCGCTACAAGGCGGCCTCCCTGTTCGACGAGAAGAAGCACTGCGGCGCCGAAGCGAACATGGCGAAGCATCTCTGCGCCACGGCGTCCTGGGAGGCGGCCAACGTCTGCATCCAGACTTTCGGCGGCTTCGGCTTCGCCGCCGAATACGACGTCGAGCGCAAATTCAGGGAGAACCGCCTCTATCTGGTGGCGCCAATCTCAACCAACCTGATCCTGTCGTACGTCGCCGAGCACGTCCTCGGCCTGCCCCGCTCCTTCTAGCAATTCAGTTTGTCGTCCCCGCGGCTATAGGCGGGGACCCATCGTCGCTTTCCGGCGACAGAACCCAACGCGCCTTCGGTTGTCTATTTGCAGCCATGCTCCATGAAATCGTAGGTCTCGCCGATGAACCGCCGGCCAAGCGCCGCTGGTTCCACGACGACTATTTCGACCTGTTCGTCTGGCACACGCTGAATGGCGAACTGACGCGCTTCCAGCTCTGCTACGGCATCCTCGCCAGCGAGCGGGCGCTCGTCTGGCAGAGCCAGGGCGGATTTTTCCACGACGGCCTGGCCACCGGCGAGGCCGAGTCGCTGCAGGCCGTCAGGGCGCGCTTCGAAGCCGCCGCGCCGACGCTGCCGAAACATATTCGCATCGCCGTAGGCGCGCACCTCAATGAATTCGCGAAGCTCGTGAACGAAGTGCCGATGCGCCGCAAGACGTTCCGCCGCGCCGCCTGGCAGAAGCGCCTGTCGCAGGCGCCCCGCAAGACCGCCTGATTTCCTACAGGGGCTTCTTGAGGTAGTTGCCGATTTCGCCGATCACGCCGCGGCGGAAGGTCAGCACGCAGATCACGAAGATGATCCCCTGGGTGACGGTGACCCAGGCGCCGAGCTGCGCGAGGTAGTTCTCCATCGTGATGATGATGAAGGCGCCGACGACCGGCCCGAACACGGTGCCGAGGCCGCCGAGCAGCGTCATCAGCACCACTTCTCCCGACATGCTCCAGTGCACGTCGGTCAGGGAGGCGAGCTGGAACACGATGGCCTTGGTCGCGCCCGCGAGGCCCGCCAGCGTCGCCGACAGCAGGTAGGCGAGCAGCTTGTAGCGGTTCACGTCGTAGCCGAGCGACAGCGCCCGCGGCTCGTTCTCGCGGATCGCCTTGAGCACCTGGCCGAAGGGCGAGTAGATGACGCGGTAGATCAGCAGGAACCCGGCCATGAAGATCACGAACACGGTGCCGTACATCGCCCAGACGTTCGACAGGTCGAGGAAGCCGAGCAGCGTGCCGCGCGGCACCGCCTGGATGCCGTCCTCGCCCCCCGTCCAGTGCGCCTGCAGGTAATAGAAGTAGATCATCTGGGCCAGCGCCAGCGTGGTCATCGCAAAGTAGATGCCCTGGCGGCGGATCGCGATCAGGCCCGTGGCCAGGCCAAGCAGCGCCGCGCAGGCGGTGGCGAAGAGGATCGCGAACTCGGGCGGGAAACCCCATGCCTTGGCCGCATACGCCGCCGCGTACCCGGCGGTGCCGAGGAACATGGCGTGGCCGAAGGACAGCAGCCCGCCGAAGCCGATCAGCAGGTTGAAGGCGCAGGCGAAGAGCGCGAAGCACATCGCCTTCATCAGGAACACCGGGTAGACGACGAGCGGCGCCAGCAGGAAGAACGCCGCCATCACGCCGAGCGCGATTTTCTGTGAACGCGGCATGCGCGGGTGTTTCCTACTTTTGCGCGCCGAACAGGCCGGCGGGCTTGATCATGAGCACGATCGCCATGATCACGAAGATCACGGTGTTAGAAGCTTCCGGGTAAAACACCTTGGTAAGGCCCTCGATGACGCCCAGGCCGAATCCGGTCAGGATCGAGCCGAGGATGGACCCCATGCCGCCGATCACCACCACCGCGAACACCACGATGATCAGGTCCGCGCCCATCTGCGGGCTGACCTGGTAGATCGGCGCCGCCATCACGCCGGCGAATGCCGCGAGCGCCACGCCGAAACCGTAGGTCAGCGTGATCATGCGCGGCACGTTGATGCCGAAGGCCTGCACCAGCGCCGGGTTCTCGGTCGCCGCGCGCAGGTAGGAGCCGAGCTTGGTCTTCTCGATCATGAACCAGGTGCCCAGGCAGACCACCAGCGAGGCAACGATCACCCAGGCGCGATAGTTCGGCAGGAACATGAAGCCGAGGTTGCGGCCTCCGGCGAGCTGTTCGGGCATCGAATACGGCAATCCCGACGTGCCGTACTCGTTGCGAAACACGCCCTGGATGATCAGCGCGAGGCCGAAGGTCAGCAGCAGGCCGTACAGGTGGTCGAGCTTGTACAGCTGGCGCAGCATCAGCCGCTCGATGACGATGCCGGTGGCGCCCACGATCGGCGGCACCAGCAGCAGGGACCACCAGTAGCCGAGGCCGAGCTTGCTCGTCAGCAGGTAGGCGCCGAACGCGCCCAGCATGTACTGCGCACCGTGCGTGAAGTTGATGATGTTGAGCAGACCGAAGATCACGGCGAGCCCGAGCGAGAGCAGCGCGTAGAACGACCCATTGATCAGGCCGATCAGGAGCTGCCCGAAGAGCGCCTGCGTCGGGACGCCGAAGATCTCGGTCATTTGCTCAATCTCCCTGCGTCAGGCTAGAGGTTGCAGCCACCATCTTTTTCGGGCCTGAAGGCCTGGTCGGCCGGGATCGTGGCGCGCACCTTGTAATAGTCGTACGGCCCCTTCGACTCCGACGGCTTCTTCACTTCCACCAGGTACGCCGGGTGCAGCGTGCGCCCGTCCTTGCGGATGCTGCCCTTGCCGAACAGCGGATCGTCGGTGGGCATCGCCTTCATCTGCGCGACCACTTTCGTGCCGTCGTCCGTTTTCGCGGCATCGATCGCCTTCAGGTAGTGCGTCACCGCGCCGTACACGCCCGCCTGCACCATCGTCGGGTACTTGGTGCCCTTGGAAGCGGCGAGGAAGCGCTTGGTCCAGTCGCGCGTCTGGGGATTTAAGTCCCAGTAGAAGGTTTCCGTGAAGATCAGGCCCTGCGCCTTCTCCAGGCCGATGCCGTGGATGTCGGAGATGAACACCAGCATGCCCGCCAGGCTCTGGCCGCCCTTGACGATGCCGAACTCGGACGCCTGCTTGATCGAGTTGATGGTGTCGCCGCCGGCATTCGCCAGGCCGATGATCTTCGCCTTCGACGCCTGGGCCTGCAGCAGGAACGAGGAGAAATCCTGCGCGTTCAGCGGGTGGCGCACCTTGCCGAGCACCTTGCCGCCGCCCTTCAGCACCACCGCCTCGGTGTCGCGCTCGAGCGCGTGGCCGAAGGCGTAGTCCGCGGTGATGAAGAACCACGTATCGCCACCGGTCTTGACGATCGCGCTGCCGGTGCCGTTCGCCAGCATCCAAGTGTCGTAGGTCCAGTGGACCGAGTTCGGCGAGCAGGCCTTGCCGGTCAGGTCCGAGCTTGCGGCGCCCGAGATCAGGAACGCCTTGCCCTTCTGCTTGGTCACGTCGGCGATCGCCAGCGCGACCGACGAGGTCGGCACGTCGACGATGGCATCCACCTTGTCGACGTCGTACCACTGGCGCGCGATCTGCGAGCCGACGTCGGGCTTGTTCTGGTGGTCGGCGGAGACGATCTCCACCTTCAGGTTGGTCTTGTGGGCCTTGAGGTAGTCATCGACGGCCATGCGCGCAGCGACGACCGAGCCCGGCCCGCCGATGTCGGCGTACAGGCTCGACATGTCGCTCATCACGCCGATCTTTACGATGCCGTCGGATACCTGCGCGTTGGCCGTGCCGGCCAGTGCGGCAATGGCTGCCGCGATAATCGTCTGCTTGAATTTCATTGCGTACTCCTCCTGTGAATGATGACTGCTGCTATACACCCAGATATTCGTGCAGCTTGCCCATGTTGGCTTCAAGCTGCGCGTTCGGAATCATGTCCACAACCCTGCCGCTCTCCATCACGTAGTGCCGGTCGGCCACCGTCGCGGCGAAGCGGAAGTTCTGCTCCACGAGCAGGATCGTGAAGCCTTCGTTCTTGAGGCGCGCGATGGTGCGCCCGATCTGCTGCACGATCACGGGCGCGAGGCCCTCGGTCGGCTCGTCCAGCAGGAGCATTTTCGCCCCGGTGCGCAGGATGCGCCCGATGGCGAGCATCTGCTGCTCGCCGCCCGAGAGCTTCGTGCCCTGGCTTTTGAGCCGCTCCTTCAGGTTCGGGAACAGCTCGTAGATGCGCTCCAGCGTCAGTCCGCCGGCGGCCACTTCGGGCGGCAGCAGCAGGTTCTCCTCCACGTTCAGGCTGGCGAAAATGCCGCGCTCCTCCGGGCAGATCGCGATCCCCAGATTTGCGATCCTGTTCGAGCTCAGGTTCGATATTTCGGAACCCTGGAAGCGGACGGAGCCCTCGCGGCGCTCCACCATGCCCATGATGGACTTGAGCGTCGTGGTCTTGCCGGCGCCGTTGCGCCCGAGCAGCGTGACCACTTCGCCGCCGCGCACTTCGAAATCCACGCCGTGCAGGATGTGCGATTCGCCGTACCAGGCGTTCAACCCCTTGGTGGCCAGCAGCGACGTGTAGGGCTGGTTGGGCTCAGCCATGTCCCGCCCCGAGGTAGGCCTGGATCACTTCCGGATTCGCCGACACGGTCTTGTAGTCGCCTTCGGCAAGGATTTCGCCCCGCTGCAGCACGGTGATGCTGTCTGACAGTTGCTCGACCACCGACAGGTTGTGCTCGACCATCAGCACGGTGCGGTTCACCGCCGCCTTCTTGATCAGGGCCGAGATGCGGTCCACGTCCTGGTGCGCCATGCCGGCGGTGGGCTCGTCCAGCAGCATCATCTCCGGGTCGAGCGCGAGCGTGGTCGCGATCTCGAGCGCGCGCTTGCGCCCGTAGGCCAGCTCGACGGCCGCGGTGGTTTCGAATTCGGTCAGGCCCACCGCCTCGATCAGTTCGCGCGCCTTCGCATTGAGCTCGTCGAGCACGCGCGCGGCACGCCAGAAATCAAAAGAAGTCCCGCGCTTGCGCTGCAGCGCGATGCGCACGTTTTCGAGCACCGTCAGGTGCGGGAACACGGCCGATATCTGGAACGAGCGCACCAGGCCCATGCGCGCGATGCTCGCCGGGCTGGACCCCGTGATCTCGCGGCCGTTATAGAGGATCTGGCCGCGTGTCGGCTCGAGGAAATGCGTGAGGAGGTTGAAGCAGGTGGTCTTGCCGGCGCCGTTGGGGCCGATCAGCGCATGGATACTGCCGCGCCGGACGGACAGGGACACGTCCTGGACCGCGACGAAACCCTTGAATTCCTTGGTCAGCCCCCGCGTCTCGAGGATTACGTCATCTGGCAAACAACCCCTCCCCTGCTGTGGTGCAGCATGATAGCTCTATTTAAGAGCCATTCACCACGCCGGCAGACACGAGTTTTGCGATCGCAGCCTCATCGTAACCGAGGCTGCGCAGGATTTCCCCCGAATGCTGGCCGTGCGCCGGCGCATCGAAATCCGGCTGCGCGGGCTCGTCGGCGAACTTGATCGGCACGCCAAGATGGTCCCAGCCGCGCGCATCCTTCCGCACCATGCCGCGCGCCATGAAATGCGGGTCTTCCAGCACCTCCGGAAGCGTTTTCAGCGGCGCGAAGGCGACGTCGCGTCCTTTGAACCATTCGATCCATTGCGCTTTGGTTTTTTTCCTGAATTCGACGCGGAGAAATTCGCGCACCGGATCCTGTCCCGGCCCCGGCGGCAGTCTGCACAGTTCAACCAGGTCCGGTCGCCCCAGGGGCTCGAGCAGGTTCTTCGCGAATTTCAATTCCTGGCCCGCTAGCACGACGTAATCCGCGTCCCTCGTTTCATAGATGTTGTAGAGCGCATTGCCGCCCAGGGCGCGTTCCTCTTTCAACACGGGCTGGCGGCGCTCCGTCATCGCGGTGCCCATGTTGTTCGGCAGGCAGGCAAGCAGGCTGTCGGCCATCGCCATGTCGAGGTAGTCGCCCCGGCCCGTTTCCTTGCGCCGGTAAAGCGCCATCAGCACGCCCGACAGCGTCATCATCGAGGCCAGCATGTCGGCGCTGGCTATCGCGGGGATCGCCGGCTTGCCGTCGCCGCCGCGGCTGAGCGACAGCACGCCGGTCATGGCCTCGGTGGCGAGATCATGCGCGGCTATGTCGCGATAAGGGCCGCTTTGCCCGAAGGCTGCAATCGAGGCGTACACGATCTGCGGCGCGCGAGCGGCGACCTGGCGATAGCCGACGCCGAGCCGGTCGACGACGCCCGGCCGGAACGCCTCGACCAGCACGTCGGATTTCTCCGCAAGCCGCATCAGGACTTCAACGCCCGCGGGGTCCTTGAGGTTCAGCCCGAGGCTCTTCTTGCCACGATGGGTGTTGGCGAAATAGACGCTGACGCCGTCGCGCTTCGCCCCGATTTCCCGGTTCGGCTCGCCTTCGCCTAGCGATTCGATCTTGATGACTTCGGCGCCATGGTCGGCCATGAACTGCGTCATCAGCGGCCCGGGCAGGAACAGCGACAGGTCGACGACGCGCAGGCCGCGGAGCTTCACCGCTCTTCGCCTACTTCCAGTCCGGCGGGCGCTTTTCGATGAAGGCGTTCATCCCTTCCTGGCCTTCCGGATGCGCGAAGTCCGACGAGATGACTTGCCCGGCGAGCGCGTAGGCCTGCGCCAGGTCCATGTCCATTTGGCGGTAGAAGGCGCGCTTTCCGGCAGCGACGGTCGCCGGGGGTTTTGAAGCGATGATTTTTGCCAAAGAATGCACTTCAGCATCGAGAGCGTCAGCGGCCACCACCCTGTTTATCAAGCCCCACTCGAGCGCCCGCTGCGCGCTGATCGGTTCTCCGGTCAGCAGCATTTCCATCGCGTGCTTGCGCTGCAGGTTGCGTCCGATGGCCACGCCCGGCGTGGAACAGAAGAAACCCCAGTTCACGCCCGAGGTGACGAATTTCGCCGTGTCCACGGCAACGGCGAGATCGCATTGCGCCACCAGCTGGCAGCCCGCCGCGGCCGCCGCACCCTGCACTTTTGCGATCACTGGCTGCGGCAGCTTCTGGATCGACATCATCATTTCATTGCACCGGGAGAACAGCGCGGCGATTTTCGGCTGCTCGCCGAGCTCGCGGATCTCCTTGAGGTCATGTCCCGCGCAGAATCCCTTGCCCGCGGCGGCGAGGACGACCACCCGGCATGCGCTGTTCCTGCCGATCGCGTCGAACGACGTCTGCAGCGCCCCCAGCATGTCCGAAGTCAGGAGATTCATCTGCCTGGGCTGATTCAGGGTGAGGGTCACTATTCCGTCCCGCTCGTCCCGGATCAGCAGCGGCTCTCCGCCCTTCGGCACGGCGCTCATGAATCGCTCCTAGGAATCGATCGCGCTCGCGGACTTGGCCTTCTCCCGCAGCACGAACTTCTGGATTTTGCCGGTCGAGGTCTTCGGCACTTCGCCGAAAACCACCGCGCGCGGCGCCTTGAACTTCGCGAGGTGCAAGCGGCAGAAATCAATGATCTGCCTTTCACTTACGGAACTACCCTCCTTTAGTTCGACAAACGCGCAAGGAGTCTCTCCCCATTTCTCGTCCGGCATGGCCACCACCGCCGCCGCGACCACCGCGGGGTGGCGGTAGAGCACGTCCTCCACTTCGAGCGAAGAGATGTTCTCGCCGCCGGAGATGATGACGTCCTTCGAGCGGTCCTTGATCTTGACGTAGCCGTCGGGGTGCAGCACGGCAAGGTCGCCGGAATGGAACCAGCCGGCCTCGAACGCCTTCTGCGTCGCCGACGGATTCTTCAGGTAGCCCTTCATGGTGATGTTGCCGCGGAACATGATCTCACCCATGGTCTCGCCGTCGGCCGGCACGGCCTTCATGGTCTCGGGATCCCGCACCGAGAGCCCCTCCTCCATCAGGTAGCGCACGCCCTGGCGCCCGTTGAGGCGCGTGCGCTCGCCGATGTCGAGTGAATTCCATTCCTCGTGCTTGGCGCACACCGTCGCCGGGCCGTAGACCTCCGTCAGGCCATACACGTGCGTAATGTCGAAGCCGAGCTTTTCCATGCCCTCGATCATCGCGGCGGGCGGCGCCGCGGCAGCCACCATGCCGCTCACCTTGTGCGTGATGCCCTTTTTCATCGCGTCCGGTGCGCTGATGAGCGTCGAGTGAACGATCGGCGCGCCGCAATAATGGGTGATGCGATGTTCTTTGATCAAACTAAAAATCGACCCCGCTTCAACCTTGCGGAGGCATACATTGGTCCCGGCATTCGCCGCCATGGTCCACGGGAAGCACCAGCCGTTGCAATGGAACATCGGCAGCGTCCACAGGTACACCGCGTGGTGCGGCATGCCCCAGGTGACGATGTTGCACACCGCGTTGAGGTAAGCGCC
>Ga0134121_10005201_pt1 | contig 10602 bp, 6 predicted proteins | sample KB301_FD_96463 | JGI IMG/M metagenome (GOLD analysis project Ga0134121, IMG submission 96463) | Terrestrial soil microbial communities without Nitrogen fertilizer from Kellogg Biological Station, Michigan, USA - KB3-0-1 | ecosystem: Environmental > Terrestrial > Soil > Unclassified ...
ACTGCGCAATAATTTTGATCCCATTTGTGAATTGGAATAAATTCCTTTCTGGTTTTTAAAACGCGCTTCCTGGATTTCTCTGGCCTTCACCACGCGCTCGCGTACGTTTTCACTTTTTTCTGACGTGCGCGCAGACGTCAGCTCGCTGAATGGAACAGGCGTTACTTCCAGGTGGATGTCAATGCGGTCGAGCAGCGGACCGGAAATTTTATTTAAATATTTCTGCACAACGCCGGGTGCGCACACGCAGTCTTTCTCCGGGTGATTGTAATTTCCGCACGGACAGGGATTCATGCTCGCCACCAGCATAAAGCTGGCGGGATATTCTACGGAAAGTTTTGCGCGAGAGATGGTGACGACCCTGTCTTCCAGCGGCTGGCGCATCACTTCCAGCACGGTGCGTTTGAATTCAGGAAGCTCATCCAAAAATAAAACTCCGTTGTGAGCCAGGGAAATTTCTCCCGGCTGCGGAAATCCTCCTCCGCCCACCAGGGCCACATCGCTGATGGTGTGGTGTGGCGAACGGAATGGCCGCGCAGAAATCAAAGATGCATCGCGCTGCAGCTTCCCGGCTACGCTGTGAATTTTTGTCGTCTCCAGTGCTTCCTGCAGTGAAAGCGGCGGCAGGATGGAAGGCAATCGTTTTGCCAGCATTGTTTTCCCGGCGCCGGGCGGACCGATCAGTATTAAATTATGTCCGCCGGCAGCGGCTACTTCCATGGCGCGCTTGATATTCTCCTGTCCTTTCACGTCACTGAAATCAAATTCAGTTTTGGTCTGGCTGTTATAAAATTCTTCGCGGACGTCGACAAAAGTTTTTTCCAGCGTTGTCGTCCCGTTAAAAAAACCGAATACTTCCTTGATGTTCTCGACGCCGTATACATCCAGCCCGCTCACGATGGCTGCCTCGCGCGCATTGTGTCTGGGAAGGATCAAACCTTTGAAGCCTTCCTTCTGCGCCTGTATGGCAATGGGCAGCACGCCTTTCACAGGAAGAAGACCTCCATCAAGGGAGAGTTCACCCATGATGATGTATTTCGAAATTTCTTCCTGCATCAGCTGGTCAGTGGCTGCGAGAATGCCGATGCCAATCGTGAGGTCATACGCGGAGCCTTCTTTGCGGATGTCAGCAGGCGCCATGTTCACGGTAATCTCTTTAAGCGGGTACTCATAGCCGCAATTCTTGATGGCAGCAATGATGCGCTTCTGACTTTCCTTCACTGCGCTGTCGGGCAAGCCGACTAAAAAAAAGTATACTCCTTTTCCTACGTTCACTTCCACGGTAACCGTGGTTGCATTGATTCCCTGCACGGAGCTTCCGAAAGTTTTTACAAGCATATGAGCAATGCATGATGTTGCATATGCACAAAGGAATAGATTTAAACGAGGGAACTGCCAACTGTCAGGCAAGTGTCAGAAAAAGTTCTATTAAAATAAAAGATAGTAGCAGGGAAAAACGATTTTTTAGTTTTGCGACCCACAAAACAATGAAACATACATTCATAACACTCCTCTTTTCATCCGCAATTTTTTTTTCCCATGCCCAGGAACCGGGTATCATTCATTACCCGCAGGAAAAACATTTGCAGCATGTGCGGCAGCTGACCAACGGCGGCGACAATGCTGAAGCTTACTTCAGTTTCGACAGCAGGAAGATCACCTTCCAGGCCACCAATGCCGCATGGAATACCCAGTGTGACCAGATTTTTACTGCAACCCTGGATCATTTTTCTCCTGTACTCACCAGCACAGGACTCGGGCGCACGACCTGTTCTTATTTTCTGCCGGGAGATTCAACCATCCTTTACGCATCCACACATCTTTCAGGAAAAGAATGTCCGCCGAAACCTGCAGCGCGCGCTGACCACAAATATGTATGGCCGATATACGACAGCTTTGAAATCTTCGTGGCAGATCTGCACGGAAAAATTCTGAAGAAGCTCACCAACTCACCGGGCTATGATGCCGAAGCAACACTTTCACCGAAAGGCGATAAGATTGTTTTCACAAGCATGCGCAGCGGCGATCCGGAATTGTATACGATGAATATTGACGGCAGCGACGTAAAACAAATTACCAGCGGACTGGGTTATGACGGCGGCGCTTTCTTTTCCCCCGACGGAAAAAAAATTGTGTTCAGGGCTTCCCGGCCGTCATCAGAAGAAGCTGTTAAAATATATAAGGACTTGCTGAAAGAAGGCCTTGTCATGCCTACGGATATGGAACTTTTCACGTGTGATGTAGACGGCAGCAACCTGAAACAGGTCACGCACCTGGGCGGAGCCAACTGGGCGCCATTCTTTACGCCGGACGGAAAAAAAATAATTTTCTCGAGCAACCACGTGCAGAAGGGCTACCACTTCAACCTTTTTCTTTGTGATTTGGATGGCGGAAATGTTGAGCAGGTAACTTATGACCAGGTGTTTGATGCATTCCCTGTTTTTTCACCGGATGGAAAAAAACTGATCTGGAGTTCCAACAGGAATAACGGCGGCACGCACGATACCAATCTTTTTATTGCTGACTGGCAATAATGAAGATTGCAGTCCTTGCTTTGTTAATGAAAGCATAAATCCCCCGGAGGGGAAATCTGAACAAAGGCCTGTTTCCGTTTGTTAGTACGGATGCGCAAAGAATTCATAACCTTTGCGGTAACAGAAACCAGATGAAATTTATTAAAAACATTTTTGTAGCGGCACTTTGCGGGGCATCGCTCATCTCATGCGCGCAGCAAAAGCAAAAAAAACAAACGATGACACAGGAAAAAGTAAACCCTGCCAACCTTGATACAGCCACCTTCGGAGCCGGATGCTTCTGGTGTGTGGAAGCGCAATTTCAAATGCTCGACGGCGTCGTAAAAGTAGAATCAGGATTCTCAGGCGGACACGTAAAAAATCCTTCTTACAGGGAAGTGTGCGACGGCACTACAGGCCATGCAGAAGTCTGCCAGGTCACTTACGATAAAACAAAACTCTCTTATGATGACATGCTCCGGGCTTTCTGGCAGTCGCACGATCCGACGCAATTGAACAGGCAAGGCAATGACGTGGGCACGCAATACCGCTCGGTAATTTTTTACCATAACGCGGAGCAGCAGAAAATTGCGGAAGCGTATAAGAAGAAGCTCAACGACGAGAAGGTTTACGACAATCCCGTGGTGACTGAAATTTCTCCGTATACTGTTTTCTATAAAGCGGAAGACTATCACCAGGAATATTACAACCAGCATGGTGACCAGCCTTACTGCTCTTACGTGATTCAACCGAAAGTGGAAAAGTTCAGGAAGGTTTTCGGAAATAAATTAAAGAAAGAATACGCGCACTGATTTTTCAGAACATCCTGTAATAGACAAGCCCTGTAGTATGATCCCGACGAGGCAGGATCAACTACAGGGCTTTATTTTCTCTTGGAATCAGTTCTTTATAAAACGCCTCTGAATCGTTTTGTTCTGGTTTTGGAATCTCACAAAATAAATTCCCGGAGAAAGGTTTCTTAAATCAATTTCTATCGTTTGCGAATCATTCATTTTAGTTTTTACACCTGGCATTTTTGCGCCCAGCACGTTGGTGATTTCAATCTCAACATCGTCTTGAAGCAGGTACCCAGAGATGAACAACCTGTCGTTGGCAGGATTAGGGAACAATTCAACATCGTGGACTTCCATTACACTTTCATTGAGAATGATCGGCATCGTTGAGGCAGCCTCACAACCTTCGAGGTTATAAACGGAGATGCCAAATAACCCCGAGAAAGTCGGCACATAATAACTGTTTGTTGCCCCCGGAATCAATCCAAGTGTGTCGTACCATTGGTAGGCTGTGTAGAGTGGGTCCGGAATACAATATAGCGTATCGTTGCTTTCATAAATAACAGGCGGCGGCGGCAGCTGGTTGACCACGATGTAATTTGCAATGGTAAGTGTATCTGCGCCGAAACCGTTTGAAGTTATGAGCGTGACATCATAAGATCCCTGGGTTAGGAAGCAGATGCCCTGGGGATTCTCATCGGTGGAACTTGAAGGGAGTCCGCCCGGGAATGACCATTGCCAGGTAGTCGCATTGGATGACGTACTGTTGAAGTTAATGCATTGAAGCTGGCATATCGCCTGGCTGGCTGTCGTAAAGGACGTTACAGGCATCAGGTAATACACGAGGTGACTTGTGGCGGTATTGGTGACTACGGCAGGATTAAAATCGAAATAGATGTAAGCCGTATTTGACACCGTCATGGAATCCGGGATTCCTGCAAGTGCCTTTATCTTGTACCGCGCAAAGCCATGGCTGCCGGGCTCGTCCACATTGCTGTCGGGCAGGAGTATGTTCTGGAAGGTGAACGTCACGACCCTGCTTACATAATCAATGTTGGTAACCATCGGGTGGCTGTATCCGACCAGTTCAAATGTAGCCAGGTCAAGCAACGGGTCAAGCGTATCGGCAATCGTAACGAGGAATGCTGTATCCGTGCCGGTATTCTGAAAATTGATATTATAAGTGAGCTCCTCTGTATTCAAAGTAGTGGGATGAAGTGAATCTTCCTCGGGCTGAACACTTTTGTCGTTAGGGTCGCAGGAACAGCTCACAACAAAACTGAAATAATCTGTCAGCTGGTAGGTATAAAACTGATCCACGTACGAATACCAGACAGCGCTGCCTGCAGGCGGATCCTGGTAATTTACATAGGAAGTAATTGTTTGCTGCGGAGCCAACGTGTAGTTCCAGTAGAGCGTATCTCCATGCACGGAATCAGGTAAAATATCGGTATGGATCACGGGCAGGTTGGAAGAATGTACCAGCGTTAATAATCCCTGCTGTGTTCCGTTTGTCTGGTTGTGCAGCGTCCAATAACTGAAACCGGTGTAGTCGCATCGCAAATCGTGGTGCCAGACGTAGAATTCATGCTCGTTGCATACAGGGCAATATGCACCGAAATTAAAACCTGCCTGCTCGGAATCATTTACTGCAACGTTATAAACTGCCGGTGTGGAAGTAAGTATGTAGCTATCAGGAACGTACTGAAGCGTGTAATTACCGGAATCCACGTAATAGAAATAGTAGCCGTTGACATCTGAAAGTGCGTAAATTGAATCGGGCAGCAGCAGTACTTTTTTCCCACCCAAACCAGGCTCACCATTCTGCACGCCATTGTTGTCGAGGTCGTTATAGATGATTCCTGAAATGTTCGGAGGCATAATCCGGAACGCATAGTGCTTGGTGATTGCAAGATTCCCATTTAGTGTAAGGGTATAATCGCCCGCAGGCGCAGTGAACGGCACAAAGAAGTTCAGCCTGACGTGGTTACTGTCTATCGTGAAAATATTACCCCCGCTGATGTAAAATGAATAGGTTGACAATTCAGAAGCCAGCGTTGCGCTATATGCAGGCAGCGTAACCATATTCCTGCCGGCTACTTCCACAATGACCTGAACGTTGTTGCCCTTCACGGATTGATGCGGGTTTACCGAAATAATTCTTCTCGGAATGCCACCGGTCACAGTAAAAAAGTAAGTCCGGTTCGTCTGGTTTAAGAGCTGGAGGTCAATGTCCAGGCGGTATTTTCCGTTGGTGGCTCCGGCAGGGATGCTGAAGTCGACATTGATGTTATTGGTGTCAATATAATTTACATTGGTACCTGTGAGCGTAGAATTATCAATTTCACTTGTCAGCACCACAGAACCCACATGCGGGTAGCCTGTAGATGACATGAAATGCATCTGTGACCCGCTGATCTGCGCCGTCAGGACTGTGTTGGCGACACCATGGTCGGGGGTAATGGAAGTAACCCTTCGCGGTTCAGTTCCTGTCATGTACACTCCATTCGTCCTGGTGTTGATGGTTATCCCGATGGCAACAACGGTTACATCGTAAAATCCGCCATGTGCAGGATTCGAGACACTGAACGTTGCTGTCATCGAATCGTCGTCGATCACGGTTTCAGAGGTGCTTGTAAAAGTAGAGCCGTCGGAATTATTCGGCTGCGTGAACCGCACATACGAAACAGGATGCGAAAGAAAAAAAGTATTGTGACCTACAAGTGTAACTGTAAAACTTCCTGTGGAAGGAATGGTGTAAGGGTTTACGGAAGTAATGCTTTGCGCGAAGGATGAAAATGCAAAACACGAAATCAAAATGGAAGTGTAAATTTTTTTCATCGTAGTGGTGGTTTAGAAAAGATGAAACAAAACTATTTTCCATTGCAATACAAAGGATCACCTATTCCGTTAACAGGAGTATTGTTGCTGCGAGCTTATCAAACACGGAGGTGAACTTTTTATGAACGACTGAAAAAAAGTTGTCGGGTTCAGATGGAGCGGTAATTAACTGACAGCGAAGTGCCGTTGCTACGGAGGTGCAGGAAAGTATTGTTCTCTAAAAGCATCCAGGGCGAATCATCGAGCGGTTCAGAGGAGAAAACCACAGAATTGTTTCTCATGCTCATGTACAGCGTGTAATATTTTTCAAAGCCCGGAATTTTTTCCGTATCGCTCATACTGTAAATTCTCCAGGCATACAATTCATCGTCCGTGATCAGGTAAGCGCAAAGCGAATTGTATGCACATTCCCTGGCAATGCGGGAGAGGCGCCGGAAGATAGCCTCCTGGTCATTCCCGCCTGACGGATCTATGAGCTCCCGGAGAAATATATAAGAGTCAGATGTTTGAAGTTGCTGCGCTTCTTCCATGTAGTTGCGTACGCCGCCGTTGTGACATAGCGCAAACGTCTTACCCGCAGCGCTGAGAACAAAAGGATGTGCACCCTGCTCTGTCATCTCCAGGCCTTTCGAAGCCAGCCTGTTGTGGGCGATAAATACAGTTGAGGTGGCAGTGCGCGCAACCTGCTGGTAGGACTCGTCCCAGGCGTTGTCCCTCGATCGCTTGTGAATTTCCAGCGAACCGTTTTTTGAAAATGCCATTCCGCAACCATCGTGGTGTTCTCCCCGCACACCAGGATCGGAAGGCTGCATGCCGTTCTCCGAAAGATATTTCAGGGAATACGGACACATCAGCATTTCATTCAGCAGGGAAGCAGGCTCCACGCTGATTTTGGAAATCATCCTGCACATGTTGTTCAGAAATTGTTCCGGACAAAACTACGGAATCCGGCGCAGGACAAATAACAACTTGAGAGGATCGGCGGGAGGGATATTTTTTCAGCATGGCCTCCAAAGGAAAAAAGTATCTTCGCTGCGTTTATTTCATGAACGACATCATCCATTTACTTCCTGATTCCGTTGCCAACCAGATCGCAGCCGGTGAAGTCATCCAGCGTCCTGCCTCTGCCGTAAAAGAGCTTTTGGAAAATGCCGTAGATGCAGGAAGCACGAATATACAACTGGTCATCAAGGATTCAGGGAAGACACTCATCCAGATCATCGACAATGGTTGTGGCATGAGCGGCACCGATGCGCGGATGAGTTTTGAACGTCATGCTACTTCAAAGATCAACAAAGCTGAAGACCTTTTCAGCATACGCACCATGGGTTTCAGGGGAGAGGCCATGCCGTCGATTGCCGCCATCGCCCAGGTGGAAATGAAAACGCGCAGGCACGATGAGGAAACCGGCACGCGCATCATCATAGAAGGCGCAGAAGTGAAATTACAGGAAGCCATCAGCACTGCGCCCGGAACCTCCATCGCCGTGAAGAATCTTTTTTTCAATATCCCTGCGCGGAGAAATTTCCTCAAGTCAAACCCCGTGGAAGCCCGCCATGTCATTGAAGAGTTTGAACGGGTGGCGCTTGCACAGCCGCAGATCGCCATGTCTCTCCACCAAAACGGGATGGAAGTATTCCAGCACCCCGTTTCCAATTTCCGCCAGCGCATCGTGAACCTGTATGGAGCCAGCTATAATGAAAGGCTGGTTCCTGTTCAGGAAGAAACATCGTTGCTTAATATTTCGGGGTTTGTCGGGAAGCCGCAGTTTGCACGCAGGACGCGCGGGGAACAATACCTTTTCGTGAACCGGAGATTTATCAAAGACGGCTATTTGCACCATGCCATTACCGGGGCGTTCGAAGAGCTGCTGCAACGGGATTCACTCGCTTCTTACTGGCTGCATCTGGACATTGATCCCGCGAAGATTGACGTCAATATTCATCCCACAAAAACGGAAGTGAAGTTTGAAGATGAGAGATCCGTGTATGCCATCGTGCGGGCATCCGTGAAGCGCGCGCTCGGACAATACAGCGTGACGCCCACGATAGATTTTGAACAGGAGCGTGCTTTCGACATTCCTCATAGCATGCGCAGCGAAGTGCCCAGGCAACCGGTGGTCATGGTTGATACAGCTTACAATCCTTTCAGGGAAAAAATTTCTGCGCCGGAAAAAAGGGAGCTGGACAACCTGTACACTGGAATACGGGAAGACGCGAGGGCACTCGTGGAACAGGACGTTCCCCTGGCGGCACCTGTGCTGGACGGCAGGTGGAGCGAAGAACTCATTGCAGAAAGTGATGAATTTGTTTTTCAGCTGAGTGAACGATACATCATCTCCCAGCTGAAGACAGGTTTGCTGCTCGTTGACCAGCAGGCAGCGCATGAGCGTATTTTATTTGAACGCTACAGGAAGCTCATGGAAACAGGGAACGGGCCATCGCAGCAATCTTTATTTCCGCAGGTGCTCGAGCTGACGGCTGCAGATTTTGAAGTACTCAAAGATATACGGGGTGAGCTCCGTGCACTCGGATTTGATTTGCAGGAGTTCGGACAGAATTCTTTTGTAGTGCATGGAACTCCCGCTGACGTCCCTGCAGGAGATGAAAAACGAATGATAGAAAAACTGGTAGAGCAGTATAAAAACAATCAGTCGCAGTTAAACGTTGACAGGCGTGAAGGATTGGTGCGGGCCATGGCAAAAAGTAACAGTATCAAACCCGGGAAGCGCCTCGCGCCAAAAGAAATGAAGCAGCTCATTGATGAACTCTTTGCATGCGAAAAACCATTCCGGGGCATTGACGGAAAGCCGACCCTCGTGAAAATGGACCTGGAAGAAATAAAAGAACTTTTTAAAAAATAAAGATAAGCGGGGATCATGCGCCTGGTGCCGGCCCACATTTCCGAAGTTCAGATATGCCATTAGAACAATTCCGCCCACGGCGATTCACCTTTCTTCCTGAAGTCGTTAAGAACCTTCTTATCATCAATGGAATTTTTTTTCTCGCCACTTTCGTCCTTGACCAGCGTGGTGTTGACCTGAGGGACCTGCTCGGACTGCATTATTTCGAAGCGGAAAAATTCAGGTGGTGGCAGTTTTTCACCTATATGTTCATGCACGGGGATTTCTGGCACATCCTCTTCAATATGTTTGCCCTCTGGATGTTCGGCACAGCCGTGGAAAATATCTGGGGCGGCAGAAAATTTCTGAACTATTATATTTTCTGCGGACTCGGAGCAGCCATCACACATTATCTTATTGTCTATTTTTCACTCAACCCCGGCCTCTCTGCGCTCAGTGATTACATTTCCCATCCGGGTGTGGAACAGTTCAAAACGGTAATGCAGAATCCTGACATTACAAAATACCTAACGCCCGACGAAATTAAAGGTGTTCAGAATAATTTTAATGTTTATGCCGTCACCGACGTCCAACAGGCGCTTTCCTACAGCGTGACGCAGCTCTCAAGTTTAAAGGAAGCCATTGCCAATGCGCCGAATATCATCGGGGCTTCAGGGGCCGTGTTCGGTATCCTGCTTGCTTTTGGAATGATGTTCCCCAACACGCAATTGATCATGATTCCCATTCCATTTCCGATCAAAGCCAAGTATGCGGTGATCTTCTATGCCGTCCTGGAACTGGTGCAGGGAACGGGTGTGGCAGCGTTGCCGGGAGATAACGTGGCTCACTTTGCCCACCTTGGAGGACTGGTGTTTGGCTTGATTCTCATTTTGTACTGGAGGAACAGGGATAAGCAGAGGCGGAAAGATTTTTTTAATCCCTGAACAGATTTCCTGTGCAGGAGCTGTAATGCCGGCTTTGGTTTTTGTTAATACCCGGTATTCCTCTACAGAACCATTTTCAATTTATCTTCGTGCACTCATGGCAACAGGCATTCCGGGCAGCATCAGGAATCAATTTCGTACGGCGGATACGCTTACCAGAATCATCCTCGTAAACGTGGTGGTTTACGTCGGCTTCGCCGTCGTGAGGGCAATTATGAAGTTGTTCATGAGTTCAATGGACGAATACTTTATGCCGTCGCACTGGCTTGCAGTTCCGGCATCGTTGCCGGCGCTGGCGAGGAAACCCTGGACCATCATCACTTACATGTTTTACCATGAAAAGTTTTTTCATATCCTCTTTAACATGCTTTGGCTTTTCTGGATGGGCAGGATTTTTCTTGAATATCTCGGAAGCAAAAAGCTTTTCAGCACGTATGTCTTAGGCGGCCTGTCCGGAGCCGTGGTGTACATCATTTCCTCCAATGTATTTCCGCTGTTCAGGGATCAGGGACTACTCATTCCCATGATAGGCGCTTCTGCAAGCGTGTATGCCTTAACCGTTGCCATCGCAACACTTATTCCTGATTATAAAATTTTTATCATTCTGCTGGGTCCTGTTTCTTTAAAATACCTTGCCGGAGGATTTGTGCTTCTCAACCTCGTGACCA
>Ga0134121_10005204_pt1 | contig 10601 bp, 15 predicted proteins | sample KB301_FD_96463 | JGI IMG/M metagenome (GOLD analysis project Ga0134121, IMG submission 96463) | Terrestrial soil microbial communities without Nitrogen fertilizer from Kellogg Biological Station, Michigan, USA - KB3-0-1 | ecosystem: Environmental > Terrestrial > Soil > Unclassified ...
CGGCAAGGAGCAGGGGACGCCGGCCTAGTACGTCTTCAAGCTCTGGATGGGGCACGGCATCACCACCGTCCGCGATCCGGGCAGCGGCAACGGTCTCGACTGGGTGCTGGACGAGAAAGCCAGGAGCGCGAAAAACGAGATCACCGCGCCGCGCATCCAGGCCTACGTCTTCTACGGCCAGGGGCGCGACAAGCCGATCGTCACCACGGACGAAGCTCGGCAGTGGGTCGACCAGGTTGCCAAACAGGGCGCGGACGGAGTCAAGTTCCTGGGAGCTCCGCCCGACCAGTACAGGGCGGCGCTCGACGAGGTGAAGAAGCTCGGCCTGCGCTCGGCCTGCCACCACTCCCAGACCTACGTCGCACGGGTCAACGCCCTGACCTCGGCGCGCTGGGGGCTGACCACCATGGAGCACTGGTACGGCCTGCCCGAGGCGCTCTTCGCCGACCGCACGATCCAGGACTATCCGGTCGACTACAACTACCTGAACGAGTCGGACCGCTTCGGCCAGGCCGGCCGTCTCTGGAAGCAGGCGGCGCCGCAGGGCTCCGAAAAGTGGAACCAGGTGATCGACGAGATGATCAAGCTCGACTTCACGATCGATCCCACCCTGACCATCTACGAAGCGAGCCGCGACCTGATGCGGGCGCGCCGCGCCGAGTGGCACGAGGAGTACACGCTCCCCTCGCTCTGGGAGTTCTACACTCCGAACCGCCAGAAGCACGGCTCCTACTGGTACCACTGGACGACCGAGGACGAGGTGGCCTGGAAGGAGAACTACCGCATCTGGATGACCTTCCTGAACGACTTCAAGAACCGCGGCGGCCGGGTGACGACCGGCTCCGACAGCGGCTTCATCTACAAGCTCTACGGCTTCGACTACATCCGCGAGCTGGAGCTCCTCCGCGAGGCCGGCTTCCACCCGCTGGAAGTGATCCGTTCCGCGACCCTCAACGGCGCGCAGGCCCTGGGTCTGGACAAGGAGATCGGCTCGGTCGAGCCCGGCAAGCTCGCCGACCTGGTGGTGGTCGAGGAGAACCCCATCCAGGATCTGAAGGTCCTCTACGGCACCGGCACGATCCGGGTGACGGAAGACAACAAGGTAATCCGCGTCGGCGGCGTCAAATACACCATCAAAGACGGTATCGTCTACGACGCCAAGAAGCTCCTCGCCGACGTGCGGCAGATCGTCAAGACGGCGAAGGAGAAGGAAGGGAAGGGGATCGTCCAGCCGGGGATGTGACCTGAAGGTCGCGCGACTTGGCTGGTCCTCCCCCGGGATGTACACTGTACACATGAAGCGCATGACGGCGACGGAGGTACGGAAACACTGGTTCCGGTTGCTCGACGAGGTTGCGGAAGGAGAGGTCGTCCTCATCGATCGGGATGGAGCCCGGCTGATCCTCAAGATGGCCGACCCGCGAGACGCCTCGATACCCGACTACCGAGGCCTCCTCCGTGTCCCGGACGCTGATGAAGCCGACGAGTGGGGATGGGAGTGGGATGGCTCTCCGGAAGGTCTGAAGCCTCGACCGGCCAAGCCCAAGCCATGAAGGTTCTGCTCGATACCCACTTCGTGATCTGGCTTGTCACAGGAGCTGGTCGCCTGGCTGCCTTCCCCTGGATCGAGAGATATCGGCCCTGGGGAGTTTCCCCGGTCACCCTGCTGGAAATCCAGTTCCTCTCTGAGATCCGGAGGATCGAGCTTCAGAATCCACAATTTACGGACGCTCTGTCCCAGGACTCCAGGTTTGTCATCGACGAGGTCCCTCTCGTACCGTTGATCCGGAAAGCCATTGAGCTCACCTGGACGCGAGACCCCTTCGACCGGCTGCTCGCTGCTCATAGCACGACCCGGCGCACTCCGCTCTGCACCACCGACCGGACCATTAGGAGCTTCCACTCCTTGCTCCCTGCCGAGCTTCCGGCCTTGAAAGAACCCGGGAAAGGGATCGTGCAGCCGGGGTTGTAAACGCTGCGGGTCGAACGGTTTGTCTCGAAGCTCAGGTCTCCCGAGTCTGGAATCGACCACCCGGGCGTTGTGACCTGAAGATCGAGCGACCTGACCCGAAGGTCGGGCGACTCGACCCCACAGGGCGGTCAGCGCCATCCAGGGGCGAACGGTTGGACCCAAGGGTCGAGCGACCTGACCCGAAGGTCGAACGGTTCGCCCCGCGGGTCAAGAGGCCTGACCCGAGGGTCGAGTGGGTTGACCCAAGGGGCGAGCGGTCTGACCCGGGGGGCGAGCGGCTTGACCCGAAGGTCAAACGGTTCGCCCCGAAGGTCCAGCCGCCTGCCCCGAAGGGCGAGTGGTCTGACCCGCGGGTCGAGAGGCTCGCCCCGAAGGTCGACCGGCTCGCTCCGCGGGTCAAGAGGCGTGCCCCGAAGGTCGAACCGCTCGCTCCGAAGGTCAGGAGGCGGCCGGCGAAGGGCGAAGCTGTGGAGCGCTGTGACCGCCCTCTGGGTCGACGCAGGCTGCCCAGCTAGCTGCCGCCCCTGCTGGGGCTCGCAAAAATCTCGGCTCCGCTGACCCGGGGCTCTCCCAGCACACGCGGAACCCGTTCGTGGCATTCTTGTCATGGCCGGCAAAAAAGGAGCTCTCCATGACCACGGCTTCCTATCGCAAGATCGCTGTGCTGCTCGTCGCTGCTGTCCTTCTGGCGCCGTGGTCCGCAGCCGCGGAGCCCACGAGGCTCGCCGATTGGCTCACGACTCTCTGGTCCGTCGCTTTCGGGGTCTTTCCCTACGGGTCCGATAGCCCACGGGTGACCCTCCCACCCACCGAGAACCTGGACAACGGCTGCAAGATGGACCCATTTGGTGGCTGCAGGAACGGCAGCACCACCCCTGCACCCGCCCCGAACGCAGACAACGGCTGCAGGATGGACCCGTTCGGCGGCTGCGCGCCCCTTGCGGGCGCCGGCACGTAGACCCGGGTTTCAACCCGGGTTTCAGAGGCCGCCCCAATCCACTCCGCCCCTTCAGGGGCGATGGCGCGGGCGGGGAGCGCCGCCCTGCCTGTGCCCCTGAAGGGGCTCGGGAATCGGTGGGACCTCTCCACCCCGGGTTGAAACCCGGGGCTATGCGCCTGCGCCCACAAGGGGCGCTCCCTGCACACGCGGAACCCGCTTCGTGGCATCCTTCAGGGATTCTTGCCCACGCGGGCATGGAGCCCGAGGTGAAGCGGCCGCTGAAAGGAGCTCTTCATGACCACACCTTCTCGGCGCAAGATCGCTGTGCTGCTCGTCGCTGCTGTCCTCTTGGCGCCGTGGTCCGCGGCCGCGGAGCCCACGGGGCTCGCCGGTTGGCTCACGAGTCTCTGGTCAGTCACCGGCTCCACGATCTTTCCTTATGGGACCGATCAACCTACGACGAACCTGGACAACGGCTGCGGCATGGACCCGTACGGCGGCTGCAGGAACGGCAGCACCACCCCCGCACCCACCCCGAACGCAGACGCGGGCTGCAGCGTGGACCCCTACGGCGGCTGCGGGAGCGGCGGCTAGCCCGGGCTAGCTGCAATGCCGTCGGGTTGCACTCGCCGGGGCCGAGCTTGCGCTCCCTGGGACCGCCGGCGTCCTCGCCGGCCCATACTCCCCGCGGCCACGGCGCGGCCGGCTGGGTTCTGCTGCTTCCTCTTGAGACCGGGCAGCTAGCCCTGATTTAGCCTTCGAAGCGCAGCTCCGGGTCGTGCTGCGCCCGGTACAGATACCGCACCATCCGCCCCGCCAGCTCCGCGGTCGCCTGCTCGCGCTCCGCCGCCCTGCGGAAGAGCGCCAGCGCGGCCAGAGCTTCCCGGTGGATCTTCTTCGAGCTGAAAATCCAAGCCATCTCTTCCGCCAGAGACCTCACCTCCGCGTATCTTTCCTCTCGGAGGTCGAGCTCGGCCCGTTCGAGGCTCGCCAGCGCGTAGTCGTAGCCCATCCCGCGCTGCTCAAACTCCTTCCGCACTTGGTCAAAGCCGGCCCGTGCCTCCGCAGGCCGGCCCTGCCCTGCATCGATCCTTGCGCGCAGCCAGACCGTCCTGATTTCATCGAGCTCTTTCCGGCTGACCGCCAATTCCTGAATCCTGGGCAGGTGCTCTTCTGCTTCTCCGTACCTCGCCAGGTGACAGAGGTTCGTCGCTAAGTTGAATTGAATCGTCCATGGCAGCCGGGTATCCTTCTGCCCGACGGCCCGCAGAGCCGCTTCCTGAAGTACCTCGATCGCGCCTTCAGCATCTCCCATGTGCTCCAACGTCACCGCCCGGTTGACGAAAACCCGCGCGATGGCATCCGCCGGTGCCGCTGCCTCTGCATCGGCGAGCCGCTCCAGCGCCTCGGCGAAAAGTCGCTGATCCCTGCGAAGTGAGCCCTCCAGATCCAGAAGCCGCCAACCCGGCAGTGCCGCCCGCTCGACCTCGTCACCCGCTTCCCAGCGGCCGAGTGCACCTGCCATGCTCTCCTCCGCCTCTTCCATTTCGTTGGCTACGCGTTGAGCGTTCGCGACGAAACCCAAGGTAATACCTTCGAGGGCGCAGCCCCCGGCTAGCTGGGCCACTCGCTGCGCCACACGGGCCAACAGAAGCGCCCGGCCCGCGTCGTCTGACGCGGCCTCCGCACTTTCAAGGGCCAGAAACAGAGCGAGCTCCCTCGTCTGAAACTCGGGACGGGCCTCGATCAGGTACCACAGGTCCTCGGCCTCGCGGTTCTTCAGCCGCTCGCACTGCTCCTTCGCACTTTCCTGCTCTTCCGAGCTTTCCGCTTCGAGGAACGTAACGAGCTCTACCACCGCCGCCCGGCCGACGCCGGCCAGGCTGCCTTCGAGGGCTCTCGCCGCTTCCGCGAGCTCACGAAAGACCTCCACCTCAGTGGCTCGCCCCAGCCGCACGGCCGCGATCTGCGGGAGGACGACGGCATCGATGAAGGTCATCGAGAGCCTGGCGGCCTCGGCCAGCTTCTCGAGCTGGGCCCTGCGCAGCTTCTGTTTCCCGTTCGCCCATCGCCGGACCGAGCTCTCGTCCACACCGGCTCGCAGGGCGAGCTCCGTAATGCTGCAGTCCAGGTACCACAGAAACCACCCGATCAACCGCTGCTGGTCCTTGTCCATTCTCCCGGTCTCCTTGCATCCAGGTCGGTTTTCCCCAACCATCGGGGGTATCTCAACCGGAGGGAGCGCCCTCCCCCCTCGAAAGGAGCTGACCCATGGACCGATTCGCCTTCCGTTCCAAGCTCGCTCTCGCCTTCCTCGTCCTCGCCCTGCTGACGCCATTGTCCGCCCAGGCGCTTCCGTTGGGGAGCCCACCCGCCGAGCCCTTCGCAGGTTTCGTGACCCGCCTCACCGAGTGGATCACGGCCTTCTTTGGCGATGTCGGCTGTTCGGCGGACCCGGACGGCCGCTGCCACAGTACGAGCGTGAGCCAGCCCCCGACAACCACCGATCAGCTCGACGTCGGCTGTTCTGCGGACCCAAACGGCGGAGCCTGCCACGGCTGAAGCCCGACGCCCCGGGCCGGTGCCGCGCCGGCCCGGATCATCCTTCAAAGCGAAGCTCAGGATCGTATTGCGCCCTGTAGAGATAGCGGACTATCCGCCGCGCCAGCTCTTCTGTCGCCTTATCTTCCATGGCCGCCTTATGGAAAATCGCGAGAGCCGCCAGGGCCTCCCGGTGAATCCCTTCGGCTTTGAAGATTTTGGCCATTTCCTTCGCCAGTGCCCGAACCTCGTCGCGCCGCCCCTCTCGTAGGTCAATCTCGGCCCGTTCTAGGCTGACCAGCGCGTAATCGTAGGCCATCTTCCGTGTGTCGAAATCTCGCCGCACCTGGTCGAAGGCGGCTCTCGCTTCGCTGAGCCGGCCGAAACCGGCCTCGATCCTTCCGCTGAGCCAGAGCACTCGAATCAGGTCCAACTCTCGTCTTCCTGCCACCGCCAGCTCTCGAACTTGGGGCAGAATGTGCTGGGCCTCGGCGTAACGTTCCAGCAGGCAGAGGTCCGTGGTCATATTGAAGCGGATGGTCCAAGGCAGCCTCGGGTCATCCTGCCCTTCCAGGCGCAATTCCGCTTCCCGAAGCACCTCGATAGCCCCTTCCGGATCGCCCATGTGCTCCAAAACTACTGCTCTGTTAACCAGGATTCGCGCGACCGCCTTTGGCGGAGCGATGGACTGCGCCTCTTGCAGGTTTTCCAGCGCCTCAGGAAAGCGGCGCTGGTCGCGGCGCAGGGAACCTTCGAGATCCAGCACGCGCCACGCGGCAAGAATCTTCCTCGCCTCGGGCGCTCCCGCCTTCCAGAGGTCCAGGGCGTGGTCGCAGTCTTCTCCTGCCCTCAGCATCTGATTGGCGACGCGCCGTGCGTTGACCACGCCGAGCAGGGCGTATCCCCGCACCGGCGCCATGAATGACTCAGCTCCTGGCGCGAGCTCAGCCACCCGGTAGCCAAGCTCCGCCAAGGACAGGGCTACATCTGCTTTGTCAGAAGCGGCCTTGATGCTTTCGTTGGCCAGGCGTTCGGCGACCGCCCAGGACTGGAATTTCCGGGAGGTCTCGATGAGCGCACGCCGGCGGGGCGGAAAGGTTTTCTCGATCTCGCGCCAGAGCTTTCCGGCCTGGCGCCGCGCCTTCCGCACCCGCCAGGTGCGCGCCACCCCGGTCAGGCGCGTTTCGAGCAATTCGGTGACGGCCCGGCCCGCCCGGCCGGCGATCTCGCGGATGCGCCGGAACGCACCCGGCGTGGGGTCCACCGGCGAGCCCGTTTCCGGTAGAGACCGGCCCGCCCGGCTCAAGGCGAAGGTGATCCCCTCCACGTCCTCGACGGTGTAGCCCATCAGGGCGGCCAGCTCGGACAGCTTTTCGTGCGAGGGCTCCTTCTCGGTCTCGTACCAGGTCACCATCGAGTCCGAGAAGCCCGCCTTGTCGGCCAGCTCCCTCTCGGTCAGGCCCCGCCTTCTGCGCAGGGCCGTCAAGGCCACGCTCCTCACTCCCGGGATGTATTTCAACGGCATGCTCGCTCCCTCGTCTATTAGAGTTGCCGCACCCCTGGTTTTTGTGACACGCGACTGCGACGCCGGCCGCCGTACCGGAATTCATCGGGAAAAGCGGGACGAATTTCCCGGAAACCGGGATTTTAGCGCTTCCGCGGCTCCAGAGCGTGAGCTCCGCTTTAGCCTTTCCGCATCGGAGGTCCCCCCGGGCCTCTGCCGAGGGTTCTTCTTCATCTCACGGCGGGGGAGCGATTCGCACGGCGAGCTTCCTCGCCGCTTTTTGAGATCGGGTGGAGACGGCACATGGAGCACCCTTCCCCAGACGTCCTTCACCGGTTCGTGCTGGGTACGGCCAGCCGCCTGGAGAACCGGCTGGTGGTGAGACATCTCCTCGCCCGTTGCCCGGTCTGCCTGGCAGCCTTGAGGCAGGTGACGCAAGAGCCCTGTTTGTTCCCGCCTCCGGGAGGGCTGAAAGGTGTTGCGAATGGACATCATCGATCCGGTTGACTTCATGGACCCCGAGGAGCTGATCGACGAGGCCTGCGAGCACCTGCTGGCGGCGCTCGCAAGCATGGACAAGATTCGCAGGGTGCTCCGGGGCGCAGAGTTTCCTTGCCAGGAACGCCTCAACGTGGTGCTCCTACGAAAGCCGAAGCGGGGTCCCTATCCGCGGAGGGTGGAGTGACCGATCCTCAGACGGAGGTCCGCAGAATCGCCGACGCTCTGCGAACGGCGATCCGTCTCAGCGGTGTCTCGCACCGGCAGGTCGAGCGGGAGCTCGCGATGAGCGCCGGCTATCTCACGCGGATCCTTTCGGGTCAGCTCCAGCTCCGGATCACTCATGTGCTGTCGATCTGCGCGGTCATCGATCTTCCGGCGGAGAGCTTCTTTGCTGCGCTCTATCCATCCAGGCCTCCGGCGAGCGAAGGCGAGGCGCGCCTGACCCGGGGTCTGGCTCAGCTCCATGCCCAACCGGGCCAGATGCGCGACCCGGAGAGCCTGCTGCGCGAGCTCGGCGCCTTCCTCGAAGAGATCAAAAACGAATTTCGCGAGCGAAAATGAGGGAACCATTGACGGTCTCATCTCCTCCTCCGTATACTATGTCAGCGATGCTTCCATTAGGGGAGGAGAACCGATGGACCCGATCGATGCACAGGCAGCGCCTGCGGAAAAGATAAAAGAGCTGGTGGATTCGTCGTTCGCGACGCGCTTCGAGAACCTCGAGGCGACGTTGGAGACTTCAACCCGGGCCGTGGCTCTCGTCGAAGAGTCGCAGGTCGAGCTGCCGGAAGACGTGGTCGTCGCCGCGTGGACGCAGCACGGGAATGCTCTGCGCCTGGCAGGCCGCTATGGCGAGGCGGAGACCGCGCTGGCCAGGGCAGGCGCTCTCCCGGTCTGTGACCTGCCGACAGGCATTCACCTCCTCGGGGTGAAAGCCAGCCTGCATCGGAACACCAGGAGGTATGCGAGCGCCGAGGGCTTTCTTCTCTCGGCGCTGGCAGCGCAGCAGTCGCTCGCAGATCCCGTGGGTCTGGCGCGGATCTACAACCTGTTGGGGCTCGTCTACTCGGACTCCGGAGATCGGCTCCAGGCCCTTGCCTCGTTCCAGACCGCTCTCGACCTGCTGGTCCAGGGATCGCCTCGCGACGCTCTCGCCACGACGGGGCACAACCTGTTCCATGCGCTGATTGCGGAAGGCCGGCTGGAGGCGGCATCGGCTGCCCTGGTGAGCCTCGAGCCGCTCTACCAGAGTCTGACGTCCACGCGCCTGCTGGCCAAGGCCGACTGGATGCGGGCGCGGCTGTACCGGGCGCTGAAACAGCTGCCGGCCTCCCGGCTGGCCTATGAGCGCGCCTATGAGCGCCTGAGCACGGACCCGCGCTCTCCGGAGTTGGCCGTCCTGATCAAGGAGGTGAAGGATCTGCCGGCTGCGGGCTGGTTGGCGGCCTGTCGAGCTCCCTCGCGAGCTGGTCCAGGCGGCTCTCGGTCGTGGCCTGGCGGCCTTCGACACGGTGGATTGCCTCCACCAACGACCTGATCAGCTCCGCGTCGGAAGGCCCCAGCTCGATGGGCTGCGGCTCCGGCTCACCCAGGGCGACAACCAGATCTCCAAGAGTCGCTCCATAGCCCGCGAGCAGGCGTCCCAGGTTTTCGAGGGTCGGCCTGGGGCTGTCGTGCTCCCAGCGCGACAGTTGACCCCGATCGATCTTCAGCGCCTCCGAAGCTTCTGACTGCGTGGGAAAGCCGGCTCGTTTCCGGAGGCGGGCGAGAGCTCTTCCGAGACCTTCAAAGGGGTCGTCCTGCTCCATGGAGGACATCCTAGTGTGTTGCGTGCTGCAAAATCAAGCCACTGAAGTGAATCTCATCGCAAAAAACCTCTTGACAAGGTTGTCGGACCCGTCTACAGTGTCTCTCGCAGCAACGGAAGCGTCTCTGGTGACGTCGAAGACATGAACGCGGTAGCATGTTGAGGGAGGACGCAATCGGCCCGGAGCTCAACCAGAGCCCGGAGCTCCCGAAAGGAGAGGCGACATGGACATGGAGCAGGCAGTGGAGGTGGTGAAATGGGTGGGGGTGGATTTTGAAGAGCACTTCTGGTTCAGGCTCAAGGTGGACGGAACCCAGGGGCCGGACGTGGTCAACCTTGGCACCCCAAGGCGTTCCTTCTCCTCCTCGTTCCAGATGACCGTCAGCCAGGACCGGCCGGTGAGGCTGGAGCTCACGCCGCTGGGGACGATCATCACGATCTATAACGAAAGCCGCTTTCCCGCCGTCATGGAGGCGGCGGGTTGACGAAAGGAGAGCTCGTATGAGCGAGCAGAACAGTGTCCAGGAGTTGAAGGCGGAGCGGGTGCAGGAGGAGATGCAGCTCGTCGAGGTGGTGGACGATCCCTTCTGGGTGTCGCTCAAGGCAGAGCGGGTCCAGGAGCCGGAGGTTTTCGCCGGCGCAGGGAACGGGACGTTTTCTTCCACTTTCGAGCTGTCTCTCAGTCAGAAGCAGCCGGTGACGATCGAGCTCATGGCGCTGGGGGTGACCATCACGCTCCATGGGAAGCAGACCGAAAACAACGCGGCCGGCGCCGGGCAGACGCCGGTCCAGGCCTAGGAAAGGAGGATGAGCCATGCCCAGTCTCAACGCATTTGCCGACATCGTCCGCGATTGGGAGTCGCTTCTCGACGCCGCGGAACGGAGCCCGGAGATTCAGCCGGGTATCGAGGTGGAGCGCCAGGCCGTGGCGCAGGGGCTGGCGGAAGTCCGGTCTCTCAAGGCGCGGCAGGATGAGCTGACGGCGCTCCGCCAGCAGGTGACGCAGCAGCTCAAGGCGGCCATCGCGCGGGGCAAGGAGCTCGCGATCCAGCTGCGTGCTGTGGCGAAGGCGAAGCTCGGCCCGAGGAACGAGCGCCTGGTCCACTTCAACATGGTTCCGCTGCGCAAGCGGCAGCGCAAGCCGGTGGAGAAGCCGGTGATCGAGCCCGAGGAGAAGCCCGCCGTCTAGTCAACCCATGAACCCATGAACCCGGGGGGCGTGCCGCGAGCGCGCCCCCCTTACTGGTAGAGCATTCCCGGGTAGAGCATCCGGAGCGCCAGCACGTAGATGGGACCGAAGATGTAGGGGAAGACCTGCCAGGCGATCAGGAGGCCG
>Ga0134121_10005207_pt1 | contig 10598 bp, 17 predicted proteins | sample KB301_FD_96463 | JGI IMG/M metagenome (GOLD analysis project Ga0134121, IMG submission 96463) | Terrestrial soil microbial communities without Nitrogen fertilizer from Kellogg Biological Station, Michigan, USA - KB3-0-1 | ecosystem: Environmental > Terrestrial > Soil > Unclassified ...
AAAAAAATTAGTCCAACACGAAAGGAGCATTGTCATGCCAAGCATTTATTGGGTTCAGGATGTCCAATATGTTCCAGAGAAGGAAAATGAGTTTGAAGGAATTTTTGAATGGTTTGGGTGTGATTAATTATAATCGGTTGCCAATGATATTGGCGTAAAATTCTTGAGCGAGATTACAAACTTCTCTGCCGATGAATTATCCGATTATTTTATTGCTCGTGAAGGATCGAATGCTTTGAATTGAAACTGAGGAAATGATATTCTGAAGGACTTAAACCTATCTATCAAATCAGAAGCATAATGCGGATTACTCTCCATTTTATAAATCATAAAACAGATCCAAATAGACAATATCAAAGCAAATGGGAACTTCACAGGAACCCATCCTTTCCACATCCACATTTTATCTAGCCATTCCAATAGACTTTTCATATTCAGTAATTTTATTTAATATATCGTTATACCTTAAATTATTAGGATGATGAATACTTCTCTCCCATTTGCATATTTGAGCTTGAGAAACTTTTAATATCTTAGCTAATTCAAACTGACTTAAATGATATTTATTTCGAATATTAACCAAAAATTCTCCAAGCCATTTACTATGTTCTTTCATTCTTTGATTCATTCTTTCCAGTGCCAGGAACCACGATCCCGACTTTAGTGAGTTGTTGAAGGTAATCTTTAATATCTTCAATATATTTATTGTTGCTTTCAGTATTCTTAATTACAATCTTACATCTATCAATGACACCCCTTAAATAAGCTCTGATTTTTGTCAATTTCTCTGGTCTTGCGCCTAAAGATATTAAAGTAGCATTATCTTTCTTAAAATTACCATCTGCCCATTCACCAAGTTCTTTTAAATTAAAACTCATTCCATCTCCTCCAATTTTTTGTTCATCTCTTCTTCGAAATTATTTGGTAAATCCAAACCTTTATCTTTAGATTTAGATATAAAATAGGATATAAATGTTAAATTTGTTTCATCATTCAATACTAAATTATGCCATTCTCGTTCTGCTTCAAAATAGTAATGGATCGCTTCCATTACTTGATTCCCGAATCCCTGTATTCCTTTGAATCCAAAACCTACGATACTTTTCCATGCTAATAGAAATCTATAATGATGACTATTGGGTGATAAATTATACTTATTCAGTGATGACTGCAATTGCTTCATTTCGTCTGACATAATGAACTTCCTTCGAACCCATCATTGTCTTTTCAACAGAAGCCGGAGCTACGATTATTAATAAACCAGTTAAATCTTTTTTATCCTCATTCTCACCTGCTATAACCCTAAATATTGTGGCTGTTTCTTCAGTTTTCAAAATAGTGCTTTTGTCTACCGCTTCTACAATAAGGTATGGTGATAAAGCATATTCAATCTTGTAACTCATTTCCACTTACTCCTTTTATCATCTACACAATCTTGACAATAACTATTTCTTAATAAAATACCATTTGATGCTTCTGAAGTCATGGTGTATAAAGCTTCAGCACCGCATAAATCACATCTAAAAAAATAATCTTTACTCTGATTTTGGCCTTGGACTTCTTGTGTACTCATCCTCAATCTCTTCGGCTACACAACACTCAGTTGTGAGCATCATTCCAGCTACACTAGCAGCGTTTTTAAGTGTTAATCTTACAACTTTAAATGGATCAATAACTCCCATATCCAACATATTTCCAAATTCGTTAGTAAGGAAATTGTACCCATAATTCATATCATCATTTAAATTAATGTTAGCTATAATCTCAGAACCATCTAAACCAGCGTTAAAAGCTATCTGCTTAATAGGTTCTCGCATTGCTTTAACGATAATATTCCACCCTATCTTTTCTTCTTCAGTCAAAGTAGATGGCATATCTATACCATATGAAGCCCTCAAAAGAGCCAAACCGCCTCCACAAACAAATCCTTCTTCAATAGCTGATCTTGCTGCACATAAAGCATCTTCTACACGCATCTTCTTTTCTTTTAATTCAACCTCAGAATTAGCTCCTACTCTAATAATGGCAACCCCTGATGTCAACTTAGCAAGACGCTCTTGATACTTTTCTTTCTCATAATCACTTTCAGTTCTTTCAATTGAAGTTTGTAATACCTTTACACGAGCTTCAATGTCTTCTTTTTTACCTTTTCCACCAGTAAAAGTCGTGTGATGTTTAGTGGCTACAATCGTATCACATTGACCAAAATCAGATATATCAATATCTTCAAATTTAAGTCCTGTAGAATGACCTACAACACGACCTCCAGTAAGAATAGCCAAGTCGTTAAGCTGTTCTGTACGGTTATCACCAAAATAAGGTGATTTACAAGCTAGAATTTGCAATCCTTGTTTGAACTTGTTGGTAACAAGAGTGGCTAATGCTTGACCGCTGATATTATTAGCTATTACAACAAACGGTCTTTCCTCTTGACCTATAGCAAGTTCAACTGCTTTCATCAAAGGCTGAATATGATTAATTTCATAATCGCAGATAAGAATAAGAGGGTTATGATATATAGCTTCCATTCTTGATTGGTCTGTAGAAAAATACGGAGATAAGTAACCTTCATTCAATTGCATACCTTCAATAGTCTTGATATTTGTTTCAGAGTTAGGGCTATCTTCTATGGTAATAACCCCATCTATCCCAGCTTTATCAATAGCTTGACATATAAGTTCAGCTATAGTTGGATCATTATTAGCTGATATTGAAGCTATTTTAAATAATTCTTCTTTAGAAATAGCCTTATTAACGAATTTTTCAATATATTTAATAGCCTCATCAACTGCTAAACTTATACCTTTATTAATAAGGATAGGGTTTGCGCCTCCACCAAGAACTTTCAAGCCCTCTGTAAATATAGATTGAGCAAGTAATGAGGCAGTTGTTGTACCATCTCCAGCTTCATCAACGGTCTTTTGAGTTACCTGCCGAATAAGCTGAACGCCTAACTTCTCAATAGGATCAGCCACATCAATCTGACGAGCTACTGTGAAACCATCTTTACTTGTTATTGGGAAACCGTAATGGAATCCGAAAGTTACGTTACGACCTTTAGGGCCAAGAGTAACCTTTATACTATCTGAAATTTTATCTACGCCTTTTTTAAGCTTGGCACGAGCTTCGTTGGAAAATAGAATTACCTTCACTCTGACTCCTTTTCTGAATTATTTATAATTGCTAACATCATATTTGTTAAAATTCTGAATATTCGATATGGTGGCATAGGATGTTTAGATATATAATCATTCAACGATTTACCTAATATCTTAAAAAGAGCCTCTTCTTGAGCATCCTTGAGCAAGTCTCCACTCATTGTATCAATTCCTTCCTGGCAGTTTCAGCTTCATCTGATAAATATGATGGATTATCTTCATTTTCTTCATATATACTCATCTTACCTTTAGGCTTACTTTCTTGTTCATTAATCATGCCTTCTATAATCTTACGAGCGCATCCGATAGCTTCTGCAGATGGTTTGTCTTGAAGTAGATCAGATACAATCTTTAGAAGGGAGATTTGGTTCATTTCTTCTTAAAAAACCTACTTATCCAGTTATCCTTATTCTCTTTAGGAGCTACTTTAGCCGAATCTACAGCTTTATCAAACTCATCCTTCTTAAACTCAGGTTGCTCCTTTTCCATCTCAATACACACTTCAGCTGCACGTTTACAGAATGTTTCGTCAATCTTCTTATCCCCAGGCTCATCTTTATAAAATCTTACCCAGAGTTCTAAATCTAAACATTGCATGAATACCTCAGATTTGACTCGAATATCGAATTCTGGAATCTCTTTCCTGACAAGATAGTTAATTCGATTTATGGCAGCAATGCGGTTATACAAGGCAGTTTGTTGGTCATTGCCACCTCTAAGAACAAACTCTACGTCATCTGAAGTTTCAAAATTATTAGATTCCATTTATATATGTTTCCATATTTCATTATGTAATATTGAGAAAATTACTCTTTTTGAAATATTAAAAATTTTTGCAAGATCATTATGGGAATATTTATTTGTTTTATATAATTTTCTTATTTTCAAAACTTTCTTTTCATTTAATATTGCACGACCATTTTTACTTCCAGTAAATGATAATCTGTCAAATTGCATATGACATTTTCTACATAATCTTTTCCAATCACTTAAATCCCTTTTATATTTCCTAGATATATTAGCCCAATTATATTTTGTATTATTATCTTCCCTTCCACATTCTACGCACTTATTTGGTTTACCAAGATTTTTCCTAATCCAATGATGTACTCCAGAATATCCAACAGCATCGCCAGTCCACATATGACTTTTATCACCAGTAAATCTATTTACCATGGCAGCACTCTGTTTATTTCTAATAGCCTCTGTTCGGATATATTTTCCTACAGCTTTAGGCATCGGGACTTTCCCTTTTCTCTAAAATCATCAACTGCGGATTCAATCCCCATCTACGATCAAGTTTCATATCATCACGAATTTTATTCATTGTTTCATTAATTTCTTTCTCACTTACTGTAATATCATCATCGAGCTTAATAGCAGTCTTCATTAAAGCTAAAATTTGTCTAAATAATTGAATTGTCTGGGTAGCTTGCCCACCATTCTTCTGAAGCTTCTCCATTAATAGCTTCCTATTCTCTGGAGATAAAGCTCTTTGGGATACAAACTCACCTGTCTTTGGATCTTTAAATGTGCGTTCCTTACCATCCTCAAATACAGGAACCTGTGCTAATGGTGCGCCTAATGATGCTCCATCTGTCTTTGGTTCATCAGGCTTTTTGAAAAGATTAAGCATAAACTCTCCTTATTTATTTCACTTGTCATACTGTATGCCAAGTGTTATAATTTAAGTGTAGTAAAATTGATGGATTAAACAAGATATTTTTAAACTATTTTGGATTTAGTTTCCAGGAGGTATTATGTGGATTTTATCGACGATACTAATATATTTTATAATCCAATATCTATTGGAATATAAAGATTTAATGGATAATTAATTTAGAACCTTCTTTAATCGCTTTTGGGGCAGCAACTGAAGTTAGGGTAATACCTATAATTATATTTCTTGTCGTAATTAATTTCTTCAACTTTTCTCTTTCAAATCCCAATTTAATACCACGTTCTTGAAGTCTCGCTATTCTATCTTGTAATTGATTAATCTTATAATCTGCAGAATCTATTAATTTCTTTTTAGCTGTATCAAATGACTCTTTTGTTAATTTAATATCTTTGCCAATTTTCTCAACATTGCCTTTTAAAGAACCAGAGCCTTTAAACCTTCCAGAACCTTCTTCAAGTTGTTTGATATAATTTAAATCTGTCTTATTAGGAACATCGCTTTTAGCAATTCTCTCCAATACATTAGCTCCACGTTGTATTTCAAAATCATTATAAGGTTTAAATGTCTTGCTAGCCCAAGCTCTTGCATTAGCCATTGGAGCAAATTCTTTATTAAGTTGAGATAATTCTGGTGATAATTTACCTATATATTCACCATGATTCTTTAAAAATATATTAGCTACTTGATCGTTGGCATCAGCATATTTATTCCCAGACTTAACTGATGATGACAATGAATCATATACCTGATTTTTTAAATTTCTTAAATCTGAAAGCTTTAATTCTGTACTTTTATATAAATTAGATAAATTATCTTTCACCTTGCTAATCTCATTAAAAGCCGGACTATCCTCTGGAAACCCTTTAGAACGAAGTTCATTAAAAGTTTTTTCAATAACATCATCAATATATTCTTGAGGTTTAATTATGGTTCCTTTTTTAATTAAAACATTCTCAGCTTGATCTAATCCTTTTCTATATGTGGAAGATATATTTTTAAATAAACCTTGTAACTTTGTCTTATTCTGACCAGAAACAATTTGAGAATGTTTCTTTAATTCACTTTTAAGAGTATCAATCTTATCAGTAAAGCTCTTCTCCATTTTAGGTATTTGTTCCTTACTGACGTTACGAACATTCCTAATTTCATTACTTAAATTAAGTTTAGTTAATGGTTGTTGAGACAATTCAGTTTCAACATTCTTTAAATCTTTTCCAGCCGTAAATGCCTTCTTAATCCCTCCAACAACAAAACTTCCTGCTTTACCAATCATTCCTTCAGCTGCTCCTAATGCCGGACCTAAAACATAATTCCCAGGCGTAGTTGCTATATCCGCAGCACTAGCAACAACATCTCTTTGGAATCCATGTATACCCATCTGTGCAGAACGAAAAGCATCCATCATCTTATTGCCTGTCATTTTAGTAGGTATTGGAGAATCTTGTGACATCTGAGTTAAAGATTTACCGCCTATGGTTTTTGATAATGGTTGCCATGCCTCTTTAGAAAACAATGCAGAACCAGGAAAAACTGATGGCATACCGCCTTTTTTTTGTGGTTGAGATTGTGTTGATGATATAGAAGATACTTTTCCTGGTAAATCACTATATTCTGGATATTTTTTAGCCAATGAATTAGCTAAATCAGAATCACTCATATCATTATATTCTGGATATTTTTTTCTAAAATTATCAATTTCTATAATAGACATTATCTTAATCCTAATGGGTCAGCTTGTTTATAAGATTTAGAAGAATATCTCGATTGAATATCATTTCTTGTTTCATCTAAAGCTTGAATTCTATTTCTAGCGTCAATACTCATAATTCCATTCTCTGGGTCTAATTGACCACGAAGAGTACCTTGATTCATATAAGCATTTAACAATCCTCTTGCTTCTTCTCTTGCTGAATCAGTAATCATTGATCCTGTTGCACCTGGAGCTGAAGTAAGACGAGCATATTCTGTAGCTACTGTATATATAGAAGTCAATAATTTAGAAGCTTCTGGATCTCCAGTAATTGTTGTCTTTCCAGCTAAAATAGCTCTATTTAATAATGGAATTCTACTTCTATCAAAACTATCAGATAATTGTAAAGCCACATCCGCATTTTTTCTAAATGTCTTTTCAAATGAAGTAACATTATTGTAGAGTTTCTCAAAATTTGAAGAACCAGTTTTATTTACAGCATAGTTAATATCTGATTGAGCAGCATTATAATTAGGATCTAATTTTAACGCTTCATTAATAGCTTGTGTACGTTGAGTTCTTGATAATTGACTTGGAACAACTGTCCCATCTATTAAAGCTTGTCCAATACTACTAGCCTGTTCTGAATTTAATCCATAAGGACTTGTCTTACCCTGAAACTGCATCGTATCAGGAAACTGCCCAGTATTAATAAATTGATTCAAATCAGCACCTGAATATCCACCTTGACTAGCCAATGTAGCTGCAGTAGAAGTTCGACTCTTCTGTGCATCTATAGCATCTCTTTCAAGATTCCATTGATGTTGACGCAAAGCATCATTAAATACTTTTTTTAAATCAAGATATTTACTTAATGCAGTATATTTTGATGTATCGCCATATCCTCGTGAAGCTTCAATCCATGATTCACCAGCCATATTATCCTCCTCTTGGCGCCATGCTAGAACCAGTAGCTCCACTACCGATTCCGGCTAATTGTTCTGCTGAAATATGTTGACCATTCATAATAATTCCATTTAATCCATATCTAACAACTAATTCAGAAATTAACTGAGGGTTCTGTTGAATCAATTGCATAACAGTCTGAAACGGAATATTAACTCCACCTTGTTGTGCAATTTGAGGCCATATTGTAATGAGTTTCTGCATATCAACAAAACCTTGTGGATTAACGCATTGTTGGATAGCGTTTCCTAACACTTGTAATACTTTACTAATATCCATTCCGACATTAGTTTGTTGAGGTGTAGTTGTAGTTCCAGCTTGTGGAGCCTGTTGCCCACCTGAGGCTAATTGTGATGCGTCTAAAGGCATTTTATGATCCTCCTAAAACTGAAGATAATTGTGGTTGTTGTTGGGGCTGCTGTTGACTCGCTGGATTCATTCCTAACATTTGAGCAATGATAGTCTGGAATCCTTGATAATCATTATTAGCCATTGTATATTTTAATTGATCGGCAACACCATAAAATTCAGCGAGTTTCATAGCTGCAGTATAATCAAATTGTCCTTGTTGGATAGATTGTTCTAACGCCCATTGTTGAATCCCAATTGCTTGAACTTGAGCTTGTTGTTCTAATTGAGCTTGTAAATTAGCTTTAGCATCAGCCCATTGACGATTTATTTCTTGATATTGTCGTTGAACATCAGATGAAGTTTCTAAACTTTGCCCTGAATTAGCAGCTGCTCTTAGAACATCAGTTAAAGAAGCTTGATACTTTTTATCTAATTCTAATTGTGCTGCATTTAAAGCATTAGGTGTCATCAATTCATTCTTAATATCAGGAATCGACATTGTAAGATATTTATTAAGCTGATTTTGTGTAACTTGAGGCAATGTAGTTTCGCCTAATAATTGTTTAGCTTTATCATAATATGAATTAACATCATACGAAGGTTGTTCAGGCTTTCCTAAACTTCCAGCAGCTAAAGCTAATCCTCCTTTTAATAAATCTCCAGTATTAAGTTTACCAAATATTGATTGAAGCATATTATTATTTGTTCCAGTATTTCCACCAGTTGTAGTTGGAAATGGAGTTTGTGCAGCTTGGGTGCTTTGATTAACTAGATTCTGATAGCCTGAACCTGATGCTAATTTATTTGCTGAAGGAAGCAATGAATTAAATGCTCCACCTGCAGATAATTGCGTTCCACCACTTAATACATTTTGAGGAACAGTATATGGGGCTAATGAACTACCAAAAGCGCCTGTTCCTAATTGTCGAGATAAAGCCCCTGTTGATCCAGTTCCACCCTGCGGAGTTCCACTGATACTCGCTAATCCACCAGCACCTCCACTTGATGCAGAACTTCCACCGCCTCCAATTCCTAATCCTTGCAGACCACCCTGGAAAGCCCCACTAATTTTTGCACCAATTCCAACACCTGCTCCAGCTAATCCAGCAGCAGCTCCTGAAGTAAACTTCTGTCCAGCATATCCACCAAGACCAGCTAATACTGGAGAAAGATAATTACCAGATTTAATAGCTCCAGGAAGTTCAGCAGCAGCATTTAAACCACCAGAAAGAACAGCATTCGATATGCCACCAAATATAGGTTTAGATACTCCACCAAGATAACCAGTGGCAGCCCCAATAGGAATTCTCCACCATTCGCCTTTTGCTGGAGTAACTCCAGGTCCACCAAAAACTTTATATCCTTGAAATGCAGTCCCAACAGCAGCACCTAAGAACGGATTAATAATTGAAGCAATACCTGTAATAATAGGACCAAATATATCTCCACCCTTCTTCGATCCAACAATTTGTTTAGCTAAACTATGAGGTAAAGGTAAACCAACTGGTTTTGTAGATAATACCCAGCCAGTATATTCTGCTGGTTCTAATGCTTTTCCAGATTCTCCTAATACAAAGTGATTGTTAGCGTGGAAAATTGCCGGACGCTTAACTGTATGCAACTTATCCAAATCAACCTTACATAAATAAAGATTAAGGTCGTTATCCTTTGCCAACTGAATCAATGTGTACATTGACACATTCGGCAAATTCATCATTCCAGAAAGTGCCTCCAGACCGCAGTTAAATTGAACTTGTTGCATGACTAATCTCCTTGAGAATGTTTTTTCTCCTAATAAATTTGTTTTTATTAATATCGAACCAAAATGCCTCATCTACTCTATCTCTAAACAACTTCACAAATTCCCTGCGAAATTCGAATATGTTACCTTCTTTAATTATACAAATACTTATATATAAATTGTTACCTTTTGATATTTCTTTTGGCAATTCCCAAGTAACTTTATTTATATACTTTTCATCCTCTTTATTTACTAATGCCCAACAACATATATTAATGATTTCACCTTTATTATTTCTCTCAATCATTATCTGGTTAGAATCATACAATCGACATAAATGAAGCATATAATTCCAATACCAATGCTTTCTGGTTTCAGCAAATTGACCTTTATCATTCTCACTTATGAATGAATCAATTTCTTTAATTATTGTCCGACACCGATAAGGCGTTCTGTCAATGTTATTGACCATATTTTCCATGATGCTGTTGTTGTGTTATCTGCTATTTTAAATTGTATAAGATCATCAATCCTACCTGGAGCATAAACATGATTATATGTTCCAGATGAAATAGATTTAGTTGAAACGAAAGAACTTTCATAATCCCCTCGCCATGTGAATGTTGGAGTAGCAGATTGCGACGGAGTATCTATAACAATCTCGTCAATACGGCTTAGTTTTAGAGAATTGCCTAATCTTATAGAAGTCCAATAAGAATTAATTGCTGTTCCATTATCTGAACTACTGCTAAATAATTGATTAATTTTCCCAGCTGTTGCAGATAAGGCATACGATACTCTTAATCCTGCACCATTATCAGAAATATCACCAGACGTAAAATTATCAGCATACTGCCAAGGCCAAAAAGATTTAGTCACATAATCAAAAGCTATTGAATAATTTGGGACTGTTGAAGTACCAATTGTCACAAATAATTCATAATGGTTTCTTTCTGGATGAACAATAGCGAAACATTTATCTAAAGTAGATGAATTTATATTATTAAAATA
>Ga0134121_10005208_pt1 | contig 10596 bp, 6 predicted proteins | sample KB301_FD_96463 | JGI IMG/M metagenome (GOLD analysis project Ga0134121, IMG submission 96463) | Terrestrial soil microbial communities without Nitrogen fertilizer from Kellogg Biological Station, Michigan, USA - KB3-0-1 | ecosystem: Environmental > Terrestrial > Soil > Unclassified ...
GCGCGCGGGACCGTTCTCGACGACAGTGATCCGAGGCGTGCCCGTCAAATAACGCGGCGGCGCTTGCGCGTCGTCGAAATCCATGTTCCACGCCGGCCATTGACTCGGCGTGTCGCTCAGGAAACCGAGCCGCGCGGGCGCCGACAACAGCTCCTTGTTCAGCTTCTTGTCGAAAATACTGGCGACATCGCCTGCGGCGTTGATCGAAACACGATAGCGGTCATTCTCAAGTGAGCCGTTTGACACCTTGAGAGACGACGACGCGGAGCTCGCAGAGGCGCTGAGGCGAACATCAAACACGCCGTATCCGACGGACGGCAGAAATGCTGAGAACAGGATCGTGGCCATGTCGCCGTTCACGGACTGAAGCTGCGCGGGAACTTCCGAGCCAGCGGGACTGAAAACGTGCACGCTCTTCGCAGCCACGCCACCGAGCGGAACGGACGCGGTGACGATGTCCTCGCGCGGAATCGAGAGCGAGTTGTACACGACGACCGGCGTGCCCTGCACGGCCGTATTCATCGCGCCGCTCACCGCTTCCGTCGCGCTCGTGAGCACGTGCGCGAACTGGTTGAGCTCGATCGATTGATCGTTCCACGCGTACTCGTACGCGCGCACGCTCGCGGTGCCGGCGCCGATATCATGGAAGTGATCGCCCATCGCGAGCGTCCAGGCCAGGTTCAAACGATCCATCGGGTACGCACGCGAGCCTTGCCACATCGCCGCGACCGACGCCTTCTCGGCCGCGTCAGCGAGCACTTCGTTCCGGCGAATCCAGCGCTTGATGTAACTCTCCGACGTGAGCGAGCCGGCCGAGTGATTGGTGAGCTCCATTTCGCCCGAATAGACGGGCATGCGCTTCACTTGCTCGGGGGTGAACACGTTGAAGAACTGGTCCGCGTTGGTGGACAGGACCTGCACGTGAGCGGCGGCATTGTTGATCGCCTGCTGCAGCCAGTTCACCGTCGGCTCTCCCGGTGATCCGCCGGTGTCACCCGTGCCCAGGTAGTGGTAGTCGGTGACGAAGCCGCCGAGCTTCTTCTTGTTCTCCTCGAGACGCGAATTCCACGTCTGCTGCGGCGGGCCGTTCCGGCCGCCGGGAATGGAGTTGTCGAGCTGCTCGCCCGTCGACCAATCGGCGTTGAGCTTGCCGCCGTACGTGCCGGGATTCGCGGCAAGAATCACGCCCTTGCCATCAGGCCCCTGCCACCATCCATAGTTGAACGGAATGCCGCGATTCTCTTCCGCGTACGGCGTCGACGGCTGCGCGGGCACCGACGATCCCCACACGAGTTTCTGCGTCGAGAATCCCTTGATGCCCGCGTGCGCGAGCAGCGACGGCAGCGACCACGGAAAGCCGAAGCAGTCCGGGAGCATGTACTCGTCGCTCGCCTTGCCGAATTCCTTGCGGAAATACTCGTTGCCGTAGAGGAACTGCCGCAGGATTCCCTCGGGCGACGGCGCGTTCACGTCCCCTTCTTCCATCGACGAGCCTGCCGGGAACCAGCGTCCCGCGGCGACATACGCCTTGAGCGTGTCGTAGGCCGCGGGATAGTACTCCTTCATCAGGCGATAGCGATTCGCGCCCGAGAAATTGAAGATGTAATCCGGGTACTTCGCGAAGAGATCGAAATTCTCGTGCATCGTCTTCGGGAGGTACTGGCCGATCGTCGCCACGTAGTCCCAGTTCCACTCGGTGTCGAGGTGGGCGTAGCTCATCGTGAAAATGCTCGGCGTTTTCGTGACGTCGGGCAGGGTCATGGTGAGGGCGCGCGGCTTCCGGTCTGTGCCCGCCGGATGGACCTGCTGGGCGATGACCGGTGCAGCGAGTGAAGCCGATAGGGCGACGGCTGCGATGGAGCGGAGCGAGAGAATGCGCATACCTCGTAATCTGAAACCAGTGGTTCCCCTGCACCACCCGCGCACACAGATTTTGGGCATGCGACTCACTCGAATCCTCGGCATCGCCCTCATCGCCGGCGCCTGTGCCAAGTCCGACGCCGGGAAATCCCGGACCATCGGCGTTACGCTCCTCACCCGCGAAGACGAGTTCTACCGCCAGCTCGAGCAGGGGCTTCGCGATCAGGCGCAAAAGGACAGCTTCACGCTCGTCGTGACCTCGGGCGACCGCGATCTCGCCAAGCAGCAGTCCGAGATCGACAACTTCATCGTCCAGAAGGTCGCCGCCATCATTGTCTGCCCGGTCGACTCGAAGGGCATCGGCCCCGCGATCGAGAAAGCGAACGCTGCGGGGATCCCGGTCTTCACCGCCGACATCGCGGCGCAGGGCGGCAAGGTCGTCGCCCACGTGGCCTCGAACAACACCGCGGGCGGGGCGCTCGCCGCCGAGTACATCGCGAAGGCAATTGGCGACAAGGGCGAAGTTGGTCTGATCGCGGAGCGCGACGTGCAGTCGACGATCGACCGCGAAGCGGGATTCACCAAGGCGCTCGCTGCGCATCCGAACATCAAGCTCGTCGCGACCATCGACGGCAGCGGCACCCGTGATAAGGCGCTCAAGGCCGCGGATGACATGCTCCAGGCGCATCCGAAACTCGCCGGCATTTTCGCGATCAATGACGAATCAGCGCTGGGCGTGCTCTCGAGCGCGCAGTCGCACAAGATGACCAAGCTCGTGATCGTCGGTTACGACGCGGCGCCAGAAGCGCAGAAAGCCATCACCGGCGGCACGCCGCTCAGAGCAGACGTGGCGCAGCAGCCGGGAGAGATCGGCAAGAAGACCATCGACGCCATCGCGCAGCATCTCGCCGGCAAGCCGGTCGACGCCATGATCCCTGTCCCCGTGCGCATCGTCGATGCGGATTCGCTCAAGGGGGCGGCGAAGTAAACGGAAGTGCAGCTCGACGCGCGTAGCATCACGAAGCGCTATCCCGGCGTTGTCGCGCTCGATGGCGTAGACCTCACGCTCGCGGGAGGCGAGGTGCACGCCATTGCCGGCGAAAACGGCGCCGGCAAATCCACGCTCATGGGGGTGCTCTCCGGATCAGTCCGGCCGGATGCGGGGACGCTCACGATCGACGGCGTAGCCGCAGGCTTTGCGTCGCCGCGCGATGCGCGTGAACGCGGCGTGCGGATGATCCACCAGGAGCTGAGTCTCGTTCCGGAGCTCACGGTCGCCGAGAACATCTTCCTCGGCGTCGAGCCTGCGCGCAGCGGTGTGGTGGATCGCGCCGGGCAGCGCATCCGAACTGAAGAGGTGCTCGCTCGGCTGAGGCAGACGCATCTGGATCCCGACGCCCGCGTGGCCTCGCTTCCGCTGGCCGCGCGCCAGATGACGGAAATCGCGCGCGCGGTCGCGCAGCGCGCGAGCCTCCTCATCATGGATGAGCCGACGGCCATTCTGTCGCGCGCGGAAATCGACGCGCTCTTTGCTGTGATCGATGAATTGCGCGCCGCGGGCACCGCGATCGCGTACATCACGCACCGGCTCGATGAAATCGAGCGCGTCGCCGATCGCGTCACGGTGCTGCGTGACGGCCGCGTCATCGAATCGCGAGCGCGGGACGCGTTTCCGCGCGATGACATTGTGCGCGCGATGGTCGGACGCGAGCTCGCGAGCGGCTATCCGGCGGCGAAGAGTGCGCCGGGCAATGTGGTGCTCCGCCTGAGCAACGTGAGCGCCGGTCCCGTGCACGACGTGTCGCTCACGCTTCGTTCCGGAGAAATCGTCGGCGTGGTCGGCCTCGCGGGCTCGGGCCGGACGGAGCTCGCACACGCCATGTACGGGCACGCGCGCCTTGTCTCGGGCACGATGTCGCTCGACGAAAAGCCGTTTCAGCCACGCAGGCCCCGCGATGCCATTGCCGCCGGGATCGGGCTACTTCCCGAAGACCGGAAGGGACAGGGACTCATTCTTTCAGCCGCCGTGCGAGTCAACGCGTCTCTCGCGTCGCTCGGCGGCATCGTGGTCGATCGCGAGCGAGAGCGCGCAGCCGTCTCGACGTGGCGCGACGCGCTCGGTATTCGCACGCCATCGATCGAACAGCCCGTGCGTCTCCTTTCCGGCGGGAATCAGCAGAAAGTCGTGCTCGCCCGGTGGATGCTCACGCATTCGCGCATTTTGCTGTTCGATGAGCCCACGCGCGGCATCGACGTCGGCGCGAAAGCCGAGATCTACGCGCTCATGCGCGAGCTCACGGCCAAAGGCGCCGCGATTCTCATGATTTCGTCCGACTTGGGCGAGGCGCTGGAGATGTCCGACCGCATTGTGGTGATGCGCAATCAGACCGTGACGCACCAGCTGAGCAGCGCCGAGGCCACTCAGGAACGCGTGGCGCGCCTCATTCTTGGCGAGGCCGCGTGAACACGCGCCGCCTCACCGAGTTCGCGCTTCTTGGCGCAACGGCAGTGGAGGCCGCCGTGTTCGCGGCGATTGCGCCGGCGTTCTTCACGATCGCGAACGCGCTCAACATCGCGCTCGCCATCGCGGTCACGGGCATTCTTGCGGTGGGCATGACGGCTGTGATTCTCACGGGCGGCATTGATCTCTCCGTCGGGTCCGTTGTCGCGCTGGCAGGGGTGTGCGCGGCGCTCGTGGCAGGGAAGAGCACGCTCATCGCGATTGTGGTCGCGCTCCTCATCGGCGTGGCCACGGGCGCGCTCAACGGTACGCTCATCGCGTTCTTCAAAGTGCCGGCGTTCGTGACCACGCTCGCCATGCTCACAATTGCGCGCGGTCTCGCGTTCATCATCTCGAGCGGGCGCAGCATCGGCAACCTCCCCGATTCATTCGGTGCGCTTGGGCGTTCTTCGCTCGCGGGCATTCCGACGCCGGTGATCGTGATGGCGGTGGTGATGTTCGCGGGTGCGTTCGTGCTCAATCGCACGGTGTTCGGCCGTCACGTGTACGCCACGGGCGGAAATCCCGACGCCGCGTGGCTGGCGGGAATCGACACGCGCCGCGTGACGTGGCTCGTCTACGCGCTCAATGGGCTCCTCGTGGGACTCGCGGGCGTGACGCTCGCATCGCGACTGGGCGCCGGTGTTCCGAACTCGGGGCTGCAGTACGAGCTCGACGTAATTGCGGCGGTCGTTGTCGGCGGGACATCGCTTACCGGTGGTCGCGGCACCATCGGCGGCACGGCGTCCGGTGCAATTTTCATTGGCGTGCTGACCAATGGCCTCAATCTCGCGAACATTGATCCCTATGTTCAGAAGATTGCGCTCGGCGTGGTGATCGTCGGCGCCGTGGTCGCGGATCAGCTCAGCCGGCGACGCGGCTGATCACGGGGAGGCAGCTGCGGATGCGTCGATATGCCAGCCAGAAACAACCGTTAAACGCACGTAACAGGATTTTTCAACTCTCACGCAGTTTCGGTCGCCAAGCCGTCGAGGTGCAAAATGTTTCGTCGCCTGCTCACCGCCCTCCTTCTTGTCCCCGCTCTCGCGTCGGCTCAGCAGGACGCGCGTCTCGATCGACTCAAGGCTGAAGCCATCACGAAGATCGATGCACGGGCGAAGCTCGTGCAGGAAATCATCGATCAGGTGTTTTCGTTCGGCGAGCTCGGCATGCAGGAATTCGAGACGTCGAAATACCTGACCGGCATTCTCGAGAAAAATGGATTTGCCGTGCAACGCGGCGTTGCCGACATGCCCACGGCGTGGGTCGCGCGGTGGGGGTCGGGCAAGCCGGTGATCGCGCTTGGCTCCGACATCGACGGCATTCCGCAGGCGGGGAGCAAACCCGGCGTCGCGTGGCATGATCCCCTCATCCCGGGCGCGCCGGGTCACGGCGAAGGACACAATTCCGGCCAGGCCGTGAACATCGCCGCGGCGCTCGTGGTGAAGGAAATCATGGAGCGCGAAAAGATTCCGGGTACCCTCGTGCTGTGGCCGGGCGTGGCCGAAGAACAAATGGCGGGCAAAGCGTTTCTCGTGCGTGCCGGCGTGTTCAACGACGTGGACGTTTGCCTCTTCACGCACGTCGGCGACGGACTCTCCGTGACGTGGGGGGAGAGCGGATCATCCGCCCTCATCTCCGCGGAGTTCCGCTTTCGCGGAAGCTCGGCGCACGCGGCCGGCGCGCCGTGGCGCGGCCAGAGCGCGCTCGACGCCGCAATGCTCATGGGGCAGGGATGGGAGTTCCGCCGCGAGCATTTGCCGCTCCAACAGCGTTCGCATTACGTGATTCGCGACGGCGGCGATCAACCGAACGTCGTGCCGTCGACCGCATCGATCTGGTTCTATTTCCGCCAGCGAGATTATCCCAGCACGATGGCGCTGTTCGAGATGGGCAAGCGCGTCGCCGAAGGCGCGGCAATGATGACCGATACCAAGCTCGAGGATGTGCGCATCCTCGGATCGGGGTGGGCGGGACACTTCAACAAGCCCGTCGCCGAGACGATGCAGAAGAACATCGAGCGCGTGGGCATGCCGACGTGGAGTGAAGACGACTATGTGCTTGCGCGCGGATTGCTTGCCGAGCTCGGTGTCTCGCCCGACACGCTGAGAACAGAATCAGAGTCGCAGCGCGGCGCAGGCGGACGAGGTGGAAGCGACACGGCGGCAGCGACTGGCGCGGGCCGTGGCGGCGCAGGGGGCGGACGCGGTGCCTCCCGGGGACTCGCGACGCGAGTGACGCCCCTTCGCGGTGCGGAAGTTCAAGCCAACTGGAACGGTGGCGGATCCGACGACATTGGGGACGTGTCGTGGAACGTGCCGACGGTGACGCTCCGGTATCCGTCGAACATCCCCGGGCTCCCCGGGCATAACTGGGCGAACGCCATTTCGATGGCGACGCCAATTGCGCACAAAGGCGCGGTGGCGGGAGCGAAAGTGCAGGCGCTCACGATACTCGACCTGCTCTCGCAGCCCCAGACCGTTGCGGACGCATGGACGTATTTCCGCGACGTGCAGACGAAGAACGTGAAGTACAAGCCGTTCATCGGGCCCAATGACAAACCGCCGACGTTCCTCAACGCTGAAATCATGGCGCGGTATCGGCCGGAAATGCAGAAGTACTATTACAACCCGTCGAAGTTCTCGACGTATCTCGAGCAGCTGGGGATCAAGTATCCGACGGTGAAGCCGGCCGTGATCAGGCAATAACGGCTCGGCAGTCGTTGCCGCCGAGCGGTCAATGCTTCGCCAACCGCTCCCTCAGCTCCTCGAACCAATTGAGCGTGACGGTCATCGGTGCGAGCGCGACCATGTTCTCGCGCACGCGGCGCGCCATGATGAAGCGCTGCCCGTCGGGTGAGATGTCGAACGGCGTGTAATTCTCGGGATCCTGCAGGAACAGCTCGTCACGCATGTGGAAGAGCGTGCGCGGCTCCCCCGGACTCGGCGTCGGGCCGTCCGAAATGCTGACGGCGACCATGTCGCGCTTGGTATTGACGAAGAACAGCTCGCGCCCGCTCTTTGCCCAGAGCGGCGCGCGTCCGCCGCCGCTCGACACCTGCCACTTGCCACCGTCGACGTTCGGGAACGGACGAATGAACACGTCGATCTTCCCCGTCTCATTCGTTTCGTACGCGATCCACCTGCCGTCGGGCGAGATCGCGATGGCTTCCTCGTCGAACTGCGGGCTCGCGATGAGCGGCTTCGGCACCGAGTCGACGCCTGGATGAATGACGCTGATGTCGCGTCCGCCAATCTGGTTTTGTGTACCGCCCGCGCGGACCACGAGCGTCTTCCCGTCCGGAGACCACGCGCCTTCGTAGATGCCCGAGCCGGTGCGCACTTTGAGCACGAGCTCGTCGGTGCCGGTGCCGTCGGCGGAACGTTTGTGCAATTCCGCGACCAGCGCGCGACGCGACGTGTACGTGAGCGACTTGCCATCGCGAAGCCAGCGCGGCCGGTAGTTCTGCACACTGTCGAACGTGACGCGCATCGCGGGGCCACGGGGAAGCGGCTTCACCCACACCTGATCACCCGCGTCGGTGTTGATGCCGATGGCGAGGCGCGCACCGTCGGGCGAGAGCGCCCACCCTGCGTTGCCGCCCTGCACGGTCATGTGAAACGTGAACATGCTGTCGACCGGCGTCTCGCGTCCCGTGCGATCCACCCACACCAATTCGTATGAAGCGCCAGCCGGCAGCGACGGTCCCGTTCGCACGAACATCGTGCCTTCCTGTGACACGCCAAAGACCGGCACCTCGTTCAATCCCATCGATACGCTGTCGGCCACCGGGATGGGCGGGCCGCTCCCCGCGCCAGTGCGCGCGTTGAAGCGCTTTGCCAGCATGGCTCCGTCACGGCGGATGAGCAGGAGATGTCCCGTCGGAACGTATTGCGCGCGGATGTAACCCGGTTCGACTTCGGTCAGTTTCTTCGACCGCGTGTCGACGGCGGCGACGTGGATTGTCGCCTGGCACGACGACTGATCGCAGTACGTGAACACCACGGCTCGGCTGCCGGGAAGCGCCGCGGGGTACCAGGCGAAGTTTCTCGGATCATTCCACAGCTCGACCGCCGGACCGCCGCCGTCGGGAACAACGCGCAGCTGGTGCCATGATGTCGAGATGTATGCGATGGTGTGGTTGTCGAGCCACGCGATGCCGCGGGACGGCGACGCGGAGTCTGCGAGGGTGATTGCGGCACCACCGGTCAGCGCCATCTTCTTGAGCTGCGAACCCTGCACGAACGCAATCGACCGGTTGTCGGGCGAGACCACGAACGAGATCGCGCCCGCGGTTCCCGTGAGCGGCGTCGCCCGCAGGTGGTCGCGCGGTTTCACCATCAGGGTCGTCGCGCCACTGTCGAGTCCCACATACACGAGCTGCGATCCATCGGGCGATACGGCGATCCCGCGATCCGGTACCGGAGCCTGGGACGACTGGAATGAAAGCTCGTATCGCGAAACGAGCTTCGTCGGTGCCGGGCGCAGCGCGCGCATCCCCAGCGCGCCAGCGAGGATACACCCGGCGGCGATCGCGGCGAACGCACCGCGCGCACGCCACGCGCTCGCCGGCGCGACGGCCGCCTGCGCGTGAGTGGTGACACCGGTGCGTGCGAATGACGGCTGTTCCAGAGCGGCGCCGAATTCGCCGGCGGTCGCAAATCGGTCCGCCGGCAGCTTCTCGAGCGCGGTGAACACCGCGGCTTCGATGTTCGGCGGCACGGTGTGTCGCTGCAGCGTGATCGAGCGTGGTGTTTCGGTCAGCGTACGCGCGACGATCGCCTGCGCGGTCGATCCCGTGAACGGCGGCTCGCCGGCGAGCATTTCGTACAACACGCAGCCCAACGCATAGATGTCGGCGCGCGGCGTGATCTCGCGCTCGCCCATCGCTTGCTCGGGCGCCATGTAATGCGGCGTGCCGAGGGACATGCCCGTTTCCGTCATGCGCGTCGCGCCGTCGGAGCGGCTCACGGCGAGCGCGATGCCGAAGTCCGCGACGAGCGCCTGCCGGTCGTGCAGCAGGATGTTCTCGGGTTTGATGTCGCGGTGGACGATGCCGTGGCGGTGCGCGTAGTCGAGCGCGCTGGCGACTTCCTTCGCGATGCGGACCGCGTCGTCGACGGGCAATTGTTTTTCGTGCTGCAGCCGGTCGCGCAGCGAGCGCCCCTCGACGAGCGGCATCACGTAGTACACGATGCCGTCGACTTCTCCCGAATCGTGGAGCGGCAGAATGTGCGGGTGCTGCAGGCCCGCGGTCGTCTGGATCTCGGCGAGGAATCGATCAGCGCCGATCACCGCCGACAGCTCGGGGCGCAGCACCTTGAGCGCGACCTTGCGGTTGTGGCGGACGTCATGCGCGAGGTACACGGTCGCCATGCCGCCCTGGCCGAGCTCACCTTCGATCGTGTAGCGGCTGGCGAGGGATGTCGCGAGGCGGGAATTCGGAGTCGTCACGCGCACCAATGTGCAGGCCGCCGGGCGCGGGCGCGAGAGGCGGCTTCAGACGGGCGTGGGAACGCGGGACAGGGTTCCGGGCCCGCACGCTGGACATACTGACTATGCTGACTAGATTGATAGTCAGAGGAGCGCGTATGGCCACAGTGTCACGATGGTCGTTGCAGGATGCCAAGGCGCAGTTCAGCGAAGTCGTTCGGCGCGCGCTGGCCGATGGACCGCAGGTCGTCTCACGGAGCGGGGAAGACGCCGTCGTCATCGTCTCGAACGCGGACTATCACCGCCTGCGCGGTCAGCACGGGCAAACGCTCGGCAAACTGCTCGCGAAGTCGCCGCTGCGCGATGTCACGCTCGACGTAAAACGTTCGCGCGACACCGGACGCGCAGTGAAGCTCTGATCGCACCATGCGATTTCTGCTCGATACGTGTGTGCTGTCCGACGGTGCGAAGCCGGACCAGTTCGGCCAGCTGGCCAGGTGGCTCGATGCGCAGCCAATCGACGATCTCGCCATTGGCGCGTTAGCCGTGGGCGAGTTGCGGTTCGGCATCGAGCGGTTGCCGCGCGGCCGAAAGCGGGAGCGTCTCAAGGCGTGGCTGGACGGCGATCTCCTCCCCGCATTCGCGGCTCGGACGATTGCGATCGATGCCGCGGTGGCGGAAGCGTGGGCCCTGCTGTGCGCCGCCGGCGACGAAATGGGGCGGCCGCTCCCCGTGGTCGACGGACTGATGCTCGCGTCCGCGCAGGTCAACGGCCTCACGTTCGTTACACGCGACATTTCGGA
>Ga0134121_10005209_pt1 | contig 10596 bp, 7 predicted proteins | sample KB301_FD_96463 | JGI IMG/M metagenome (GOLD analysis project Ga0134121, IMG submission 96463) | Terrestrial soil microbial communities without Nitrogen fertilizer from Kellogg Biological Station, Michigan, USA - KB3-0-1 | ecosystem: Environmental > Terrestrial > Soil > Unclassified ...
TCATGCCGACTTCACCGGTTGAACTCGCGTGCGTGCCACCGCAAGCTGTCAGATCGAAATCACCAATCTCAATCACGCGCAGGTCGCCCGCGCGCGCCGGTTCTTTACGCAAAGGCAGCGTGGCGGCTTCTTCCGCGGTAACTTGTCGAATTGAGATCGGACGGCTCTCCCAGATGATTTGATTGGCGCGATCGACGGCCTGTTCGATTCGTTCATCGGTCGGCCCGACAAGCTCGACGTCGATCTCGCATTCGTGTTCGAGCACGCGAAAGCTCAGCGTCGGCGCGTTGAATAGTTCCACGAACGCCGCCGAAAGAATGTGCTGACCAGTATGCTGTTGCAGATGATCCAGCCGCCGCAGCCAATCGATTTTTCCATGGACGCTGTCGCCCACCTCAGGCGCGGGTCCCTGAATAACATGCAGCACACCTTCGTCTTCAGCGTCGATGCAATCGACAACTCGAGCATCGCCAAGCATGCCCGTATCAGTAGGTTGCCCACCGCCGGTGGGGTAGAAGGCGGTTCGATCCAGGGTAACGCCGATCTGACCGTCTTCGAGCTCGCTCAAACCGATGACGCGCGCATCGAATTCGAGCAGACGGGAATCCTGATAATAAAGCCGTTCGGTTGTACTCATGATCCCATCTTAGTTTCGCACGCCTGTAAATTCAAAAAGGGCATCCACAGATTTCGCCGATTAGACAGATCGCAAAGAACGTAGTGATAGCAGTCATAGGCAGACTCGGGGAAAACTTGTCGCTACATTGGGCAACTAATTGACCCCGTTCTCTGGCTTGGCTTTGACACGCTCGATCCCGAGCAAACATAATCGCGCGAGTCATGAAGCCAGTGCCACGCGTTAGTGGGTGGGTCGATCATTCAACGCATAGATCGACCGATGGTCCCGCCCGCTTACGCAGGCGGTACTGATTCCACATCGTCACGAGCATAGTCCGGGAGGTCAGACTTATTTGATTAAGAGACTAAGAGTTTCATGCGCGCGCATCGCCTGCGTGTTTCTTCTCTTGCTGGCGGCGGGCATCGCTGCGCCGGGACAGGAACAGCCGCTGCGGATCAAATACTGGCTGGCAATGTCGCATCCCAGTTCGCATCTTTTTGAAGTCACTGTTGAGGTTGGTTTGCCTGCCGGCAAGAAGATAAGCTCGCTGGATTTTCAGATGCCCAAATGGTCGCCGGGCCGGTACGCAGTATTTGATTTCGCCAAGAACGTGCAGGAAGTAAAGGCCCGGGCGGCGTGTCCGGCAGGGCTCGACTGTTCGCTGCCGGACCTGGGCCTAACGCGCGTGGACGATCAAACCTGGCGAGCAGAAGTCGGCGACAGCACGCCGGCGGGCATGTCTATAATGTTCAGCTATAAAGTCTTCGCTAACGACCTTTCGGGAACCTTCTCGCAACTGAATGCTCGTCACGCAAATTTTAACGGCGGCTGTATCTTTATGTACGTGGTGAATCACAAACAGGATCAAGTAAGTCTCTCCATCGATCCGCCACAGACCTGGAAGATTGTAAACGCGCGCACGGAACGAAAAGACCAGAGCGAATGGCAGTTTCCCAACTGGGACATCATGATCGACACGCCGACTGAAATTGCTCCGGACTGGACCGAAGATGATTTTAAGGTTGACGGCAAGGAATACCGCGTCGTGGTTCACTCGCTGGGTTACGAGGGCGGCAAACGTCGCGCGCTGGTCCGTGACATCGAAAAGATCGTGAAGACTGAAACCGCGATGTGGGGCCCGCCGGAGTTTACTGCCTACACCTTTCTGGTCCACTTCGCCAACGACGCTCACTCGAGCGATGGGATGGAGCATCTGACTTCGACCCAAATTATCATGCCCGGCGCGCTGGGCGACGCCACCGCGTATGACGAAGCGTTGGACGCTATTGCCCATGAGTTTTTTCACGTCTGGAACGTCAAGCGTCTGCGTCCGATTGAACTGGGCCCATGGGATTTCACCCGTCCCGCCAACACGCGCGGCTTGTGGATTGCGGAAGGCATTACGAATTATTACGGCCATCTGATGCAGCGGCGCGCCGGATTATGGGATGACGCAAAGCTTTGGTCGACACTGCTCGATCAGATTACCCAGGTCGAAAACTCTCCCGGTAGCCGCCTGATGAGCGCCGAAGAGTCTTCGCTGTCGGCTCCTTTCATCGACGATGCTCCGAACTCGCAGCAGACAAATCTCGCCAACACGTCGATTAGTTACTATCCCAAAGGTGAAATACTCGGACTCGTTCTGGATCTATTGATTCGCGGCAAGACCAGCGGCAAAGCTTCACTCGATGACGTGATGCGCCGGATGTATGACGAGTTTTATTTGAAGAGTCCTAACGCGACTTACTATCTGCGCGGGCGTGGTTACCAGAACGAAGATTTTGAAAAGATGGTGTCCACAGTCGCGGGCACGGATATGAGTGACTTTTTCAAACGCTATGTGCGCGGAGTCGAATCACCACCATACGAAGAAGCCTTTGCGCAGGCAGGACTACGTTTTTTGCATGAGCCGCAGGCGCCCGTTTGGGTCGGTATCAGCGCCGATGAAAACGTTTCCGACAATTTCAAAGTGGCTGCCGTTCGTACCGGCTCGCCCGCCGCAGACGCGGGATTGGAGACAGGTGACATCATAAATTCGTTCGGAGGGATCCGCCTTACGCCGAGCAATCTTTTAAAGACCGTGGGTCGCTACAAACCAGGCGACCGGGTCGCAGTCACCGTGCAGCGAGGACGGCGCGCGATGCAGATGTCGATCGTGTTGGGTCCTCCACAGGTTTCGACGTACCGCATTGAAGAGATGACGAATGCCACGGCGGCGGCGAAGGCTCTACGCGCAGCATGGCTTAAGAATTAGAATCCGCAGATTACTCAGATTACACAGGTCAAAACCATTGGAACACGTCGCCCTGGCCACATGACAGCTCCTGACTTATCTAATAATAATCTGCGTAATCTGCGGACGATTCCCGAAACCCTATGAAGCGCTGCCCACAATGCCGGCGACGATATAGTGATGAGTCGCTGAACTTTTGCCTGGACGATGGCGTCCCTCTGGTGATCGAACCAGACTCTGAACCAACGTTGATCTCCCCCACGATGGCCCGACCGACGGCGCCGTCGACCCCATTTTCGCCGGCGCGGGCTTCGCAGTCGGCAAATCATTGGATCTGGCTTGCGGCCGTAATCCTGCTGGCAGTCTTGCTGGGCGGCGGGGCCGTTGCGCTTTTTTATCGACTCAATAACAGAGATTCACTCAATGATGGCAATAACGCCAGGAACTCGCCGGACAATTCAGCCGCGAAGTCTCTCAATCAGGAGCCAGTGAAATCTCCTCAGAGGATCGAGCCTACGCCGGCGAAAGCCCCAAGTCTTTCCGGTGAGTGGAACATGATTAATACGATCGAGAGAACTTCTTATCCAGCGTATGCGAACCTGCGGATCGGCTATCACCTGGTTATTACTCAAACGGGAACCGAACTCACAGGCGACGGCGAGAAAATCACTGAAAACGGAAGATCGATGGCTGACTATGAGCGAACACCAATTCATCTGACCGGGTCGGTGGATCAAAACAGCGTTAGTGCAACTTTCGTCGAGGAAGGACAACGAAGAAGTACCAACGGCAGGCTCGAATGGTCACTGTAACCAACTGCGCGGAACATTTTCTTCAACCGCAGCAAAGTCGAGCGGATCGTCCGTGGCGACGCGTGAGAGGTAGTGTTCCTTTATCGCGGTGGCAAGCGCAGAGCGACACCGCTTTGGACTGGGCATAATTTAGGAAGCTCCCGCCGAGATCAAAGCGCCGTCGTCGCTTCGCTCTGCCGGCGCACTCCAAATTACTAGCGCTTCTGTAGCCGGGACGCAATCACCTTCGCAGCCGTCGCTCCGCCGCCAACCGCACCGCTAATCGTTGGCGACAGTGGATTCGTAACATCACCAACGGCGAACACGTTTTCCAGCATCGTCTCCTGAACTCCATTGATCAAAACATAGCCGCTCTCGTCCATTCTCAACTGTTCACGAAACAGTTCGCTGTTCGGGGCAAAGCCGATGCGCACGATAACGCCCTGCACCGCCATCTGAAAAGGCTTGATGGCGCCAGAACGTTCTATCTCGACCGCTTCAATGTGTTCGCGGCCGATTATGCGATGCACAACTGACTCAGGAAACACGGTGATACAGTGGTTAGTGCGTAATTGTTCAGCGAACTCACGACGGGCACGCAGCTTCTTCCCACGGTGGACGAGCGTAACTGTGGGGCAAACTTCGGCGAGCAGCAAAGCGTTCTCAGCCGCAGCGTCACCGCCGCCGATGACGCAAACGTCCTTTCCCGCAAAGGCCTGCCGATCGGCGGATGATTCGATCATTCCCCGGCCGACGAATTCGTCTTCGCCGGGAATGCCGAGCCTGCGGCGGCGCAATCCCGTCGCGATGATCACGGCGATCGCTTTTAATTCTTCACCGCTGCGGAGGGTCACGCGCTTGGCTTTCAAGTCTACGCCGGCAATCTCAACATTTGTCCAGAGATCAAACTCGCAGTCTTTGGTTTGCTCGACAAAGCGTTCGCGCAACTCGCGTCCGTTATTAGCGTGAAGCCCGAGATAGTTGTCGATGGGGTTGTGAATAGAAAGAAGTTGTCCGCCGACTTCTTCATTTTGTTCCAGCACAAGGGTGTCCAGACCCAGCTCGTCGCACCAGCGCGCCGCAGAGAGGCCGGCCGGACCTGCGCCGATGATTAAGACGTCGTGCATCAGTTTGCTGGTGGTTGGTAGAGGTTCGGTATGCCGGCAATCAGTGCGGGCGATAATGGTTTCAGCCTTAGCTGCTCGCTAAGGAAAGCGATGCGGTCGCGACGGGCCTCGGCGTTAAGTGCGTGAGGCGCGTCGTAAATCTTTAACTGTTTAGGTTCACTGACAACGGCCGCATACAAATGCGCTCGCTCTGAATTTAGAAAGGTCTCTTGTGAGCCGTACTGGAGAAAGACGACGGCCGGCGCTGCATGCGAAACGTACTTGCCTTGATCCAGGTACGAATATTTCGCTGCGTAGGCGTCAACCTTCTCCGCACCGATCTTTTTCCGAAACTCCTGGAACTCCTTTGTGGCCCGGCCGACTTCGTCCGAAGTGGTACCAGCCATCAGCACAAATGCCTTGAATCGTCGATCGACTCCACTCAACAGCGCACCCACACCGGCGTTGTAACTGTGGCCCACATAGGCGATGCGTTTACGGTCGACATCGCCGCGCGCCAACAGCAGATCAACGCCGCGGCGCATGTCCATTACCTGCTGAAAGAATTCGGCCGCACTTCTTTCGTCGAAAGGATCCTTGATCGCCTGATGACCCGGACGCGCCAACGGACCGTCGATCAATAGAGAGACTACCCCGGCCCGTGCCAGCACGACCGCTTCTTCCAGAAATTCCCTGCGATTCGCCATCGAAGAATTAGCCCAGTACCAGTGCCCCCAAATCACGGCGGCAAACGGGCCACGGCCTTTGGGGACGACCAGGTACGCGGGAACGACCCCGCCTTTGAGACTGTCATAGGTGATGTCAAAGACGTCCGCGCGTTCACGATGCGCCACACCGATTTGTTTGATGTTGAGCGGCGCCTTTTGATCGTAATCAAAGTGGTGGAGAAGTTCGGGATCCTGGGCTGCAGAAACCAGCGCAGACATCAGGAAAATTCCGGCCATCAAGCCGAGTTGAAGGAGACGAGTTTTTCCTGACATTATTCAGTTCCTTCTTCAAGTAATGATGATTGACAATAACACAGCCGCGATGCGACGCTGGGTATTCAACTAATATCATGCACCGTGTCCCGATCAAAATCGTTCGAAAGGCAGTAGGGGCCGCGTTCTATTCAGGTCTGCTAATCTTTGTGGCGTGTTCGTTAACGCGCGGCCAGGACTCCCGTGCCAACAATGGACCGTTTGATGCGTTTGGCAATTTGAGCACCGACGATGCAATGGCCCACCTTGACCGTTTTGCGCTCGAGTTGAATTCGAATTTGAAGCTTCAGGGGTTTTTGCTAATACATGCGCGGGCCGGTTCTCCTGTCGGCTGGCAGCTTCGCGAGGCATACGGTTATCTCAATTACCTCGTGAATTCGCGTGCGGTTGAATACTCCAGAGTGAAAGTTCTGGAAGCCGAAGCCGAAAAGGAAATGAAATATGAGCTGTGGTTGCTGCCGGCAGGTAGCGCACCGCCCATTCCTCCACGACTGCCGACCCCACAGCCGATTTCTCCAGTGCTGTTCGATGAAGTCTCGCTCGGCAATGAGGGAAAGTGCATCGGCGAATTCACGATTGAACTCTATAAGATCGAGGATGCCCTGAAGTTGTTCGCGGACGCTTTGCGAAAACAACCGGCATCGAATGCCTGGATCGTTGTTCACCCCCGCGTGCGCGAGCCTCTGACAACTGCCCGTCGAACCCTTAACGCGAGCCAAAGGCTGCTCACAAGGAGGTACGGTATTGGCTCTGAGCGAGTACTGACAGGTATGGGGCCGCCACATTCGACGCTTTGTGCCGGCGTCAATCTGTGGATCGTTCCGTCTAACAGCTTAAGACCAGACGAGGCTGGCCACTATTCCCAATTGATGGACGAAGCGCAACGGACTGAATATACAGTCCGTAGAATCGAGTTCATCGGCAATGAACGGATTCGCGATAACATTCTGAGGGAGCGATTCGTGCAGAAGGAAGGCGATCTCTTTTCGAGAAAGGCTTTGGAACAGAGCTTAGAGAACTTCAGAAAGCTCAGGATGACCTACCCGGTAACGCTAAATGATGTTGAGGTACGGCTCGACCGGGAAGAAAAACTCATGGATTTCACGATCTACATTAGAGAGCGGCCAGGCCGCCGCGCCAAGACTCAGTAGCTCTACCCGGATTAGAACGAAAGGAGAACACGATGCGTCTGACGGAAATGGTTTCGTGCTCTGGTTGAGCGGCGAAGCTGGCCCCTGGCGTCCTCGCTCAGGTGTTGAGCGGGCTTGAGAAACAACCTTTCGATCCCAATCTGCTGGTCGGTTTCGACAAAGCGGACGATGCCGGAGTGTATCGTTTGCGCGACGATCTGGCGCTGGTGCAGACGCTCGATTTTTTTACCCCGATTGTTGATGACCCATTCGATTACGGCCGCATCGCCGCGCTCAATTCGATCAACGACGTGTGGGCTATGGGCGGGAAACCAATCACGGCCATGGCCATTACCTGTTTTCCCAAGAAAGGTCTGGACTTCGCAATCCTCGGCGAGATCATGCGCGGCGGTTTGTCTGTACTGACTGAAAACAAAGTCGCTCTGATCGGCGGTCATAGCGTCGACAACGAACAGATCATGTTCGGCTATTCAGTTACCGGCGTGATCGATCCGAACAAAGTGGCCACCAACGCCGGTGCGCGACCGGGTGATTTGCTAATCCTGACGAAACCGATTGGCACTGGTGTGATCTCGACGGGAATCAAGTTGGCGAAGGCGGCGCCTGAGGTTGTCGCTGAGTCGATCGCGACAATGTTGACGCCGGGCAAATACGCTGCCGAAGCTATCGCAAAGTTTGACGTCAAAGCCGCCACCGATGTCACCGGGTTCGCCCTGCTGGGTCACACATGGGAGATGGCCTGCGCCAGTAGCGTCACGATCGAGGTCGAGGCGATAAAGGTCCCTTTAATAAAAGGCGCGCTGGAACTAGCCGGAGCGGGACTCGTGACGAGCGGTGACAAAACGAATCGGGAATATGTGGGAGAGAGGGTCGAAATCGCGTCAGCGGTTGATCTGAACCTGGTGAAGTTGCTCTACGATCCCCAGACGGCCGGTGGGTTGTTGCTGGCGATTACAGCGGACAGAGCTACGGATTTATTGAGAGAGCTGCGGGAGAATTATCCGCGGGCGGATATTATCGGCCGCGTGACCGAGCCCGGCGCAAAAGCCATCTCAGTTAAATGAAGTCAGTCCGCGGTAGCGGGCGGGAAATTCTCACGCAAAGGCGCCAAGGCGCTAAGAAAAGACGCAAAGAGTGTCTGCACATTACGACGCCATCGTTATTGGTTCAGGACAGGCCGGCGCTCCGCTGGCGAAAGCATTCGCGAACGCCGGCTGGAAGACCGCGCTGGTTGAGCGCGCGTTTATCGGCGGTACCTGCATCAACTATGGATGCACGCCGACCAAGACAATGTTCAATAGCGCCCGCGTCGCTTATCTCAGTCGTCGAGCGGCCGACTATGGCGTGCATCATGGCGAAGTCACGGTCAACATGCGCGAAGTCCGCGCCCGAAAACAACGCGTCGTGGAGGAGTTTCGCGAGAGCGGATGCAAGGGTATTGAGAACACCAGCAACCTTGATCTGCTAATGGGTAACGCGAAGTTCGTCGGGTCCCACAAAATTGAAGTTCAACTGAATCAAGGCGGCACTCGCAAACTCACCGCCGACAAGATTTTCATCAATACTGGCTGCCGTCCGGCGCAACCCCAACTCGAAGGCATCGACGACGTCACTACACTGGATTCAACTTCGATTATGGAGCTCGATGAAGTGCCTGAGCATTTGCTGGTGCTCGGCGGCGGTTACATCGGTCTGGAGTTTGGGCAGATGTTTCGACGGTTTGGGAGCCGGGTTACGATTATTCAGCGAACCGGTCAATTACTTGGTCGCGAAGATGCGGACGTAGCAGAAGCCGTTCTCGGCGTCCTGAAGGAAGACGGCATTGATGTTCTGCTTAACACTGAGGCGATTTCGGTCCAGCAGCACAATAAGTCGATCGATTTGAAGGTGCGGACGAACGATAGTGAACAAACTCTGAGTGGAACACATCTGCTCCTCGCGGTGGGCCGCAAACCAAATACTGAAGATCTAGATCTGCCGGCGGCGGGAATCGAGACCGACGAGCAGGGCAACGTCAAAGTTAACCATCAGCTTGAAACCAATGTTACCGGCGTCTATGCGCTGGGAGACGTTAAGGGTGGACCACAGTTCACGCACATTTCCTACGATGACTTTCGCATCATTCGCACGAACCTGATCGAAGGCGGGAACGCGACAACCGTGGGACGATTGGTGCCCTACACGGTATTCATCGATCCGCAATTGGGCCGCATCGGCATGAGTGAGGCAGAAGCAAAAGACTTGAATGTGCGCGTGGCCAGGTTGCCGATGGCGCGCAGTGCCCGGGCGATCGAGATGAGCGAAACGCGCGGCTTCATGAAAGCGATCATTGACGCGGAGACAAATCAGATTCTGGGCGCGGCAGTGCTGGGCGTGGAAGGAGGAGAGTTGATGTCGATGTTCGAAATCGCCATGCTGGGAAAACTTCCTTACACAGTTTTGAAGGATGCGATCTTCGCGCATCCGACGCTGGCGGAGTCTTTGAATAATTTGTTTACGGCGTTGGATAAGTGAGCGGTTCATTTTGATGAACAATGGCTGTAACGTCAGCCCGATTCATCGGGCTTTCCCGCAGGGTTGCTGGACCAGCCGTTTTACGGCTGGGGTCCCCGTCTACTAAAATTCCTTCAGCGCGCTTCAGCGTGATTATGCTGATTGAGCTTAAGCCAACGACACCTAAGGGTAAGGCCGTTGAAACGGCCTGATGCTAATTGGACGATAGCGCCCCCAGCCGTAAAACAGCTGGGCTAGTAACTAAAAAGAAAGCCGCATGAATGCGGCTCGTTTTTGCGATGACCTTAACAACACAGAAAGCCGCTACACGTGTCGAGGCGCTTCCGATTTCAACTCTCTATCAACAGGTCCGCGCCCGCACCCTGGAAATTGTCGCCCCCCTCGAGATCGAAGACTACGTCGTTCAAACCGCTGAGTTCATGAGCCCGCCGCGCTGGCATATCGGCCATACCTCCTGGTTCTTTGAAACCGTCCTGCAAAAGTATCAGCCGGGATACAAGACTTATTCAGAAGACTTTCTCTTCTTCTTCAATTCCTACTACGAAGGGTTTGGTCAAAGGATCGAACGACCCAAGCGCGGGACGCGCTCGCGGCCGACGGTCGCCGAGACCGTAGCCTATCGCACACACATCGATGAGCACATGGCGCGATTTATCGAACAAGTTTCGCATCACGCAGAAGCAGAAAATATTTTGCGGATATTAAGGCTCGGGCTCGAGCACGAGATGCAGCACCAGGAGCTGCTGGTTTACGACATCAAGCACTTGCTGTGCGATCAATTCGACGCACCCATCGCGGCGGCGCCACGCGCTAGTGAAACGGTAAGCGGTATGGCTGAGGTGGATGGCGGGTTGTTTGAACTTGGTTATCGCGCCGGCAGGGATGCCGCCGAACCGCCCGCAGGGATGCGGGCGCCCCAGTTTGCTTTTGATAACGAGAAGCCGCTGCACAAAGTCTTTCTGCAGGACTTTCTGATAGATCGGGCGCCGGTCAGTAACGACGACTATCTCGAATTCATGAAAGACGGCGGCTATCAAAATTTTCGCTGGTGGCATTCGGCCGGCTGGGAGAGAGTCAACGTTGAGCAGTGGCAAGCGCCGCTTTACTGGGAGCAGAAAGATGGCGAGTGGATGATTCGCGACTTCGCAGGTTTGCACCAGGTCAAAGACAAACTCAACGAA
>Ga0134121_10005211_pt1 | contig 10595 bp, 9 predicted proteins | sample KB301_FD_96463 | JGI IMG/M metagenome (GOLD analysis project Ga0134121, IMG submission 96463) | Terrestrial soil microbial communities without Nitrogen fertilizer from Kellogg Biological Station, Michigan, USA - KB3-0-1 | ecosystem: Environmental > Terrestrial > Soil > Unclassified ...
ACCGACGCACGATGGGGAATCACGCTCTCGAGCAGACTGCGCAAAGCGGGGATATCCCACTGCCGGTTTCCAAGGTCGTAAATGTGACATCCCTCGGTCTTGTCGGCGCTGGTGCGAAACGTCTGGTAAAACGCGCGATTGGCAGACGTGATGTTTAAGTTTCGATCGAGAATGATGAGTGCGCTGGGCACGGTCTCGACAATGTCGCTCGCGGCAATATCGGATAGGGCTTTTTTTTCTCGAGAAATATCGGACCCGGCCATGGTTTCCCCATCGATTACGCGACTTGAAAATTACGCTGCGAGCAGATCTTCAACAGAATCCTGCAGCTGGAGCTGCGTGTAGGGCTTGCGAAGAAAGTGCATGCCTTCAACAAACAACGTTTTCAGTTTGTCGGTAACTGAATTGCCTGTCGTGTAGAGCACACGCAAATTTGGCCGGAGCTTGATCGCCTGGTGTGCAAGGTCGCATCCGCCATGGACCTCCGTCTTGAGATAGATATCGGTGAAAAGTGCGTCAATGTGTTGAGGGGAACGTAGAAGTGAAAGTGCCTCGTCGACGTCGCCAGCCGAAAGGGTGTGATGACCCCAACCTTGAATCATCATCTCCGCCACTTGGCGGATAAACACGTCGTCTTCGACGATCAGGATCACGGCCATCAGAACTTTTCTGCCGTGACACAACGAGCAACGGATATCGGAACTCTTCCTGCCAGAATCATGGCTACAAGAGCCCCTACCGCTATCAGGGCATGAGTTTAACTCGCAATGTAAGCTAAGGTTGCGTAATCCTTGCAATTCTTTTCTGTGAGGCTGTTTCTTCGAATTAGCTGTGTGATGGCGGTGACTTAAGCGAGACCTGAAACCATCTAAATAGGCCGTCGACGCGTTTCTGCGGAGCAGCAACGATCTTTAGCTCAGTTTAGAATAGGAATTATTTCGGCTAATAGCCAGCTAGGTACTTGATAATAAACAATAATTTACTGAGTGCCTAGGGGCGGAGTCGAATTCACAGCGTAAGGCTCTGAGCTTGTTTAATAATATTCTGACGCTCGAATCACCGTACCCTCAGACGTACCCTCACCAAATTTGATTCCGCGCCCAAACTTATGGGTGTGCTTGTCCACCGATGTGAAGTGAGCATCCGAGGCCTTTTGATTGTTGATTTATAGGCCGACCCGCAATCGAGCCCGAACTCGGACGAGTGGCGGGGCTTTTCTCTGGTGGTTGAAGCCGTAGCACCGCGCAGAAATCAACGCGAGTTTTCCGCGAAGTAATGAACAAATGTTTTCTTGAGATCCAGATCGCGCACGCTATGCACTGTTTGCTTCCACAAATCCTCGAATCCGACGCCAAAATTCGATCGGTCGATGTTCAGAGTGAATCGCCATCTCTCGTGCCTTCGTTGTGCCAGCTTCTTCGGAAGATTGTCTCCGTTCTGTCAAGGGTGCGAGCCTGATCGGGTGTAGCTTTCCATCGTGGTCCACAACTGTGTTCTCCGATGTGCTAGTGCTCAATCTTATGAACCCAAATATTTTTTGCGGGTCGCAACAACATCTCACGGCATGCCAATCGCTAACTTCTTCGCTCATAATCGCCTCCGATGTTCTTCATACAACCTCTATATGTACTGCCTCCGCATGGCAAGACAAGCTCATTGAAACCGCGCGACTGCCGGTCGTTGGGGCCGCGTATCGCCACTCATAGAATTACGAGCGCGGGGAAACTTGTCGATCTCGACCGTGCCCCACCGCCGCAATCGCTACGACGCCGAACTCGTTGATCCGCTCAGGAGGACGCGCGTTACGCGGCGGTAAGTCTGAATCGACCGCGGAGCGATAGGCTGATGTCGAGGGCCGACATTTCTATTGAGCTACCGTCGTGAATAATATTCTCAGTCGGCGCAATATATGCCTCACCGGGTCTAATGCGCACTCTTGTCGTCGGATAGGACGGAAACAACGTCATGAACAATCTGCCTACCGAAGTGCCCCCTAGGTTATCGCACGATATTTTCATGCCGGTTGCCTGGACCACCTTGCACACCTGGCCTATTGGTAGATTGAGAAAAAGCAAATATCGATCTTGATGTCCAATATTTATACAGATTCGATTTGGTGACTCATGTCGACGATCGTATGGAAGACGATACCAATCGTCTAGGTGAAGCCCGATCAGTTTCCCGCTGCGAGGATCCACGGTCACCGTAGCGAGCGCAGGTGGATTGACAACTATTCCGCCTTTCAACTCACGATCTTCGCGCTCCGGTGCAATTTCAAGGTAGCGTTGAAGGTAGGCTTTGATCGTTCCGACAGCTGTAGTGCAAATAGGAGCATTGACAAGGGGCAGGATTCGCTGCCGGTCCAAAGACGCAGTCGCCGCATCCTGCAGTATCTGGAATGGTCGCAAGAGTTCCGACGGTATCTTGGTAACGCTGATTGCGGCTCCATAATCTTCCGGCACACTTTCAGCAACCAAAAGTCTTCGTTCATCTGGCGTGGGCGATCTCCATTCTTCCGCGGGAATTCTTGCTCGTTCTTCGTAGGCTAAACTTCGGATTGTCGGAGGTGCCGGCGCCGTCCCCAAACTCAGTTGAACAGAATCGACGTGCGCACGTGCGTCAACGAAAAATATCTTCGCGCCCGGATTTAAGCGATGCATTCGTAACCTTTCTCAAGGTAAATATACTTCGGGGTGTGCGGCGGCGTTTTCAGGGCCTCTCCGGCCCCGGCGCTGAGGCAATATTTGCGCGCCACTTCTGCGACTACAAGCCGACATGCTGCCTGGCACTGACTTTTTTTCCCGTGTCATCCGAAAGCGGCACCCTGAGCAAGAGCGGCACGCGTCCTACGAAACAGGCGGCACGTACAACGTGGAACCTCTCAGGGACACGTAAGGCACCGAATCTAAGTTCTCCAGTGTTTCCCAAACAATGCGGGGTCGATCGCGGCGGGATAATGCGGAATAGACAAACGCACACTCGTGTTGAGCCGGGTAAAACTGGAGGAGGTAATCGCGCAGCTGCCTTAAACTCGGACCGCCATATTCATGAGAGTGGTGCGTGAGGTCCGAACCAAAGACGGATGGCTGAAAAAGGACAGTCGCAAAGGACGGCAATAACGGTAGGTTGCTCGTGACCAATGACGTTGCCTCGTGCACGACTAATCCATAGCAGGGGTCGTAGGCAAGCTCCGCCAATAGCGTATCAAGAGAAGAAATGCCCGGGACAACTTGTACTTTCCAACCGAAATCTCGACCTTTCTCCACTAGCTTCTGAGAAACGCTGTCGAATACGAATGGATGCCCGGGCGTCATCCACGCACACGGCCGATGATTTGTCGCATTGTCGATGACTGCCTGGATTACATCTCGATAGTTTTCGATTCGTTTGCGATTGTCCTGATAGAGCGGCCAAAGGCATACACACTTCTGGCTAATTTCTTTCGGAAGCGCTTGAAGTTTAACCTCTGGGAGGTTGGTACATATCCGACTACAAGCTGTCAAAATTTCGATAGTCTGCACAGTGAGATGATCTGGAAAGAAAACTCCGGCGCCTAACAAGTACAAATCGGCTTGTCCCGGTTCAATTGGATCGCCAAAAACTTCTCGCATAGCATTCCTCGCGTCACGGATTTACTAGCCTAACATCGGCTTCAATCCCTTTTCCTTCTCCATTCTCTCGATCATCACGTCTGCCACCGTCTGAACCTGGAATCGGCAATACTGCGTTTCCGCCACAGAAAGAGTATGGTGCTCAGCCAGCTTATTGCTAGGACATCCTCCACCACAAACGGAAAAATACGCACACGATTGGCGACACCGCTCGACACCACTGGCAATATCCGCAGTCGCTAGTCGGAACTGGGGATTAACAAGAAGTTCGGCCCAAGAATTCTTGTGTACGTTCCCCCAGACGAACTTTCCGTACCGGGGGTGCTCAATTCCAAGTAATTCAGGAGAAAAGGTCGTCACGTTGCCCTGAATATCTATGTTCAGAATGGCGCCTGCTCTGTTGTCGGATCTAAACACCTCAGCTCCGGGTGCTGATGAAAGGTGACGTCGCATACTTTCGAGCTCGCGCACAGACATCTCTGGTTCAAGCGATTGAAGGTCAGCAATGCGTGATAGGAATCGCCTAAAGGCCGCGAGATGTGTGTGGTCTAGAGATGACTTTTTATGAGCCCCTTCGCCTTCTTCAATATTAAACGCAATGCGTTTGGTTCCTATTGATTTAAAGAACTCCCATATTTCATCGGCCGCGTTCAAAGAATCTGAGGTCAATACTGCAAGGACAGAAAAGGGAATGTTGTGCTCGCGCAGTTTGCTTATTCCGCGCATGACTCTGTCAAATGTACCAAGCCCAAGGCGATCCACCCGATGAGCGTCATGAATAAACTTCGGGCCATCAATGCTAATGCCGACTTTGACCGACCATTTATTGATAAATGCGCACCAGGCGTCATTAATAATTGTTCCGTTCGTTTGGAAATTGTGCTGCAGAGGAATGGGCTCGATATCTTCAATCAAGCACTGAAATGCACGCTCATAAAACGGGATTGGCGCAGTTAGCGGTTCACCAGCGTGCCATACGACTGGAAGCGGATTTCGGGCTAAACGGATATCTCGAAGGAACCTAGCGATTGCTTGCAGCGTCTCGATTGTCATGCGCGATCGATCCGCGCGATTGCCTAAATAACAGTAGTTGCAATCGATATTGCAAAACGGGGTTGGTTGAATGACCAGAAGGTCTGCGGGAGCCCAATCCACGCGCTGATCTGGCGAGCGCGCTCGGAAATACGGCGTTTCCACTGGGCTAGAATGCGGAATCAGATTGATCGCTTAAGAGCCCCCTGACAAATTCCCAAAGTTGTGCCAGGGCGCATTGTCGAATGCGGGCTCCCACTTTACGAAGTTCTCAAATTCAGAGCGCGTTGTATTTTCTTGCATTGGCTCTGAAGAACCTCGCGCTGCAGCAAAACTCTGGCGAATTCGCCTTATCCGCTCTGCTATTTCTTTATTTTCATGCTCGGTCGAGTCCATTTTGTTCATCCTCTCTTGGTGCGGATCCTACTCGGCGACGTCTTCAAATTCAACTAAAAACGTGGCTGAGGATGTCGCAGGAGGTCACACACAGAGATGCTTGTGGCTCGCGCGATCCTGACTGCTCTCTTCCAAATCGTTTACAAGCTTACCGAAAGCGCAAATCACTTGCTCGACCGTGATGGACTCCATTGTTCCGTCGCCTTGCACATGGCGACCTGCTCCAAACCGGAAGCCCCATTTTTCGGCCCGGGTCGGGCCGAAAAGACCTACTCCGGGCACGCGAAAGAGATCCGCGGCGTGAAGCATGCACGAATCGATCCCAACAAACAGATCCGCTACGCTAATGAGAGCAAATGATGCAGGGAGGGAATATCCGTGGAATCCAAAAACGCGATCTTTGGGCCACCCTTCATCTACTATGGCTGTGGACAGGCCAACCACGAAAATCACAAGAGTCTCATAACGATTTAAGACGAAATCCAGAAACATTCTCCATTTTTGGATTCCCCACATCTTATCGCAACCGGTATCGGCATGTATGACGAGCACACGGGCTCTCGCGGGCAGTGAGTCGCGGATGCTCATAGCAGCAAGCGTAGCTTCGGTTGGTAAAGGTGGCGGAGCTGAGAACTCCTCAATGCGCAGGTTTTCTTCCAGCCAACGAGGTACACCGAATGCGACATCCGCACTGTGTCTGCGAGCGTCATTCAACAACACATCATCAAAGGCAGGAGAAAAGCCGATTGAGTGCGTCGGACCGATCAAACTGAGCAGCAGGTCAATGGCGTCCACGTGCCACGGTGCGAGAGATATAAACAGGTCGCACCGGCCGATCCGTGTGGCAAGTACGTCTGCCGAAAAATGGCGGACTCCATTGATTCTCCAAATTTCAGTTTCAACGAAAGATTGAACAGCCACGGTGGCGAAGAAAGAGGTTGCTGCCGATGGTACACACACCAACCTCAATCGATTAGGAAAAAGCGCGGCGAGCGCACGAATCGCAGGCAGCGTGAGTAAATGGTCGCCGAATCCATTGTAGAAGAACGCTACCGGACGGCGTGCGTCGAGCAATTTCAGAATAGAACCGTCTCGTGGCCTGTTCATGGTAAACTTTCGTACAATCCATCATCTAATAAGGAAACGTGTTTGCGACGATCTTGTCCCTTCCTCTTGCTCGCATTTCGATCCTACTCGATGTCAAAAAACATACCTTAAGTCGACCACTTCTGGGGTGGATCATCGCGCCCGGGACCCTGAACGAGAACAGCCACAGCACGACAGGCTTTAGATAGGTTTTCGGAAGATTCGTGTATATCCGGGCGCAATATTTTCTTAAGCGGATCCTAAGACTGGTTTCGAGTCAATGACGTTTCGATCCATACTAGATTCAAAATCACTTAGGCGGAGCGCGCCATCCCACCAGCAAACCGATTCCTCGAGTCGGCTTGAAAGGCCTAACAGCTGGACATTGAAACTATCGCACAGTAGGAGCATCCTTTCATACTTGGTGATAAAATCCGAATAAGTGTCAGCGGAAAGCCCGACATTGCTGCACCACTTCCATGTCGCGTTCTCAGAAAAGAGACCTCGAGACCGCCGAAAATCATCGGAGAAACGCGTGAGACTCTGGGACGTCGGCACAACTCCAGCACGCACTGCCACCAAGTCTATTGCGGCCCATAATCGAGCGGCCCAGCTATACGCACGCTGCACCCACCCTAGGGCAGGTAATCGCCTAAGCTTTGCACGATTTGGATCAATGATGATCAGGAGATAATATAGAAAACGTTGAGATCGCGCTTTGCGCCGGCGATTATCGTCCTTTAGGGTCCGGCTCAACCATTCTTCGATGTGCTTCAGGTGCGCATCAACACCACTTGCATGACATATTTTTTCATGGGTTGCCAATGCGTCAGCTGCGGCTAACAACACGGCTAATCGCTTGAGCAATTCAAAATGAGGGCTTGAAGCCGTAAGCTCCCTTTCACGTACCGCGCATCTTAGCGGCTCGGGAAGAGGAGAACAGAGAACTTCGCCCTGAAGCTTTCGGATAAAAACGGATCTATGGACTTTGACTTGCGGCATTGGTTTCAGATTCGTTTCGAGCAATAGGCTGTTGATTAGAGCAACAGCGTCTTCATGCTTTTGATCAACGAAGCCGCCATTCTCAAAATGCTGTTCGAGTCTTTTTATATCGTCTTGGGATCGAGCGGACTCTAATACCGTCTTCAAAGAACGAATAAGATTTCTCTCTGAAAAATGCATTCGCTTATTGTACGCCAGGAGGGCTTCTCCTTCCTCTGTTTTCAGATAGCCCTCAGTTGTGGCACGAGCAACGCTAGCACGAATATTCACCATCGCGTCAGAAACCGGAGCAATACCCCAGGGTGTGTCAATGAATTCGAGTGCCACTTCGTCGTCATCAACAAGTTCACCGGTTAAGTATTGATGAAATATGTTCCCCACTCCAATCATCCCAAACGGATACAGTTCAGCTGCGCGCAACGCACCGATGCTAGAACTTCCATAGACGCGAATTCCGCTCTCCATCGCCAACAGGATCTCTTTGTGCCAAACGGCCGCTTTGTGAAGAAATACGCCGTCTATTAAAGCAATTATTTTTGGCTGCAGGCGTTTTGCTGCCAAGATGTCACCGCAGCTCGCTGGCGGAAGCAGTATTGTCTGTAATCGTCTTGCGAGCATGTCATCTGGTCGAAGAGACAATCCCCCAAATACGACGACGCTGGTAGGTGCGCTTCGGCTCATTGATCTTTTAGTTAGCTCCTTATGCTCAATAAATCAGGCAGTACGACTCGGACAACTGCAATATCGATATCCCGTAGTTCATGTTCGTATACTGCTAACTTGGAATATCCGTAGGATTTCAGTCGATTTACCAACCAGTCCAAATCATCTTTGAAGGTTACGCCGTTAAAGGGGGAACTCCTCTGTCGAAAGTCGAGCGCTTTGTTCGACGCATTAGTGCGCTCCCTAATAGATGAACACGCATACGTCATAGCGCTTTCAGAATCGTACAAACCTCGGAAGATATCTTCTCGCGCACCGTGAATCCAAGTAAGGCGCGCCTGCGCAGCTTCCATTAGAGCCCGGCATAGCGCAACCTCTTTTTCCAAATGCGCACCGGAACCACAAGATTCCGCTGAAGTTTGGTTATCAATCAGAACACAATGATAAGCAGGAATACCAAGCTTTCCCGTTATGTCATAGATTATAGGCGCAATATCGGCTTTGGTAATTCGATCGATCATCTCGCGGATGTGCGGAACAAGCACTGTATCTTGATCTAAGATCGTCGCTTCGCGCTCACTCGCAGACAGCGTTTCCCAATGAGTTTCCGCCATCCGTTCGACAATTTCGAAAATTGCATGACAAACAGCTTCAGCGAAAGAATTTCCGGCAGCTAGGCCAGTTGTTGACGTGTCAATGATTCCAAAATCCGGGCAGCCTTTAGTTGAGTCCATACTCAAGGAAGCGAATGGTATCCAAATGGCAGCATCCATCTCTAGTTCTCTACACCTCACCCATCTCATCGGCATCCGTTCGCTCCACGCTTTCCAGCGAGGTCCGGGTGGAAGAGCGGAAGGGTTTAAGACCACGCCATTTCGCTGCATATCATGGAAGGACGCATACTCATTCGGTGATGCCACATTCTCCGCGCAATAGCCCTCGATAGCCTCCATTATCGCTGAAATATCGGCGAGTTCTGGCGTCGCTCCCTTTCCCTGTGCGGTCGCCATGTGACGTGAATTCGGACGGATACACACAGAAGTCGGCAATCCCACGCGGTCCAGACCGGTAACGCGAGCAACGCGAGTGATTCCAATACTGATTAGGTGAGGTTTAATGGTCGCCAGTGTCTCAGAAGGATGGCGCGCTCTTGTTGTACCCGTGAGTTTGATTTTATTATCTAAACATCCGCTGATGGGTGATGAGATCAAGCGAAACTCTTCCTAAAGGCGATCCGCGCAATTCTCTTGGTAATAGCCAACGAGTGTCAGACTGCCAAATCACTGCTGCAAGAAACGCGTTTGTTGACCAAAAAAAGCGGAATACTCGTCGCCAATATAAGATTTTACCTTCTCCGCGCGTTGGCGGCGCTTGACACCATCTATGTTTCGAATGTGAACGATTTTCTTTTTGTTCTTTTGTTTTTTCTTCTTCGGCTGTTTCTTCATTGGCATTCTCCCTCATACCAAAATAGGAATGAGAAATGTCGGCAAATCCGTGGAATAGTATACGATATGCGGTAATTATTTTCAACATCTGACTGGGTTTTTGACGACGTAAGCAATTCTGGCGGATCCTCCCGGCAGCGTCCACAAGAACGCCCGATAAACAAACTGGCGCGTTGGGTTAGCAAGCAATACCCTACGGCGAAAAATCACAAACCAAAAACCAGACGGTGCAGGCGATCTTTTCGAATAGGACAAGATTGCCCTTCGCGACCGTGTAACCATTTGCGGTCGTTTAACATGTACCCCTGCCCATGCTGAAATTTAATGCGGAACTGGCGCTGGCTCATTGCGGCTTCCAGAGCCGGTACCCAATCATGGTCTCCGTGTAGTAAATCATAGGTGTTTTCAAATCGATCAACACCTGTCTCCTCGTAAAGGAGGCGAATAATTTCGTTGCGCCTAGTGCATGGAAGTTCCGGTGTCTGAGACAAAATAGACTTAAGCGTTGAAACAGACAAAAAAATAGACGCGCCGCTATCGTCGGACGGCACATCGTCAAACACGTTGAACAACACCCGGGGTATATAGAGGTCGGCATGAAGGGGAAAACCAAGATTTCTTTTGCCGACGTCAGAAATCAGCGGCGAATACATTGCCGCTAACTCATCACCTACTGTTTCAATAATAGCTCCGCGCAGGCAGGCAAAAAGACTATGTAGCCGCTGTTCATCAAGATCATGACAGATTAAATCATCGAAGAAGAGCATTTTGCGGGCGGGTCGTATCATATATAAGCCGCGCGCAAAACTAAGAAGCTTGACATGCCCATTTAGGCTCAAATATTTTTTCGTAGGCGAAGAGAAGCTCTGATCATATTTTTTCAATCCAGGGACGCGAATGAGCTTTGGAACACTCAATTTCTGCAGATCGTCAGCGACTTCCTTGAGAAATTCTCGAAATGATTTTGACCAAGTATACCATTTGGCATACTTATTAATCGGCAGGCGGGAGAGATTAGCCGGCGTGGATATTTGGCGAAATATACCAAACGTTTTCATCCGTTGAAGATGTAACAGATTTTGCGATCAGGGTGCTCACCGACACGTTGATTGCAAGCTTAAAAGGGAAAACCGATTTGCGCGAACCGTGCCCAGTCGGCGATGTTCGGGTGAAAATCCATAAGTATTGAAATCGCTTGATTTGAGAAACTATGGCTGCGTATGCGCAGGGATGTTGGTGCCCAGGGGCGGAATCGAACCACCGACACCGTGATTTTCAGTCACGTGCTCTACCAACTGAGCTACCTGGGCGCCGGGCCCGGTCGCGGGGCCCTGTTGGCGCGGGATTTATAGAAAGC
>Ga0134121_10005212_pt1 | contig 10593 bp, 7 predicted proteins | sample KB301_FD_96463 | JGI IMG/M metagenome (GOLD analysis project Ga0134121, IMG submission 96463) | Terrestrial soil microbial communities without Nitrogen fertilizer from Kellogg Biological Station, Michigan, USA - KB3-0-1 | ecosystem: Environmental > Terrestrial > Soil > Unclassified ...
AAAAAGCGAAGTCTTGAGTCGATGGGTGCGCTCTAGAATTGAAATCCGGCTGCCATAGCCCTGGGAAACTGCTTCCTTTTCCTTCTCGCCCATTTGATGTGGGTCATCAAGCTGCTTAAAAAACTTGCTGGGGTCTTTGATCCGATAGACGCGAAAGTCCAGATGGTCGACATTCTGATAGCTGGCCCAGAGACGCGCCGATTCGTTTGGCGAATAACTGCGATTAGTAGTTAGCGAAAAATAGGGCTTGGTGCTGAATACAGCGGGTCCCGGCGGCGCAGCGGTTGCGGCGGGCGTGCGCGCCGCCCGCGAACGAATCACATTGAATCCAAATGCCGAGGCAGCGACGATCAAGTAGATTGCCGCGGTTGCCAGATAGCGGGGAAGACGCGAGTTATTTTCAGACACTTTTCGTAGCCTCCGAGGAGAGCATAAATTCAGAATTGGACCTGCGCGGCTCTGCCGCCTGATGTGCGGAAAGGCTCAGCCTTTCCGAGAGTGAACATCCCAAACCAACGAGGCTCCGCCTCGCGCGGCGCCTTTGAGGCATAGCCTCAAAACAGAAATCGAGAGTGTTCCGGAAAGGCCCAGCCTTTCCACACATCAGGCGGCAGAGCCGCGAAACACCGTCTTCATTCAATTGGAAATCGTTTGATTCGTTCACGGCATCAATTAAGAATCTTCAATCGATAGAATCCCAAAAAATTCTTGTTGCTCTCCACCGGCCGCCAACGCGGATCAGGGTGATGGTCAAGGACCGCAAGCTGGACCTTCTTCACCGCTCCCTGGTCCGTCGGTGACGAACCCGTGTGATAGACGACCCAGTCCTGGGCGCCATTGGGCGCGATATGCGGCGAGCCGAGCATAACCATTACGTGATAAGGGAATTTCTGGACCCACGGCTGATAGAAGAAAAGGAGATCGCCCGGCTGGGCTTCGCGCCGATCGCGGCTGATAAATACGCTGTTAAAATTCTTCAACGACCGGCCATCCGCAAATTCAGAAAATCTGCCGTTTCGCAGGTCGCTTTCATGAAAAGAGCCAAAGTCGGTGCGAAAGATTTTTTCGCCGAGCGGGTTCTGGCTTAGATCAAACCCAGAGACATCCGGCGCTACGGTTTCATAGCCGGGGCCCATTTTTTGAAACCAGATCCGATCGTGACGGCGCAATGCTTCGCGCATCGCGAACCGCACCAGCCCCGCACAATCGCGTTGCTCGCCATTCCATTGATCGCTGAGCTGATAGAACTGAGTTTCGGCGATCGCGGTAAACCAGCGGCGAAAGTTGTCGCGATCCTGAAAGGTATGCAGCTCGGCCGCGTCCGGGATCCCATCGTTATCCGAATCGACCAGGGTCGCTCCAGGCTCGGCCGGTTTGATCCCACCAGAGTCTTTTGCTGTTTTCGGCTTTGTGGCTGCGGCCTGCTCGCTAATTGTGCCGCGGGCAGCGGTGTTACTGCGTGCGTGGGCCAGTAATCGAGTGAATCCCCAGCCGAGTGCCGCAAGCAGAACCAGAACGACGCTCGCTGTTGTCACTGAACGCTTCGAAGGGGCACGCATTTGATCGGAGATCGACATCGCTGATAACTAATACGACAGAGTGGGCGAAAATGGCAGGCGGATGCTATCACGTATCCGACGGGCCAACCACTGTAATATGTCGGCTTGGTACGTCAACGGCGAGTGTGGATTCCCTTAGTCGTGGATCGCATGCTAAGCTGCGGACAATCGAGGCGACGATGACTTGCGCAGTGCCGCGGCGGGCCGGCTCACGGATATCATGCCCAGAGAAAATTCCAATCCAGAGGTCATTCTTGAAGCTATCAAGAAGGTTGATATTGTCTCTGAACTGCTCGAGGAAAAAAACAAAAACAATCTGAAAATGATCGCCGAAGGCAAGGTCTCAGGCGGGAAGCAGATTGGTCCGTATGCGCGTCTGCTTACCTTTGCTCCTGGCGAAGTGATTGTGAAGCAGGGTGAGTGGGGCGGAAATACTTTTTATTTTTCCGTCATTGGAGAGCTACATGTCTTTGTGGCTGACGAATCGGGTGAAAAGAAGAAAGTCGGCATAGTTCAGCCCGGAACGTGCTTTGGCGAAATGTCGGTTCTGGCGGGCTTGCCCCGCAATGCGACGGTCGTTGCTCCGCCTGGGAGCGAGGTCACAGTCCTGGAAATGGTGCGGCCCGCCCTGCGGCTACTGAGGTCGTTAAAGAAATTTGCCGAGACGATTGATGCAACCTATCGATTGCATGGGTTGGGAAACGCAATCAGCACAATTCAGGAAGATGCCGGCGACGCCTTGAGTGCAGTTGAACTATTGGCACTCGGCAATCTGGCGCAGTTCATGGCCTACGGGAAGCATCACCTTCTGGTTGAAGAAGGGAAGCCGATTGACAGACTGTTTTTGATTCGGAATGGATGGGTCCGGCGCGTGCGCGGAGTTCCGATCTATAAAGACATCACCGAAAGCTCCGGGCCCATCGTGTTGGTGCCGGAAGATTTTCTGGGTGCCGGTAACTGCCTGGGATTGGAAGCGCTCAGCGGCCAGCCAACCTGGCAATACTCGGCAGACCTGATGGCGCGGACTGAAGTGCTGGAGATACCGCTCGCGGATCTGCGCGCAGATCAGCATCTCTGCGAGCGCGTGCGTACAGCCTTCGCCGATTTTTCTCTGGCCGACGATGATACGGGACTGCGAGCGCGTGCTGAAACAAGAGTTCTGGCCGCGGCTGAAAAAGAGATCGCTACCGGCATCGTCGACGCAGTAAATCTCCTGGTAATGGACATGGACTTGTGTATACGCTGCGGCAATTGCTCGCTGGCCTGTCACAAGGTCCATGGGCAATCACGCCTCTTAAGACGCGGAATACACATTGAAAGGCCGCAGCAGATTGGGAAGGAAGCTACGCAGCACGTGCTGGCGCCGTCGGTGTGCATGCATTGTAAGGATCCCGAGTGTCTAACCGGCTGTCCCACGGGTGCGATCTTTCGCGATCCTAAAGGACAGGTAGATATTAATACCAACACCTGCATCGGGTGCTTCGACTGCGCGACTCAATGTCCCTACAACGCCATCACGATGATTCCGCGCGGGGGATCGCCCACCGTTCCCCTGGATATTAAGAGTCGAATAAACAATCTGTTCAGTTTCAATGTTCAGAAACCGGCTGCGGCCGTCGAAAGCGACGACATGGTCGCGATCAAGTGCAACCTTTGTGAAAGCACTCCGTTGAACCCGAGCGGCGCGGCGCGTCCCGCTTATTCCTGCGAAGAGAACTGCCCCACCGGGGCGCTGGTCCGAGTCAACCCACACGAGTACTTTGGCGAGATTGAAAAAACTCTTGGTCTTGTCTTTCGCGATCAGACGCACGCCATCGGCCGCAACATTCATAAGAGCGATCCGATCGCCAGGGTCTGGCATCTCGCGGGCGTTCTGGGGACGATCGCACTCGCAGCCCTGATTGGCTGGGCGGCCTGGCATTACGGATTCAAAGAGCAGCTGCGCGGAACATGGCTGACGATGCGTTGGGTGACCGGCCTGGTAGGGCTGTTGGGAATCGCGGGGGCAATGACCTATCCGGTGCGCAAGCCAATCTATCGCCGGCGCGCGGGCGCTTTGCGGTACTGGCTGCTGGCTCACATATATCTTGGAGTTCTCGCGTGCATTGTCCTGTTAATGCACGGAGGTAGTCATGGAGGCGGCTGGTTGCCTTCGACTTTGATGCTCTGGTTTGACGCCGTGATCCTGACCGGACTCTTCGGTTTGGCTAGTTACGTATTAGTGCCGCGCATCATGACCAGCATCGAAGGTGATCCATTACTTATCGAAGATCTGGAGGGACGCCGAGCTGAACTGCGGAATGAACTGGCGACGATTAGCGACAAGGCCGATCCCCAGGTTCGTAATTTGATTGAACGCAGAGTGCGCCGTTATTTCTCGTCGCTCTCCTTTCTCTTCAGGCAGTATCTGCGTCGCGAAGAGTTGACGGCTTTACTGGCGAAAAGCCGTTTGCAGTTCAAAGCGGAAATGGCCAGCCTCGACACCAGAGAAAAGCGAAACCTGTTGTTGAAAGCCATTGAGCGCAGCGCCACGTTGCGGCGAGTGGAAGCGCTGATCTATCTCCATCGCCTCCTGAAGGTGTGGTTGGTGCCACACGTTATTTCAACGTCAGTGATGTTGACGCTGATGGTTGTGCATATTGTCCAGGTGGTTTTCTTTAAGGTGAGGTGACTGTGATTTGTTAGTTGTCAGTGGTCAGTAGTCAGTTGTTTTGTCTCGTGGCTTGGGAGGGTCCGTAGATGTCCAGGAATCAAGCAAGCAAAGCGAACAACTAACAACCGACCACTGACCACTGACAACTGGCCAAGAAGCATGGAAGCAACCTTCATAATCATCCGCGAAGACTTGCAGGTCGATCCGGTGACGATCGTTGCCGAAGGCTTGCTGGTCGGTCGTCTGCCTACCTGTGAATTGTTGTTGAACCATCCGTCCGTGTCCCGCCTGCACGCCGGCATCACCAGCGTGGAAGGTGACTACTACATCCGTAATCTGCGGCGCGGAAATCCAATCATGCTTAATGGTGTGCCGATCGAGGAATACGAAGCGCTCGCTGATGGTGATGTCATCGGAATCGGTCCCTTTGCTCTCAATATTCACTTTGTGCAAGGCGTTCTGGCGATCAGTGTCTCGTTGCAAATCGCGGCGACGGCCGGCGATGCAGTAATTCGCAGAGAAGCGTCAGGCGTTTGGGACTTGCCTACGACCGTGCATCTGGAATTGCCGAGTACTCCGCCCGAAGGTGAAGCCGCCCCGGCAGCGCACAAGAAACCACCGGCCAGAAAGCCAAAGCCGGCCGCCTCCAGTTCAAAAGCTCTCGATGTTTTTTGGGACAAGCGGATTACCAGCGCCACCAAGACAGTCAAGCCGTCGCCACTGTTTCCGCTCTCTGGCCGTCCCAGCGGTAAAGCGCAATCCGTCTGGAGTCCAACCACGGATCTCAGAAGGCGCTGGCCCGTCTCGCTGATGCTTTGGGGCGCGATTCCGATCGCTTTGCTGGCGGTTGCCGGCGCGCTCTTCTATGCATCGGCATTTGCGCCGGCGCCGATCTCTGACGCGCATAGCAGAGCCAGCATGATTCTCACGCCGCCGGTCGCGAATCACGCGAATGCCGGCTCGTGCACTTCCTGCCATGCTCTGAAAGCCGGCATGCAGACGCAGTGCGTGTCGTGCCACACGACCGATGCGTTCGTTGCTACCGTGACTCCTCCGCACGTGAACGCGAGACTCGGTTGCACGAACTGTCACAGCGAACATCGCGGCGCCGGGTTCAGCGCTCTGGATGCAGCCCTGCTTTCCTGTACCCAATGTCACAACGACAACAACAAAACTCTTTTTAATGGAAAGACGGTGGGGACGCCGCACGGCGGAACGTTTGGCTATCCGGTTATAAATGGCCGGTGGATTTGGGCCGGGCTGGATCCTGAGGAGTTGCGGCAGAGAAAGATCACTCTGAAGCTGGATCGCTTACCGAGCGACAACGAAGACCAATGGCGTAGCAAACAGTTCCACGCAGTGCATCTGTATCGAGTGAAAGCAGTCGCAGGGCTTCCGGGTAACGCGGAAGGCGAATTGAGCTGTTCGAGCTGTCACAACTCTTTCAACGACCTGGTCACTCCCCGCATCACCTGCGGCAAATGCCACAACGGTCAAACCGATCTTCGCGCAGGGCATCAGGTAATCGCTTCGGACAAACCGAACTGCACTTCATGCCACATTCAGCACCGTTTGGACAAACGTCATTGGAATCCGAGTTTGATGACGATGCAGTGATGTGGAGTGCGCCGGTAGAGCGAAGCGGCGACGGCGCTTTGATTCTTCAAACCATCCAAAGCGGTGTAGCGCTCGCTTGCCACCGCACTCCAAACTCACTTGGCCACGTGACACTTTACACAGCCCTTAGGATCAGAGCCGGAGATTTTTGTAGCCAGATCGGGCCGCGCTTTGAGGGCGGCGTCGTGACAGGCAAAGCAATTGGTATGATAAGCGACTTCATTGTCGAGCTTTAGATCCTTACGATCCTTCTTAATTACCGGCAAGGGTTTACTGTCGTCACCAGCCTGCAAGTGACATGAGCGGCAGCCTTTCACGGGCGCAGCGGCAGCGTCCTTCAGTACATCGGCGGTGAGCGCGACATTCCTTTCCGACGTAACCAGCGGCGGCGTTAGTTTTTCTTTCGGCTGATCGGTGTGATGACATTCGACGCAGGTGCCCGTCGTCTTTCCGTCGGGAGTGTAATTCTTGATCGTGTGGTTTTCATGATCGAAAGCAACTTCGCCCCACTTGTCATCGAGGCTATCAGTATCCAGCTTTACCTTCTTAGGCTGCTCTTTGCTCTCTTTTGGGATTTGCTGGACTATTAAAGCCGAAGTTCGCGCCGCGCTTCCAACCAGCAAAATCACTCCGCCACTCAATACGATAATCGCGGCAATCAGCAGTCGCTTCATCTTCTGAATCCTCCCTACGCAGCTCCCGTCATCATTCGTCATGTTATGGACGTGTTCTAAAGCTTGTCAAACTTATTTCGCTGGATGATATTTCACCCTCTAACGGAGACAGCGAGAGAGAGGGTTTGCCGGCTGAATTTATCGCTGCTGATCTTCAGGGCTGCGGCATGGCTGCGCCTTCAGTTTCCCATTCTAAAACTCTGACCCGTGTGACACCTGCGGCAATCCTTAAAATCGAGATCGCCTCCGAAGGTACGCTTTCCGTTATGACAGGTCGCGCACGTGTTGTTTCCGTTGGGAAAGTGTTCCAGTGCCCGAGGAGAGCTAACCTGTCGTTTCTGCGGTAGTCCCGCGGTATAGCTGTGACAATCTGAGCATCCGAGACGTTGGCGCCCGCTGTGTTGCGCATGACTGAAACCAACCCGGAAGGCGACGCTGTCACTTGAGGTTTTGCTATACGCCTTCTGATCGTGACAGACGCCGCACGATGCCAGGTCGCGTCCACCGGCTTGCGAGTTGGGAGTATGACAGGTGTAGCACTGATCATGCGCCGTGAGACTTGCCGGAATTGACAGCACCAACCCACGTCTTAGCGGCGAGGCGTGACACGAAGTACAGCCATTCTTCGGCCGCGCAGCGCCGGTCATGTGCTGAGCATGATCGAACTTCATGTTGAAGGTTTCTTTGAACTTGTCCGGGAAAGCTTTCATCGGTGGATTACTGCCGCTCACACTGGTGTGACAGATCGAGCACATGGGCACACTCGCGTTGGTGAATTGAGACAGGTGACAGCTGGTGCAATCTTTGTGGCCGGGGAAGCTGGGCCGCGCGGAATTATCATTCCGATGATGACAACTCGAACACGCCGCCGCTGCGTGACGTGCACTGGTGTGCAGGAATCTCGAGTAGTCGAGATCGTTTCCCTGCGAGAAAGCCAGGGGCAAAGGAAAAAATAAAAAGGAAAAAGTAAAAAGGAACAACCAGAGCGAAAAACGTCTTGTGCGCACGATCGTCTTCATTTTGCCTTTTTACTTTTTCCTTGCTCACTGCGCCGCCGCTTCATGAGTGGCCGGTGGCTTCTTCGTTCCCACATCCGCGGTGTGGCAATAGGCGCAATTGCTTGTCTTCTTAAATTGCTCGAACTCTTCCTCGATGGTCGTGATTTTAGGGTAGGTCGTCTTCTTGTTGTCCTTGTGACAGGTGACGCAGGCAGCGATCGGCACATCCGGAGTCAATCCCCGCAGGCTGCTTGCGCGGGTGATGTTGATATGACAGGTAGTGCATTCCATAACGTGTTCACCCTTGCCGCCTTCATGACTGAACATCATTGAAATGCGTTTCGGCGACAGAGTGGCCACGAAACTGGCAGTGGGCTTGTGACAACCGGCGCAGTCGTCACCCACCGGTTTCTGACTTTTCCAATGGCAGTTAAAGCACGAGTCATGAGCGTGCGGCATCGTTTTGAAGATTTTATTCACCTGTGTCGCGGCGCCCGGCTGTAACGATAATGGCGCGATAACCACGGTGTCATTTCTTTGATGACAGATCGAGCAATTGTTGTAATCAGGCTTCTGCTGCTCATCGCCGTCTGACTTGAAGAAGGATACCCGGACAAAGTTCATCGCTGTGCCTCTGCCGCGATCGGGCCGAACAGACGAGATCACATTTTGATGTTTGTCGTGGGGGAACTCTATCGTGAATTGTCTTTCGTCTTTCGGTTTCGCAGCCTGGCCCGCGCCATTCGGTTTTCCGAAGACGAAGCGCCCGTCTTCGCGCGGCGCGGCACGCACGTGACAAACCGTGCAAATAACCGGGCCCGTGCCGGCGAACGACTGGCGCGTGAAAAACTGCTGTCGATGACAACGGACACAGGCATAATGGTTTGGAAAGTCAGCAACATCCGGAAAATCACGCTTTGCGGTCCACGCGGTCGGAATTTTGTGGCAGGCGTTACACACCAGGCTCTTGTGTTTGTCCGACGAATGTTGGAAGGCAGAGTACTTTGTCGGCTGTCCTTTGGGAGCTGGTTGAGTTGGCGGCTTCCGCTGCCGAGTCTGCGCCGCCGCTCCCATGACTGAGACCAACACGAGAACGAATATCATCTGGTGCCTCACAAAAAGCTTGGAACGCAAGGGTCGCAATGGTATTCGCGAAGGAACGCAAAGGATTTCTCTTTGCGCACATCGCGGAATCCCTTGCGTACCTTTGTGTTTAGATCGATCCTTCGCCATCACTCGCTCATCTACTTCACGGTCTTATCACAAACCGGCAATGGTCGCTCAACTATCTCGCACTTAACTTTTGGATCGTTTTCGTTGGACAGGGTAAAAGGCCGTCGCATTGCCAGCGCCAAATCAACAGCCTTAACTTCCTTTTCGCAGGCCCACAGTATACTGGTCTTTGCGGTCTCGCTGCCGACGAGGTTCGTGATCGTGTAAGTGCCGGGTTCGATGTCAGTGAGATAGGCTGTGCCCTTGCGATCTGTCATGACTGACATCACCCTGGTCCTGCTCACGTCTTCTGACTGCTTGATTAGTGCATCGATGATTTCCTGCTTACGCTTGTAAAAACCGTCGCTGATTTCCGCGGTCAGATTAACCGTCAGCCAGCGCCGCCCCAGCTCTGGAGTTTTGAACTCGCGCACACCCTGATTGTACGCAGCCTGGAATTCCGGCACGGCCTCACTGCCGGTCAAATATTTCGCTTCGATTTCGCGGCAGTAAATCGAATCGCAATCGTTTTCCCTCAGCCAGTTAATCAACGCTTCGCTGGCGCCGTGGCTGCGGTAGTAACATGCGCGCGACATGACGTCGAGCTGCTTAAGCTTCTCGATCAGTAGCTTGTTATCGGTGAGACTTCCCTTAATTAGAAAGAAGCGCTTGCGTGGAAGTTCTTTGGTCACGTCGCCGGTCTTGTATTTGACCTTTAGCCGGATCACGCCGCGACTGGCCGGCGGAGTCTGGGTTTTAGCGGTGGGAGGAAAAAAGTAAAAGGGAAAAAGTAAAAAGGCAAAAATCAGGATTGCCCGCGCGGCCACATTCTTTTCGAGGCTCTGCAATGAAACGAACCTGGTTGACGTAGAGAGCCTTGTCTTCACTTTTTACTTACCTTTTTACTTTTGCCTTCGCTAGAGATTCGGACTGCGGGGAAACTTCAAATAGGGTAGCCGCACGCCGCGCACGAACACTTGATCTGAGCGCATGGCCGCGGGAGGAGCGTAGCCGGCACTGCCGGCCCCCGCAATCAGATCGTCCTGATCCACGCCGTCGCCGCTAATGCCAATCGCGCCCACCAACACGCCGTTTTTATACAGCGGCGCGCTGCCCGGAAATATCTGAATGCCGTTCGCCAATCCGGGAATAGAAGTGCAGGGAACCGTGAAGCCACTGAGCGTCGCCTCCAGATTTGCCTTAATAAGATCGACCTGGAGTCCTAAATTGAAGACGCTCCATTCGTTGAGTTGACGGCTGAAGGGACCTGCCGCCGTGTCGTTGATTCCATCCGGAAAGAAGGGCCGGTGCAGAAAGCCGCCGGCGCGATCCGTGAAGGCCACCGAGCCGTCGAGCTTGAGGCCGTCGGCGGCGGCTCGGTCGACGTACGAACCGAAGCCGCCTGCTCGCAGAAAAGCTCCGGCGCCGGCGCCGGAATAGAATGCGGCGGTGCGTGCTTTCTGCACTGACACATCGAATCCAAATACCGGAGCATCTGTTTGACGGAAGAGACCGAGCACTACTCCGTTTGTGTCGACGACGGCGATCGATACGCGCGCGTTACTTCCGAGCGGTTGTCGAATCGCCGCGCGCGTAATATTTGCCTGTTGCGCCGCGTGCGAGATGATCGTGCCAACGTCACCGGCAGTCAGTGAGTTTGGTGTGACCGTGGAACTGCCTGTGAAGGGAAAGAAACGAGTGTCTACTTCACCGGCGATGCCGCCAACCATTGCCGGCGTGAAGGCCGATGTCTGCGCGCCGCGAATGGGAAATAACGGGTCCACTGAGCCCGGCAAACTACCAAACGGAAGTGTTGGCGGATTCGGCGCGCTGTTTACATTGAGATAAGCGAGTCGAATGCCATCGACGAGAATGTTGTC
>Ga0134121_10005213_pt1 | contig 10592 bp, 9 predicted proteins | sample KB301_FD_96463 | JGI IMG/M metagenome (GOLD analysis project Ga0134121, IMG submission 96463) | Terrestrial soil microbial communities without Nitrogen fertilizer from Kellogg Biological Station, Michigan, USA - KB3-0-1 | ecosystem: Environmental > Terrestrial > Soil > Unclassified ...
ACGGTCCGTGTCTGGATGTCCGGCGCCGCTTCCCATACCGTTTCCAGCAGATGTCCGCGCGCCTGCACGCGCCCGCGACGCTCGGCGAGTGTGAGCAGGAGCTTGAACTCCGTGGGCGTGAGCTCGACGTCTTTCCCCTCCACGCTCACGCGGTGCGCCGCGCGGTCGATCTGCACGGGGCCGGCCTGCAGCACGTCTCCCGCCACCTGCGCCGTCGAGCGCACGCGCCGGAGAATCGCGCCAACCCGCAGAACGAGCTCGGGAGGAGAAAATGGCTTGGTGAGGTAGTCGTCGGCGCCGAGCGACAGACCGCGGATTCGGTCCGGTTCGTCCTTTCGCGCCGTCAGCATGAGTACGGCAATCTCGCGTGTGGCCGGCGTTCCGCGAAGCTGCTCGAGCACGTCGAACCCCGAAAAACCGGGAAGCATCAGGTCGAGAATGATGAGCGACGGATGCTCTCGCCGGGCGGCCTCGAGCGCATCCGGTCCCGAAACCGCCGTCGACACGCGGTAGCCCCCCTTGGCGAGGTGGTAGGCGACCAAGGCGACGATGTCGGGCTCGTCGTCGACGACGAGCACGCGCTCGCCGAGTGATGTCCCGTTCGGTATTGTGCTTGTCACGATGCACTGATTGTGTCGTTACATAAGCCCGAAGTGAAGCGTACTCTCTGTCACGATCGTGTAAGCGTCGCCGAATACCACGCAACAGTCGAACCAATGGCTGGAGTCCGAGTTTTCGTCAACGGGAAGGCGCTGGAGTGCGAACCGGGAGCGACGGCGCTCGACGCGGTAGCCCAAGCCGACCGAAAGGAAGCGGAAGAAGTCCACTCCGGGCGCCGGATGATCGTGGACAGCCGCGGCATCGCGGTCTCGCCCTACGAGCCGGTGTTTGCCGGCGCGATTTTTCGTACGCTGAGGCAGCGTTAGCTGGATAACCCGTTCGCCCGTTCGCCCGTTCGCCCGTTCGCCCGTTCGCCCGTTCGCCCGTTCACCCGTTCACCCGTTCACCCGTTCACCCGTTCTCCCGTTCTCTCGCTCTCTCGCCTATTCGGCCGTTATGGTTGAGCGGCCCATGCCCCGCCCCCAGTCCTGGCGCCGTCCGAATCGCCTCGTGGACGTAGTCCAGGGCAACTTCCACAGCACTCAGCATCGGGACGCCGAGCGCGAGCTGCGCGGTGATGGCGCTCGAGACCGTGCAGCCTGTGCCGTGCGTGCTGCGTGAGTCGAGGAACGCGTGCGAAAAGCGGTGGATTCGCCCGTCGAGAAAGAGCACATCAGTGAGCTCTCCAGCTGCCCGGCCATCCGCCCCCAGATGTCCTCCCTTCACGAGCGCCGCGCCCGCGCCGAGGCGCTCGACGATTTCCCGAGCGGCGGACTCCATCGCGGGGACATCGCGCACGGGTCTCCCGACGAGAATTCCGGCTTCGTCGAGGTTGGGCGTGACGAGCGCGGCCACCGGCACGAGAAGCTTCCTGATCGCGTCGATCGTGTCCGGCGCGACCAGCGGATCGCCCGACGTCGCGACCATGACGGGATCGAGTGTATACGGACGTAAACCATGCTCGGCGAGCGCTCGCGCGACCGTTTCGACGATCGCGGTCGTCCCAAGCATGCCGCTCTTGAGCGCCGCAGGTCGAAGGTCGGCCACGAGCGCGTCGATCTGCGCTCGCACGAGCTCCGGGCGCACCGCTTCCCACGTGGTCACGTTGACGGTGTTCTGCGCCGTAATTGCCGTGACCACCGTCGTGCCGAAGACCCCGAAACGCTGAAACGTCTTGAGGTCGGCCTGAAGGCCGGCGCCGCCACCCGAGTCCGATCCTGCGATCGTCAGGGCGATCTCGCGGCTCGTCGTGCCCCCTACATTTACGTAGTGTCCCGCCCCGTCCGGTTTCGCCCGCTCCGCCACGTCGTCTTCCACCCGTGAAACTGTTATCGCTAGCGCGGGATCTCGGTCGTCGCAAGGCGCGCGAACGACGCGCGCAATTTGTCGTGGAAGGGGTACGCGCCACCGAAGTGCTCGTGGAGTCGCCGCTGGAAATCACCGGCGCGCTCGTGGCCCCGCAGCTCTTGGAGGCGCCGCGGGGGGCGTCGCTGCGCGATGCGCTCGGCCGCCGGGGCGTGCCCGTGGAGGACGTCTCCGCCCGCGACTTTGCGAGCGCGGCCGGGACCGAGTCGCCGCAGGGCGTGCTCGCCGTCGCCAACGTGCCCGCGCGCTCGTTTGCACTGCTCGGCGACTCTCGGGCGCCCCTGCTGGTGCTCGACGGGATCCAGGATCCCGGAAACGTCGGCACGATCATCCGGACCGCGGCCGCGCTCGGAGCGTGCGCTACCGTCGCACTTCCTGGCACGGTCGATCTCTGGAACGCAAAGGTGGTGCGCGCCGCGATGGGCGCGCACTTCACGCATCCCGCGTTCGACGCGACACTCGAAGAGCTCACCGCGTTTCTGCATGCATCCGATCGCGCGCTTTGGGTTGCGGCCGCTGACGGGACGCCCGTGAACGAGCTGGCGAAGCCTGTCCGCGTCGCTGTCGCGCTCGGCAACGAAGGGGCCGGCGTCACCACCGCGCTCGCGGCGCTCGCGGCGCAGCGTGTGGCCATCCCGATCAACGGCGTCGAGTCACTCAACGTCGCGGTGGCCGCGGGCATTCTGCTGCACGCGCTGGGAGCCGCCTGATGCCGCCAGTCATGCTCGCGATTGCCGCCGGACTCCTTGGCTCGCTCATCGGATCGTTTCTGAACGTGTGTATTGTCCGGTGGCCGGCGGAGCAATCGATCCTCAAGCCATCACGCTCGCAGTGCCCGAAGTGCGGACACCAGATTGCGTGGTACGAGAACATTCCCGTGGTGAGCTGGCTCGGGCTGCGCGGAAAGTGCTCGTCGTGCGGCGAGCGCATCTCCATTCAGTATCCGCTCGTCGAGCTCACCACCGCGCTCCTCTGGGGCGTCGTGTTCTGGGCAAACGGGCTCACGCTCACGGCGCTCGCGCTTGCAGTGTTCTCGACCGTGATGCTGGGCATTTCCGTCACTGATGCGAAGGCGTACGTGATTCCCGACGGCTTCACCGTCTTCGGCATTCTTTTCGTGTTCGCGGTGTCGGTGTACGCGTCCGTTCAGCACGAGACCACACCGTTCGCGACGCCGTGGCAGGCGTTTCTCGGCGCGTGTGTTGGCGCAGGCGCCATCGCGATTGCGGGCTGGCTCGGCGAGGTCGCGTTCAAGAAAGAGGCGATGGGGTTCGGCGACGCGACGCTCATGGCCGTGTGCGGTGCGGCGCTCGGACCCGAGCGCGCGCTCCTCAACGTGTTCGTCGCCGCGTTGATTGGAGCGATCACGTTCGCGCTCGTGGTCGGGCCCATTGCCTGGTACAGGGCGCGGCGCGCTGGGCGAACGTTCGAGATGCCCCTGGTGCCCTTCGGGGTATTTCTGGGACCGGCCGCGGTCGTCACGCTGCTCTACGGCGACCGACTCATGACGTGGTACCTCGGAACCATCAGAATCACGTGAACATGCACGCCACTCGCAGGCTCCTCCTGGTTCTGCCGGTATTCGTCGCTGCCGCCGCGTGCGGCGGGGGAGACAAGGTTCAGTACTCCGGTCTGTATGCGAGCACTGTCCGCCGCTCCATTCCGGCCATCGAGCAGTCCACGGGACACAAGTACAAGTCGATCCCGAAGCTGGAGGAGCGAACGCGCGAAGAGTTGCACGGGTTTCTCGAGCGCGCGTTTCAGGATCAGACGCCGGCGCTCGAGCTCGACGGACTCGAAGGCAGTTACAAGCGGTTCGGCATGGTGCCCGACACCATGGACCTCCGCCGCTACATGCTGCGTCTGCTCGACGAGCAGGTGCTCGGCTACTACGACCCGAAAACCAAGATTCTCTACGTCATGAAGGATGCGGCGCCCGAGCTTGTGGGGACGACGGTGTCCCACGAGCTGGTGCACGCGCTGCAGGACCAGTACTTCCCCCTCGATTCGCTCGAGCGCATCAAGAAGAGCAACGACCGCCGTACGGCAGGGCAGGCGGTCGCGGAGGGGCAGGCCGTGTGGGAGCAGCTCGTGGTGCTCACCGGCGCGGCGAATCCGGCGAACGCGATCCCCGGCGGATGGGACGCCGTGCGCAACATGATCCGGGACAACCAGAGCAACATGCCGATCCTCGACGCGGCCCCGACGCTGCTGCGCGAGACGCTGCTGTTTCCCTACCTGAGCGGCGCCGAACACATCCGCCAGTTCAAGCAGCGCGTGCCGACTGGCTGGCCGTTTGACTCCCTTCCGGAATCGACCGAGCAGGTCATGCATCCGGAGAAGTATTTCGGCACGCGCGACCACCCCACCGACGTCACGTTGCCCCCGCTCCAGAATGGGGCGCGATCCGTCTACGAAAACGATTTGGGCGAATTTGAAACACGTTTGTTTGTGTTCGAGCATACCCGCGACCAGGCGCTCGCGGTGCGCGCCGCGGCCGGCTGGGATGGGGATCGCTACGTCTTCATGACCCTTCCGGGGGGTGGCGACGGGGTGGTGTGGGCGACGGTGTGGGATACGCCCGTTGACGCCGCAGAGTTTACGGATGCGCTCGACACGGCCCTCCCGAAGCGATACCGTGGATTGAAGCGCAAGACGGATGTCGCGGGCGCCGTCCACCGTTTTGAGGGTGGCGGCCGCACGGTCGAGGTTCGGGCTGTGACCGTGGATGGGCGTCCAGTCGTCCTGTATACGGACGTGCCCGCCGGCGCCGGCCTGAACGTGGTCGATGCCGCGCGGATTCGTCTTTCGCAGTAGTCTGGTAGTTTCGCATACGTGAGGAGCTGGAGGCGGATCGTGCATTCATCGGTGAGTACATCGCTTCGCGTGAGTCGGCTGGTGGTGGCGCTGATCTTCGTCGCCGTGGTCGCCGCGTGTATCGACTGGAGCCGCACAACCGCATCCGCGCCGATCGATATTCGCGCGTATATCTCGACCGTCGAGACGATGAGCGGCGTTCGCGCCGACTTCGTGACTGGCGAACGTCCCGCGGGTGCGGACGACGGCGGCCCGGCGCTCACGGCAAACGTGCCCGCGATCGTGCTCAAGGGCGGCGCCGCGCGCGTGACGTTCACCGCGCCGACGGAGTTCTCGCACGTGATCGTCGCGGTCGACGGTGTGCCGGGATATTTCGATCTCGCGCTCGGCGGACCTACGATGTCGGCCGACGTGCTCATCGTGTACGCGCAGGACGTTGCCGCGCCGGCATTCTGGATGGAATTCGCGTCGGGCAACGGCGGCGGAGCGGGCGTGTTCGCGTCCGCGAACACCGCATTCCTGGGCAACGCCACGGGGCCGGTGCAGGTCAACGTGACGTGGAATTCGAAGGCGGACGTCGATCTCTACGTGGTCGACCCGCGCAATAACGAGATCTATTACAACGCGCGCGGGCCGCTCGAGTTCGGCCCGCAAGGCCCCGGCCCGAACGTGGGATCGGGAACGACGCCCACGTCACCGGCCGGCTCACCGCCTCCGGGAACGTCCGGCGGAGTCCTCGACATCGACTCGAACGCGGCGTGCTCGACCGACGGTCCGCGCGCGGAAAACATTGTCTGGCCGAAGCGCATCGTGCCGCCGCATGGCGAGTACACCGTGCGCGTGAATTACTGGTCCGAGTGCGGCGAAACCAGCACCGACTACGTGGTGACTGTGCGCATCAAGGGCGGAGATCCTGTCATCATCCCCGGCCACTTCGACGGCAAGGGCGTCGGCGGATCTTCTGGGGCTGGGCATATTGTTTACAGATTTGTTTTCTGAGCGGTGAACGCTTTACGCTTTACGCTTTACGCTAAGCGCTAAGCGCCAAGCGCTAAGCGCCAAGCGCCAAGCGTCAAGCGCCAAGCGTCAAGCGCCCACCGCCAATCAGTCCCGCTCGAGTACTCCGAGCCCTTCGCGCACTATCGACGCGTCGTCATCGACGACGACCGCGTGTTCGTCAGCAGAGGGCAGCAATGCGCGCGCCAGCACTTCATCCATGGTGCCAACGCCCCGGAACACGACGCGGCGCAGCACTTCGGCGGGGAGGTCGCGCAGATCCTGCGTGGCGTTGAGCGAAGGCAGGAGCACTTCGCGCAATCCGCCGCGATATGCCGCGAGTACTTTTTCCTTCGCGCCGCCCACCTGGAGAATCCGCCCGCGCAGCGTGACTTCGCCGGTCACGGCGATATCGCGCCGCACCGGGCGCCGGCTGAAGGCTGACGCAATCGCGAGCGTGACGGCAACGCCGGCGCTCGGCCCGTCCTTGGGAACCGCGCCCGCGGGGAAATGCACGTGGAGATCGGATTGCACGAACTCCGAATCCGCGATGCCGATGTCACGCGCGCGCGAGCGTACATATGAAAGCGCCGCGTCGACCGATTCGCGCATCACGTCCCCGAGCTGCCCGGTCACCATGAGCTGGCCGCGCCCTGGAATGAGCAGCGCCTCAATGGTCATCAGCTCGCCCCCTTCGCTCGTCCACGCGAGACCGGTCACGGTCCCGATTGCGGGGTCGATGTCTGCGTCGGGCGCGGCGTGCGGGGGAGGGCCCAGGAGCTCTTCGAGACGCGCAGTATCCATGACCCACGCCCCGAGCTCGCCGGCGGCTTTGCGGCGCGCGCGCTTTCGCATGAGGCTCGCCAAGTGCCGCTCGAAATTGCGGAGCCCCGCTTCACGCGCGTAGCGGCTGCCGAGCAGGGCGAGCACTTCGTCGGTGAACTGAAGATCGTGGTCGGTGATGCCGTGCTGCTGAAAAAGCTTCGGCAGCGAGTACCGCCACGCGATCTCGACTTTCTCTTCGGCCGTGTAGCCGGCGATGCGAATGACTTCGAGCCGGTCGCGGAGGGGGCCCGGGATGTCGAAGAGATTGTTTGCGGTGCAGAGGAAGAGCACGCCCGAGAGATCGAGCGGCAAGTTGAGGTAGTGGTCGGCGAACGTATGGTTGTGCGCGGGATCGAGCACTTCGAGCATCGCGGCCGTCGGATCGCCGGTGGGACTCAGGCCGGTGCTCATCTTGTCGATCTCGTCGACCATCAGCACCGGGTCGCGTACGCCCGCGCGCTTGAGCGACTGCGCGATGCGTCCCGGCATTGCGCCAACGTACGTGCGGCGGTGCCCGCGAATTTCGGCCTCGTCGCGCATGCCGCCGACGGAGAAACGCTCGAACGGGCGTCCCATCGCCTGCGCGATGACTTCGCCGAGCGACGTCTTGCCCGTGCCCGGAGGTCCGACGAAGCAGAGAATGGGCCCCGACGGCTCGCCGCCGCGCAGCTCGCACACCGCGAGGTGCTCGAGGATGCGTTCCTTCGCTTCGCGGAGTCCCCAGTGCCGCTCATCGAGCGATGACTCCACGTGCGGAAGCTCGATGTGCGACGCCCCGGACGTCCTGGTCCACGGCATCGCCAGCACCCAGTCGAGATAGGTGCGCAGCATCTGGTGCTCGGTCGACGCCGCCGACAGCGCGCGGAGCCGCTCCGCCTCGCGTTTCGCTTCCCGGAGCACGAGCTCGGGAAGCTGGGCGTCGCTGATGCGCTGCGCGAGCTCGTCGGCGTCGCGCTCCGCCGGATCGCCTTCGCCGAGCTCGGACTGGATGGCGCGCAGTTGCTGGCGGAGAAAAAACTCCCGCTGGTGTCGTTCGACGCGCGTCCGTGCGTTACGCGCGACATCGGCGGCGACCTGCGCGCGCGCGACTTCCTTTTCGACGCGACTCGTCACGAACCGCAGCCGCTCGACGACGCTCAAACGCTGAATCACTTCGTCCCGGTCTTCGACGCGGAAGCCGAGGTACGCCGCCGCGAGATCGGCGAGGCGCGCGGGCGCATCGCTCGCGGCTCTGAGCACCGGCACGACCGCGGCGTCGAGCGTCACACCGGCTTCGGCGAGCTCGTCGACGCCGGCGAGAACACGCGCCGCGAGCTCGCGCGCGACGAAATCCTCGCCGTCGGTTTCATCGGCCGCGCTCATCGCCGCCGTCGGAAACGCGTGCTGCTCGTCGATCGCGCCAATCCGGACGCGCCGCAGTGCGTGGAGCGTGAGTTGTGCCGTCTCCGGAGCGGGCTCGATGCGTTCGATGGCCCGGCAGAGCACGCCGACTCGTCCCGTGAGATGGGCGAGCGACGCCTCGCCCTTTTCGCGCGCCACGGGCGGATCGCTCTCGGCGACGGGGCGGGCGACGGCCACGATCACTTCGGCGCCGGGAACTTCGAGCGCGCGCGCGAGCGCGACGTTGCGCGCGGCGCCCATCTGCACCGCGAGCGTCTGCCCGGGCACGAGGAGCGTTGAGCTCAGCGCGAGGAGCGGTCTCGAGTCAGGCGGCGCACCTGGCGCCACGGGCGTGGGCGCAGGGCTGGACGCAGGGCCGGATGCAGCGCGATTGGCAGGGGCTCGGCGCGGCATCTCGCTATTTTGCAAACATGTTCAATGAACTCGCGGAAAAACTCGAAGCAACCTTTGCGCGGCTGCGTGGGCGCGGCGTGCTCACCGAAGCCGACGTCAAGGAAGGACTGCGCGAAATTCGGCGCGTCCTGCTCGAGGCGGATGTCAATTTCCAGCTGACCCGCGAGTTCCTCGAGCGTGTCGAGAAAAAAGCCGTCGGTATCACGACGCTTCGAACGGTCTCTCCGGCGCAGCAGTTGGTCAAGGTCGTTCACGAAGAACTGACGGCAATGCTCGGCGAGCGGCGCGAGCCGCTCAAGCTGAGCTCGGTGCCGCCCACTGTCGTGATGCTGGTGGGTTTGCAGGGCTCAGGCAAAACGACGACGGCGGCGAAGCTCGCGCGGAAGTTAGTGGGTGAGGGGCGCGCCACGCGGCTCATCGCCGCCGACGTCTACCGCCCCGCCGCCATCGATCAGCTCGAAACGCTCGGCAAGGATCTTGGCGTTCCGGTCTACGCCGACCGCTCGACGACCGACGTCGCGAAGATCGCGCGTGCGGGCCTCGAGGAAGCGCGGCGCGGCCGCGATCGCGTGGCGATCGTGGACACCGCCGGGCGCCTGCAGGTCGATGACGAGATGATGCGCGAGCTCGTGCACGTGAAGGAGGCGGTGCACCCGGACGAGGTGCTCCTCGTGGTCGACGGCATGACCGGACAGGAAGCCGTGAAGATCGCGCAGGGGTTCGACAACGCCATCGGCATCACGGGCGTGATTCTCACCAAGCTCGACGGCGACGCCCGCGGCGGCGCGGCGCTTTCGATCTACGGCGTCACAAAGAAGCCCATCAAGTACATCGGCGTCGGGGAAAAGACAGACGCGCTCGAGGAATTCCATCCGGAACGCATGGCCGGCCGAATTCTTCAGCAGGGCGACGTGCTCACGCTGGTCGAGAAAGCCCAGGCCGCCTTCGACGCCGACGAAGCGAAGCGCATGGAAAAGAAGGTCCGGAAGGAAGGCATGGACCTCACAGACTTCCTGTCAGCGCTCAAGCAGGTGCAGCGTCTTGGTCCGCTGGAAGGCCTGATTGGAATGCTGCCGGGCGTGAACGCGAAGGTGCTCAAGCAAGCCAAGGCAGATCCCAAACGCATGGGGCACGTCGAGGCGATCGTGCTCTCGATGACCTCGGCCGAGCGAAAGAACCCCGAGCTACTGAACGGCTCCCGCCGCCTCCGCGTCGCAAAGGGCAGCGGGCGGCCAGTGTCGGAAGTGAACCGGCTGCTGGATCAGTTCCGTGAGATGCGGAAGATGATGAAGAAAGCAGCAGTGGCGCAGACGCGGAGACGGCACTAACCAGAGAGGATAGGGAAAAGGGAAAGGGAAAAGGAAACAACGGGGAAAAGAGGAAAGGACGAGGGAGGAGGGGGAGGGCGGAACGGCATAGGGAAAAGGGGAAAGTGAAAAGGGAAAAGGGAACGAGAGGGAAGAGGGAAAAGGACGAGGAATGAGGGGCGCGGCTGTTTCCCTCGTTCCCTCGCCCCCTCGTCCTTATTCTCTTGTCCCTCTTCCTTTGCCCTTTTCCCTGTTGTTTCCTCTCCCCTATCCCCTATCCCCTCTCCACTGGGTACTTTTCTTGTCCGGCGCCGCGCGGAAATGCCGCGAGTGGCGAGAGCCGGATTTCCATTCGATCCACAACACTGTGTCTGTCCGCATTCGCCTTCGTCGTATCGGGCGCAAGAAAACGCCCATCTACCGTATCGTCGTCGCTGATTCTCGTTCGCCGCGCGACGGCAAGTTCATCGAAATCCTCGGCCAGTATCAGCCGCTGCAGGGCAAGGATGCGATCGCGCTGAAGACCGAGCGCGCGCATTACTGGCTCGACAACGGCGCGAACGCGAGCGATACTGTCCGCTCTCTCCTTCGCCGCGCCGGGGTGCTCAAGTCGCGCCACGAGGCGCGCGTCGCGAAGAAGCTGCAGGCGTCGGCCGTTCCGGTCGGAGAAACGCCCGCGAGCTGACGTGTCCGCCGCGGAAGAACGCGCGCCCGTGGGCCGCGTCCGCAAGCCGCACGGCCTGCACGGCGAACTCGTAGTCGAAATCATGTGCGATGACCCGGGCGCGATGTTCGCACCCGGGCGCCGCCTTTTTGCCGATCACGACGAAGTGCGTGTCGTGCGCGCGCGTCCATTCAAGGAGGCGATGCTCGTCACGCTCGCGTCGG
>Ga0134121_10005214_pt1 | contig 10590 bp, 10 predicted proteins | sample KB301_FD_96463 | JGI IMG/M metagenome (GOLD analysis project Ga0134121, IMG submission 96463) | Terrestrial soil microbial communities without Nitrogen fertilizer from Kellogg Biological Station, Michigan, USA - KB3-0-1 | ecosystem: Environmental > Terrestrial > Soil > Unclassified ...
CTGGCGGTGCACGGCGGCCCGGGTGGATCGATGACGCTGCCCCAGCAGGACAAGGGGATCGCGGCGCAGTGGGAGGCGATCGGGCGGCGGCTGCGCGGATTGCCTTCGGATGTCATCACGCTCGACGAGGTGGAGGCGGCGACGCGCGCCACCTTCCTGCTCGATCGCGCCGTGCGGGGAGAGCGATGCGCATCCTGATGTGGGAGCACTTCGCGCCGGGCGGCCCGATCCGGGTCGGGGGCCATCACATCGCCGAGCGCTTCCTGCGCGACGGGCACCGGGTCGCCTGGTGCGCGGGCCCGCTGTCTCCCGTGAACCTGGTCCGCGGCAGCGCCGAGAGCCGGGCGCGTCTGCGTCTCTGGCGCCGGGGCGGAGAGCTCTGCGATCCGCGCGGTCTGTTCGCCTACGCGCCGATGACGCTCCTGCCGCACCGCCGCTACCCGATCCTGGACAGCGTCTGGGCTTCGCGACAGACCCTGCGCGCCACGACGCCGGCCCTCGCCGACGTCCTGGACGAGGCCGGGTTCGGCGGGTTCGACTATCTCTGGATGGAGCCGGGGGCGCCGCTTCTGGCCCTTCTCGATCTGTATCCGTCGGCCTTTCCGATCTACCGCATGTGCGACGCCACCGCCGACTTCCACGACACGCCGCGCTCGTTTCCGGCCATCGAGGCGGAGGTCTGCCGTCGCGCCGGGCTGGTGGTGGCGACCGCGAGGATTCTGGCCGATCGGGCGCGCGCCCTCGGCGCGAAGCGCGTCCTCGACCTGCCGAACGCCTGCGAGCCGGAGCTGTTCGAGGGCCGGCCGGCCGCGCCGCCGCCGGAAGTCGCCGCCCTGCCGCGGCCGCGGGCGGTCTACGCCGGCGCCATCGAATCGTGGTTCGACGCCGACCTCGTCCGGGAGACGGCGCGTCTGCTGCCGCGCTGGAGCTTCGTCCTGGTCGGTCCGATGCGCGGCCCGTCGGGCGGGCTCGGCGGGCTCCCGAACGTCCACCTTCTCGGGCCGCGATCGTACGAGTCGCTGCCGGCGCTGTTCGCGGCGGCCGACGCCGGGATCGTGCCGTTCCGGCTCACGCCGATGACCCACGCCATCCACCCGATCAAGGTCTACGAGTATCTCGCCGCCGGACTTCCGGTGGTCAGCACGCCGATGGACGAGACCGCGGCGATGGGAGCGCCGATCACCCTCGCCTCCGGCGCACAGGAGTTCGCGCGCGCCCTGGAGGCGGCGTGCGTCCCGGACCCCGCGGCGCGTCTCGAGCGCCGGGCGTACGCGCGGCGCAACAGCTGGGACGCGCGCTGGGCCAGGCTCGCCGCCGAGCTCGGCCTGCCGGGGCGGGAGACGCGTCTGGCGGCGGCCGGAGGTCTGTTGTGAGCGAGCCGCTCGTCCGGGTCGCCGCGGCGCCGCTGGCGGCGGCCGGCTGGAGCCGCGCCGACGGTCTTCCCGCCGGGCGCGCGGCCGGACCTGGCTCGCGCCCGGGATCGCGTCCCGGCACCGATGGCCGGCGCCGCGTCCTGCACGTGATCTCGACCCTCCTTCCGGGCGGCACCGAGCTGTCGATGCTGCGGCTCATCCGGAGCATGGACCCGAACGCCTGGACCTTCCGCGTCGCCTGGCTGATGGGAGAGCCGGCCCTGGGCCGCGAGATCGAGCAGGCGACCGGCGCCGCGCCCCTGGCGATCGGTCTGCGGGGCAAGGCCGACCCGCGGGCGCTCCTGCGTCTGCGCCGGGTCGTGCGCGACGAGCGGATCGATCTCGTCCACACCCACATGGACCTGGCCGATTATTACGGCGCCGCCGCCGCGCGCCTGACGCGCGGCACCGGTCTGGTCTGCACCAAGGAGAACGCCGACGAGTTCCGCACCCGCCGGACCTGGAAGCGCCCGCCCTTCCTGCTGCTCGAGCACCTGTCGTATGCCGCCGCCGACGCGGTGATCGCGGTGTCGCACGGTCTCGCCGATTTCCTGGCGCGGGCCGAAGGGCTGCCGCGCCACAAGACGGTGGTGATCGAGAACGGCGTCGACATCACCGCGGCGGCCGAAGCGCCGCCGCGCCGCGCCGCCCGCGCCCTGCTGGGTCTTCCGGGCGAGGCGCCGCTTCTGGGGACCGTCGGCCGGCTGGCGGCCCAGAAAGGACAGCGCGATCTGGTGCGCGCCCTGCCGTCGATCCGCGCCGCGGTGCCCGGCGCGCGGCTGGTCATCGCGGGAGACGGGCCGCTGCGCGGCGAGCTCGAGGAAGAGGCGCGTCGCGCCGGCGTCGCCGGAGAGGTCCATTTCCTCGGTCACCGCAACGACGTCCCCGTGATCCTGTCGGCCCTCGACCTGTTCGTCCTGCCGTCGCTCTGGGAGGGACTGCCGCTGGCGCTGCTCGAGGCGATGTCGATGTCCCTTCCGGTCGTGGCGACACGCGCGGTCGGCATCGAGGAGACGGTGAGCGACGGCGTGGAGGGGCTTCTCGTTCCCTGCGGCGATCCCGACGCCCTGGCCCGTGCCGCGGCGCGGGTGCTCGGCGACCATCACCTGGCGCTGGGCTTCGGGACCGCCGGCCGGCGCCGCGTGGTCGCGAGGCACTCGCTCGCCGCGGTGGCCGATCGGATCGACGCGCTCTACCGCCGCGTCCTCGGGGGGGAGCCATGACCGGCGAGACGACGACGCGCCAGGCGAGGGCCCGCGTCCTGATCCTGACGGTCGGGTCCGCGATGGGCGGGGCCGAGCGCCTGATCCGGATGACCGCCCCGCGACTCCAGGCGGCGGGCTACGACGTCACCGTCGCGACCCTGAAGGAGGAGCGCGGCGTCATCGCGGCGGATCTGCGGGAAGCCGGCGTGCCGTTCGTCTCGTTCGGCGGTCGGTGGAAGTACGACCCGCGCCCCGTCCTCCGTCTGCGCCGCGCGCTCGTCGCCGGCCGGTTCGACATCCTGCACGCGCATCTCTTCCTGGCCAACGTCGCGGCACGGGTGGCGGGTCGCGCGGCCGGGGTGCCGGTCATCATCACCTCGCACCATGACACCGACGTCTGGATGCGGGCGCCGCATCGTTTCGTCGAGCGCGTGACCTCGGGCTGGTCCGACCTCGTCGTGACCTGCTCGGAGGCGGTGCGCCGGTACGCCATCGAGCGGCACCGGCTGCCGGCCGCCCGTGTGCGCACCCTGCGCAACGCCATCGAGGTGCCCGCGGCGCTTCCGGGTGCCGAGGCGCGCGCGGCGGTCCGCCGTGACCTCGGCGTCGGCGCGGACGAAATCCTGATCGCGACCCTCGGACGACTGGAGGAGCCGAAGAAGGGCCTCGCGACCTTCCTCGAGGCCGCCGCCCGGGTCGCCGCCGCCGAGCCGCGGGCGCGCTTCTGCCTGGTCGGCGAGGGCCCGGCCCGCACAGCACTGGAGCGCCAGGCTCGCGAGCTGGGTCTCGAGGGACGGCTGTCGCTCGCCGGCGAACGCCGTGACGTCTTCGAGGTCCTCTCCGGCGTCGATGTCTTCGTCCAGCCGTCGCTGTGGGAGGGATTCGGTCTGACGGTCATCGAGGCGATGGCCGCCGCGCGTCCGGTCGTGGCCTCGCGCGTCGGCGGCGTGCCGGAGGTGCTGCGCGACGGGATCGACGGACTCCTGGTCCCGCCCGGCGACCCCCACGCGCTGGCGCAGGCGATCCTGCGCGTGGCGCGCGATCCGGATCTCGGCGCCCGGCTCGGGGCCATGGGCCGCGCCCGCGCCTGCTCCGAGTTCGGCCTCGACGGCCTCGTCGAGGCGACGATGCGGATCTACGACGAGCTGCTCGAGGCCCGGCGACCTCGGGGCGCGGCGGCACGGGGGCGCGCCACGTCCGCCGCGGCGGGGGAGGCGCGATGAGGGCGTCCGATCTGGCGCGTCCCGGCCTGGCGTTCGGGCTGGCGCTGGTCCTGGCGCTCTACCTCACGCCCCTGATGCGGCAGGCCGCCATCCGGTTCGGCATCGTCGATCGGCCGGACGGCAAGCTGAAGCATCAGAAGGAGCCGGTGCCCTATCTCGGCGGCCTGGCGATCTACCTGTCGTTCCTGCTGGCGCTGACCGCGACGCTGCGTTTCGATTCGATCGAGGTGCTGGGACTCCTCCTGGCGGGCGCCATCGTGGTGATCATGGGGCTCATCGACGATTTCGGCGTTCTGACGCCGGGCGTGAAGCTGGCGGGGCAGATCATCGCCGTGCTCACCCTGATGAACGCCTCGATCTACATCAAGCTGGCGTTCCTTCCGTCCTGGCTCGCCATCGGCCTGTCGTTCGTCTGGCTCCTGGCGATCACCAATGCGTTCAACCTCATCGACGTCATGGACGGGCTGGCGGCGGGCGTGGCCGCGGCCGCGGCGCTCGTGCTGTTCACGGTCGCGCTCCTCAACGGCCGCGCCACCTATGCCGTGCTGCTGGCGGCGCTCGGCGGCGCGCTGGTCGGCTTCCTGCGCTTCAACTTCGAGCCGGCGCGCATCTACATGGGCGACACCGGGAGCCTGTTCATCGGGCTGATGCTCGGCGCCCTAGCCATGAACAACTCCTACTCGCACCGCAACGTCGTGGCGGCGCTGGCGCCGATCGTCATCCTCGGGGTGCCGATGTTCGACATGCTGTTCGTGATGTACGTGAGGCACCGGCGCGGGCTCCCGGTGATGCTCGGGAGCCCGGATCACTTCGCCCTCCGGCTGCGGAAATGGCGGCTGAGCACCCGGCAGACCGCCGTCTGCTCCTACGCCGCCACCCTCGTCCTGGGCGTCCTGGCGCTCGGGATGATGGCGGGCAGCGCCTCGGTCGCCGCCGCGATCCTGGGCGGCATCATCCTGTCGGCGATCCTGCTGGGGCTGGTGCTCCGGCGGATCGACATGACCTTGTGAGGGCGAGCTCATGAGCGCGCATCGTCCGGTGATCGTGCTGGGTGGCGGGCTGACCGGGTTGTCGGCCGCGGCGCACCTCGGCTCCATCGACAGTCTGGTCCTCGAGCGCGAGGCGGAGGTGGGCGGCCTGTGCCGGTCGTTCGCCGAGGAGGGGTTCACCTTCGACTGCACCGGGCACCTGCTGCACCTGCGCGACGCGCGTATCCGCGCGCTGGTCGAGGGTCTGGCGCCGGGCGTCTTCGAGACCCACGAGCGGCGGGCCCTCATCCATTCGAAGGGCGTGCTGACTCCGTACCCGTTCCAGGCCAACCTGCACGGGCTGCCGCAGCCGGTCGTCAAGGAGTGCGTCGCCGGCTTCGTCGACGCGCTCGAGGCGCGCGCGCGCGACGGCGAGCCGGACACCGCGCGGCACTCCTTCCGCCAGTGGGTCGAAGCGACCTTTGGCCGCGGGATCGCGGCGCACTTCATGCTGCCTTACAACGCCAAGCTCTGGCGCGTCGATCTCGAGGAGGTCGAGTGCGGCTGGGTCGCCTGGTCGATCCCCCGCCCGACGATCCGGGAGATCCTCGACGGCGCGTTCGGGACCACGGTCCGCGGGCTGGGGTACAACCCGACCTTCCTCTATCCGCGGCAGGGCGGCATCCGGGTGCTGCCCGACGCGCTGGCGGCCCGCGCCGGCGAGGTCCGCACCGGCGCCGCGGTGCACTCCATCGACGCCCGCGCGAAGTCGGTGCGGCTCGCGAACGGCGAGCGGTTCACCTACGACGCGCTGGTCTCGACGCTGCCGCTCGACCGGCTGCTCGCCATCACCAGCGGCCTGCCCGGCGCCCTGCCGGAGGCCGGGCGGAAGCTGCGGGCGGTGCGGGTGCTCAACATCACGCTCGCGATCGATCGCCCCGCGGTCTCCGACGCGCACTGGATCTACTTCCCCGAGCCGGAGTACTCGTTCTATCGCATCGGCTTCCCCTCGAACCTCGGCGCCGCGATGGCGCCGAAGGGGACGTCGTCGCTGTGGGCCGAGTGCTCGCTCCTGCGCGACGAGACGTACGACGAGGACGCGGTGGTCGACCGGACCGTCGAGGACCTGAAACGCTCCGGGATCCTGCGCGGCGGCGACCGGGTGATCCACCGCCGCGTCGGCGTCCTCGATCCGGCCTACGTGATCTACGACCGGTTCCGCGCCCAGAACGTTCCCGCCATCCTCGAGACGCTGCGTGGCGTGGGGATCCACTCCGCCGGCCGGTTCGGCTCGTGGGAGTACTCCTCGATGGAAGGGGCGATCAAGGCCGGGATCGATCTCGCGGAGCGCCTCGGGCCGGCGCTCGATCGGGCCGGCGCGCCGCGGCTGCGGGCGACCGGGTGAGCGGGACGGTGAAGGTCTGCCACCTGATCACCACGCTCGAGCTGGGCGGGGCGCAGGACAACACGCTGCACACGGTGCGCGGCCTGCGCGCGCCGTTCCAGGCCTCGCTCATCGCCGGTCCGGGTGGTCTGCTCGACGAGGAGGCCCGGAGCATCCCGGGCGTCGAGGTGCGCTTCGAGAGATCCCTGGTCCGTCCGATCCGGCCGTGGCGCGATCTGCGCGCCGTGGCGGCGCTGACCCGGGCGCTCAAGCGCCTGCGGCCCGACATCGTCCACACCCATTCCTCCAAGGCCGGCATCGTCGGGCGCGCCGCGGCGCGCGCCGCCCGCGTGCCGATCATCGTCCACTCGATCCACGGGTTCGGCTTCCACGACGGACAGCCGGCCTGGCTGCGCACCGGGCTCATCGGCCTGGAGCGGGCGGCGGCGCCGCTGACCACCCACTTCGTCGCCGTGTCGCGGGCGAACCTGGAGCGCGGCGCCGCGCTCGGCATCGTCGCGCCCGAACGGGCCACCGTCATCCGCTCCGGCATCCACATCGACGCCTTCGTCGCCGCGGCGGCCGTCGCGGGAGCGCCCGGCCGCGCCTCCCTGCGCCGCGAGCTCGGGCTGCCGGACGGGACGCCCCTGGTCGGCATGGTCGCCTGCCTGAAGCCGCAGAAGGCGCCGCTCGACTTCGTCGACGCCGCGGCGCGCGTCTCGGCGGCCCGGCCGGAGGTGCGGTTCGTCATGGTGGGGGACGGCGAGCTGCGGCCGGCGGTGGAGGCGCGCGCCCGCGCCGTCGGTCTGGAAGGGCGGCTGCATCTGCTGGGCTGGCGCCGTGACATCCCCGAGGTGATGGCGGCCCTCGACATCGTGGTGCTGACGTCCCTCTGGGAAGGTCTGCCGCGCGTCGTTCCGGAGGCGATCGCGGCGGGGCGCCCGGTGGTCGCCACGGCGGTCGACGGCACGGCGGAGATCCTGCGCGACGGCGACAATGCGTTAGTCGCGGCGCCCGGCGACAAGGTCGGCATCGCGGCGCGGATCGCGCGGCTCCTGTCGGAGCCGGATCTGGGACCGCGTCTGGTCGGAAAAGCCCGCCCGCTGTTGTCGGAATTCGACATCGACGCGATGGTGCGAGCCCAGGAATCGCTCTATCGCCGCCTCCTGGAAGATGCCGCCCGGCGCGGGGTGCCGCGGGCCGCCTGAGGCGCCTGCCCGGGCCCGGCACAGGGTCGCCCCGAGGGGCATATAAAGATGATGCGGCCCGCCGGGGGGGGTGATTCGGGACAACCCCTTGCCGGTCTACGAGTTGACCTTGCGCCCGGGAGCACTATATTGAAACCGGCCCGGGGGCCGAAGACGCCATTCCCCTGCGGTCGAGGGGACTCATCTCGATGAACGTGCTGGAGTTGTCCGGCATCTCCAAGAGCTACCGGACCCACCTGTCGCTGCGAAAATACTGGATCCTGCGCGACCTTTCGCTGCAGGTCCGCGCGGGGGAGATCTTCGGGTTCATCGGCACCAACGGCGCCGGCAAGACGACGACGATCAAGCTGGCTCTCGGGCTCCTGACGCCCGACGGAGGCACGGTCCGGATCTTCGGGGAGGACGCCTTCCGGCCGCAGGCGCGGCGGCGTCTTGGATTCCTGCCGGAGAACCCGTACTTCTACGACTACCTGACCGGCACGGAGTTCCTCGACTTCCACGCCCGCCTGCACGGCTTCCGCCAGCCCGAGAGGCGCAGGCGCGTCCACGAGATGCTCGAGCGGGTCGGGCTGGGAAACCGGGGCGACCGCCAGCTCCGCCTTTTCTCCAAGGGGATGCTGCAGCGGATCGGTCTGGCGCAGGCGCTCATCAACGACCCCGACCTGGTCATCCTCGACGAGCCGATGTCGGGCCTCGACCCGATCGGCCGGCGGGACGTGCGCGACCTCATCCTCGATCTGAAGCGGCGCGGCCGGACCGTCTTCTTCTCCACCCATATCCTGTCGGACACCGAGCTGATCTGCGACCGCGTCGGCATGCTGGTGCGCGGCACGCTCAAGGCGGTCGGCCCGGTGGAGGATCTGCTGCGCGCGGAGACGCCGTTCTGGGAGGTCACGCTGCGTTGGGCTGTCGATCAGGCGCCGCCGTCCGTCGGACAGGTGATGTCGCGGCGCGAGGATCGCATCCTGGTGCGCGTCGAGACCGAGGCCGATCTGCACCGGCTGGTGTCGAGTCTGAACGGCCATTCGCGCCGCCTGGTGTCGGTCAGCCCGGCGCGCCAGTCGCTCGAGGATCTCCTGGTCCGCGAGGTGCGCGGCGGGGCGGGCCCGGCGGGCACCGCGGAGACGGGCGGAGACGGGACGGGCGACGCCGCGGGCGACACCGCGGCGGAGGGGCTGCGTCATGCCGGCTAGGATTCTGGCGATCGCGCTCAACACCTTCCGCGAGGCGATTCGCAACCGGATCCTCTACCTGCTCCTGGTCTTCGCCGTGGCGCTCATCCTCTGCGCCCAGGTGCTGTCGCTGATGACCGTCGGCAGCTAGGAGAAGATCATCAAGGACTTCGGTCTGGCGACCATCGACATCTTCGGCGTCCTGACCGCGGTGCTCCTGGGGATCGGCCTGGTCAGCCGCGAGATCGAGCGCCGGACGGTCTACGTCCTGCTCGCCAAGCCGATGCACCGGGCCGAGTTCGTCCTGGGGAAGTATGTCGGCCTGGTGCTGACGCTTCTGGTCAACACCGGCGTGATGGCGGCCGTCTTCGTCGCCGTGCTTCTCGCCAAGGGGATCGCGGATCCGGCCCTCGGGGTCGCCATCGTGATGCTCTACATGGAATTCCTGCTGATCACGGCGCTCGCCATCCTGTTCTCGTGCCTGAGCAATCCGATCATCTCCTGCCTGCTGACGCTGGCGTTGTACGTCATCGGGCACCTGGTCTGGAGTCTCGACCTGCTCCGGGCACGTCTGGCGTCCGGCGCGGCGAAGGCGGCGTGCACCTTTCTGTCGCTCGTCCTGCCCAACCTGGCGCCGTTCGACATCAAGGGGCAGGTCGTGCACGGAGTCCCGGTGGCGCCCGGCTCGCTGGCGTTCGCCGCAGGCTACCTGGTTCTCTATGGCGGCGCCGTCCTGGCCCTCGCCTGCGCCACCTTCCAGCGCAAGGAGCTGCAGTGATCGCCGCGCCGGCCCGCCCGCGGCGCTGGCCGATGGTGATCCTGGCGGTGCTCCTGCTCGCGGCCGCCGCGAGCGCCCAGGCGGCCAACGAGAAACGCTCGGCGGGGAGTGCCGCCATCGCGCCGCTGCTCTACCTGCCCTCCGGGCGCTACCTCAGAGTGGCTTCGCTCGGCTTCGACGGGATCGCCGCCGACGCGCTCTATCTCTGGTCGATCCAGTACTACAGCAACTACCGGATCGAGGATCGATACCGCTACGTCGAGCACATCTATCGCGACATCATCACCGACCTCGATCCGCATTACATGGATGCCTACCTCACCGGCGCGCTCATCATGGTGATCGAGGCGAAGCAGCCGGAGAGCGCCCTGCGGCTGCTCGACAAGGGGATCGCCAACAACCCCGCCGAGTGGATCCTGGCGTTCGAGGCCGGCTACGTCTGCTACAACGACCTGCGCGACTACCCGCGCGCCGCGGCCTACTTCGAGAGGGCCATCGCGGCGCCCGACGTCCATCCGATCGTGCGGCGTTTCTACGCCGAGATGTACGATCGGGCCGGCGACAAGCGGACCTCGCTCAAGGAGTGGAGCGCGATCGAGGAGACGGCCGACGACGATTACGTCCGGGCGGTGGCCTGGAACCATGTCCACGATCTCAAGGTCGACGTCGATCTCGGCGACATCAGGAGCGCGACGGAGGCCTTCCATGCGCGCTTCGGACGCTGGCCGGCGTCGTTGCCGGACCTGGAGCGCGCCGGGGTGCTGCGTGATCTGCCTCTCGATCCCGAGGGGCGGCCGTACGACTATGATGCGGCGGCGGGGCGCGCCGGCTATGGCGGCAGCCGGGTCCTCGGCCGCTAGGGGAACCTGGGATCCGAGATGCCGGCGCTTCTGATCGTCGCCGCGGTGAGCCTGGGCGCCATCATCGGGTCGTTCCTGAACGTCTGTATCCACCGCCTGCCGCGCGACCTCTCGATCGTGACGCCGCGCTCCGCCTGCCCGGGTTGCGGCGCGCCGATCGCCTGGTACGACAACGTGCCGGTCCTGAGCTATCTCCTCCTGCGGGCGCGCTGCCGCCGCTGCCGCGCGGCGATCGCCGCGCGCTACCCTCTGGTCGAGGCGGCGACGGCGGCGCGGTTCGCCGCGCGCCTCGTCACCCGGGGCCCGGGGATCGAGTGGCTGGCCGGGGCGGTCCTCGGCGCCGCGAGCATCGCCCTCATTCGCATCGACGCCGAGCACCA
>Ga0134121_10005216_pt1 | contig 10588 bp, 9 predicted proteins | sample KB301_FD_96463 | JGI IMG/M metagenome (GOLD analysis project Ga0134121, IMG submission 96463) | Terrestrial soil microbial communities without Nitrogen fertilizer from Kellogg Biological Station, Michigan, USA - KB3-0-1 | ecosystem: Environmental > Terrestrial > Soil > Unclassified ...
TGTTGTAGCTACCGACGCCAACAACTGCGAAGTGGAAGCGGCGATATTTGATGTGATAGCAGACATTCAAACAGCCGTCATTGGTCAATCGTCATTGGTCATTTATCCGAATCCGGTTGGGGGAAAACTCACGATTCACTCCCGATGGCCGTCAGGATCACAATTCTCCAAGGGAGCAACCGTAGTTATTTCCATTTTTAATTTGCTGGGGGCGGCTGTTAATTTGCCAATTGCCATCACGATAGGTATCGGGAGCCAGCTGTCAACTGAGGTGGATGTTCATACGTTGACCCCGGGTATTTATTTCGTTGAAGTAATTAATGGCGACAATCATTTTCGGGCAAAGTTCGTGAAGGAATAATTTCCTGTTACAAGCTGCGTATACTTTCAGAAAATTCTTAAATAGAATTTTCTGAATAATTTAGGAGAAGAGAATGTAACAGCCGGTCCATTCTCTATTTGCTGTAAAGGATTCTGACGTCCAGCACGGAGTCGACGCTGATGACCGTACCAACTACTCCCGGATCGGGGAAAATATACTCTTTGATTCTCCTTCCTGCATTCGCATACAGGATTCCATTTACATCATCATATTCCAATGAATAAGCCGGTTCACTGTTGTCGATGGGAATAAGGTTGTTGTTGGATTCCTGGTAACTGTACAGTCCGCCGGCTGTGGCAAGGGCATAGCGATCATCGTCAATTGCAATTGCAGAATAAATGGTGTTCCCGAAAAGTGTGTGAAAGTCACTGATGCCATTTGAAGTGACGCTGTAAAGAATAATTTTTCCATCCCCGTTTTTATTTCCAAAGACGATGATGTTGTTATTGTCCTTGCTCACCATAGAGGTGATGTCCAGGTCGATATTGTATTCCTGTTTTGCTTCGCCGGTGGAATAATAAATTACAACAAGCCGGTTTTCTGCAGCACCCGGATAATATCCTTCTGCGAAAACATACTGATCGTTGACGCATAGCGCATCCGGCCTGTAGTAAACGGGCTGCACTGAATTGAATTGCACAGTCCCTTCTTTATCAAACGCCCTGATATGTCCGTCATAATAGGACATGAAGGTGAAGTAATGTGCAAAAAATAAATTCTGAAAAGAAGGAAGTGTATTGTTGTAGGCTGGTTCGGAGAATAGGTTCGTTCCGTCCTCCAGGTTAAACAGGTTGTAGCCACCGTATGTTTTTCCCGCAATACTCAGTTGCTTGTATCTTGAGTTTATCACAGAGGCTGCATAGTCTCCTGTGACAGAGAACCGGAAAGCCAGGTTGCTGCCCGAATCAAGTTGACTGACATTGACATGTGTGCTGTCAGGTGCCGTAAGTACGTACGTTGTTTTTTTTGTTTTCGGAATTTCATAGATAAAAATACTCCGGAACTCATTCCTGTTGTTGTCACCGTCAGAGGTGGAAAGCGTGAGGTAATAATTTCCTGTTTCCAGGTATTCATTTTCAATCACATAATTATAAGAGAGATGAAATGAAGCAGCGTTGATTGCAAATGATTCCTGGTGGTCTACAGGCATGTAGGCAGCATCCAGCAGTTTTAATGTTACTGATGGGAGTTCATTGTCGTCGCTGATGTCGGCTACAACATGGATGGTATCGCCCGGGTAAAATGTGTTCCCGGAGACGGGACTTGTGAACGAGATTTCCGGCCCAGGGTTTTCTTTCTTCTTGCAGGAAGAGATCGTCAGCCCAGAAATTAGAAGAAGAAATAATATATAAAAACGGAAATGCATCTTAATTCTAAAGATAGAGAGAATTTTCGGTAGTACCGATTCTGTATTCGTAAATCCGTATGCCTTTATTCGTACTTCGATGATGTAGTTAAGTGTTTGGAAGTCACCCCGCACAGATATCAACCGAAATAGTTTTCAACATTGCATCCGGCCGAAGCGGTTTTTAATAATTTCGTCACCCTTTTCATAAAAAATTATCAACGCAGCAATTTCACGTAACCGGCGCCATTGGCTGGATACATTCGGTAAATTTACATCATGGTCGAGACAGCAGACAACAGCCCAGCAGGTGACATACTTGCAGCGAAACGAAGGATAACCAGCAAATCCCCCGCACACCAGGTTCTTCAGCAGCAATTCGGAAAACTCCCTCCCCAGGCCGTGGACCTTGAGGAAGCGGTGCTGGGCGCGCTTATGCTGGAGCGGGATGCGCTTACATCAGTCATAGATATTCTTCACCCGGAATCCTTTTACAAGGATTCTCACCAGCGCATTTTTGCCGCTATCAGGAGATTGTTCGAAAAGAGCGAGCCCATCGACATCCTTACAGTTACAAATGAATTGAAGAATTCCGCTGAACTGGACATCGTCGGCGGCCCGTTTTATATTACGCAGCTCACCAACCGCGTAGCATCAGCCGCCAATATTGAGTTCCACTCGCGCATTATTTTACAGAAGCATATACAGCGTGAACTGATCCGGATTTCTTCGGAAACCATTAAGGATTCTTTTGAAGACACCTCGGACGTTTTCATGCTCCTGGACCGCGCAGAAAAAAATCTTTACGACATCGCCCAGGGAAACATCAAGCGCAATTTCCGCGACATGAGCTCCATGATCAGCGAAGCATACAAGGTGATCGAAACGGCCCGCAAGCATGGAGACGGCATCAGCGGAGTGCCCACAGGCTTTACTGAACTCGACCGTATCACCGGTGGCTGGCAGAAGAGTGACCTCATCATTATTGCAGCGCGCCCGGGTATGGGTAAAACTGCTTTTGTGATGTCGCTTGCACGCAATACGGCTGTGCAGTTTCAAAAGCCGATCGCAGTCTTCTCCCTTGAAATGTCCAGTGTGCAATTGGTGCAGCGTTTGATTTCTTCGGAAACAGGAATTGATTCAGAGAACCTGAAGAAGGGGCGGCTGAATGATGCCGAGTGGCAGCAATTGGTTGCAATGACAGGAAAACTCTCCGACGCACCGATATACATTGACGACACGCCGTCGCTTTCAATTTTTGACTTCCGTTCGAAATGCCGGCGCCTGAAACAAATGCACGACATCCAGTGCGTAGTCGTGGATTACCTGCAGCTCATGCGCGCCGATGTGGATAATAAAAACGGGAACAGGGAACAGGAGATCAGTACGATTTCGCGCTCCCTCAAAGCCATTGCAAAAGAATTGAGCATTCCCGTGATTGCCTTGTCACAGCTGAGTCGCCAGGTGGAAACACGTACGGGTTCATCCAAACGTCCGCAGCTGAGCGACCTCCGCGAGTCGGGAGCCATTGAGCAGGATGCAGACATGGTACTTTTTATTTACCGCCCGGAATATTACGGACTGGAGTTTGACGAAGACAACAACTCTACAAAAGGAACGGCAGAGTTGATCATTGCCAAACACAGGAATGGTAAACTCGATACCGTCAAGCTGAAGTTTATCAATCACCTTGCAAAGTTTGCTGACTCTGATTATTCTGAAGTGCCGTCGGAAGCCACGCCAAGCGGTTCCATCACGGATTATGGAAGCAACCGCATCATCGTCGGTTCCCGGATGAACGACATGAAGGATGAAGGGGAGGATGTTCCGTTTTAGCTCTTCCATTTAAAGTAGTTTTTGCGAGGGAGGCACGACCGAAGCAATCTCAACTTTTAAGTACAGCATAATTAAACAGCCATTTATTTTCTGTTACTTTCTTTAAAAGAAAGTAACCAAAGAATCGAGCGTTGCAAAGGCAATTTTCGCCCGTCTGTTGACGTGCGAAACCGCGGCTAGTGGGTGCCCACAGTGCGTGAGACCTGAGCTTCGCATTTCTTGCCGCTATTGCTGTTGCACCGCTCCCGTTCCCGCTTTGCGGGAATTGGTCAAACAGCCTTCACGTATTTATGAAAATTAGTTGAGGGGTATTTTAGGGTTCTGAAAAATTTCATGCAAAGCCCAGTACTTATTTCTTGGATGTCGTTGCAATCAATTCACTGCAATCTTCCTCACAACATTCTTTCCATCACCATTCAACTCGAGAAAATAAATTCCTTTGTCCAGCATGGAGACATCGATCGATTCATGGAGGTGATGCGTTACGGTAAAAAATTCTTTTTCAAAAACGGTTTTTCCTGTGATATCCTTCAACTTCAAAACTGCATTCCTCAGCACTTCAGATTCGATATGCAGCGTCTTATTCGCAGGGTTCGGATAGATCAGCACCTCCTGCATAACGGGTCCGCTGTTTACTCCTGTCACGATAAAAAATAAAACCTGCGAAGTATCAGAACATCCCTGCGAGGTGGAGATCACAATGGAATAATTTCCTGTAACTGCCGGAACAGTGTAAAAATTTGTTTCGCCGGCAATGGCAGTGTCGTTCAGAAGCCACTGGTAGTTGTAACCTGCAAGCAGGCACTTGAGCGTATCGCCGGCAATGAGAATTGTTGGATGCGGCGGGTTTCCGTATACATGCACGGTATCACTCATGTATGCTGTAGCCGAACAGCCGTAACTGTTTGTAACTGTCAGGAAATATAAACCGCTTTGGGTCACAACATAAGTAGCATTGGTATCTCCCGTCAGCGTAGTGCCATCCACATACCACTGGTTGCCGATGGGTTCGCTGGAAGTCAGTACAAGTGAATCGCCTTCGCAAAAAGAAAGATTGCCCGTTACAGTAAGCACAGGCATTTGCTGCGAAGGATAAACATGGATTGTGTCGGTAGTGACAACCGGGTTCACGGGCGTCTGAAAAATCACGTAGTCCATGTTTAATGTTCCGGAAGCACCGCCTACTGTGGCAGTTGCATTACCGCTTGGTCCATGACCAGCAAAACTGATGACACCGAGGTCATCGTCGGCACCGAAAAGTCCGCCGTCTTCGTCCCAGACGTGAACGGTATAATTTTCATTGGCGAGGAGGATATTCGGGATACCCCAGGTTTGTGGAGGAAACAAACCGTTCTGAGCCGGGCGTGAATCAAAAACGGTCGTGCCTACGGCATTGTCGATGATGAGGTACATGTCAGGATCGTCGATGGGAGAACCGTAGTTATCCGGAATGCTGTTCACTGTGATGCTGGTGAGGTAATAATCCGGTGTGATGTTGGGCATCACCGTTTGCGTAATGATGTAATCACCGGGAACAGTGTAGGTATGTGGCGGGGGATTTTCAAGGTTGCTTTGAATGCCATCTCCGAAATCCCATTGGTAAGAAAGCTGTCCGGGGTCGTTGTTGGTAAAAGTTACAGTGAGCGGATCACAACCCGAACTGTTTGTCATAGAGAAACCATTATTGGTCGTCTGCGCAGGGAGCACGTTGATCGGAAGGGGATAGTCAACCGTTTGGTTTCCGACAATCGACACTGTGGCGATCACCGTCACGTGGGCAATGTAAGACCCGGGGATCAAAGGCGTACCGCTTACATTGGCACAGCCATACAGGTTTGCAGTGGGATCGTAGTTACAGCCGTTCGCAAAATTGTTGCACTGCCAGGAAAGCCCGATCGGCAGGCCTGTCACAGTGGTAATGTGGTAGTTCGTAATGGGCAGGCCAAGCGTATCCAGCAGCATGACAAAGGTGATGTCAGTGGAATAGAATTGCCCGGCCGTTGCGTCCGGGAGTATGTTCGGGTATACTCCTGCCGCTGTTTGTGTTGAATCTATGTTACATTGTGCTGAACTGTAACGTGAGGTGTGGATGAACCACAACAGGAAGAACAGGAAGTATGATTTTCTCATGGGATAAAAATAATTTTTTTTTGTCACTGAATGGGGATAAAAGAAAATCCTTTATACTTGCCTTGATTTCTGAGCGTCCGGTCTTTTCAATCAAGGCATTGAGCAAAACCCCGGCATCAGGGCAGGAACGGTTTTTAACAGGCACAATACGATTTTAACATAAACTATTCAGCAGTTCTTACAGCGTTTTTTTCCAAACATTAAATTTTATTTATGCGTCTTAAGATTTCTTTTCTAAAAGTACATGGCAGCAATGGCATGGTTCCGTTGCATCATCAAAAAATTATTTCTGCGTTCATGGATGAAGTGATTGAAGAGATGCCCACGCGGTCTTCACTTTACACTTTTTCATCTTTGAAGGGAACATCAAAAGTGCTCAACGGTCAAATCCGATTTCTCTCTTCCAAAGTTTCCCTGGTCATTTCAGCTCCTGAAGAAGAGTTTGTAAAGACATGGATCAAAAAGATTTTCGATCGAAGGCTGGTGAGTTTTGCGAAGCTTACGCTGGTTCCCAAGAGCTACCAGGTGATCAGCGAGCCTGAATTCCAGACAGTGATGAAGTACGTTTGTATTTCCCCGCTTATTCCTGATCAGCCGTTTGACAATTCGCAGACTCCGCCGCCATCGCTGGAGCCATCGTCGCAGGAGTTTTCGGATTTTCTCTTCAACTCAATTCTCGACAGGATGGAAAAGGCAGGTTACACGGAAGCACAGCTGAATGAATTTGCAGAATTTGAAATCACCCCTGACCCCGGCTATATTCAGCGCGTGATTGATTCCCAGAAAAAGTTCGCACGCATTTATAAGAACAATAACAACCAGACCATTTACGGTTACCTGCTGCCTTTCTCATTGCATGCCCACCCCGAAGTGCATAAATTCATTTGGCAGTCGGGCATGGGATTGTTTACCTACCAGGGGTTCGGAATGCTGGACGTGGTGCCTGAAGCACCGCCGGCAAGCGAGCCACTCGTACCCTAGTAGCAGATTTTATTCGTAAATTCGTATAACATTCGTACTTCGGAGAGGTTTCGAATCAAAATTTGTACGGAAATAATTCAATAAAAAAAACCATGAAGCGCAGGCCCCATGGTTTTACTGTTTTTCAAGTGGTGTATTAAACTTTTCCTTTCTTAATGGCTTTGTCGATGACTGCACTGATGCCATGGCGGTTAATGGTGCGAAGCGCCGAAGTAGACACTTTTAAAGTAATCCAGTCCTTCATTTCAGGTACCCAGAACCGTTTTGTTTGAAGATTCGGGTTGAATTTGCGCTTGGTCTTCTTGTTGGAAAAGGAAACGTTATTCCCTACCATCGCGCGTTTTCCTGTTAAATCGCATATTCTAGCCATTGGTCTTAATATTATTCGTTTGAAAAGGGCTGCAAAAGTATAATATTATATTGATTGGCAAAACTTCAGCATAAAATTATCAGGACTTTACAGGCTCCTGAATAAGGCATTTAACGGCCGGATCATAGGCCACAAAAACGTTCAGCCAAATCAGCCGGGCAAGCCGGAAAGTGAGGGGAGAGAGAGCGACAATTACCGATCCGAGGGTCATAATAAAAGGTATGGCTTCAATATGAAGAGGTATGTAAATTCCCAGAAAAGTAAAGATGAAAAGGGCGCCATTGAGCATGTAGCTAACGATCATGGCCCCGTAGAAAAATCCAGGCTCTTTTATATACGTTTCACCGCAACAAGGACAGGCAGAATGCATCTTGTCAAACCGCTTAAAATTATATGGGTTATTGATTTCAAATACAGGTCCTTTATGACATTTTGGGCAGCGATTGTTTAATACTGAAAAGAGCTTCTCGGCGAGTTTCATAAGGCTTTTTAATTTGACGGTAAAAATATCGATTCAGAATCCTGAATACCTTGATCCAGGATAATTTATTTATCAATTATTCACGATGGCTGTGACCTCAATTTCGATGAGCAAATCGGGATGGATAAGCCTTGAAACTTCCACCATCGTGGCCGCAGGTTTGATTGATTTGAAAAACTCCGCATGCGCCCTTCCGGCTTCTTCCCATTTCGAAATATCTGTTACGAACATACGGGTGCGCACAACGTCCTTCATGGATGCACCAGCCTGCTCCAGCGTTTTTTCTATTTTCTGAAAAATATACGTGGCTTGTTCATGCATGTTTCCTGCCCCGATTATTTTCTCATCATCGCTTGCTGTCGTACCGGCCACCTCGATCACATTTCCTACCCGTACTGCGCGCGAGTAACCGACAATATTCTCCCATTGGGAAGCTGAAGCTATGTTCCTTCTTTCATTCATTTCAGTTTGCCTGTCATAATTTTTCTCAGGTAATTGAGTGCATGCAAAGCGGTTTCCCTGATGATGCGTTCGCGTTCCGTGCCCAGGAGCAGTTTCACGGTAAAGATGCCGCCCGGGTGGGCGATGGCGAGGTATACGGTGCCGACGGGTTTTTGTGGTGTGCCGCCAGAAGGTCCTGCAATCCCTGAACAGGCGATGGAATAATCTGTATTGAACTTTGCTTTTACACTTTTTGCCATTTCAACCACCACTTCCTCGCTTACAGCTCCAAACTTCTCAATCGACATTGAGCTGACGCCCAGGAAATTTTCTTTGATGGAATTGTCATAGGCGACCACCGATCCGATGTAATAGTTAGAGCTTCCCGGAATGGTTGTGATGCGGTGTGCAATGTATCCGCCCGTACAGCTTTCCGCAGTGCTGATAGTGGCCTTCTGAGAGGTAAGCAGCTGCGCAGTAATTTTTTCGAGTGTGTCTTCATCTTCCCCGAAAATAAATTCATCAGCAATTGACCTCAGCTTTTTCGCCTCCTCGTCAACCAGCAATTTCAATTTACTTTCATCAGTCCCTGTGGCAGTTAAGCGGAGCCTCAGTATTCCCGCTGAAGGCAGGTATGCCAGTCTGATTTGTTCCGGCAATGCCAGTTCCCACGCTTCAATCATATCAGATAAAAATGACTCACCAATGCCCTGGAACCAGATTGTCTTGTGGAGGATGACGCCTTCGGTGAACATCTTCTGTAACCTCGGAAGCACATCATGCTGCATCATGCTTTTCATTTCATAGGGAACACCGGGCATGGAAATGAAAATTTTTCCTTTCTCATTGAACCACATCCCCGGCGCCGTACCCGTTGTGTTCTTTATCACTTCGCATTTTTCGGGAACTTCTGCCTGTTTGCGATTCACGGCCGTCACCTCGCGCCCCCTCGCTTTGAATAATTTTTCCACCTGAATGAATGAGGCTTCATCAAACCGCAGGTTTGACTTGAAAAATTTGCACAGCGTATATTTTGTAATGTCGTCTTTCGTAGGACCCAGGCCTCCTGTGATCAGGATAACATCAGCCCTTTGCCGCGCATCTTTCAGTGCTGCAATGATGTGTGCTTCGTCGTCGCTGACAGATGTAATCTGGAAAACCTTGATGCCGATCTCATTCAGTTGCTGCCCGATCCAGGCGCTGTTGGTATCAACCACCTGACCGATCAGGAGCTCGTCCCCGATAGTAATAATCTCTGCTAACGTCATACGCACACTTTGAGAGCGCAAAAGTGAAGAATAAATTTGGTTTATGGTTTGGCTTTCAATCCGCCTATATAGGTTATTGAAAAGCCTCGCAGGTTCATTCCGGTCGGGCGGTCAAAAGAAGGGGAGGATGGTCTGATATTAAAAGTCGGGAACCCTGGGAAATGAAAAGCTACCATTGCTGATGTAAGCAAATCCCGAATCCTGAGGTGCCGTATAAATAACGTTACCTGAAAACGTTCCCTTGATGGAATCTCCTGCAACGCCATATTGGGTTATAGTCAGGTAAAAATTATCTGCTCCTCCCATGGATGGAAACAGGCTTAACAACGGACCTTCAATATTGAAAAAGTATTCCGAGTCAGGCACATTTAGGTTTGATGAAACCAAGCCATTGCCGGGAAAATCAAGGTAGAAATTAATTGTTCCCAAAACAGAGGTACAGCCAATCATAAGGCACGTTGTATTACCTCTATCTAGGTAATACCGGGCGTAATCAGTAACAGGGTTAGAAAACTCAACCAGTTCGTTGTTAAAAATACCCCCATTGATCACAAAGCTGTTGTGCAGAGAATTGATATTGGAGACGTGAACAGTGCCACCTGGATCGTCTTTGCGGCAACCGCTTATTACGGTTGCAACTGCAGCGGTGAATAAAAAAATAAACAGGAATTTTTTCATAGAAAATAATTTTAGAGGTTTAATTTTCATTTCATAACGACATAAAGTTACAAAGACTGTAGGGGGGCCGAAGTTTATTTTCTTTTAATCTTACCCGTTTAAATGGAAATTTTCCGTGCTTCGCCTTCCCGAACCTATTTTTACTTTGCTTAAAATATTATCCGTGGCATTGCGTCTTCCCGGTAGATGACGCAGGCAATCACCATCACTGCAGCAATGACTGAACAAAACCAGCGGCTTGAAGAAGCTGTTCGCGACAACAGGAACAAACTCTTTGCATTTATCAGGCAACGGGTGGATTCCTCAACGGATGCTGAAGATGTGCTGCAGGACGTTTTTGAAGAGCTTGCAGAAGCATACAGGTTGACGACTCCTATTGAACAGGTGGCGTCATGGCTGATCAGGGTGGCGAAAAACAAGATCATTGACCGCTACAGGAAAAAGAAGACGGTTGCCCTGGAAGACCAGAAATTCGCCGGCGGAGATGGAGAAGATGAACCCCTGTTAATCGCAGACCTGCTGCGCGGAAATGCTTCTTCCCCTGATGCCCAGTTCGACAACAACCTCTTGTGGAATATGATAGAGGAGGGATTGGATGAATTGCCCCGGGAGCAACGGGATGTATTTGTGTGGCATGAACTCGACGGGAAAAGTTTTATTAAAATATCTGAGGAAA
>Ga0134121_10005217_pt1 | contig 10587 bp, 9 predicted proteins | sample KB301_FD_96463 | JGI IMG/M metagenome (GOLD analysis project Ga0134121, IMG submission 96463) | Terrestrial soil microbial communities without Nitrogen fertilizer from Kellogg Biological Station, Michigan, USA - KB3-0-1 | ecosystem: Environmental > Terrestrial > Soil > Unclassified ...
ATAACGGCTCGGATGCGGGATTGAATGAATTGATCGCCGGAGTCTTGGCGAAACCGATTCCTTGACGCTCACCGAAAATGAAAAGGCAGGAGACTTGCTTCTGCCCGTTCGCTTACTCCGTTTTTGTCTCGGCCCCGTCACGCGGGGCCCAAATTTGGCCTTATCAACCTTCTATCGTGCTCATCGAGGTTACGGCTTTCTTTTCGTAACCGCCGATGACCACCAGGTTCCTTTTCTCGACGGCGCTCAACTGCGCGTCGCTGTAACTCGGGTTGGCTTTGTACCAGTCAAAACTAGCGAAGTATTTCTGCGTCCACGGATCTTTGAAGACCTTGCCGTGGCGCGCATAAATCTCATCGCGCATCTTCCGCACATCTTCGACGAACAGGCCTTGAAGCAGCGCCCGCGTGATCGGCTTGGTGCTGATCGAGTTGTGCAGCTTGTTCTCGTAAGCAACGATGGTTTCGATGTTCGTCTTGTCGCTGCCCGAGATTTCTTCGTCCTTAAAGTCTTCTTTCGGATCGTACCAGGACTGGCTGCCAAAGTACTGTTGAATCCACATCGTCTTGAAGATGCGGCCGTGACGCGCGTAGATCTCGTTTCGCAGCAGCCGCAGTTCGTGCAGACTCAAGCCACGAAGCATAGCGTCTGAGATCAACTTATCTTCAAACAACTCCAGGTCGCCAGGCGCGATCGCCACCTTGCGCTGCTGTTTACGAATGAGATCAATCAGCGCGAGGTTCTTGCGCTCAGTGTCATTCAGCAACTTTGGGTTGTAGGTATTAGCTGCGCGGTACCAGTAGCGCTCGTCAAAGTACTGCTGCAGCCATGGCGTGTCGTCGAAACGGCGGCCATGAATGGCTTCAATCTCTGACGCGAGCACGGTCCATTCGGCGTTGGTGTGGGTGCCGAGTTTCTTTCTTGTCAGCGTGCGATCTTCCCACAGGCGCATGTCACCGGGCTGGACCGTTTCGTGCTGTTCAGCTTCGGCAATGCGAATCACGTCAAGATTGCGGCGCTCGGTGTCGTTCAGCGCCGAGTTTGAGAAGTTTGCGTCGGCTTTAAACCAGGGACGCAACTCGAGGAAACGGCGGATGTCGGGATCTTTGAAGACGCGACCATGCTTTCCAAAGACGATTCCCCGCACCAACTTCAAATCGTCGATCGTCAGCGTGCCGAGGTCGCTTTTCGCGATTGCCCTGGACGAAAAATCGTAGGATTCCCAATTCTTGATTGAGGCATATTCGTCCTGGGCCTGAGTTATTGCCGAGGCTGTGAATAAGACGAACAGCAGTGGAGCGAGCGTGCGAAGTAACTTCAAGGGGGATTTCATAAACGCCTTTCTTTTCTCCTCGGCCAGAGAAATCGCAAGTTATCAACTTGCGATACTTATCCGAAAATATCGCGAACCTTATCGACCAGCCGTTTGTCTTCGAGATCCTGCGTTTCGATCTTGGCCAACTGCTCGAGCAGCTTGCGTTGTTCGCGCGTCAAACTTGTCGGCGTGATCACCGATACCGAAACGAAGAGATCGCCTTTGCCTCGACCGCCGAGCACCGGCATTCCCTGCCCGCGCACCCGAAAGACAGTCCCGGTTTGCGTCCCGGCTGGAATCTTCAGCGATTGATCTTCATTGAGCGTTTTGACGTTAATCTCAGCGCCCAGGGCTGCCTGCGCAAAAGTAACCGGAACCGACGCGTACAAGTTATTTCCCTGCCGCTCGAACTCTTCGTGCTCAGCCACATGGATGACGACGTAGAGATCTCCCGAGGGCCCACCTTGAACGCCTGACTCGCCTTCGGCTTGCAGGCGAAGTCTCGATCCTGTCTCGACGCCGGCGGGAATCTTTACCTCAATCGACTTTTCACGTTCGATGCGGCCCGCGCCCCGACAAGTCTCACACGGTGAAGTGATCACCTGGCCGGAACCGCGACACGTGCTGCAAGTTCGCGACACGGAAAAGAACCCTTGTTGAAACCGAACTTGCCCAGCGCCCTGGCACGTGCGACAGGTTTCTGGTTTCGTCCCGGCCGCCGCGCCCGATCCAGTGCACGTCTCGCAAGACTCGAGCTTTGGAATCCGCAACTGTGCCGTCATCCCGACCGCCGCTTGCTCCAAAGTTATCTCAAGGTCGTAACGAAGATCAGATCCTCGCTGCGCGGCCGATCGACGTCCGCCCGCTCGGCCGGTGGCGCTAAACACATCGCCGAAGCCAAACAGGTCGCCCAGGATATCTTCTATGCCGCCAAATCCGGGCGCACCCCAAGCGGCGTTGGCAGCGCTGCTCGCAACTCCCGCGTGCCCGAACCGATCGTAACGCTGTCGCTGTTCGGCGTTGGAAAGAACCCCATATGCTTCGGCGGCTTCCTTGAATTTCTCTTCCGCTTCGGGATCCGTCTGGTTCTTGTCGGGATGATATTGATGGGCGAGCCGTCGATAGGCGGTTTTCAGATCTTGTTCGCTGGCTGAATGGCTCACGCCCAGCACTTCATAGTAATCGCGTTTATTAATCGACATACTTCTCAATAGCAACGGCCAGCAGTTCCGACCGGCGTACCGGCAAACCCGCTGACCGTGTGGTTATTCTAACTGAACGGTCAAATCCGCTCAATCAGGTTATGATCCCGCTCCCGACGTGTCGTTCAACATGGCCGTGGTGAGTTGCTTCGCCAGTCGTTCGACGCCATCAAGCGCCATCCGTAACTCACCCATCTCTTCCGAGCCCGCCGCCGCTTCGCCTTCTTTCAGCAGGACCTGGCCCGCTGCCTGGGCATCTTTCGAAAGCAGGCTCCCAAATTCCTTGAACGACCGCTGGGTGTTCTTTAGCAGGCCGGCCAGTTTATTCTGCAGATCAACGCGTTCGCGGGTGGTTTTATCAGCGTCCGCCGAATCTTCGGCCTCGGTAATAATCCGGTCGATTTCCTCGGGCGACAATCCGGAGGTCGGAGTGACGCGCATCTGTTGTTCGCGACTGGTAGATTTGTCCGTCGCCGAAACTGAGACGATGCCGTTAGCATCAACTTCGAAAGCCACCTCGATCTGGGGAACACCGCGCGGCGCCGGCGGTATCCCAACCAACTCGAATTTTCCCAGACTGCGATTGCCGGTCGCAAGTTCGCGCTCACCTTGCAGGATGTGAATCTCTACTGATGACTGATTGTCGACGACCGTGGTGAACGTCAGGCTGTTGCGCAGCGGGATAGTCGAATTGCGTTCGATGATCTTCGTGAACAAACCACCGCGCGTTTCGAGGCCAAGGCTGAGCGGCAGAACGTCGAGGAGGACGATGTCCTTAACGTCTCCTGAGAGAACTCCTCCCTGAATGGCCGCACCCATCGCGACGACTTCGTCAGGGTTGATTTCGGCGGAGGGCTTTTGGCCGAAGAACCCGGTGACTGTGCGCTCAACGAGTGGTGATCGTGTCTGACCACCAACCAGAATGACTTTATCAATGTCGTCAGGCTTTACCTTCGCGTCCGCCAGAGCGCGTTCGCACGGCTCGATCGTCTGCTTGACGAGATCTTCAACCAAAGCTTCGAACTTCTCACGCGTCAAACTTTTGTTGAGATGTTTTGGTCCGGAAGCGTCGGCTGCAATGAATGGCAGATTAAAAGTCGCTTCGGCAACTGACGACAGTTCGCACTTCGCCCGTTCGGCAGCCTCCTTCAAACGCTGCAAAGCCAGTCGATCCTGACGCAGGTCGATGCCGGTTTCCTCGAGGAATTGGTCGGCCATCCAGTTCATGATGCGTTCATCAAAGTCTTCACCACCGAGGTAAGTGTTCCCCGACGTCGACATGACTTCGAACACACCGTTATTCATTTCCAGAATCGAAATGTCGAAAGTACCGCCGCCCAGATCATAGACCGCGATCTTTTCCGACTCAGCTTTACCGAGGCCGTAAGCAAGCGCCGCCGCGGTAGGCTCGTTAATGATTCTTTCAACGTTCAGACCGGCGATCTTGCCTGCGTCCTTGGTAGCCTGGCGTTGCGTGTCATCGAAATAAGCAGGGACCGTAATGATCGCGTCGGCGACGGGTTCGCCGAGAAAATCCTCGGCGGCTGCCTTCAAACGTTGCAGCACAATCCCGGAAAGCTCAGGTGGGCTGTAAACCCGACCCTGAACGCTAATCCGAGCATCACCGTTCTGAGAATCGACAATCTCAAACGGCGCGGTTTCCCGCATCCGCTGGGTCTCGGGCGAATCGAATTTGCGGCCGATCAAACGCTTCACCGCGTACACGGTATTTGACGCGTTGGTCACGGCTTGTCGTTTGGCGATTTGTCCGACCAGGCGCTCGCCTTTATCCGTGAAGCCCACGACGCTGGGCGTCGTACGGCCGCCTTCCTTATTCGGAACGATCTGCACCGTGCCACCTTCGAGCACCGCTACACAGCAGTTGGTCGTTCCTAAATCGATTCCAATTATTTTTCCCATTGCACTGTTTTTGGGTGATTAATAGAAATCAGGGCTCACGCGATAGCAAGTCAGGGAGCTTCATCCTTACGTGCGGCAACTTTTACCATGGCCGGGCGCAAGAGGCGGTCGCCGATGCGATAGCCTCGGGTTATCTCTTCGGTCACTGTATCCGGTTCAAATTTGTCTGACGGTTCAGTAGCCACTGCTTCGTGAACATGTGGATCGAAACGCTCACCAACAGCCGCGATTGGTTGAATCCCGAGAGATTCAAGTACGTCGCCGAGCTGTTTGTTGATCAGTTCAATCCCATGGAGAAAATGCTTGAACTCTTTTGATTCATGCGACTGAACCGTCTGTTCGGCGTCAACTGCGCGAGCGAGGTTGTCAACGACCGGCAAAAGCTTTCGCGCCACATCGGCAACCACCCGGTTGAACGTCTCGCCGCGCTCCCGCTCAATGCGCTTGCGATAGTTTTCAAAATCAGCCTGACGGCGGGCCACGGCGTCGCGAGACTCGGATAATTCGCTCTGCAGGCGCTTCAATTCTGACCGTGCAGCAATTAGCTCTGCCAGCTCGGGTCCACCGATCGGCACACCACCGCGACTCTCGCCGGAACCAATTTCCACGGTCGGCAGCGACTCGTCTTCAACCTCGCTCAAATCGAAGTCTACATCTCCGTCAGAAGACTCGATCATGTCCTGATCCTCATCATCGATGAAGCGAATCGGAATGCTGCCCGAGGGCTTCTCCTTGTTTCCGGTAGTCATTTCCAGTAGAACTCTCAGCCTGGGATGTTACTGCCAACAGTGGGTCAACCTAGTGAAGTGATACTTCGTGCACGAACGCGCGTTCGATGAAGCGCGCCAAATAGTTTACCACAGCCACCATCCGGCCGTACTCAATCCTTGTCGGACCGATAACACTCAAGGTGCCGGAGACATCGGCTCCAACACGATAAGAGCTTGAGATAACGGCGCAGTGCTGCATCGAGACTGTCGGATTCTCTTGTCCGATAATGACTCTAACGCTCCCGGCGATATCGCCGGCAACACACTCATTCAGAATTCTCACTAGTCGCGACTTCTCTTCCAGCATCCGGAACAGTTCGCGCATTCTCTCCATTTCCGAAAACTCAGGCTTGCCGAGAATATTCGAGGCCCCGTCGATGAAGACTTCAGCAGTGGCGGTATCCTCGCCTTCCAGACTGCGTTCCCAAAGCAGAATCGCGTTCCGCACCACCGAATCGTAGAGGGCCTGCTCTTGCTTCATCAGCTCGACAATCTCAGCCCGAATGGCCAGCAGGGTCTTGCCTGCGTACTCTGTGTTCAGATAACGGGCGGTTTGGTTCAATTCGTCCTGGCTGAAATCCTCAGCCAGGGAAATGACTTTGTCGTGAACGACGTTCGACATGGAAACGAGCACGACCAGCACCCGGCTGTCAGGCAGCTTCACGAAACGAATCTGCTTCAAGCGATTTTCAGACAAGGCCGGCCAGATGATGATGCCGACATTCTCAGACAGCTCTGACAACACATGCGAGGCCTTTTCCATCAAGCGATCAGGCCGGGCAGTAATGTCGTGGCCCAGTCCGAGGCTCTCGATTACGTTTACATCCTTCGACGACAACCGCGTCGAGTTGATCATGTGGTCTACGTAATAGCGATATCCCATATCCGTCGGAATCCGGCCGGCAGACGTGTGCGGCTGCTCAAGGTAGCCAAGTTCCTCAAGCTCCGACATTACGTTACGGATCGTGGCCGAACTCCAGCCGGTAGCGTGAGCAAACCTCTCCGAAATTTTGTGCGAGCCAACCGCATCCCCGGTCAGCACATGCTCCTCGATAATCGTGGAAAGCACTGCCTGGCGGCGAGAATCGGGCTTCGGGCGTCTGGATTTGGTTGGGTTTTCCGGCATGTAAGAAGACTTGAGCAAGGGGCGACTGGGACAGTATAGCGAATTACGGAAAGTGGCTGCAATTGTTGAGTTTGGAGGTCCCTCCAGCGGACGGTCAATCAGCCGTCCCGTCGACTCGGCTTTAGGGGTCGGGGATCCGCAATCTTTGATGCTTTTGTAGCCTTTGGAGGCCCGGTTTGACGCCTGCTGTCTTGGCCCATAAGATTGAGTCTGTTGACTGGCCCAGTCATGGCACAATCGGAGCCCCATCTCAAAAGAGTTTTCCACGATGCCTTTCGCCATTTCGGTGGCGGTCGCAAGCGTTTTATCCCTGATATCGACGTAATCGAAGTGAGGTTCTATCCATACGCAGGACTGCATCACACGATCAGAGTGCGCGCAGGACGTGTCTATATACGCATCTCTGACCTGTTGAGAATTGCGCCTCCCGAGGTCCTCCGCGCAATTTCTTTCTTACTCGTGGCCCGCCTCCTTTCGCGTAAGGCTCCGTTGGAACACGAACAAGTCTACCGTTCGTTTTCCTACACACCTGAAGTATTGAGAGCTTCTGACATCGCCAGACGCCAAAGAGGTCGAAAGCAAATCTCGACTTCGACTGGCCGGATCTATGATTTGGAAAAGCTATTCAGAAGATTGAATCGAAAGCACTTCGATGATTCTCTGCCGACGCCCACGCTGACATGGTCGCGACGGCGCGCGCGCAGCATCCTGGGCCATCACGACGCCGCACATGACACCATTACCATCAGCAAGATCCTGGACTCGCCCGACGTTCCGGAATGGTTCGTTGAATACATCCTCTTCCACGAGATGCTTCACATCAAACATGCCGCGCGCATCATCAAAGGCCGGCGCTACTATCACACGCCAGCTTTTCGCGCCGAGGAACGCAGTTACCCGCGATATGAACAGGCGCAGGAGTGGCTCGATCGAGTCATCCGCAGACGCCATGAATTACGGGCTCGCGCCGCCTGACCTTTCGGGAACTTTAATTAACGACGCACGTTTACTCATTTAGGTAGGTGGGCTCCTCCTGAGAGCGAGCAAGCCGCGCGATTCGATCACTTGAAGCGGACGCAAGGCTTGCTCGTTCTGTTGTAAAAGACTCTGATACCGTTCGGCACCAGCCGCTGGACAACGCGCCGCCGCTCCCGCTAGACTACGTGGTTTGTAATCACGTCGTGGTTCTCACCTGTAGCGTCACGAAATAAATCTGAGAAAGATTCGCTTAACCAATGGCAATTCCAGCAACGCAAATCAGAAAAGGCATGGTCATCGTGTTCGAAGGTGAGCCCTGCCGCGTCGTCGAATTTCGGCACCATACACCCGGAAACCTGCGGGCAATGATTCAGACAAAGCTGCGCAGTCTGCGCTCCGGGTCATCGTTCGAGCATCGGTTCCGCTCGGCAGACACGATTGAGCGCGCGTCACTTGAACAGCACGAGATGGAGTATATGTACTCGGATGGTTCTCATCATCACTTCATGAACACCGAGAATTACGAGCAGGTGGCGCTGAGTGATGACGAGTTGGGCGATTCAGCGCAGTGGCTGTCTCCGGGGCTGAAAATTCAGGCCGAGTTTTACGAAGGCGCGCCGATCGGTATCGATTTGCCACCATCGCTTGAGTTGACTGTCACGCAAACTGAGCCTTCGCTCAAAGGCGCCACGGTCTCGAACGTTAACAAGCCTGCTACGCTCGAGAATGGCGTGACCATTACCGTTCCGCCGTTCATTAACGAAGGCGACCGCCTCCGCGTCGATCCCACTGAAGGCCGCTACATCGAACGCGCCAAATAGCAGGCTTCAATCTGCGGTTGGGATTCGTTAAGATTCCATCGCTTCAAGTCAGGATTGAAGTCGCGCCGTCATGTATCTGCTCTACAGCCTACTGCTCACGCTTGGCCTCGTAATTCTCCTGCCGAGATTCGCAGTTGACGCTGTGCGCGCCGGAAAGTATGTGACCGGGCTGCGAGAGCGACTGGGCCGCGTTCCGCTCCAGCACGATCGTGACAGACCTTTGCTTTGGCTTCACTGTGTGTCTGTGGGCGAGACGGAGGCGGCAAAGCCTCTGGTAAAGGCGCTCAGCGAACAATTCCCCCTTCACCGCCTCGCGGTATCGACAACTACGGTAACGGGTCAACAAGTCGCGCAGCGGGCTTTCAAAGACGCGGCGACGATTTTCTACTTTCCGCTCGATCTAAATTGGATCGTGCGACGCGTTCTGAAAACGCTGCGACCGTCGGCCGTCCTGATTATGGAGACGGAATTGTGGCCGAACCTTCTGCGCGAGTGCCATCGTCGGTCAATTCCGGTGGCGCTGCTGAACGGCCGGATTTCGCAGAACTCTTTTCGCCGTTATCTTTGGATTCGCAGCTTCATGCGCACGGTTCTCGGAAATATCTCGGTTGCGATCATGCAATCTCAGGCCGATGCGGAACGCATTCGTGAACTTGGCATGCCCACGGATCGGCTGCTGACACATGGCAACATTAAGTTCGACGGCGTTGAGTTATCCGAAGCCGACGTAGCTTTGGCGGAAAGCTTTCGCCATCGATTCGCCTTATCTGCGGACCAAAACATTATCGTCGCGGCGAGCACGCACGACCCGGAAGAGACAATCGTGATGGAAGCCTTTCGAGGTTTGATGGACTCTAAAAGCGAAAACACAGTTCGTCTGATCATCGCACCACGCCATCCCGAAAGATTTGCAGAAATTGCGAAACACCTCGACGCTTCCGGATTGAAGTGGTCCCGACGCTCCGCACCTGAGTCTGATGCCGATCGATTTGCGAACATCATCCTCCTGGATTCGATTGGCGAGTTGCGCGCCGTTTATGTGCTCGCAGATGTGGCGTTCGTTGGCGGCAGCCTCGCGCAACGCGGGGGTCACAACGTACTCGAGCCGGCGTCTCAGGGTGTCTGCACTGTGACGGGACCACACATGAACAACTTCACGGCGATCACAAGTGCCCTGTTGGAGGAAGACGCCATGGTGCAACTTCCGGAAGTGCCGATTCGAGAGGCGGCCAGGGCGATGTCGTCAACATTACGGGATCTGCTTGAGAGCCGCGATCGCCGACAACAAATCGGCGCACGGGCACGAGGGGTTTGCGATCGAAACCGGGGAGCCACTGCGAAAACCGTCCAAATCATTTTTCATTTGCTTCAACATTCTGGTTCGGCCGAACAGGCGGTCCCCCTGCCTGTTCTGCAGGCGACTGCCACCAAATGAATCGCGCGGCCACAATCGCGTTAACGCCACTGAGCGGACTGTACAGTTTGGTTGTCGGTCGCCGTTCCGCCTGGTATGAGCGCGGCGTCTTTAAACAGCATCGCGTACGTGTCCCGGTGATTAGCGTGGGGAACATCACAGTGGGAGGAACTGGCAAGACACCTTTGGTCGAATGGATCGCGCGAACACTTGCCACTGAAGGACATCGCCCGTGCGCCGTCACCCGCGGCTATCGTCGCCACACCAGGGATCGAATCGTCGCGTCGAATGGAACAGACATATCAGCAACACTTCACGAAGCAGGCGATGAAGCGTTCATGTTGGCTGAGTCACTCAAGGGAAAAGCTGCCGTAGTCTGCGACGCCGATCGCGTCGCTGGTGCGAATTGGGCCATCGAGAATCTTAGGACCGATGTAATCATTCTTGACGATGGATTCCAGCACCGGCGCCTCGCTCGAGATTTGGATATCGTCACTGTTGACGCCACAGATCCTTGGGGCAACGGCAACTTGCTGCCTGCCGGAACACTGCGAGAGCCGTTGGCGGGATTATCGCGGGCTGATTGCTTGGTAATCACGCGCGCCGATAACGCAGCTCGAACCGCAGACTTGCGAGATGAACTAAGAAAGTTTAACGCCGAAGCGCCGATATTTACCTCTGTGACGACCTTGTCGGAAACGCCCATCCTTTCAACCAACGCGCGTGCACCTCTCGATCCGAAACGCCAGTCAAGCGCCGCGTTTTGCGCTATCGGGAATCCCGAATCGTTCTTCGCTCTGCTAAAACGCGACGGGTTTCAACTGAAATATCAACGACCGTTTCGGGACCATCATCATTTCCATCAACCTGATCTCGATAGAGTTGAAGCTGCGGCGCGGAAGGCCGGCGCTGAATTCCTCGTCACTACCGCAAAGGACGCAGTCAAGCTACGCGAATTGCAACTCGAGATGCCTTGCTACGTCGCCACGATCGCGATCGACATCACGCCAGGCGAAGAGTTTCGTCGCCTCCTGACGAAAG
>Ga0134121_10005220_pt1 | contig 10585 bp, 12 predicted proteins | sample KB301_FD_96463 | JGI IMG/M metagenome (GOLD analysis project Ga0134121, IMG submission 96463) | Terrestrial soil microbial communities without Nitrogen fertilizer from Kellogg Biological Station, Michigan, USA - KB3-0-1 | ecosystem: Environmental > Terrestrial > Soil > Unclassified ...
ATATTGCACTAAACCGCTCCGCGGTATGAGCGGTATAGCCGATGAGAGGACACAACGAGTTAGGAGAGAGCTAGACTTTCCGTCTCAGCTGGACGACACCACCAGATTGATAGAGCAAGAGCTCCACGATCGAGAGCAACTGATCCTGGCTGAATGGCTTGCCAAGCACGATAGCCTCTCGGAACCCGAGGGGTAAGCAATCTCGACCGTGTCCCGTAACGAATGCAAACGGGCAATTCTTCTGTGTTAGCGCGGTTGCAAGTTCATCAACGGGATGACCAGCAAGATTGGCGTCAACCAGAGCTGCATCGTAATCTGATTCGTGGACGAGCAGCTTTGCCTTCTCAAGGGTTCCAGCTCGCCCAATAACCTCACAACCTGCCGCTATCAGACTCGACTCTATATCCATTGACACAAGGGGTTCGTCCTCAATGATGAGGATTCGTTTGCCTTTAAGAGTAGGCTGACTGTCTTGCGGTCGGATTAGTGCAGGTCCGGTCTTAAATTTCGGCACGGCTGCATCGTTTTCAGTCCTTGGTCCAACCTGCTCTGTAATTGGTAATTTGATCTCGCAAATCACGCCGTCTGTGTTGTAATGAACGAGAGCTTCGCCGCCGAGGGCTCGTAGGGTCTGGTCGATCAGCGTGCTTCCGAATCCGGATGCGTTTGGAGCGCTGACCTTAGGACCACTGGCCTCCTTCCACACTAAGAGCAAACAGCGTCCGCCGTTCGTTCGCATCTGCCAGGTTACCGATAGGCGTCCGTTTGGCACGGATAACGCGCCATATTTGCGCACGTTGGTGGCAAGCTCATGTAGGACGAGTGCCAAATGTACCGCTTTTTGTGCATCGAGCATAAGCAGCGGCCCCGAACAAGAGATGCGATTGTCATCGGCGACACCGAGCAAGACTTGCTCGTTCACGAGGTCCATCACGTCTGCGCCTTGCATCTTCGTCTTGACCAGTATCGTGTGGGCTTTTGCCAGCGCCTGAACGCGCCCTGTGAAGCTGGAGACAAAATGAGTTGGGCTCTTGGCACGATGCAGCGACTGGCTTGCAATCGCCTGTACTGTCGCAAGCGTGTTCTTAACGCGATGAATCAGTTCCTCGGTAAGAAGATGTTGCAATTTCTCGGCCTGCTTGCGTTCCGTAATGTCACGGCCGACCTTTGATGCGCCGACGATCGTTCCCGATTTATCGCGCAGGGGAGATACCGTAACAGACATATCGATGCGGCGACCATCCTTTGCAACGCGCACGGTCTCGTAATGGTCAATGCGTTCTCCTCGTGTTAGTCGTGCGATAATCTCGTTCTCTTCTCCGTACAACTCAGGCGGAATGATCCGAGTGATTGACTGACCGATCATCTCGTTTTCGTCATAGCCAAAGATACGCGTCGCACCGATATTCCATGAGGTGATGCGGCCTTCGAGGGTTTTGCTGACAATCGCGTCGTCCGATGAGGCAACAATGGCCGCCAGTCGTGCCGATTTCATATCAGCATCGTGCAGCGCCGTTACATCCGCCAGCAGGTTGATACCCCCAATGAGCCGCCCGGATTTGTCGCGTAGCGGAGTCGGGTAGGGAAGGAACCGCACTCGCGTTCCATCAGGTCTTTCGGCGATAGCCTCCAGGCCCCGTACCTGCCGACCCTCCTTCAGCGCCAACGCCATCGGGCACTCATCATGCGGCAGAGGTCGACCGTCGGGCCAGTAAAGGCGCCATGACCCGCACCATTGACTACTTCCGAGCTCGGGATGGTGCCCCCACAGATCGGCGGCAGCCTCGTTGTAGAAGGTAATGCGGCCATCGGCGTCAGTCGTATAGACGGCCACAGGCAATGCTTGGAGTAACTCAGTTCCGGTGACCATCGCGGATTTCCCTCACGCAACCTATGCTAACGCCATCTCATCCCCGCGGTTCCTGCAAATAACAAAAATATCGATCCTTTGCGAGTCAAAGGCCAAGTTCCACGAACCGGCTATACAAAACGAGAACTACTCATTCTGGCAAAAGTTGACGCCACACTTCCGCATCCACAAGCGGTGCCGCTGCGGGGAGTGGCCAAACAGTAGGAAAGTGGCTTAGCAGAGCCATTCCTGATACGTCGCACAAGATTTCTTTCGCGACCCTTCGATGTTCACAGGTGCCCATTGCCCATCGCGGCAAGCGCTCGGTCTGTCAGGATTGCTCGTTCGTCCGGTCCAACAGACAGGAGCATTCCCATGACCAAGCAAACGACGCCACTACGTCAGCGCATGATCGAAGACATGACGATCCGCAATATGTCGCCGTCCACCCAGAAGATTTACGTTGCCGCCGTAGCGAACTTCAGCATCTTCCACAGGCGCTCTCCCGACAAGCTCACTTTCGAGGACGTGCGCGACTATCGACTTCACCTCATTTCTCGGGGGCTCAAGCCAAACTCGATCAACCCGATCATGGGCGCGCTGCGCTTCTTCTACCGCACGACACTGGGGCTGAAGGAAGTATCCGAACAGATTCCCTATGCGCGCAGGACAGACCCGCTACCGGCCGTGCTAGCGCGTGACGAGGTCGAGCGGTTTTTGAAGGCAGTGGCCGATCTCAAGATGCGGACGGCCTTCATCGCTATCTATGCCGCCGGTCTACGTGTCTCTGAGGCCGTGAAGTTGACCGGCCACGATATCGACAGCGCGCGAATGGTCTTAGTCATTCGGCAATCCAAGGGGCGCAAGGATCGCTACGTCATGCTGTCCGAGCAATTGCTCGGAATCCTCCGCGCCTATTGGAAGCGGACCCATCCTGAGCATTGGCTTTTCCCCGGCCCTGATCCGTCTCGGCCGATCACGACGCGCTCGGTGGAACGAGCTTGCCGCAAGGCAGCCGAGGTCGCAGGGCTCGACAAATCGATCACCGTGCACACCTTGCGTCACAGCTTCGCCACCCATCTCCTGGAACAGGGCGTCGACATTCACGTGATTCAGGATTTGCTCGGCCATCGCAATATTGCATCGACCACGCGCTATGCGCGGGTGGCCATCAACACCATCCGGCAAATCCAGAGCCCACTTGAGCTTCTAAACATGGAGATGGCGGCACCGGCCTGATACGCCGGCTATGCCTCGGCCACCTCTGGAGGTGGCGGATGTTTTTCGCTGCCACGGTGTCGGCTGGCGCGCGGCCAACGAGGCCCATCTGAGCCTCGCCCAACGGCGCGTCATGACCGCCATAGAGATCTGTCGCACCGCTGCGCTCGGCGGTCATGTCGAGCGCTGCGAGGACTGCGCCCACACGCGCGTCGCCTACAACTCGTGCCGCAATCGGCACTGCCCGAAGTGCCAGTGGATGGCGGCGCAAGCTTGGCTTGAAGCGCGCGAGGCCGAGCTGCTACCGGTGCCCTATTTTCACGTCGTGTTCACCTTGCCGGCCGCGATCGGTGCGATCGCCTACCAGAACAAGGCCAAGGTCTATGGACTGCTGTTTACGGCTGCGGCTGAGACACTCACGACGATCGCTGCCGATCCCAAGCACCTCGGTGCCGACATTGGTCTCACCGCCGTCCTGCACACCTGGGGACAAAGCCTCGATCACCACCCTCACGTCCACTGCATTGTACCTGGCGGAGGCGTCTCCCCCGACGGCATGAGCTGGGTGCGATGCCGTCCGGACTTCTTCTTACCGGTTCGTGTGCTCTCACGTTTGTTCCGGCGTTTGTTCCTCGAAAGTCTCGTAGCAGCTTTCGATGCTGGCGAGCTGCAATTCTTCTCCGGTCTCGTTGCGCTTAGAGACCGGGAGGCATTCCAGGCCTACCTCGCTCCCCTGCGCAACATCGAGTGGGTCGTTTACGCCAAGCGTCCGTTCGCGGGCCCGAGCCAGGTCTTGGCCTATCTTGCGCGCTACACCCATCGCATCGCCATTGCCAACAGCCGGTTGCTCGATCTCACCGATGAGCATGTCAGCTTTCGCTGGAAGGACTATCGTGAGAATGGCGATCACAAGAACAAGGTCATGAAGCTCGCCGTTGGCGAGTTCATGCGCCGCTTCCTGCTCCACGTCCTGCAGGAGGGGTTCCACCGCATTCGCCACTACGGCCTGTTCGCCAACGGCCATCGGGCTGACAAGCTCGCGCTGTGTCGAAGGCTACTGCAGGTTCCTTCCACCACGGCGGATCGCGATAGCGATGATCTCGACGATGAAGGTGCTCCCAGCAACGACATGCCACCCTGTCCGTGCTGCGGCGGTCGCATGAAGATCACCGAGAGTTTCGACGGGCCTTACTCGCGCCCATTCCATGATCGGAGGGCCGACAGTTCATGAATGGACGATCTTCCCCATCACTGGCTCATTACATTGTTCCGAAGCTCTGCTGCATGGTCGGCCACGGTGCTGCACAGTTGCAGCATCAATTTATCAAGACTTGTCCGACCGCACCGATACCACTGTCTTCACGTTGGCGTCGCACGCTGCGCTGGAGTAAGCGATTTTGCGCCGTCGTCGATCGGTGGCTCCAATCTCAGCCACAACGAGTGACAATCATCGTGGCGAAGGTTGACGCCAAATCCCCATAGGCTCGACTCGCGGCCCGCGGTTTCGTGCAACAAGGTTTCTGCAACGCCTCTCGATGGCGCACGCTCGGGCTCGCTCTGGGTGCAAGGCGCCGCAGAAACCTCATAATTGTGCGACGCTAAAGAATGGCTCTGTTGAGCCATAAAATTCCCTTCCCTCTTTTTTAAAGTGCGTTTGTAATCTTAGTATTTTATATGCGTATGCTTAAATGCATATTCTTATATAGAAAGACCGGCTGATATTGCCGTTCCGTAGCAGCAATCATTGCCGCCCTTGAGCGGCAGAATTTGCCGGTCTGTGCCGGCGAGCGGATTTGTTGATTGTTAGGTGTAGTCGATAAAGATTCGTCTTCCCGAGGCCGCGCTGTTTGATCTCCAGGATATTCGCAGCCTCAAGCTCCTTTAGATAAGTTCGCACGCTGCGTTCGGCCGCACCCATGTCCTCCGCTAACCGAAGTTGACCAGGAAAACACGCATCGTCGGCCCAGGCGTATTTCAAGAGCATGGCGTAGGCTAGCTTGGCTCCGACCGAAATTTCCTTCTTTGTCAGAATGAAATTTGGCACTTGAGTAAAGCCTTGCCGCGTGACCGGATCTGCGCCGACGATCTCGATATTTCGTTCTCTGAGAATGTCGCCGATGTGGCGCTCCCGATGCAGTTCCATTCCGCAATTATACACGAGCATCGAAGCTTGGGGTGCTGGGCTTATCCACCGAGAGGGTGGGTTAGAAACTTTGCTTATTTCGCAATCATCGGCGCCGGTGTAGCCGTGATCATGCCGCTTGCTCAATTCGCTCAATTAAATCCGGTTCGTTGTTCTTGACCGAGTTAACGCGCGGACTCACCGGCCAGATGTTGACAGGCGGCATTGGTTTCGCCGCTAGCGTTTCAATTGCCTCTTCCCCACTGAGCCAGAGCTCGAAATCCTCGGCCGCTAGCATGACCGGCATTCGGTCATGCAAGGAGCGGATCGGCTCTTGTGCATCGGTAATTATGATGGTGGCTGAGCGAAGCGGCTTACCCGTCGAAGGATCGATCCATTTTTCCCAAAGCCCGGCGAAACTGAAAACAGTCTGATCGGTCGGCGTGATGTAGTGGGGTTGTCTCTTTCCCTTTTCGCCGGTCCATTCATAGAAACCGCTCGCGGGAATAATGCAGCGTCGCTTCGCGTAGGCGGCCTTAAACATTGGCTTAGTAGCGACCGATTCCGCGCGCGCATTGAATGTGGCCGGCAGTTCCTTGAGGGGCTTTTTCCACCACGCTGGGGTCAGTCCCCATCGCGCCGGCACGAGCTCGCGCTTGCCTTTTCGGTCGATGACCACATAGATGGTGTTAGTCGGAGCGACGTTGTAGCTCGGCTCTAGGTTGGTGTGGCCCAACGTGAGACCGTAGAGGCGGTGAATTTGCTCCCAGGAAAGCCTGTGAGTGAAGCGGCCACACATCGACGCTATCCTTTGACAAGTTTAAGCCGCACTGCTGCCGGCGGCAGATCGGGCGGCCGTGGGGGGCCTTCGGTGTCCGGCAAGTAGACGCCACAGCCTTCGGGCCAGCGACTGTTGCGTTTCCAATGTGGGCAATCGGCAGCAAGTCTTCTAGCCACATCCTCCATTTTTGCCTCGCATCCGAATTTTACGGCCAGGCGCACGAGACGGTGGGAACCACGCCGAGTGCAATAGCGACAGGCGAGGCGGACAATTACGTGCGGATATGCTGCGATGGTGGACCCATGATCCATCTACGGCATGAAAGAACGAAACAGGAACGTTAGTCAAGATGGCACTACTGCGCTGTCCCTTTCGGAGCGGCGGGCGGGTCTGTCGCTTCAGGACGACTAAGAAGCAGCATCCGCTGGAGTCCGGCGATAAGGTGGTTTGTCTCGCGTGCTCGCTCCGTTAGATCCTTGATCTGATCGTCTTTCACCGAAACTTGGCGACGCAAAAACTCGTTCTCCCCTTCCAGCCTCAGGGTGTAGCGCGCATCTGCCGCGACAGGCCGCGACTCGTCGCGATCTGTCGGGGGTTCAGGCGGCAGCGCGCTAGCACCTTTCTCGTCGGCGACCGTTGCCGCGACTTGTCGCGACAAGTCGCGTCGCGTCGCGACGGGTCGCACCTCCTCAATGTACGCGATGTGCTTGGCTACTGATGCCGGCGAGATCAGGTATTTCTCGCCGAATTCGGTTTCGATACGCCGGCAGTCGAGATGGCCTTTGGCGCAATATCGCTGCACGCTCCGTGGCGTGCGGGGGAGCCCGGCACGGGAATAGCGTTCAAGAGCTTCTTCGATCGTTAGTGTGAAGTCGCTGTCGGCGCTTGTCGCGACCGTTCGCGACTTATCGTAATTCATATTCTTTGATGATAGCGCGGCTCCTCTCTAGGTGTTGTCGGTTATCCCCATAGGGAGGGAAGTGTCGAGCCGATGACGGTCGAGCATTCTACTGTCCCCACGCTGCGCTATGTGACGGTAGGGACGCTATTCGCGCATGGTAATCTAAAAGCATCTATGGATGCGGTTGTTGAAAAAGATAAGGCCATTCGTGGTCTTGTCGAAGCCGCGGTCCGTTCTTACGCAACCGGCTTTGAGGCACGTCATGTTGCGGAGAAAGATGACCCCGATGGCGTCATCAATATGAAGGTACACAATGTTTTCATCGCGGCTTTAGGACCGGACATTCAATATTATTCTGCGCTCGTACGATCGTTGGATAGCTCTTTGGGTGACATGTTGGAACAGCTCGCAGTATCAATTGCGAAGCTCTCATACACGGTGAAGGGCGAGGTTGTCGGCTATTTGAGCGAGAAGCAAACGCACAAGATTGCGCGGCTGTTGGAGGAATATAAGAGGCGAGTGAAGCGTCCCGAAGTTAGGGACTATTCGCTTTTGATCGACAAGCAAAAAGATTCAGTCCGGCAGGTACGCCACGACAGCGATTACTATCTAACGGATGAGGAAACCGGTCGACATTACCTTGTCGAGTTAAAAATCGGAGGTGACCTCGACAACAAGAAGGCGCGCGCTGAAAAGGAAGCGCTGCTCGAACAATATGCGATCCTCAGTAATAGTCTCGGCTCCACCGACAAAATATCGCTTCGATTTGCGACGGCCTATAACCGTTTTGGTGAAGGCCAGCCGTGGGAACAGGGGATAGTGAGGCAATATTTTGCTCCGGATGAACTGCTGATAGGAAAAGATTTTTGGGACTTTGTTTGTAAATCAAAGAATGGCTACGACATTGTTCTGGATGAGTACAAGCTTCATGCCAAAACAATCGTTGAGGCACTTAATAAAGTGAAGGTCGCTTATTTGAATTAAACAAAAACTATATGGACCCAGTACAGGGTGCGATTTATACAGCCGATAGTTTCGAGAGAATCAAAAAAGTACCCAACCACTCAGTCGATGTGATCTTGACGGACCCGCCGTATAACCTCGGCCAATATTCGACGGGTAACATCAAGATGAGTTGGCGCAAAGATTTCAACAACGATATTGCTGCCTGGGATCAACAAACATTTGATCCAAGTGCGTGGCTGCGTGAGTTCAAGAGAATTTTGAAACCGACGGGCAATTTATTTGCCTTCACGAGCTATAACCAACTCGGTGATTGGCATAAAGCATTCGATCCCGAGTTTGACACCTTTCAATTTATGGTCTGGCACAAGAAAAACCCGGCACCCAAGCTGCGTCGTGCAGGGTTCCTAAATAGCTGCGAGCTCATAATATGTGCCTGGAACAAAGGACATACTTGGAATTTCGGCAAGCAAAACGAGATGCACAATTTCATCGAGACGCCGATCTGCATGGGTAAGGAGCGATTGAAAAATCCCAAGCATCCAACACAGAAGCCGGTGAGGATCTTGGAACATATCTTGAAGATCGGCTCGAATGAAGGCGATTTGGTCTTTGATCCTTTTATGGGAGTTGGATCATCTGGCATTGCGGCAATAAATTTGAATCGGCGATTCCTCGGCTTTGACAATGAGCCATCGTATGTGAAGGCAGCCGCGAGGCGGTTTGAGGATGTCTGCGGAATGACGTTGCAAAAGATAGAGCCCGATGGTTGGCAACCATTTCTGCGTGTGCCGACGCCCTACGGAAAAGAGCCGGCAGTGATTGAGACGAACAAATTGATTGCTGTTTCGAGCGTCAAGCGGGCGGAGAAGGTAGGTTAAAAAATGAAAGAGCCCCGGTTTGGACACCGGGGCTCTGCCCTTTTCAAGAAGGAGAGTGCTATCGGCTAGCGATGCGCTCGTCTATCCAGTCCTGCACCTCTTCGGACAACCACGCTACCCTGCACTGACCGAGTCGTATCCGTTTCGGGAACTTGTCGGCAGCTTCGAGCCTCGCGATGTGAGCGAAGCTGTACGGTATTCCGAATAAACTCTTTAGCTCTTTCTTGCTAACCAGTTTTGTAGTGGTCATTGCAAACCCCTGTTTGAGGGGCGTTGCAACGCCGCCAGTGAACTCGCTAGCGGGCAGGAAGGATCATAGGATCAGATGGGCCGGCATAGCAACGTGCACATAACGGCACATAGCATCACGCGACGCGACAGCTTCGCCTTGCGATGGCCTTGACATGTTGCTCCCAGGCGTCGAAGGCCTTTCGCATTTCGCCCATGTACGTATATTTGTTGTACACGGCCGAGACTCCGGAGATCACACCCGTTACATGATTTAGAATACGCTCCACCACATGCGGTGGCGTCCCAAGTGCGGCGAGATTCGTGGCAAGCGTCCGTCGCAAGTCATGCAGCGTCCAATTAGAAATTTTACACTCGTTGTCCAGAGTGCACTTTGACTTGCTCCAGCCATTGAAGCATTGGGCGCCGAAGGCGCCAGGGAATAGGGAGCCCTCCTTCGGAAGCTTGTTGAGGATTGAGCCGGCAAGTTTACCGAACGGAATTGTGTGCTCCCGGCTGTTCTTCACGATTTCAGGCGGAAAGGTGATTGTCCGCGCCGCCCAATCAATATACTCCGCACGGAGATTGGCTATTTCGCCGCGACGCTGACCAAGTAGAAGACAAAGGCGCACGATTTTGCCGAACACCGAGGCGTCGTTTGTGGCGCGCCACACAGCTGCGATTTCTTCATCACTGAGCGTGCGAGTGCGAGATTTAGGTTTGGAAAATTTCAGGCCTTCGCTCGGATTGTGTGTGATGTAGCGACCAGCAATGCTCCAACGAAGAAAGGTGCCGATTGCGGTGAGCGCATGCCGCTGAATTGAAGGCGTGTTTGCAAGGCGATCTAATATCTGTGAGAGCCGTTCGGTCGTTATGTTGGAAAGACGGTCGCTGCGAAACTTCGGAAGGAAATGGCGTCGTAGGAGCCGCTCTGTCTCCTTCTTGCTGCGCTCGCGTTTGCCCTGGTACTGGGCCGAGATAAACAGGGGCAGCGCGCGCTCAAAGGTAATGCTCTTAGAGCGGTGCTGTCCGAGAGTGCGCTCGGCAAGTAGCCGCCGAGCTTCGCCACGCGCGTCCTGGAGCGAAATAACAGGGTATCTGCCGATGGTGTGACGGAGCCCGTTGCGCCCGAGAAGGACCACGAAGGACTTTGCGCCGCCCTGGCTAACGCGCACGCCAAAATTTGGCATGGTGTCCCATACCGTGCGCTGCCCGGAAGCGGGAGGCTTCAGGGATCGCAACGTAATTTCGGTGAGCGCGGTGGCTGTCTTAGGCATTCGCTAGGCATTCACGATCGTGGCGTAGAGGGGTGAAGAGATGTTTCGCCACGTACCCAGCAAATCGAAGTTATGCAATAGGCATCGACGTTTTGAGAAGCTATGCGCAAATATGTTTATGTAAAAATTCTGACTCTTAATCAGCGGGTCGTAGGTTCGAGTCCTACTGCGCCCACCAAATTTTCCGATTCATTTCAACACATTAAGGAAATGGCGGCCCAAGTTTGATGACGGCAAACTCGCTAGGTCGGCCGCCGGATATCGAGAATGTCCAACACAGGGCAATCCGGCGCCGTCTTGCCTGAGCATCGCGCCACCGTTTTTGCCAGTAGGCGTTCGAGCTTTTTCAAGTCCGCGAGTTTGGC
>Ga0134121_10005221_pt1 | contig 10583 bp, 7 predicted proteins | sample KB301_FD_96463 | JGI IMG/M metagenome (GOLD analysis project Ga0134121, IMG submission 96463) | Terrestrial soil microbial communities without Nitrogen fertilizer from Kellogg Biological Station, Michigan, USA - KB3-0-1 | ecosystem: Environmental > Terrestrial > Soil > Unclassified ...
CCGCTCCGGCGGGCGTCGAGCTGACCGGCACGTCGACGAACTGTCCGGCCGAGCCGAGCCCGCCGACCACCTGGGCCAAGGCATTCCGGATGTCCGGCTGCGCCTGGTCGAGGAGAGCCGCGAGGAGCTCGCTGGTCAAGTCGATCGGCTCGCGCGGTGCCGAGGAGGCCTTGGGGTATTGCTTCGTGCGCTCCACCTCGAAGTTCTTCGAAAACTGCACGCGCCCGGATTTCACGTCGAGGATCTGGAGCGTCAAGGCCATGCGGAAGACGTCCTGGAGCGCGCTGGTGCCGAACCCTTCGAAGGTCCGGCGCTCGACGTCGTAGCGCACGATCGAGCCGGTGACGAGCGCGTCCGCCTGCAGCAGGTGCCCTACCTTGGTGATCCCCTTGCCGGTCTGCAGCGTGTCGGGGGTCTTGATCTCATCGCGCACCTGGTCCAACCGGTCGCGGGTCACCAGGACGACGCCGGGCAGGGTGAGCAGGTACGACGTCGTGATGTCCTGCGCGACGAACCCCAGGCTCGGCAGGTCCTTGGTGCTCCGGTTGTCGAATCCCATCACAGCCACGTTGATCTGCCGGGAGGCCGCTTTGTCACCGTCCCGCGATGGCGGCGGACGCAGGCTCACGTCCAGCTTCCAGCCCTGGACGATCTTCAGGACCGGGTCGATTCGCAGAGCGCGGCAGTACGGACGCTCTTCTTCGATCATCATCCCCACCAGCCGCCAGTGCTCGTCGAACACCCCGCCGCCGGAGTGCCCCTGCGGGCAGTCGGATTCGAACAAGAAGGCATCGACTCCGTCCCCTTTGGCGAAACGAACCGGTGTTTTGGGGGCGATCCAGGCGCTGGCCGTGGAGTGCCCCAGGCTGTACAGCGCATCCCCCGGGTCGAGATCGCCGGAGGCACCGAGCTGGTTCAGGGGAACGCCTTGGAGCACCTCCGCGCGCGAGAGCCCGAGAGGAGCGAGCTCGGCTCGGAACACCGCGAGGTCTTCCTGGTAATGGAGCTTGAAGACCTCGACCGGCAGCTGCCGCCCCGGCCAGGCCCGAAGCTCCGCCTGGAGCCCATCGATCTTCTTTCCCTGCTGGAAGACCACGTGCTTGGCTGTGATGCCGTAGACGTACCGATCATCGATGTTGAAGATGATGCCGGCGCCTTCGGTGTTCGGCGCGGTGATGCGGACGACCAGCAGCTCGGCGCGTTCCGCATCCTGGTAAAGGTCGGCTCGGCCGGTGGCTCCGCTTGCACCGAGGAGCGGAGCCGTCACAAGAAACCCAATCGCCAACGCTTGCAGCTGGTATCTGATCTTCACGTTCGTCTCCTTCAGTCGCCCGGGTGATAGATCTCGATGTCCTCCTCGACGGAGAGGCCGGATTTGGGGACTGCCGTAATGACGAGCCGATAGAAGCCGGCCGGCCCGAGCTTGCCCGTCGAGAAGACGGTCGGCTCGGCGGAGGGGTAATAGCCGTAGCCCAGCTCTTCGTTCCGGCGCAGCGTGGCCGCCACGTTGCCTTGGGCATCGAGCCGGCTCACCGTCACGCGGACCTCGGAGAGCCGCGTGGAGGGAATGAGGGTGACCTCGTAGCCGGCGTCCCCCTTCGTGGCGACCGCGCCGGCACGCAGGGGAAGATAGACCGGACGGATCGAGCCCCCCGGCCCGGCCAAGTCGATCCAGGCGATGAGGCCGAGATCGTTCCGGCCGAGCTCCACCGAGGCCAGTACGTCGGAGGGCCAGTGATAAACCCCGCGCACGGCCGGCACCGCCGTGTCCATGCGGTAATAGACGCGCGGCTTGAAGCTGAAGACCCGTAGCCGCACGTCGCGCGTGCTGCCCGGCGGTGCGGTCCAGGCCAGCGCCAACTCCCGGTCCTTGCCCGGATCGAAAGGCCCGAAGCCCGCGACGAGCGAGCGGACCTCGATGGAGATGGCGCTCACCTGCTGGGCGTAGATCCCCTCGCAGCGGTCGTCGCGCATGCGATAGGCCACCGGGCTCTTCGAGTCTTGCGGAAGGCTCGGATCGCAGAAGGATTCCGCGCCCACCGGCCCCGCCGCCAGCATCGCGACCAGACAGAGACTCACGCAAGGGATTTTCATTGCTCGGCCTCCTCCTTCTTGTCCTTCACCGTCTTTTTGAAGAAGGGGATCCGTGACGCCCAATCCAGGATGCGCGAATAGCTCCCTTTGAGCCGGACCAGGCTGGCGATCGGAGGCGCCGTCTTGGATTTGAGCTTGCAGGTGGAAACCTGGGGAGAGGCGGTCACCACTTTCAGCTCACCGATCACCTTCATCGGGGCGGACAGCACCTGTCCGGTGACGGGATGGATGATCTGCTCGCCCTCCTGGACGATCTCGAGGGTGTCCCCGTCCTTCAATCCCGCCTCGGTCCCGAGGTCGACGATAATCTCCTTGCCATTGACGCCGACGACGTAGCCCAAGGGGGGAAAGGCGTCGCGGATACTCTTGTACAGGCGCTGCCCTGCTTCCCTGGGTGTCGAGGAGGGAAGGATCATCAGGTCGGGCCGATCGCTGGTCAAGGTCGCCAGGATCGATGCGGTTTTCACGTCGACCAGGCGCACGTCAATGATGCATTTCGTCACGGGCTCTCCCTTGGAAGACTTCGAGGTGTCGACGGTGTAGCCAACGACGCCTACGAGATCGAGACCGAGGACGTCGGTCAGCTTGTTGTTGACCTGGCCGCCGATGAATTCCTGCAGGCTCTTCTCGGTGAAAATAGCGTCGAGCTGGTTGCGCTCGACCATGGAGAAGCGGCGCGCCGCGACAAAGGCGTCGGTGGCCGCATTGAGGACTTCCTCTCGAAAGTGTTTTTCCTTATCGCTTTCATAACGCTTGTCCTTCTCTCCAGAGATGAGGCCGAGCTTGTAGACGCTCTTTTCAACTTGGGCCACACTGGGAGGGGCGCTGGCGAGCAGGAGCAGGATCGCGAGCAACGGGGAGAGTTTCAAGTACATTTCGGGTTCCTTTCATTGAGAAGAGGAATTTTCAGAACGGTGAACAGCAGGACCATCAACGCCAGGACCCCGGACGCCGCCAGCACCGCCACGCGGGCCGACCCGGTGACCCAGAGGTCGAGGACGGTTGGCATCAGGCTCTCGGGCGCGCGCCCCGGGGACTGCCGTTCGAGCCCCGAGACCCGCCCCTGAAAACCGAAGCGGAGCCCCTCGCCGCCGAGGTGCAACTCGGTGAGCGATCCGGTGAGGTGGGTGAAGCGCAACCCTTCGCCTTTCGCCAGCCGGATGGTCCGGCCGGTTGCCGGCACGTCGACGTCGCCGGTCAAGAGGGTGGATTCCTTGCGCAGCTCGGTCGCCGCCGCCGTCTGTTGATCGATCACCCGAAACAGGTCGAGGGCGTCGATGGCGATGTCGGCCGTGAAGCTGTCGGGCGAGAAGCGCGCGAAGGTGACGTCGACCTCCACGGCGCCGTTCTGGGGATGGAACTCGAGCGCACCGGGGTGGTCGAGATGGAGGTGGACGGCCGGGCCGGTGGACGGTTTCAGCATCACCTCCCCCTGGAAGGTGGCGCCGAGCGGCTGCTCCGAATCGGTCACCAGGAAGCGATAGGAGTTCTCGTCCTGGTGCGCGATACCGAAGCCGGTTCCGGGCGGCAGGGGAGGCGTGTGGAGCGCCACGTGCGCGCCTTCGCCGCGCGCGGCGAGGAAGAACCCCCGGATCTCGCCGCCGCCGGGAGGAACCGGAAACGACTCCGGCAGACGAACGGCAGCGAGCCGGGTGGCGGCGAGCTCTGCGAGGTCGAGCCGCTCGATGACCGTGGCGCTCTTCGCCAGCCGGAAGAAAAGCTGAGAGACCTGGAGGTCGAAGCGCGCCTCGGCCTGCGGCGCCGGCCAGACGCCGAGACCGAGGAGAACGAGGCCAAGGAGCGCCGGCACCCAGGGGAGAGGGCGGCGCAGGCGGCGGAGGTCGAGGCGGGGACGAGGGCGGTGCTCCGCCGGCGCCGCCGCCGCGGCCTCCGGAGCCTTCTCCTGCGGCAGCCAGAGCCGCCCGTCGCTCAGGCGCGAGTAGAGCACCGGGCTGCTCCAGTCGATCCCCTTGGGCTCGGCGAGGAAGAGCTGTTGCCGTGCCTCGTTGACCGCCGCGTCGGCCCGGCCGGTCTGCGCGATGTGCCGGTAGAGATGCTGGGTGAAGCGGTGGGCGCTGTCGATGCGCACCGCCCGGCGCATGGCGATCACCGACGGTACGCCGCGTTGCACGAGCCGGCCGGCGAGACCGCTGAAGGGGTCGCCGGAGGATGGCGCCCCGCCATGGCAGGCGACCAGGGTGACGAGGCGCAGCCCGCGGACGCCCAGGAAGACCTCCGCCAGCAGCTTCTCGTCGGCCGGCTGGACCTGCCCCTGCTCGTTTTCGAGCACCAGGGCGGATATGCCGCCGCGGCTCAGGCCATGGCCGAAGAAGTGCAGGAGCTGGAAGCCTCCTTTCTCCATCAGCCGGTCCCGCAGCCGGCCCAGTGTGGCCGGCGGCTCGAGGTACGCCACCTCGACGGCGTCGGCCAGCTCTCCGAACGAGCTTTCGAGGCTCCGCAGGACCTCCTCACGGCGGATCTCGGCCATGCCGTAGCGGGCGACGTCGGACGGCGCGGAGACGGCGCACAGCAGGCGGGGCCGGCCCGGGGCCGGAGCGTCCTGCGCCCTCCGTGCGTCCAGGTAGCGGGAGAAGGCGGTGTCCGGCGAGCGGGCCAGGGCGAGATGGCGATCGGGATCGGCCAGAAGCTCCCAGAAGAGGGCATGGACCCAGTCGGGCAGGTCGAGAGAGAGATGCAGGCGGAAGCGGAGGCGGCTCTTCTCCCGTTCCGCCGCGAGGATCGACTCGCGCAGTCCTTCGCGCAACTCGCTGTCTCTGGGAAAAACGGCTTCGTAGAGTGCGAGACCGTACGCCTCGGGCTCGCTCTCCAGGGCGAGGAGCCGCTCGGCCAGATCCGGCCCGAGCGACGGTTTTCCCCGATAGTCCCCACCAGCCCCGGTGAAGCGGGCCGATTCGAGGCTCGCCAGCTCGAGCTCGCTGTCGAGGTAGGTCAGCGGAGACGCCATGCCGTCAGCCCTCTGCTTCCGTCCCCGCCGCGAGGCGCACGGCCGGATCGCCGAGCACGACGTAGGAGCGGGCGTCGTTGGCGGCGGTCCACAGGTCGGCCAGACCCAGGAAGTCCGGCTTCGCTCCCCAGTGGATTTCCTCACGCTCCTCGGTCAGATCGGTGTACAACTCGGCATAGCGCTGGTTGAAGTATTCCGTCGCCGCGCCGACGGGATATCCGTCGAGCAGCCGCCCTAGGGTGCTCTTGAAGACCTGGAGATGCGGTCCCGCCTGCGGCCAGTCGAAAGAGAAAGTCCAGGCGCGGTCGACGTGGCCGATCACCGCCAGGGCCCCGCCGCGCGGATGGCCGAGGAGGCGCTGCGGCAGCCGGGCCACGAAGCTCTCGGCGGCGATCTGCCGCGGCTTTCCTTTCTCCTTGAAGCTGTCGTGGAGCGGTGTGCCGGCACCGTAGCAGGCGAAGTGGAAGGCGACGAGGCCCGACGGCGACGCGGAATCTGCCACGTCGTCTCCCGCCAGGTAATGGTCCGGCGGGATCGCTCCGCGCCACCCTCTGGGGCCGGGCCAGTCCTGGCAGAGCAGGGCTCCCTGGTGGGGGAGGTGCCGCGGGTCGGACCGGGGGAAGCCCAGGCCGTGGCTGGCTGTGAAGAGGAGCGCTGGCGTGAGCGGTCCGCCCAGCCGCTCGGCGAGCGCCGCCTTGGTTGCACCGGGACCGAGGACGGCTTCGACCTGCCAGTCCGGACGCTCAAGGGAGACGCTCGCGGCGAGCGGCTCCACCAGATCCCGCAGGCTGGAGGAGGTGGCGGGGTCACCGGGGTGAGCGACGCCGAAGAACGAGACCCGGCGGGCGGTCCGGGCGGTTCCCCGCTCCGCTGCCACCACGCTCTCGGCGTACCGTGCGTACTCCTCCAGTGTGGCGAAGCACAACCTGCCGACCGCGTACTGCACGTCGAGCTGGTACTGGAAGCGGAACGACGCCTCTGTCGGATCGGCGACGATCAGGAGGTAGTAGGGGAGGACGTCGGGATCGGCCGGCCCGGGTCCCGCGCCGTAGCGGGCGAGGAACCTTGCCTTGGACTCGCCGCGGTAGACGATGAGCTCCCGGTAACGATTCTCCTGGAGGCGGCCGGCCTGCGACTTCCGCAGCGCCAGGAGCGGAGCGAGAGCCTCGCGCAACTCGTCCTGCCGGTCCTCGGGAAAGATCACTCCCCAGCCGGCTTCCGCCAGGTTGCGGGGATCGATCTGGAAACGGGTCTCGAGATGAGCGTCCCGCAGGGAGGACGACCACCGCCTGAGATCCTCGGCCTCGCCGGCGGAGAGCTCCTCGCCACAGGCGAGCTCCGCGACCTGCTCCAGCGTGGTGCAGAGCAGCGGCTCGCCCGTGGAAGCGTCGATGCCGTTCAACACCAGCGTCTGCTGCTCGATCGATGACATCCGTTTCTCCTCTCAGCCGTCGGTGAAAGGCGCCCGGTAGGTGATTCCGAAGGCGTCGTCGACTTGCCATTCGGAGTAGGGACGCCGGCTTTCGCGGGTGTGCTCGGGATTCCGGACCACGATTTCGAGATGGACGACGCGGCCTCGCATCTCGGGAGGACAGTCCTTGCCGTCGAGGAAGGTGTAGTTCCACCAGATCCACCGTTCATCGCCGTCGAAGACCACCTGCCGGCTGTCGGGCTCGCCCAGGAGCGCGAGGATCTGTTCCGCTGTCTTGCCGCGAGCGAGAGCCTGGATCTCGTCGAACGAGCGCTCGGAACGGGCCCGCGGACCGCGGCAACCCGTGCTGAGGATGAGAGCCAATGCCACACCCGCGACGGCGAGCTTCGAAACCATGGCCACCTCCCCCGATGAGGCGCCCCCGCGAAAGCCGGTGCGCCCGAGCGCGTGTCACGCCTTGGCCGGACGTTTCCTGCCGCCTCGCGGTCCGCCCGCGTCGTCGGGTGTTCCAAAGGAATGGCCGGGCGGATCGTCCTCGACCGTCGGTGTCTTGCTGGCGCCGGGAGGCTCGAAGTCGCCGGGGTTCACCTTCACGGGACCTTTGTCGCGACCATGGGCTGTGCTGGCCTTGCGGTTCTCCATCTCATCCTCCTCCTGCCGTCTCCGAGCGCCCGGAAGGCCGGGCGGCGGAGGGGCTTTTAGCGTTTGGAGGAGGGAGAACCCGCGAGGGTCGGTTTGGTTAGAAAGGAGATCGCCACTCGCCCTGGAAGACGAAACCGGCCCAGTGATAGGGCGCGTGCCAGCGCTCCTCGCGCAGAAGAGAGAGCTGCGCCTGCCGCAGAGCCTGGGCGGGAGAGAGCTTCTGTCGCAGGAGAGCGGAATAGAACCGGGACATGAGCACGCTCGTGGCGCGGTCGTCGACGTCCCACAGAGAGACGAGCAACCGCGGCGCTCCGGCGAGCAGGAAGCCGTTCGTCAGCCCTGCCAGCCCTTCCTCGCCGGAAGCCGTGCGGCAGGCGCTCAGCACGACGAGATCGGAGCCAAGGTCGAGCGAGGAGACCTCGTAGGCGCGGAGCAGGCTGTCGACGGGCCTGCCGCCGGCATCGAAGGCAGACAGGGCGAGCGCCGACAGCTCGGGATGGAGGTCGTTGTAGAACCCATGGGTGGCGAAGTGCAGGATGCGATAGCGGCGCAACCGGCCGCTCTGAACCAGGGCGCGGCTTGCCGCCGGACCGAAGGCGGCGAGGACCTGCTCGCCATGCGCCAGAGAGAGGACCGCCTCGCCTTCCTGGCGGGCATACGGCAGGTCCGCTCCCGCCGCCGGATCCGCGATGACCGCCAGGAGGCCAGGCGGCGTCTTCCGGCCCGCGAGCCGGGAGCGGAGAGCGCCGAGGACCGACGCCGACGGGAGGGTCACGATCTCGTGATCCACGATCAGAGGACGCGGTTCCTCTTCCTGGTCCGGCGCACCGGGGCGAGGCAGGGCGGCGAAAGGGACGGCCTGGAGAGCCCCAGGAGCCACCACGACGAGACGGTGCCGGCCGAGGAGGTCGGCGACCGGCCCAAGGATCATCCGGCTGAGCTGCGCCGCCGCCTGCCGTGCCGCCACCTCGCTGGTCTGCTGGTGGCTTTCGGTCATCCGGTCATGGGTCCGGCGTGCCGCCTCCTCGATCTGCTGCCGGCCGGGCAGCGTGGCGACGAACCGCACCGTCTCGGAGGTGACGGCCCAGAGGAAGCTCCGCTCCTCCCCCAGGAAGTACTCGAGAAGCAGGGTCTCCTCGTCGAGCAGCTCACTCTGCACCTGCCGGAGAGAGAGGATGGGCGGGATGGCCGGCTGAGGCCCGTCGACCGCTGCCTCCGCCTGCCGCAGCTCCTCGAGGAGAACCGACAGCTCTCCTTCCAGGTCGTCCTGCGCCACCCCTGGCACCGTAGACGTAAGCTCGCCGTGAAGGTCGTTGATCCGCCGGCTCAGACCGTCGAAAAGGCGGAGCTCCTCGGGCCGGGGTTTCTGGCGGGCCGCCGAGAGGAGGTCCAGCAAGCTCCTCGCCCGGGCTCGCTCGGCGATGGCGAAAGCCCTGGCGTCATGGCCGCGCCCGGGCTCGCGCTGATGGCGCTCCGCCAGGAGATCGATGAAGAAAGCGTACTGTTCGAGCCGGGCCTCCTGATAGGACGAGCGGAGGTCCGGCCGCCACACCTGGAGCCGGGACGCCTCGACCATCTCCAGGGTCCGGTCCATCCAGCGCTCCGCCTCATCGAGCTTCCCCTCGTTCCGCGCCACGCGGGCGAGCCCGAAGAGGGAGGCTTCCTCTGCGGACAGATGCGGGCTCTCGCGGGTGGCCAGCACGAGCGCCTGCTGGTACAGCTCCCGCGCCCGGCCTGGCTGGCCGAGCCGCTCCAGGGCGAGCCCCAGGCTGTCGAGGACGGATGCGAGAGGCCCCGGCTCCCGGAGCCGCTGGAAGATCTCCACCGCCGTCTCGAAGGCGCGGAGAGCCTGGCGCGGCCGGTTGGCCGCCAGCTGCGCCCGGCCAATGCTGTTCAGGGTCACCGCCTTCCCGCGCATGTCGTGCTGCTGTTTGCGGAGCTCCAGGGCCTCCTGCAAGGGCGCCAAGGCAGCCTCCGGACCGGCGATCGGCAGCAGCACGTCGCCCAGCTTGTTGAGGATGACCGCCCGCAGCGCGGGATCCGGCTGTTCCTCCAGGAACGCCAGTGCATGGCGGTATTCATCCAGGGCCATCTGGTTCTGGCCCAGGCGGGCATAGAGATAGCCGAGATTCGTGCGAGTCGTGGCCAGCGAGCGCCAGGCCTTCTGCCGCCGCCAGACCCCGGCGGCTCGCGAGTAGAGATCGATTGCGGCATGGATCTGTCCCTGTCGCACCCGGACCCGGGCCAGATCGTTCCAGCTCGCCGCCTGTTCCTCGACCTTTCCCAGCTTTTTCCAGAGGGCCGCGGCCTGCTCGAAACAGCGGCCCGCCTTGTCTGCCTTGCCCAGGCTCAACCACGTTTGCCCCAGATCGGAAAGGACGAGCGCCTGCTGGAGCTCATCGTGAGCTCGGCGGAAGAGATCGGCAGCGCGGGAGAGTGTCTCTGCTCCTTCCCATCGGTGGACAGGGTCTGCGCGTTCGAGCCTTCCAAGCTTCTTAAGGGACCATGCGACGCGCTCGTCCTCTCCCAGGTTTCCCCAGAGCCGGGCGGCCTCCCGGTAGCTCGCCGCGGCGGCGCCCGGGTTGGTTGTCCCAAGAAGGCTGCCCCGTGAGTAGGCACCGGCCGCGGCGGCCCGAGTCCGGTCCTCAGGCCTTGCCGGACGGAGGGCCTCGAGATGGATTGTGGCGCGATCCGCGTCTCCCGAGCCGTCCCAAACCGTCAGAGAGAGGGCGTGGCGGCCGGTCGTCTGCGCAACCAGGAACACATCCTCGGACCCCGACGTTCCAGTTGGGCTGTCGACCTCCAGGAGGAGACGCCCTCTGGGGTCCCGCACGACGACAACGATATCGACACCGCGCTGATCAACGGCCAGATGGATATATTGTCCCGCGCGGAGCGGTAGAGGATGGACCTCTCCTTCAGCCTGGTCCCTTCCATGCCGGTCGCCCATGAGTATCGCCAGAACCACGAGAAGACCGGCGAGCAAGAAGCGGCGTCTCACGGCGCAGGCGGCGAGGGGCTTACGCTGAGCTTGTACTCCTCCACGGCCTGATGACGCCCAGCTTTTCTCAGCAGAACCCGGTAGCTTCCTGACCGCAGGATCGAGCTGGGGATTTCGAGACGGAAGTTGCCCGCCTCGCTCCTCTTGAGGCCGTCGAGGCGGAAGGCGGTCCGGCCATCCGGAGAGACCACCTCGACGATGTAGGAAGAGGCATCCAGCTCCGCCACCGGATTGAGAATCATCCATACCCACCGCTCATCGGACGAAAGCTGCAGCTCGAGAGCTGTCTGGTCTGCCTGCCTCACCGACCCTATCGGTGCGAGGTTGACCAGAGGCGGGTTGGCCCGCGGCTGGCTCAATCGGGCGATCGTCCGCCACTGGAAGATTGAGACGGCGGCGAGCAGCGCCGCGGCCAGGCCCAGAAAGGCCGCGGCCGCCCGAGCGCGGCG
>Ga0134121_10005222_pt1 | contig 10581 bp, 10 predicted proteins | sample KB301_FD_96463 | JGI IMG/M metagenome (GOLD analysis project Ga0134121, IMG submission 96463) | Terrestrial soil microbial communities without Nitrogen fertilizer from Kellogg Biological Station, Michigan, USA - KB3-0-1 | ecosystem: Environmental > Terrestrial > Soil > Unclassified ...
ACGAGCTGCGGGCGCAGATCGGCTTCGTGACCCAGGACACGCAGCTCTTCTCCGGCTCGATCCGCGAGAACCTGCTCTTCGTCAATCCCGGAGCCAGCGACGCCGAGTGTCTGGAAGTGCTCGAAAAGGCCGCGTGCCACAGCCTGCTGGCGCGGGCCGACCGCGGCCTCGACACGGTGATCGGCGAGGGAGGCGTCAAGGTTTCAGGAGGAGAGAAGCAGCGGCTGTCGATCGCCCGTGCGCTGCTGCGCCGGCCGCGCCTCCTGGTCTTCGATGAAGCGACCTCATCCCTCGACTCGCTCACCGAGGAGGAGATCACCGAGACGATCCGCGAGGTGGCATCGAGCCAGGTGATCACCATCCTCATCGCGCACCGCCTCTCGACGATCCTCCACGCCGATCGCATCCACGTCCTCGAACGAGGCCGCATCGTCGAGTCGGGCCGCCACGAGGAGCTCCTGGACCAGAAGGGTCTCTACTACGCCATGTGGCGCCAGCAGATCGGCGAGCGCCGGCCCGCGCCAGCGCCGGTGCCGAGGTTGGCGTCAGTGGGATGAGAATTTCGGTGTGAAAAGCTCCCGCAGCACCTGTTGCTCTCTCTTCTCCTCGGTCAAATGGCGATGGAGAGCTTACCCCGGCTTCCCGTCTGGAACGCCAGACGAAATTCTCCGCGACATCCTCTCGTGAAGCGGCCGGCCCCTCGAAAACGAAACGGCGCGCCAGGGCGGCGGGGCACCCCCTTGCCCTGTGGATTCAGTTGTCAAAGAACCCTGTCGCAGCCACCGGGAGCGGCGCCGCTGCCCTGGTGACCTCTGCGATCCTCCCTGCGAGAGGAGTCACTCCCCTCGCCACCGCGATGACCGCCACGGCCGTGGCGATGACTGCGCTCGCCACCGCGGCGATGCCGCTCGCGACCGCCGCGACTCCCCTCGCCAGCCGAGAGATGCCGCTCGCCGGGGGAGTCGCTGCCGCCGCCGCGGCGATCGCTCAGGTCCCGAGCGCGATGGCCCAGGTCCGGGTGGCGATGACCCCTCTCCCGAGCGCGATGGCTCGCGTCCCGGGCGCGCTCATTCCCCTCGCGAGCATGATGGCTCAGGACCCGACGGCGACCACTCAGGCGGCGGGGGGAGTCGCTGCCCTCGCGGGGGGAAGGGCTCCCCTCGCCGCGGGACGTGTGCGCCCTCCGGCTTTTTTGTTGTCTTCAGAGATTTACTGAAAATAACCGGTGACGTCGACTACAACATGGACCGTCCCGCCTCCGGCTACCACAGGAACGATCGCGATAGTTCCGAGGCCGTTGGATGCCAGAGCGACCAGCGCATTGTTGGATCGAGTCTGGCCAAGCCCGAAGCTGAGGGTGCTCGTCACCGGTAAAATCCCATCACCGGCAAAGACAGTCACGTATCCCGAACCGCTGGGAGCGACCACGGTCACGTTCAGCGACACGGCCCGGGCGGTTGATGGGATGGGGCAGGCACCACTGGCAACGACGACTGTCTGTCGAGTCGATGAAGAGTATGGCGCACCCGAACGGGTGTCGAGAGCCCGGCACGGAGTGGTCGTGAAGAAATCCCGGAACGGTCCGGTGCGAGCCCAATACGCGGGGTCGATCATGCCGGTCGCGGCACCGATTGCACGCTGGGCGAATTGGCTGAAGTAACCGCCGTAGTAGTCAGTTGCCTCGAACTCCTCGCGCGGCGCCCCGAGATATTTATCGTCGACCAGACGGCGTACCGCCGCCAGGGTGTACGTAGAGCCCATGGACGCCGCCAATGGGATCCACATTCCGAGGGTCTTGTAGCTGCCGTCGACGCACTTGACTCCACCATCGACAGTGCTCGCCCAGATCTCGATCGGCTTGTCAGCCGTCGGTCCATAAAGGGTTGCGTGGCCGCCGGAGAAGTTTTGCCACCAATACTGAAAAAGCTGTGCATCCACCGCGGCGGCGACCGACTCGGGGTGTACGTTGCGCAGACCCGAGAGCGCGGGAATGGCGCGCCACGTGTCCGTCTGGTCCATGAACTTGCACTGTGAGGTGGTGCCCGCGACTCCGCAGGAGCCGACCTGGGTCGTGGAGTCGCAAGTGTAGGTGGTGGCGAGGGCGTCGAAGTGGCCGTGCTTTCCCCGGTGGATGTGATTGCCCGTGGCTGTGACGTCGGCAGCAGCGAGATAATGCCCGAGCATGTCCTGTACTCCCTGGACGAGGGTGGGATCGTGCAGGTATTCCGCGAAATCCATCAGGAACTGCAGCTCGTAGTAGTCCGGTCGAAATGACTCGTTGCCGGTGGGAGCACCTGCCTGATTGTTGTAGCCGTTGGCCAGATAGTACTGGCCGTTGCCGAGCTGACGGATCTCCCCGTGGCTCGTGGTGCTCAACCCCCAGATCGCCCGGCCCTGCCGGAGGTAGTCAGCGCAGAAGTCAACATCGTCCACGGTCCAAATCCCCGCGCGCTGCTTGGCGCAAGCAATTCCATAGGCGCCGAGGATCCGCAGGGAGGCATCCGAGGCACTGTCGCTCTCGATGCAGGCCGATCCCTGCGTGTACTGTCCGGCCCCGTCGATACGGTATTTCCAGCATTGGAGGTCGTTCGCGGAGGAGATCCGCAGTAGCTCGGTGAAGCGGTGGAGCTTTTCATAACGTACCTTGTCCGAGCCCATCGCATGGCTGAGAAGCACGTTGCCAAGCTCGTCAGTGACTCCACAAAAGTGGTGGGTATAGGGGTCTGGTGGGGACGATCCTCCGCAGGAGTTGAGCAGCCCCGCGCAGAGGGCGTCGGGGCAGGGATTCTCGTTGAAGCCGTTCTCAGTGGAGTACCAGCGCACAGCAGCCAGCGCCTGAGGGCCGGTGTTGAAGCAGTCATCCGCTTGAGGCCCGGTGGTGAAGCAGTCATCCACCAGGTCGTTCCAACTCGCCGAGTTCCAGCGGTCCATGACAGCAGAACAGGTCTGGGTGGCGCCGCAGAACGACGCAGGGCTCAAGGGGTAGTTAGTGCGGTAGACCTGCGCCCCCGCAGGGATTGCGGCAAGCTCGACCGCCAGCAGGAGAGGAAGGACTCCCACAACACGCGCGAACATCCTTCAAATATACACCGGTCGAGCTGGAGCCGGAAAGCAAAAGACCCGGCCGGAGCCGGGTCTTCGCAGGTCGCGGGGTGCGACGGGGCCGGGTTTACAGGTCGGCCGCCTTGAGGCTGGCGGTGAGCTGCTCGATGACCGGCTTCATGACCTTGTCGAACATCCGCTCGTCGTCGACACCGCCGCCGACGCCGAAGACTGAGACCTTGATGCTCGCCTCTTCCTTGCGGGCCTCGTCGGCCCAGACGATCTCCCCGGTGCTGGTGTCGATCAGGCGGGCGTTCATCGCGGCTACGAACTTCTTCTTGCCCGCGGAGACGCCGAAGCCGCCGCCGCCCACGCTGGTGTTGCCGTACTCGGTGACCGCTCCGGCTAGGAGGTAGTTGACTCCGAGGAGCTTGCCGATGCGGATCGCGGTGGACGGATCGACGTCCCCGGAGAGCGTCAGGTTCTTCTCCTGCATCAGCGCCTCGAGCTGCTCGCGCTCGACCACCCGGAACTTGCCGCTCTTGACCAGCTCGGTCACGAAGACGTCCTGGGCAGCCTCGGCACCCCCGTGGTACCACCACTGGTTGTCGGCCTTGTTCTTGAACTCGAGGACCGCGATGCGCGGCTTGGCGCTCTTGTCGGCGGCGAACGCCACCGAGGCGACCACCAGCACCAGGGCTGCACACAGAGTGAGAGACAGGATGCGCTTCATGAGCATGGACCTCCTTGCTACGTGGGAATGAATCCCTATTGTATCCCGATGAATTGGACCCCCGTCTTTCAGAACGCGCGCAGTCATGCCTCAGGAGAAGTCGCGTGCCTGAAAGCCGGAGCCACCTATTCTACACCAGTTCCCGCGGGTGCGGGCTCCAGCTCTTGGGCGTCGACTACGCAGAGGGCCGCCATGTTGACGATGTCGCTCACTTCGAGGCCGCTCTGGAGGACGTGCACCGGCTTGCCCATGCCGAGCAGGATGGGGCCCACGGCCTCGGCGTTGGCCAGCCGCCAGATCAGCTTGTAGGCGATGTTGGCCGACTGCAGCTCGGGGAAGATCAGGACGTTGGCCGGCTCCTTGAGGCGGCTCCAGGGGTAGCTCTCCTTGAGTATCCCTTCGAAGACCGCGGTGTCCGCCTGCATCTCGCCGTCGATCTCCAGGTCCGGAGCGAGCGCGCGGACGATCTCGGTGGCGCGGCGCACCTTCTGCGCGGACGGATGCTTGTTGGAGCCGAAGTTGGAGAACGAGAGCATGGCGACCCGCGGCACCATGCCGAAGCGGCGGGCGAGCTCGACCGTGAGGAGAGCGATCTCGGCCAGATCTTCGGGCGCCGGGTCGATGTTGACGGTGGTGTCGGCCAGGAACAGGAGCCGGTCCTGGACGATCAGAATGTAGGCGCCGGAGACCCGCCGGACGCCCGGCCGGGTGTCGATGATCTGGAGCGCCGGCCGGATGGTTTCGGGGTACGACTGGACCAGCCCCGAAATGAGGCCGTCGGCGTCCCCGGTCTCGACCATCATGGTGCCGAAGTAGTTGCGCTGGCGCATCAGCTTGCGCGCCTCTTCCAGGGTGACGCCGTCGCGGCAGCGCTTCTCGTGGAGGCGCCGCGCGTAGGGCTCCAGCTTGTCGGAGCCGTCCACCTGGAGGATGGTGACCTTGGATTCAGCCAGATCGAGGGCGCGCATCCGCTCGGTGATGTGGTCGCGGCGGGCGAGGAGGATCGGATGGGCGATCCCCTCGTCGACCAGGATCTTGGCGGCGCGCAGGGCCTTGTCATGCTCCCCTTCGGGGAAGACGACCCGCTTGGGGTCCCTCCGGGCGCGGTCGAGGACGCCGCGCATCAGCTCGAGCCGGCGCGAGATCAGGGTCTCCAGGCGGCGGTGGTAGGCCTCGAAGTCCTCGATCGGTATGCGAGCCACGCCGCTTTCCATGGCGGCGCGGGCGACGGCCGGCGGCACGCGCAGGAGGACCCGATAGTCGAGCGGCTTGGGGATCAGGTAATCGCGCCCGAAGGAGAGCCGGGTCAGGCCGTAGGCTTTGAGCACGCCGTCCGGCACGTCCTCGCGGGCCAGCCCAGCCAGGGCGCGCACCGCGGCGAGCTCCATGGCGTTATTGATGTCGGTGGCGCGGACGTCGAGGGCGCCGCGGAAGAGAAAAGGGAAGCCCAGGACGTTGTTGACCTGGTTCGGATAATCGCTGCGGCCGGTGGCGACGATGGCGTCCGGCCGTGCCTCGCGCGCCTCTTCGTAGGCGATCTCGGGATCGGGGTTGGCCATGGCGAAGATGAGCGGATCGCGCGCCATGGGACGGATCATGTCGGCGGTGACCACGCCGGCGACGGAGAGGCCGATGAAGACGTCGGCGCCGGCGAGGGCCTCGGTAAGGGTACGGAGGTCTGTCGCCGCGGCGAGCTCGGCCTTGTAGGGGTCCATGGACTCCGTCCGGCCCTCATAGATGACTCCGTGGCTGTCGCAGAGGATCAGATTCTCCCGCCGCGCGCCGAGCTCGAGATAGAGCTTGGCGCAGGAGAGGGCCGCGGCGCCGGCACCGGAGAAGACGATGCGCACGTCCTCGATCTTCTTGTCCACCAGATGGAGGGCGTTGAGCAGGGCGGCGCCGGAGATGATGGCGGTGCCGTGCTGGTCGTCATGGAAGACCGGGATGCTCATCTCGGCCTTGAGGCGGCGCTCGATCTCGAAGCACTGGGGGGCGTGGATGTCTTCCAGATTGATGCCGCCGAAGGTGGGCTCCAGGAGCTTGACGGTGCGGATGAAGTCCTCGGTGTCCTGGGTGGCGACCTCGATGTCGAACACGTCGATGTCGGCGAAACGCTTGAAGAGGACGCCCTTGCCTTCCATGACGGGTTTGCCGGCGAGGGCGCCGATGTTGCCGAGGCCGAGGACGGCGGTGCCGTTGCTGATCACGGCGACCAGGTTCCCCTTGGCCGTGTACTGGTAGGCGAGGAGGGGGTCCTTCTCGATCTCTTTGCAGGGGTAGGCCACGCCGGGGCTGTAGGCGAGGGAGAGGTCCCACTGGGTCGCGGTCGGCTTGGTGGGGACGACCTGGATCTTCCCCTTGCGCCCGCGGGCGTGGTATTCGAGAGCATCCTCACGGCTGATCTTTTTCATGGCGAGATCCGATGGTATCAGGGTAGGCTCTGCCTCGATGATCGTCGCCTCGGAACAGGACAGCTGGCGCTTCGTCACGCAACCGGACCATGCGGCGTTCGCCGCGGAGCTCTTGTCGCTCTGGCGCGCGGAGGGGGTGCCGGAGCATCCGCGGCGCGCCGATCTCCTCTTCGCGGTCCGCGAGCACGACAATGGGTGGAGAGAAGCGGACGCGGCGCCACGCTGGGACCGCGAGAGGCGCCGGCCGCACGATTTCCTCACCATACTCCGCGCAGCGAGGATCGAGATCTGGGAGCGCGGAGTCTCCCGGTTCGCCGGCGAGCGCCCCTACGCGGCTCTCCTGATCACCCGCCACGCCCGCCGGCTCCACCGTGACCGCCGCGGCGACGCGGAGTGGGCGGGGCTGCTCGAGATGCTCGACGAGCTCGAGCGGGGGCTCGCCGAGGCGGCCGGAGCCGGCGAGGAGGAGATCGCGGTCGACGATCGGCTCCTCGACCGCATGGACACGCTCTCCCTCGCCGCGTGCAACGGGTGGACGGACCCCTTCGAGCGGCACGGCGTGCATGCCCTGCTGCGCGACGGTGCTCTCGCGCTCGATCCGTTCCCGCTCGCCGGCGCCACCACCTTCCGGATCCCCTGCCGGCGCATCGCGCAGCGCGACTACGGCGGCGACGCGGCGCTCGGCGGCGAGCTCGCCGCGGCCCGCTGGAGCGAGCTGACGGTGCGGGTGGTGCCCCTCATTTGATCCCATGCCTCTCCCCGGCCCTCTCCCCACGGGGAGAGGGGGCAGGGAGTGAGGGTCCTAGCGCTCCGGCGGGTCCATCCGGCCCAGCACGACCTGCTCGAAGACGCTGCGATAGAGGAGGAGGACGTCCGCGAAGACCCGTGCGAAAGCCTGGTCCGTGGACTCCGACATCAGCGCGCTCCCCTGGAGGACCAGAGACGGCAGATAGAGAGGCTCGTCCGGGCTGGGAGCCGCGGGAGAGCCGGCCTCGCGCCCTCCACGTCCCAGGCCGGCGGCCCGCTGATCCACCAGGTAGAGCGTGTAGAAGAACTCGAAATGCCCCACCTCCAGGGCCTTCAGCACCTTCTCCAACGAGTCCAGCTTGGGGAGCTCCTTGCCATTCTCGTACTTCGAGAGCTGGCTCTTCCCGATTCCCGCCTCGCGGGCTACGCGCGCTTGACTCTTGCCGCGGAGCTCGCGGAGCAGACTGAGGGTCCTGCCCAGATTGACGAACATGCCCATACGTAAAATGTATCGGGAGCCGTGCGCGCGGCGCAAGTGTAAACATCTCTATCCACAACACTTAGGGTCAAAAGTAAAAGCTTCTTCCGGCCATCCGAGGCAGGCCGTCCACAACGCCTCTGCCGACAGCGTGCTCGGTCTCGACGGAGAAGATGCCGGAGAGGGCTCCGGACAGACTGGTACGGGAAAAGAAGGTCAGCGGGTCTTGCGGCGGCGGGTCCGCCGTCTGGATGGAGCCTTGGGCGTGGCTGGCTGCGCTTCGACCGCAGGGCTCTCCTCCGGCTTCTTCTTGGAGACGACTCGGAACAGGACCACGAGATCCCCGAGCTCGATGGTCCCCTGGGCCACCGGATGCGGCTGGAGGAACGCGGCGCTGACGAACGCCTCGACCTGCCGCAGAGCGTGGCGGACCTCCTCGGGCCACTCATCGCCAGGCTGCGCCGCCGGTACACCTCCACGCTCGAGGGCCTCGGCTTCCGCCTCGACCAGCTCATAGCGGTGGAAGAACTCGCGCCGGCTCATCCCCTGGGAGACGAGGATTTTGGAGAGCGTGGAGAGCGTCGCCTCCTGCCGGGCATTCTCGATCCGGGAGAGCTGGCCGCGCCCCAGGCCGGCCTCCTTGCCCAGCTCCTCCAGAGTCTTGTCCCGCTCTTTTCGCATGCGGCGGAGCGTCTCTCCGATATAGGCGAACAGGTCCACGTGACGAATCTATCTGGAGCGGACCGCGGCGATCAAGCTTAAGTCCTTGTCGTGGAACGCCTTACGAGTAGCTCCAAGATTTCCTTGGGCGGAGAGATGTTTCCCTGAACGAGAACGGAAGTCCTGGAAAAGAAGGCCGAGAGGAAATCAAAGTTGCCTTCTTTGTGAAACCGGTGACAGATGGTGAGATCGATTGCGTGGCGCTCGCTCGTGCGTTACCCTCAAATCGATGTCGCAAGGCCAGGAAGCAGGGGCAGGCTCCGTGCCGGAAGTATCCGCCGTGGCGGTTCGGGTTCTGATGCCCTCTCCGGTCGGTCCGATCGGAGTCGAGATCATGGGGACTGCGGTGAGCCTGCTGCGTTTCGCGCCCTCCGAGCCCGAGCTCTCGACGTTCATCCCCCTGCACCGGATCGACGGCTCGGACTTCCTCGACGAGGTCTTCGGGCGCCTCTCCGAGTATTTCGCGGGAGCGCGCCGCAAGCTCGAGCTGAAGATCGACCTCGGTCCCTGCGGCGCCAGCGCCCACGTGCGGCGCATCCTCAAGGAAGCCGCTCGGATCCCGTACGGCAGGACCCGCACCTATCAGGTGCTCGCCGAGGCCGCGAAGGTGCCGGAGGGAGCATCCGGAGTGGCCGCCATCCTGCACGGGAACCCCATTCCCATCCTCATCCCCTGCCACCGCGCCGTGGCCGACCCTTTCGAGATCGGCGGCTACGTCGGCGGTCCCGAACGGAAGCGCTGGCTGCTGGAGCTCGAGCGGCAGGGGGAGGAGGTGGTGTAAGAGCACGGACACACGGACGAACACGGACAGGCACGGACGAACAGGGACGAACAGGGGGTCAGGGGGTGAGGGGCCTCATGCGGCCCGCTGGACCACCACTGCCCTCTGCGGCCACTCTCCGCTGAGGAAGGCTTCGGCGGCGGGGAAGAACTCCTGCGGCCTTTCCAGGTAGGGGTGGTGCCCGGCGCCTTCGATGGGGAGGAAGCGGGCGTCCGGCGCGAAGGCGGCCCAGTCGCGCGAGGCCTCCATGGGCACCAGGTCGTCGGTGCCCTGGATGACCAGGACGGGGAGGTCCAGCCCGGCGAGACGCGGCCGGAAGTCCCAGTCTCCCATCTTCGGGATGATGTGGTCGAAGTAGAGCGCGACCGCGCGCTGGGGCCATTCGTTCGGAAACGAGCAGACGTCCACCACCGGGAAGCGGGAGACCGCCGCCAGCTCTCCCATCTGGGCCGGAAGCAGGAAGCGGGTGAACCAGACCCGGCAGAAGGTCGCCGGGTCTTCCTGGTCGATCCCTTCACGCCGCAACTCGTCGAGCTGCGCCATCCCCGGCGGGAAGACCAGATCCTCGGAAGCCGGCGTCTCCTGCGCCCATTCGCCGGGCACGTAGGGGGTGATCGGGCAGACCAGAAGGAGCCGGTCGACCCGGCCCGGGTTGTCGAGGGCATAGGAAGCGGCGATCGCCGCATGGTAGGACGACCCCAGGAGGGTCAGGCGGTCGAGGCTGAAATAGCGCCGAATCGCCTCCAGGTCGTTGATGTCCTCTTCCAGGCTGAGCTGTCGGCCGTCGGTGACGGCGCTCGAACGGCCGCGGCTGCGCGGGTCGTAGAGGATGAGCCGGCGTCCTTCGGCCAGCGGCTGCAGAGGCTCCCACAGCCAGTTGGCATTGGGGACGACGACGGTCTCCGCCCCTTCTCCCAGGATGCGGTAGTAGAGGTGGAGCCCCGGCCGGACGAACGCGAATCCCTCACTGCTCTTCATCGCCACCCTGAAGCAGGAGGGCCAAGCATATCACCCCCCGGCGACCGTGACCTCCGCCTCCTGCGACACCCGCACCGGCAGCTCGACGATCCGTACGGGCGGCCGGTCCGGCCAGGTGTGGCGCAGGAGCTGGATGCTGACGTTGTAGACCGGCACTCCGGCAGCGGTCTTCCCCTCGGGCCGGCCGCGGTGGGCGTGGCCGTGGAACACCACGTCCACGGGATAGCGGTGGAGCGGCTCTTCCAGACGGCTGCAGCCGAGGAAGGGGTAAATCTCCAGCGGCTCGCCCTCCACGGTCGCGGCGATCGGCGAGTAATGGAGCAGAGCCACGCGCGGCCGGTGGCGCAGGCGGGCGAGCGCCGTCTCGAGCTTCAGTGCCTCGTTGACCGCCTCGTGGACGAACGCTTTGATGATGTCCTCGCCCCAGGGGCCGAGCGCGCGCTTGCCGAAGCCGCCAGCGAACCCTTTGATCCCCGCGAAGCCCACACCGTGGATCTCCGTGGCGTCGCCGTCGAGGACCTGGATGCCGCCGTCGCCCAGGATGTTCTTGATCTCGTCCTGCTTGCCCCCTTCGAAGTCGTGATTGCCGAGCACGGCGATCACTGGAATTCCGACCGCGGAATGGATCTCGCGGGCGAGTCACTGGGCCTCCTCGGGCAGGCCATGGTCCGTCAGATCGCCGCCGAGCAGC
>Ga0134121_10005225_pt1 | contig 10579 bp, 9 predicted proteins | sample KB301_FD_96463 | JGI IMG/M metagenome (GOLD analysis project Ga0134121, IMG submission 96463) | Terrestrial soil microbial communities without Nitrogen fertilizer from Kellogg Biological Station, Michigan, USA - KB3-0-1 | ecosystem: Environmental > Terrestrial > Soil > Unclassified ...
AGGAGCGGCCGCATGCGCTCGGCCATCACCCGCGCGACCACGTCGGTCGACCCGCCGGGCGGGAAGGGCGAGATGAGCGTGATCGGACGCGAAGGGAAAGGCTGCGATTGAGCGAGCGCGGCGCCCGCGGCTGCGGCGAGAACCGCCCCGACGAGTAGCGACTTCATTGGCCACTTCATTGTCTTCCTCCCAGACGACAATCTAAAACAGGATCTGCGCTGCGTCGACGATTGGCAAGCCCTGGTCGAGCACCAGCGATTCCTGGCCGGGCTTGGCGTCGTGCGCGGAGAGCGGGCCGAAGTCGAGGCCGGTGAGCTGCTCGAGCTCGGCGATGCGCACCTGGTAGAGCCGGATCTCGAGGGCGCTCAGGGCCGCCTCCTCCGGGCGAAGCCGCGCGATGCCGGCGAGAAGGTCTTCCTGCGTCACCACGAAGGCCTTCGCTTTCAGCGCCTGGCCAGAGACATAGGCGATGACCTTGAAGAACTGCTTCGGGATCTTCACGCCGCCGAAGGCCTCGTCGGGCATGCGCTTGCCCTTGAGGTCCAGGCGCAGGCGCCCGTCGGTTCCGGCCTTGCAGAGCGGCGCGTCGAACACCGGCCCGTTGATGACGCAGAGCCGCGTCGCGCCGTCGGCGAGCGAGGCGATCGCGGCGTCTTCCAGCCGGAACCAGATGCCGGTCGCCGGCGTCGCGCGGCTGTTCTGGTTGAACTGCCAGTGCTGCGGCGTGCAGTTGGTGAAGTGGTACGAATCGTCGCCGTTTCGCTTCGCGGTCGCGTCGCTCGGACCCCACTGCAGGTCGCTGCGGCGGGTGAGGTGACCCTGGTCGAAGGGGTTGAGCGCGCGGTCGGCCTCGAACGTGCTCTGCTTCTTGTAGAACTCGTTGCCCGTCTGCGCCGCCTTGTCGACGGCGTCGACCCGCGTGTCGCGAAACCAGGTGTCGCCGTCCGCGTCGCGGTTGCCGCGGAACTTCGCCGCGTCGACGTTGGCGGCCGAGAAGTACGCGAGCGCCCTCGTCCGGTTCAGCAGCACGCTGTAGTTCCAGTACTTGAGCTCCGCTTTCTTGCCCGGCAGCAGGAACAGCTTGCCGAAGGTCTCGGCTGCGACCTTGGGCAGCGGCACCGTGGCGCCCGCGCCGAGGAACCTCGAGCTGTAGCCGTTGCGCTTGGCGTAGTTCGTCTGGTTGACGACGACCTTCTCGAGGACGGGCAAGCCCTGCGGCGCGACGAGCGGGGCCGCCGGTTCTTCCGTTTCTTCAGGTTCGGCAACGGCGGGCACGGCTGCGGGGATGAAAATGCTCAGCGCGCCCGTGCTGTCGCGGCGCACCTGGATCGCACCGAGATCGACGGTGCTTTCCTTTTCACTAAAGGTATGAGAGGCGCGAGGATCCTTGGCGGTCAATACGGCGCGCGCGAGCGGATGCGTCGCGTGCTTCGACGAGAGGTGCTCGACGATGCGGCTCACGCGGACGCCCTCGTTCGCCTTCCACGCGATCTCGTCCTCGCCCATGTCGGCGGTCCAGACCTTGCCGTCGCGCGTCAGCCAGACGTCCTTCCCCTTCACGCGCTTGGTTTCCGGCACCGAGCTGTGGTGCAGCGCCACCACGTCCCACGAGTTGTTGAAAACCGGCGAGCCGGACGAGCCCGACACGGTGTCGGTCTCGTACCAGACGTAGGGATTCCTGTCGGCGTACTTGAGGAGCTTGTTCTCCCGCACGCAGATCTGCTTACGCTCGCCCTTCGGGTGCTGGATGATCGTCAGGTATTCGCCGACGAACGCCTTGCCCGGCGTCGGGTCGAGGCGCAGCCACGCGAACGGCTCGAGCGCCTCGCCGCGCAGCGAGCGCGGCTCGACCTGGACCAGGGCGAAGTCGAGCTCGGCGGAGATGAGCGGCGCAGGCGTCAGGCGCAGGGCGAAGTCGACCGAGCCGAGCTCCAGGCCGTGCACGTCGCGCTCGTAGCGGAACTGGGCGATGCTTTCGCGAATCCACGACGCGTCCTCGAACACGTGCTGGTTGGTCATGAGCACGCCCGGCGCGACGAGGAAGCCGGTGCCGTAGCCGACGAGGCTGTCGTTCTTGCGCAGCACGATGCGGCAGACCGGCCGCGCCGCGGCGAGGCCCTGCTCGAGGTACGAGATGTCGGAGAGGTCGTTGCCCTTGAGAATGCGCTCGAGGCGCACGCGCGCGGCGAGCGGGTCGGCGACGTTGCGCTGGATGGCGAGCCGCCGCGCCTCGACCTGCGCGGGGGTTGCCTCGCGCTCCTCGTCGACGGCGACGTTCTTCAGCAGCGTGTCGAGGTGCGCGGCCTTAGCCCGCGCGAGCGATGCCTTGAAGCGATCGGTGCCTGTGCGCATGAGCTCCCCGAGGATCCCCGGGGAGCATCGTACTTCTGTTACCGCCAGCGCGGCAGCAGTACTGCGAGGCCGGCGAGAGCCATAGCGGCGAGGGTTTCGAGGATTCGGCTGAGCAAGCCGGGCGGCGGCGGCGGCGGATCGTAGGTGATCTTCATTGACGCCGACACTAGCAAGCGCGGCCGCGGACAGCGGTGAAGTTGTTCCGGATCGGAAAATTGGATAAGTGCCGACCGGACTAACTGCACAACATGCGTTCTATAACGTGCCGCTTCTACGCAGGAATCGAGCGAAGCAGCTCTTTCAGCGCGCCGGCACCGTGGTGCCCGGCGGCGTGGATCAGCGGATTGCTGGTGTCGACCCCCGCGAGAGAACCACATCAAAGCAACTTTTCTGTAACGCCGCCTCAGCAGCGCGTGACGTCGGCAGACACGCAAACCCAGCGTCCCTGCCTCGATTCGTAAACGTCGGTATAGCGGCCGGCCCCCGCCTCGCCGTCGGGTTTCCTGTAGACAGTGCGCCCATGGATGATCGCGATGTCACCCAGGAGCCTGATGCGCACGTCCTCGGCGGCGAACTGGGAAACCGGGCACGGCTGCGCGATCAGCGCGAGGAAGCCGGCCCGATCGACCAATGACCCGTCGGGATTGCTGTTCACGAAATCGTGCGACAGGTTCTGCTCGAACCAGCCGACATCGGAGGTCCCGACCGAGCGGATGTAGCCCTCGTTCAGCCGCTGCAGCGCTTCCAGGGGGTCGCCTGGAGCGGGATTGCGGGCGGCGTCTTGCATTGGCGGCTCCCTCAAAAGCGGTTGAAGTGCGCGGAAACGCAGACCCATCGTCCGGCACGGCGCGCCCACACGTCCGTGTACCGGCCGCTTCCCGCCGTGCCGTCGGGCTTCGTGTACCCGAACCCCGCGTGGATCAGCGCGACCTCGCCAAGGAGCCTGATGCGCACGTCCCGCGCTTCGGGCTGCGAGCCGGCGTAGGGTCGGGCCGCCCGCGCCAGGAACTGCGCGCGATCGATAATCGAGCCGTCGACGCTGCTCGCGAGGAAGTCCTCCGCCAGATTCTCGGCGTACCAGCCCACGTCCGATTGCTCGGCCGAGCGGACGTAGTTCCGGTTCAGCTCCGTCAGGATATCCAGATCGCTCGCTGCAGGTTCCATTCGCGCCCCCTATGGACGGCGATCATCCGGGCAATTCTGCATCGATGTTTCATGGGACGATGAAATGACGACATCCAGCCTCAACCTACATCCAACCTCAACCTATTTGGGGTCTGACCCCGATTCTCTCTTGGCGAGCACCCGCTGGATGGCGCGCACGATGCCGACGTAGCCGGTGCAGCGGCAGAGATTCCCCGAGAGCTCGCGGCGGATCCGCGCCTCGTCGGCGTCGGGCAGGCGCAGGACGATGTCGCGCGCGGTGACCAGCATGCCCGGCGTGCAATAGCCGCACTGCAGCGCGTGCTCGGCGGTGAACGCGGCGCGCAGCTCGGCCATCACCGGGTCCTCGGCGAAGCCCTCGATCGTGCGCACCGAGGCGCCTTCGCAAGCCACGGCGAAGGTGATGCACGAGCGCGCCGGGGCGCCGTCGATCTCCAGCGTGCACGCGCCGCACACGCCGTGCTCGCAGCCGAGGTTGGTGCCGGTGAGGCCGCCGCGCTCGCGCAGGAAGTCCGCGAGGTGCGTGCGCGGCTCGATCTGCTCGTCGACCGGCTGGCCGTTCACCGTCATGCGCACCCGCGTCAGGGCCACGGGGGCCCCTTTTCCACGCGCTCGGCGCGGCGCTTCGTTTCGTCGTAGACCGAGAGATCGGGGACTACGAATTTCTCAATGAGCAGGGTCTGGCGCGCGTCGTCCAGTGATCTTTCTTCGTGAACTGCTCGGAACGCGGATCGCAGTTTTTCCGTTTGGCCGTCTTTTAAAGAGGCAGTCGCAACCAGCGGCGGCATCGGCGTCGGGTCGGTGACGGCGACGACGCGAACCTGCGAAGCGAGCTGCGGGTCGCCGGCGCGCAGCAGGTCGAAGACATAGCCGTCCAGCGGCCCCACATCGATTTTCTTGTTGACGAGAGCCTGAATAACGCCCCGGGGATTGAGGAGACCGCCGACGATCTGCCGGTACTTCGCGTCCGGGTATTTCGTGAGCAGGAGGCTGCGGAAAGCAAAGTAGCCCGACTGCGAGTCCTTGAGCGTGTAGCCGGCGACGCCGCCGAAGGTTTCCTCGAGCGTCCGCAACGGCGCATCGGCGCGCACCGCGATGTCGCTCATGTAGATCGCTTTGCCCTGGTAGCGCGGCAGGCTCGGCTGCGGCGCGGCGAGCACGGTCGGCGCGGGCCTGCGGAGCGACGCCGGCAGGCCGCACATCTGCACCACGCCGAGGTCGTCGCGCGCCCATAGGTCGGAGAGAAGTTTCGGCGGCCCGTGCTCGACGAACTCCACCGGCACGCCCGCTTCGCGCGTGACCCAGCCGATGACCGCGCGCCAGGCCTCGGCTGCCGCCGGCGTCACTGAGTACATGCGGGCATTCGCCAGCATCAATCGGCTTTTATGTTTGCCTTACGCACGACTTCGCCCCAGCGGTCGTATTCCATCTTGATCCGCTTCGCCAGCTCTGCGGGCGGCTCGCCCGAGGGCTCGGCGCCCATCGCGGCGAGCCGCTCGCGCACTTCGGGGACCTGCAGGACTTTCGCTGTATCCGACCAGATTTTTTCGATGACTTCTCCTGGCGTGCCCGCGGGCGCCATGAGCGCGTACCAGGACACCGCCTCGTAGCCCGGGAGGCCGGCCGCGGCAGCGATCGTCGGCACGTCGGGAAGTTGCGCGAGCGGCACACTGCTCGCGACGCCGAGCGCTCGCAGCTTTCCCGCCTTGATCTGCGGCAGCGCCGAAGGCACCTGCGCGAGCATGAGCTGGATGCGGCCGCCGAGGAGGTCTTTCATGGCGGGGCCGACGCCCTGGTAGGGCAGGTGGACGAGATCGAGTCCGAGCTGCATCTTGAGCAGCTCGACGCCGACGTGCGCCTGGCTGCCGTTGCCCGGCGAGGCGAAGTTGAGCGTGCCCGGCTTGGCGCGAGCGAGCGCGACGAGCTCTTTCATGGAGCTCGCCGGCACTTCAGGGTTCACCACGAGCACGTTCTGCACCGCGGCGATCCGCGTGACCGGCGCGAGGTCCTTGAACACGTCGTAGGAGAGCTTTGAATACATGTGCGGGTTCACCACCAGGTTCCCGTTCGGCGCCGCAAGCAGCGTGTAGCCGTCCGGCGGTGACTTCGCGCCCGCTTCCATGCCGATGTTCCCCGCTGCGCCCGGGCGGTTTTCGATCACCACCGGCTGGGCCCAGATCGCGGTGAGCTTCTCGCCGACGACGCGCGGCATCAGGTCGGACGCCCCGCCGGGCGCGAACGGCACGATCACGCGCACCGGCTTCTGCGGCCACGATTGCGCTTTTGAAACAGGAGGAGCAAGGAGGACGGCTGTGAGAAGCAGAAGTCGAAGCATAAGAATCCTATTGGATCTGGGCGAAAGCCCGCTTGAGCGCGACCGCATGGAGCCGGCGCGAATAGGCGTCTTCGCCGATGTCCGCGACATCGAAAGTCTTTTCATCGACGAGGCGCGGAGGGCCGGCCAATGCACCGACGACGGCGCGCGACTCGCTGGTCTCCGGGTCGTGCAGCACCGCGCCGATCGCGTGGGCGAATTCCCCCGCCTTGCGGCAGAACTTCCAGTAGCCGTAGCGCGCACGCCGTGAGCGCTTCGGGATGCGCAGCGCCACGATGAGCTCGTCGGCGGCGAGGACCGTGGTGAAGATCCCGGTGGCGAACGACTCGACCGGTGTCTCGCGCCTGCCCCTGGGACCGGCAACGAGAACAATGGCGTTCAGAAGCGTGAGCGCGCTCGGCCAGTCGGCGGCCGGGTCGGCGTGGGCGAGACTGCCGCCGATCGTGCCGCGGTTCCGCACCGCGCGGTACGCGATGCTCGCGGCGACCGAGGCCATCATCCCGCCGGTGGGATCGGGAACTTTCCCATCTTCGATTTGCGCGTGGGTGATGCAGGCACCGAGCGTGACCGCGCTCTTGTCTTCCGAAACGGAACGAAGCTCTTCGATTCCCCGGAGGTCGACCAGAAGGGTCGGGTGTGCAACGCGCAGGTTGAGCATCGGGCCGAGCGATTGCGTGCCGGCGGCCGCCCTGCCGCCTTCGGCGAGGAGCTTCACCGCCTCCGCAACATCCCTCGGGCGCGCATAGTCGAAAGCGGGCGCTTTCATCGGCCCGCCCTCATTGGCCCACCCTGAGCAGCGCTTCGACGATGCGCCGCGGCGTGAGCGGGGACTCGGTGATCTCGACCCCGAGCGGCGCGAGCGCGTCGTTCACCGCGTTGGCGATCGCCGCCGGCGGCGCGATGGCGCCGCCTTCGCCGACGCCCTTCTGGCCGAAGCGGGTGTAGGGCGAGGGCGTCTCGAGGTGGTCGATGCGCATCGCGGGCACCTCGGCGGCGCTCGGCAGCAGATAGTCCGCGAGCGTGGTGGCGAGCGGCTGGCCCTGCGCGTCGAACGGCATTTCCTCGTAGAGCGCGGTGCCGATGCCCTGCGCCGTGCCGCCGTAAACCTGGCCGTCGACGATCATCGGGTTCACGAGCGTGCCGCCGTCCTCGACGATCACGTAATCGAGGATCTCGACCTGGCCGGTCTCGGTGTCGACTGCGACGCTCGCCGCGTGGCACGCGTAGCTGAAGGTGCCGGTGTCGACCTTGGCCTTGTAGCCCGCGGTCGCTTCGAGTCCCGCCGGATCGACGTCGGGCGGGAGGAGCTGCGGCTTGCGGTACCAGACGTGCGCGACTTCGGCGAGGGCCAGCCTACGGTCGGTTCCCTCCACGCGGACAAAACCGTCCTGAAGGACGAGGTCGGCAGCAGAAACCTCCAGGAGTCTTGAGGCGATCGCCTTTACGCGAGCGCCGATCGCATCGCACGCCGCCGCCACGGCGCCGCCCGACATCACCATGCTGCGCGAGCCCCAGGTGCCGGTGGAGTAGGGCGTGAGCGCCGTATCGCCGTGAACGAGTCTTACATCATTGGGATTCACGCCCAGCACGGTGTGGGCAACCTGGGCGAGCGTGGTCTCCATGCCCTGGCCGTGCGAGTGCGCGCCGATGCGAAGCTCGAGCACGCCGTCGGGCGTGAGGCGCGCCGCGCATTGCTCGTGGCCGGGAACCATCGGGATGCCCCAGCCGTAGTACACCGAGGTGCCGTGCGCCGCCTGCTCGCAGTAGATGGAAAAGCCGACGCCGATACGCCTTGCAGGGGTTTCTCCGGAAGAACCTTTCGGATTTTCCAATTTTTGTTTTTCTCGTATCTTGGCAAGACCGATCATGTCGGCTGCGCGCCGCACCGCCTCGGGATAGTCGCCGCTGTCGAAGTGCTTCTTGGTGATGTTGTTGAACGGCATCTCGGCGGGCTGCACCAGGTTGGCGAGCCGCATCTCGTGCGGCTCGATGCCGAGCTCGCGCGCGGCGGCGTCGACCATCAGCTCGAGCGCGAAGCACACGCCGGTGCGCGCCACGCCGCGGTAGGGCAGGATCGGCGCCTTGTTCGTCGCGACCGACCAGGTGCGGCAGCGGTAGCGGTCCATCTTGTAGGGGCCGGGGAGGATCGAGCTCACCTGCGCCCCTTCGAGGCACGCCGAAAACGGGTACGAGGAATACGCGCCCGAGTCGACCGTGGCCTCGCAGTCGAGGCCGAGGATCTTTCCCTTCGCATCGGCATAGAGCGTGAGGTCGTAGTAGTGCTCGCGGCAGTTCGCGTTGGCCGAGAGCTGCTCGCGCCGGTCCTCGATCCAGCGCACCGGCCGCCCCAGCCGCCGGCACAGCCAAGCGAGCGCCACCTCTTCGGGAAGCAGGATCCCCTTGTAGCCGAAGCCCCCGCCGACATCGGGCGCGATGACGCGGATCGCGCCCTGGTCGATGCCGAGGCACTCGGCGAGGCCGGCGCGGTTGACGTGCGGCATCTGCGCCGCGCTGTGCATCACGAGTTGTCCCAGGCGCCGGTTCCACTCGCACACCACGCCGCGGCCTTCCATCGGCGACATATGTTGGCGGGCGGTGCGGATCTGCCGCCTTATTTTCACTTTTGCTTCTTTCTCAATGGCAGACAGATCGTCGTCCACCAGGGATTCGAGAAAAACGTTGTCCTCCCACTCCTCGTGCACCAGCGCGGGCGGATTGGTGCGCGCTTGAAGCATGTCGACGACCGCGGGCAGCTCTTCGAAAGCGACTTCCGTCGCATCGGCGAGGTCTTCGGCCTCGGCCCGCGTCTGGGCGACGCACATCGCGACGAGCTCGCCGACCTGGCGCACCTTGCCGCGCGCGAGGATCGGCTGCTCGGAAGCCTTGAAGCCCTTGAGGCCCGAGACGGCGCGGATCGGCTGGACGCCTTCGAGGTCCTCGGCGGTGAAGACCAGCGTCTCCAGCCCCGAGGGCTTGGTGATTCCACTCATCGTGGCGTGCGCCATGGGCGAGCGCACGAAGGCGACCTCGAGCATGCCGGGAAGCCGGATGTTGGCGACGTACTCGCCCTGGCCCCGCAGGAACCGCTCGTCTTCCTTGCGCGGGAGCCGAGCCCCGACGCCCTTCGCGGTCACGCCTCTACCGCGAGCGGCGGCAGGATCGAGGCGTCCGCGTCGTGGCGCGCACCCTGGCGCAGGCAGAAAGCCGGCCGCAGCATGCGCTCGGTGCGCAGCGTGGTGCCTTCGTTGTCGCGCAGGGTCCAGCGGCCGCGCTCGTCGTGCAGCACGCTCACGTCGGCGGCGACGCCCGGCTTGAGGTTGCCGACCTCGCCCTGCATGTCGAGCATGCGCGCAGGGTTCGTGGTGACCATCGGCACGATCTTCTCGAGCGGCAGGCCGAGCGCGAGCATCGAGCTCATCGCCGAGACGAGCGAGAAGCGCGTCTGGCCGAAGAACATGTGCTCCTTATCGGGGTGCTCGCTCGGTGTTCCTCTTGGCGCAGGAACACGAGTGTTGTAGCCGTGCATGTCGGCGCCGAGCGTGTCGGGCACGATGCCGGCGTCGAGCGCGATGCGCGCCATGCGGTAGCTGAAGTGCGAGCCGTGGCCGACGTCGGTCTTGAGCCCGCGCGCGAGCGCTTCCTTCACCACCGGATGCACCTTGCCCTCGCGGCTGACGAAGCCGCCCGGATGCCGGGTGAAGGGATGCGCCAGGATGTCGCCGGGCTTGAGGAGCGGAATCACCTGCTCGAGGATGGTGTCCGGGTCGACGCCGTTCGCTCCGGAGTCGGGCAGGCCCCAGAGCTGGCCGAAGTGGATGTACACCGGGAGATTGGCCTGCTTGCCGATCTCGGCGGAGAGCTTCATCACCTCGATGCCCCAGCGCGCGAAGCCGCCGAGCTCGGCGTGCGCCTTGAAGCCCTTGACGATGTCGCGGTTCTCGTTCGCCGCCTTCACCGTGGCGTCGACGTCGACGCAGTCGGGCTTGTAGAGCGAGGGGTAGTAGTGCCCCTCCATGCCGCCCACGAGATACGCCGAGAGGAACGCGACCACGCGGCTCTGCTTCGCATTCACCACGAACTCGCGGAACGCGGGCAGCGTCATGCACGAAGGCCCGCCCTGGTCGACGAGCGTCGTGACGCCGGAGCGCACGCCGCAGAGATCCGCCTCCAGGCCGAAGCGGCCGGTGACGTACTGGAAGACATGCGCGTGGGTGTCGATCAGCCCCGGCAGCACCAGCTTGCCGGAGACCTCCACGGTCTCCTTCGCGCTCGAGGGCGCGATCGAGGGCAGCACCGCCGCGATGCGGCCCCCGCTGATCGCGACGTCGTAATTGCCGTCCAGGTTCTGGGCCGGATCGATGACCCGGCCGCCGCGCAATAGAAGGTCGTAGGGCATGGCGGTCGATTCTAGAGGCTGTTCGCACTGCCGGGATAGGGTCCTGAGCCGTCCATCGCTTTCTAATCGCGTCGCGTCCGCGACAAGCTGACCGCAAGCGCCACCGCGGTCACCGCGGCCAGTAGCCAAAAAGCAGTGCGCATCGTCGCGATGTAACGCGCGGGATCGGCGCCGACGGGCTCGTGCCCGAGGTTCACCGAGACCAGCGCGCCGACGATGAGCATGCCACTCACCATGCCGAGCGAGCGCGCGGTGGCGGAGAGCGCGGCGGCGAGACTCGAGCGCTCGCGCGGCACGGCGTTCATCACCATGGCCATGTTGGGCGAGGAGAA
>Ga0134121_10005226_pt1 | contig 10578 bp, 11 predicted proteins | sample KB301_FD_96463 | JGI IMG/M metagenome (GOLD analysis project Ga0134121, IMG submission 96463) | Terrestrial soil microbial communities without Nitrogen fertilizer from Kellogg Biological Station, Michigan, USA - KB3-0-1 | ecosystem: Environmental > Terrestrial > Soil > Unclassified ...
AGTACGACAGCGCCGACAAGCGGCGGATGATCGAGCTGCTCGGCAACGATCGCACCCACCGCGGTGGGGCAGGCCGCGGCGACCCGGCCAGCCCCGGCGGACCGAACTAGCGTCCCCGCTACGGTCGGCTACGGTCGGCTACGGCCCGCTTAAGGGGTGGGGCCCCAGTCGATGCCGGTGGCCGAGCCGCTCCACACCTTGACGGCCTTGCCGGTGCCATCGGCGTTCGTGATGAACACGCCCTGGCCGGCGCGGGCGAACGCGATCGCGCGCCCGTTGGGCGAGAACGCCGGCTCTTCGTTCGAGCCTTCGTTCTGCGTGATCCGCGTCGTCGCCTTGGCGTCGAGGTCGAGCGTGACGATGTCGTAGGTCGAGCCGTCGCGCGTGGTGTACGCGATGATGTGCTTGCCGGCCTTCGGCGACCACGTCGGCGTCGTGTTGTAGTTGCCGTTGAACGACACCTGCTTCGCCGTGCCGCCGCCCGAGGGCACGACGAAGATCTGCGGGCCGCCGTTGCGGTCGCTGACGAACGCGAGCTGGCTGCCATCGGGCGACCACGCAGGCGAGGTATCGATCGCCTTGTCGTTGGTGATCCGCTTGACGATGCTGCCGTCGCTCGCGCTGATCACGTAGATCTCGGGGTTGCCATCCTTCGACAGGGTGAGCGCGATCTTGCTGCCGTCGGGCGACCACGCGGCGCCGGTGTTCATGCCGTGCTGGGACGACAGCTTCTTCGGGCGGCCGCCACCTGCCGCCGCGATGTAGAGATCGGGGTTGTTGCGCATGAACGACGTGTAGGCGATCTCTCCGCCCGACGGAGACCACGACGGCAGGATGTTCTGCGAGGTGTTGTTCGAGACCTTGTAGGCGTTGGCGCCGTCGAAGTCCATCGCGTAGATCGCGCTCGACGACTTGCTCTTGGCGGTGAACGCGATCTTCGAGCCGAAGAACCCGGGCTCACCGGTGTAGTACTTGACGACCTCGTTGCAGAACCGGTGCACGAGCGGGCGCGTGTCGCCCTTGCGCGGGTAGGTCTTCGTCAGGACGGCGGTCGTGCCCTTCGAGATCTCGTAGAGCCGGAACTCGATGTCCGCCTGCGTGGCCTTGTACTTGATGACCCCGAACGCGCCGACGTCCTTCCATTTCTGGGGCTCGATCGCGAGCCCCTCGGCCTTGAGGTCGGCGAGGAAGCCCTGCGGATCGAGGACCTTGAACACGCCGGCGACCGACAGATCGAACGACGCGACCTGCGCGACCTCCTTGGCCGCGGTGGCATCCCCCTCGGGGGAGGTTGGCACCGCGATCGGGTACAGCGTGTGCTTGGCACCGTTGACTTCGATCATGACGCCCCCGCTGGGCTCGTCGGCGCGCGCGCCGGGTGCGAGCACACCGGCGCAGGCCACCGCAACCACGAGGACAACTACTGATTTGGGTTGAATCGAAAGCATACCCATTTCTTGATGACGCCGAGCTGTTCGGTCGGGACCGGTTTCGGCTTGTCGTTACGTGCCTTCTGCGTCGCCTTCATCGCACGCTGCACCGAATCGTCGAGGATCTCATCGCCGCTGTGAACGTCGAACTTCGTGCCGGGAATCTTGCCATCGGGCTCGATGTGAAAGCATCCCACCGCGGCACCGTTCACCTTGGAGATGGTGGGAATTTCCCAGACCTGGTGAAAGTCGGCGACGAGATCCTGCCAGTAGGGGTTGCCGGCGTTGAGCGGGGCGAACCCCTTCTCGCTCCCGTCGAACTGGCCGATGTCGGGGACCGGCTGCGCGCCGGGCTGCGGGTCGTCGTCGGTCGCGTGCTTGTACTTGGAGATGTCGAGCGGCGGATCGTCCGGCTTGGGGTGCTTCTTGTCGGGCTTCTTCTCGAGCGGCTTCTTGTTCTCGTCGTGCGACACGCCCTCGGGCTTGTCCGGCGGCTCGGGCGCCTTCAGCTCCTTCTGCGGCTGCTTCTTCTTCACCGACTTGCGGGCCAGCGACGCCTCGATCGACACCATCTCCTTCAGCTGGGGCTCGTGGGTCGCGCCCGCCGCCTCGCTCAGGTACAGCGTTCCGCCGAACAGCGCTGCCGCGAGGACGGTCGTCCCCACGAGGGCAAATCCGTGCAGCTGGCTGTTGCTGAAGCTCATGGTAGTTGAACGCCTGGCGCGCCCGTTTAGTGCTTGGCCTTCTGGTCGAGGTCGGACAGCTTGACCTGGTCGGTAGGATCCGTGAGCATCATTACCTTCTCGACGCCGGCGTTCTTGGCAACCGCCATCGCGGTGATGACGACCCCGTAGGGCAGGTTCGTATCAGCCTCGATATAGAGCGCACCCTCATTCTTCACCCGCTCGTTCGCCTTGAGCTTGGCTTCGAGAGCTTGCCACGTGACCTGCGTCCCGCCGAGAAAGATCTCGCTGGTTTGCTTGATCGACAGCACGAGCTTGCCCTCTGGATCGTCGATGTTCTTGGCGGCAACCTGCGGGAGCTGGAGCTCGACCCCGGTGTTGTTCATCATCGGCGCCGTGATCATGAAGATGATCAGGAGGACGAGCATGACGTCGACGAACGGAGTCACGTTGATCTCCGAGTTCAGTTCGTCGCCGCTGCCGCCTGTTTTCATGCCCATGCGTGTCTCCCGCGTGTCCTGGGTCGCGTCTCCTGCTCGCGCCTGCTCCCGTCTGGTTCGGTTACCGCAAGAAGTGCCGCTTGATGATGTTCAGGTAGTCCTGCTCGAACGTGTCCATCTCCGAGCGCAGCACCCGGATCCGGCGCGTGAAGTAGTTGTACGCCATCACCGCCGGGATCGCCGCGATCAGGCCGATCGCGGTCGCGAACAGCGCCTCGGCGATGTGCGGACCGACCGCAGTGAGCGAAGACGCCGCGGGCTTGGCCGGCCCGTTCGGATCCGGTGCGATGTCGATGAACGCGAACAGGATGCCCATCACGGTGCCGAACAGCCCGATGAACGGCGCCGACGAGCCGGTGGTCGCGAGGAACGGCACCATCGACTCGAGCTTCGTGGTCTCCACGAGCTGCGCTCGCCGCAGCGCGCGCTCGATGTTCGCGAGGTTGCCCTCGCGGTCGCCCTTGAGGTTCTCGTCGGACGCAAGTTTTGCGAGCTCGGTGTAGCCGGCCACGAACATCTGCGAGATCGGGCTATTTCGCAGGGCCTGGGCCTGCTTGTAGATCTGCTCGATGTCACGCGAGCGCCAGAACGAGTCGATGAACCGGGTCGATTCGCCCGTCGCCCGGCGGAGATAGAGCGTCTTGTAGATGATGATGTAGAGCCCGACGATGAACATCACGGCGAGCAGCACCATGACGCTCTTGACGATCCAGTGCGCCTGGCCAAACAATCGCGGGACGTCCAGGTTGGCCGCTAGCGTCGATGCCGGTGAAAACCCTGGCATAATGAGCCACGGCGATAGCATGCGCGACGAGGCCTGGTCAAATCATCGATGTAGGACAACGCGCACCGTCGCACGGGCGATACGGGTCGTGGCGGGTACGCTGTGTCTGCTGGTTCACGGCTGCGATACCGTGAGCGGAGGCGCGGTCGAGCTGTCCTGGAAGCTGCGCCCCGCTTCGAGCTTGATCCCCGACAAGTTCGTCGACTGTGATTCGGGGCAAGCCGGAACGGGCCCGGTGACAGGCATCCAGCTGCATTGGCAGGTACATGGGCCAGGTGGCAGCGAGAGCGGAAGCTCCAAGCCGTGGAGTTGCGATGACAATCACGGCGTAACCCGCTTTGAACTCCCGGAGGGCGAGGCCGATCTGTGGGTCACACCCAGGTGCGGGGCTACCCCAAGCACAGAGCGGGACGCCTTGCCCGACACCTACATCGCGCCCGCGGCCGTGCGGCGCAGCGTATTTCGTGGCGATACCGTGAGCTTGGGCGCCGTCGAGCTCGTCGTTTCGGTGTCTTATTGCCGATACGCAGGAACCCAGCCCCATCCAAGCTGCGCTCCCTCCGATGCCGGCGTACCTACCGACGCCGACCAGTCCACACAGTCGTGCATCTGTGATTGTCAGTGATCTTGCGCTAGATCACGCGTAGCGGCAGCTCACTGGCGCGCGGCTTGCGTATCGACTCGGCGTGAAGCAAATCGTGGGTTCGGCGTCCAAACCGCACCCCTGGCCACCTTCGAGGGGACACATCCAATGAACAAGCTCGCGCTCGCAACCGTGATGACGACGCTGATCTCGCAAGCCGCGGGATGCATCATCCAAGACGATCGATCTCTCGACGGTGGCGGTGGCTTCGGTGACGATGGGGGCGGCGGCGGACAAGGCAGCGAGGTTGCCACGATCTCCGCGCGCTGGTCGCTGCACAACATGGTCGACGGCGCGGCGACCGCGTGTCCGGCGGGCTTCGACACCGTGCAGGTGATGGCGCAGCCGATCGACAAGAACGGCGACCCGACGGCAGAGCCCCTCATCGACTTGTTCGACTGCAAGGAGAAGACGGGCATCAGCACCGACCTCGTGCCCGATGTCTACCAGGTGTGGATCGAGATCCGCTCGCGCGATCTCACCACGCTCTACGCGCAATCGCTCTCGCAGGTGCTCGATACGCGCCAGGCCGACCAGACCTTCGTGGCCGACATCCTCAACGATGGTGGCTACTTCCAGCTGTCGTGGGACCTCGTCGGCAAGATCACCAAGCGGCCGCTCGACTGCGCGCAGATCGCCGGCATCTCTGCGATCAAGGCGATCAGCACCAGCGTGGCGAATACGCAGCGCGCCTACGACGACAAGCTCACGTGCGAGGACCACTCGACCGTCACGGGCGGGCTGCTCCAGGGGACGTACACGATCGCGATCGACGCGATGGCGGGCGACAAGTCGCTTGGCAAGGCGACCACGTTGACGAACAAGGTGATCGAAGGCCATAACCGCGTGACCGATCTGGGCCTCATCACCATCCCGATCGATGGTCTATGACTGATCGGCGCAATATCTGTGACCTGGGCTGTGGTCTCACCACAGTAACCAGGTGGTATCAGGACGCGACGTAGCTGTTTCTGTTAATTTCCATCTCAGGAGACACTAATGAAGAAACTCGTTTTGGGAGTGTTGCTGGCCGCAGTGGCCTCGTCGACCGGCTGTATCATCACGAGCGGCCACAGCGACAGCGTGGTCAGCGTAGATTGGTCGTTTGCCCACCTTTCCGGCACCGGGGCAGTCGGCTGTGCACATAGTGACGACATCGCCGTGATCATGTCCCAACCCTGGGATCCGGACACACAGCTGAACATCGGCTCGCCGCTGATGGATCCGTTCAACTGTTCCGCCGGGGGAGCCGACATCACGCTCCCCGACGATACCTACCTCATCTGGGTCGAGATCCAGTCCGCCACGGGCGCGACCATCGGGAGATCGGATCAATTCTTCGTCGATACGTCGCTGGGCGACGACGCCATCAAACCCTTCATCTACGACGACGGTGGCTACTTCACGTTCAGCTGGGATCTCGTCAGCAAGGCGACGAACGCTCGGGTGACTTGCGCGTCCGCCGGGATCAGCAAAAACGGCTCGGTCGAGATCATCTCGACCAGCGTCGCGGACATGTCGTACTTCAAGGACGACAAGTTCACCTGCGAGGACCATTTTGGTACGACTGACCCGCTGAAGCCGGGGACCTACACCATCGCGGTCGACGCCGAAGAGGCCAACTTGGGCGTCGGTGACACGACGACCCTGACGAACAAGCTGATCGTGGCGAACCAGATCACCGATCTCGGCAATATCAAGATCAAGGTTCCCTGAGCGACCTAGCCCGATGATGGGCGCGCGTGACCGCAGCTCGGCGCGTGGGTAACCCCACGAAAACGAACGAGCATCGGACGACGCGTCGCCCCGGTTGCCAGGCTGCGAATGACCCGCGGCGTGTTGATCGTCGCCGGGATCGACGCATCATCTGTGATCCATGCCGTGGTCTCGTCACAGCACATGGCTGGGCTCAAGACGCGACGCAGTTACTTCTGTTAATTTCCCCCCCAGGAGAAACTTGTGAAGAATCTCGTTTGGGGAGTGCTATTGGCTGCAGTGGCCTCGTCGATCGGCTGTTCCGACAGCGCGAGCGTGGTCACCGCACAGTGGTCGTTCACGCACCTTGCCACGAACGCGCCCGCCCAGTGTACGAGCGCATCCGACATGGCGGTGGTCAGGGCCCAGACATGGGCTCCAGATACGCAGGCAACGGGAACGTCATTCAGCGGCTCGTACAGCTGCGCCGCCGGGAAGGGCACGGTCACACTCAACGACGGTACCTACCTCGTCTGGGTCGAGATCCGGAATTCCACCGGGGTGGTGGCGCAATCGGGCAAAACCGTCGTCGATACGAGCCAGGGCGACAAGACGGTCAATGCCGGCTTCTACGACGACGGTGGCTACTTCTCGTTCAGCTGGGATCTCATCAGCAAGGCGACGAACGGTCGCGTGTCCTGCAAAACCGCGACGAGCGGCAAGGTCGAGATCACCTCGACCAGCGTTGCAACCAAGATGGTCACCAAGGACCAGTTCGCCTGCGATGACCACTTCGGCACGACCAAAGCGCTGCTGGTGGACACCTATACCATCTCGATCAGCGCCCTCAACGCCGGGGGGAGCGCGGCCATCGGTGACGTCTCGACGCTCACGAATCAGTCGACCATCCCGGGCCAGGCCACCGATCTCGCCAACATCAAGATCAGCGTCCCCTGAAACGCCGCGGGACACCATGCGCTCTGGGCCGCAACCAGCGGCGTGGTGCGCGTGGTGGACTTCGCGGGCGAAGTGCTAAGCTCTTCCCGTGAGCGTCCAGCAACGCTCCCGGTTTGCCGGGCTGCGAATTACCCGCGGCGCGTTGATCGTTGCCGGGATCGAGCTCGGCCTGTCGCTGGTCTGGCTCGTGTCAGACCGCGCAACGCAGGCGCTGCTCATCAACTGGCTCGCGGCCACCCCGGCGAACGTGTTCGTGCACGGCCGGGTGTGGACCCTGGCGACCGGCGCGTTCCTCGAGCTCGACTTCATCGCGCTCGTCCTCCACGTCACCGTGCTGTGGATGTTCGTGCCGACGCTCGAGCGGTTCTGGGGCACGGCGCGGTTCTACCGGTTCGTCGCGATCACCTCACTGGTCGGCACGGTCGCCGGCTGCGCGATCGGGCTCGCCACGCATGGCATGAACGTGCCGATCAGCGGGCTCAACCCGTTCATCTACGCATCGATCGTGGCGTTCGGCATCGTCTATGCGCGCCAGCCGGTCCAGTTCTTCGGCGTGTTGCCGCTGACCGGCCGGCAGCTGATGTACGGGTTCCTCGCGTTCCTCGCGCTCTACGTCGTCGCGACGGGTGCCTGGGAGAACGGCGCCGCGTTCGGGGCCGCGATGCTCGCGGCGGCGGTCGTGACCTCGAAGCGGTGGAGCCCGGGGCTCGCGTGGAAGCGCTGGCGGATCGCACGGGCGCGCTCGCGGCTCACGGTGATGTCCGGCGGCAAGGGCCACGTCCCACCTGTACGAGACAAGCACAAGTGGCTGAACTAGCCCTGAACCAGGTCTGAATCAGCGCCTGAGCTTCGTGCGAGATTAGTGATACGTTGTGCCCGATGGAAGCGGACGGCCCCTTCGGATCCGACGAAGCTAACACCGGCCTGACCACACTCTTCGAAGGGGAATGGGCGACCGTCCGGCGCCTGCAAAAGGGCAAGCTGATGGTGGTAGCCGGCGCAGATCAGGGCAAGGAGCTCGAGATCTCCAAGTCGCGCGTGACCGGCGGCCGCAGCATCATCAGCGACCTGGTCGTTCAGGACAAGGCGGTGTCGGGCACGCACTTCGAGGTGTCGGCGCGCGATGACGGCTATCGCCTGCGCGACCTCAACTCGCGCAACGGCATCTTCGTCGGTGATCTTCGCATCCGCGAGGTGTTCCTGCGGCCGGGGACGGTGTTCCGCATCGGCCACACCAGCATCCAGTTCCAGAGCCTGCAAGACATCGTCGAGATCGAGCTGTCCAAGAAGGACCGGTTCGACGCGATGCTCGGGGCGTCGCCAGCGATGCGCGAGATCTTCGCCCAGCTCGAGAAGGTCGCGCCCAGCGATCTGACCTGCCTCATCACCGGCGAGACCGGCACCGGCAAGGAGATGGTCGCGCGCGCGCTGCACAACGCGTCGGGCCGCAAGAGCCGGCCGTTCGTCGTGCTCGACTGCGGCTCGATCCCGCGCGAGCTGATCGAATCGACGCTGTTCGGCCACGAGAAGGGCAGCTTCACCGGCGCGGTCAATCAGCACGTCGGCTGCTTCGAGCAGGCCAATGGCGGCACGATCTTCCTCGACGAGATCGGCGAGCTCGACATCACGCTGCAACCCAAGCTCCTGCGCGTGCTCGAGCAGCGCGAGATCAAGCGAGTCGGCGGCGATCGCACCCACAAGGTCGACGTTCGCGTGCTCGCCGCGACCAACCGCGATCTGCGCGAGGAGGTCAACCGCGGCACGTTCCGCGAGGATCTCTACTTCCGGCTCTCGGTGGTGCACGTCTAATTACCACAAAAACGCGAGCGCCGCGAAGACATTCCTTCGCTCGCCAATCACTTCTTGCGCGAGGTGGGCACGCGCCGCGGCATGGCGATGGCGTGGTCGCAAGATGCGATGGCCGCGCTGGTCAGCCACGCTTGGCCCGGCAACGTGCGCGAGATGCGCAACGTCGTCGAGCGCGCCGCGGCGCTGAGCGACGGCCCGACGATCACCCGCGCAGACCTGGTGTTCGGTCGCGAGATGGGCCCGAGCGTGGTCGTGGCGCACGATCTCGCGCAGGCTGGCGCGCAGGCGGCCCAGCGCGCCGCGGCCCAGATGGCGGGCTTCGAGCTACCGCCGCAAAGTGGCCCCGCGACATTCGATCCATCGCTGCTCAAGGCGGGCCTGGGCTTCAAGGGCGCGAAGCAGACCGTCGTCGACGCGTTCGAGATCGCCTACCTGACCGCGCTGATGGAGCGCAACGACGGCAACATCACGCGCTCGGCGCAGGAAGCCGGCCTCACGCGCTATCACCTGCGCGAGTTGCTCAAGCGCCACGGGCTCAAGGGCGGCGACGCCGAATAGCCAGCCCTGATCTCGCCACAGAACTTTGACCGGTTGCGGAGTTCGCGGAGAACGCCAACACGCTTGCTAGCGACGCGGAGTGGGCCCCGCACTCGTCCGTTAACCACCGTATCAAGATGACCGGCGGCGCCATCTCCACGACCCACCGCCGCCCCACTACCCGGCCGTGCAAGCAAGGCCGGCGAGCTCGTCCAGCCACACCGCGCCCACGTGGGCGCGTCCGGCCCACCACGCGGTGACCGGCGGAAGCGCGGTGAGGGCAACAGCTTGTACGCGTGCCTCGGCAGCGAGCCAGCCGAGGACGGCCGCCGGATCCTGGGCCAGCAGCGAGCGTAGAGCAAAGCGTCGCTCACCAGCACGCAGGCCGAGGCCGAGCTCAGCGGACGCGCGCTCGAGGTCGTCGCGCACGAGCACGAAGCCGGTGCGCACCGGGGCGAGCAGCGTCGCAAGGAGTTCGTCGAGATCCGCGGGTGCGCCGGGTAGCGCCGGGGCGGCGCGGAGCGCGAGCGGCAGGCGCGCCGGAGGGCCCAGGTCGGCGGCGAGTTCCGCGAGGACCGTCGCGACGAGGTCGGCCCAGGCGACGTGGAAGGGCGCGCCGATGCGCCGGAGGGTCGCCAGGTAGGGCGGCATCCAGCTCGCGACGTGCTCCCAGAACAGCGCGCCGCGCACGGAGGACGCAGGCGCCGATTCGGCGAGCGCCGCGACGCCCGCGAGGAGGACGCTCAGGTGATCGGGCTCGGCCGGCGGTTCGCCGCCGAGGGCGCGCCAGAACCCGGCGATGCGATCGCGCGCCTCGCCGCCCAGCATCCCCTCGGCGCCGAGGTAGACCGACGCGTAGGGGTAGGCCTGGAAGACCAGCACGCCGGTATACTCGTCGGCTGTGGGAAGTGCTGGCAGCTCCAGGGCGGCGGCGATCGCGGCGTGCTCCGGCCGCGGTGCCTCGAGCAGCACGGCGAGCGCGCGCAGCGCCTCGCTCACAGAAGCCTCTGTGGCACCAGCGCATCGCTGTCACGGCCGGGCTCGGGCAGACACGCGCGCAGCGCCTCGGTCATGGCTTCTTCGGCAGCGCGTAGACCTCGCGGGCCGGCTTGAGGGGCCGCAACAGCCAGTACGGGCGCCGCGTGCCGTCGGGCGAGACGCTGGCGGCGGACCGCGTCCGCGCGAGCCATTGCTCGTAGACCGCGCGGCTCCTGGCGGTATCGACGACGATGTCGGCGTAGCGGTCGCCCGGCTCGGCGCGCCGTACGCGGACCGCCTGGTGCCAGCAATGCATGCCTGAGATCGGATCGGGGTGAACCGGGAACGTGAGGTTCTGGTGCACGCCGGCATCCGACCACCAGATCCGCCGCGTGTCGGCGTCCGTCGATGCGTAGGGCAGAACGCCGCGCTGGCGACGCATCGTCCAGGTCTTGCCCGCGCGCTCGAGGCCCATCGTGGCCGATAGCTGGCGCCCGCCGCGATCGTGGCCGTCGAGCTTCCATCGCCCCATGTGGTGGCTGCACGCGACGATCCCCGGCCG
>Ga0134121_10005227_pt1 | contig 10577 bp, 7 predicted proteins | sample KB301_FD_96463 | JGI IMG/M metagenome (GOLD analysis project Ga0134121, IMG submission 96463) | Terrestrial soil microbial communities without Nitrogen fertilizer from Kellogg Biological Station, Michigan, USA - KB3-0-1 | ecosystem: Environmental > Terrestrial > Soil > Unclassified ...
TGACGATGAAAGTCGAAACGCGCGGCTCGCTTCCGGAAGGCGTGACGGCGAAAGATCTGGCGCTCGGAATCATCGGGAAGATCGGCACTGACGGCGCCACTGGATACGTGATCGAATACATGGGCGACGCTGTGCGATCACTGACGATGGAAGGCCGCATGACGTTGTGCAACATGAGTATCGAGGCCGGTGCGCGCGCGGGCATGATCGCGCCTGATGAGACGACGTTCGCGTATCTCAAGGGTCGTCGTTTTTCTCCGGAAGGAGATGTAAATTACTGGAAGACATTGCAGAGCGATACGGACGCGAAATTCGATCGCACAGTTGAGATTGATGCGTCACAACTCGAGCCGTTTGTGACGTGGGGGACGAGCCCCGGCATGGTCGTGCCGGTGACGAGTTCTGTTCCGGATCCCGCTGACGAAGCGGCGGAGCGCGCCCTCGAGTACATGGCGCTCAAGCCGCACACAAACATTCAGGACATTGCAATCGATCGCGCGTTCATCGGCTCGTGCACGAATGCGCGTATTGAGGATCTGCGTGCGGCGGCGCGTGTCGTGAAGGGCTATCGCATTAACTCGTCGGTGAGCGCGATGGTGGTGCCCGGTTCGCAGGAGGTGAAGCGCGCGGCGGAACGCGAGGGCCTCGATCGGATTTTTCATGAAGCGGGTTTTGAATGGCGCGAAGCGGGATGCTCGATGTGTTTGGGTATGAACGCCGACATCCTGCAACCGGGCGAGCGTTGCGCATCGACGAGTAATCGCAACTTCGAGGGAAGGCAGGGCCGCGGCGGCCGCACGCACCTCGTCAGTCCGATGATGGCGGCGGCAGCAGCGATCAAAGGACATTTCACAGACGTGCGCGTGTGGGAGTTTAAATGAAACCATTCACGAAACACACCGGCTTAGTAGCGCCGCTCGATCGCGCGAACGTCGACACGGATCAGATCATCCCGAAACAGTTTCTGAAACGCATCGAGCGTACGGGTTTTGGTGAGTTTCTTTTTTACGACTGGCGTTCGAATCCATCTTTCGTACTCAATCAACCACGTTACAAGAGCGCGTCGATCCTCGTGGCGGGGAAGAATTTTGGCTGTGGATCGTCACGCGAGCATGCGCCGTGGGCGCTCGGCGAGTTTGGGTTTCGCGCGATCGTTGCACCGTCGTTTGCCGATATATTCGCGAACAACTGCTTCAAAAATGGAATGCTGCCGATCGCGCTCACAACCGAGCAGGTCGATCAGATCATGTCGCGCGCGCAACAGCATGAGGGTTACGAGCTGACTGTCGATCTCGAACGGCAGACGATCGAAGATTCACATGGGCTCTCGATTCTGTTTGTCGTCAGTGAGTTTCAGCGGTACTGCTTACTCGAAGGTTTGGACGACATCGGGCTCACGTTGCGGCATGAAGATTTGATCCGCGAGTATGAAGCTAATCACCGATGACGTCGATCTCGCTGTAAAAAGTGTTGCCCCAGTTGTCGTAAAGCTCGGTGACGTAGATATCAAAAAGCAGGTAACGATGCTTGCCTGAAACGCTCACGCTGGCTGCATACTGACCACCCATCTCACCCGCATCCGGAAGCGTGCTCACGAGCGCGATCAATTTCCAGCCACAACTCGCCGGATCGACACCGCGTTTCGGATCCAGATTGAGATTCGCTTCTGATCCATCCGCCGCGTAGAGTTTGTACAACTGTGGACCACGCGAGCTCGGGTGCCACGAGTAAGTGTTGACCTGCGCGATGTTGATTGGTGATCCGAAGTTCATGCGTAAGCGGCCGCCGGAGCTTCCGGCCCGGAAGTAAACGTTCGAGCCGGGTTCGTCTTCATCGCGTGGCAGTCGACCGTCGGTAAGGGCAGCGAGTTCAGCGCTGCCTCCGTCGAGCTCGCCGTCGATCAGCGTCAGCTTCGCGCGTGTGGCGGCGTCGTCTTTGGATGGAGAAGCGATGCGATTGAATTTGAATTCGCGATTGGCGGTGTTGTTCGAGTTGTGATCGAAGACGATTCCAGGAGCGAGCAACAGCAACAAGAATATTTTAGCCACGGATGACACGGATCTTAATCAGATAAGAATCGGTAGACGCTCCTTTGTTTATATTCTTCGCCGGGGCGAAGAACAGTCGGGGGAAAGTTTGGATGGTTCGGCGCGTCGGGGAAGTGCTGCGGCTCAAGGCAAAGGCCGGTGTACTTCTCGTACGCGACACCGTTCCGACCGATCAAACTCCCGTCCAGAAAATTGCCTGAATAAAACTGCATGCCGGGCTCGGTCGTCAAGATCTCGAGCGCGCGGCCGGTAACGGGCTCGTAAAGACGCGCCGCTAATCGCAACGAGTCGTCCCAGTCGTTCAAGACAAAATTGTGATCGTAGCCACCCACGACATTCTCAAGTTCTGAGCCGATCGCTTTGGCTTTGCGGAAGTCCATCGGCGTACCTTCGACTGGCTTGATCTCGCCCGTTGGAATCAGATCTTCGCTAACCGGCGTGAAATGATCTGCATTCAACATCAGCTCGTGGTCCAGGATCGTGCCGGCGCCGCGCAAGTTGAAGTACGAATGATTTGTCAGGTTAACAATGGTGTCGCGATCGGTGGTCGCGCTGTAGTCAACGCGTAGCTCGTTGTCGAGCAGAGTGTAATCAACCAAAGCCGTGACATTGCCGGGATAGCCTTCTTCGCCGTCTTTGCTGAAATAAGTGAGATGCAGCGTGTTGTCGCTCTCGCGCACATCCCAGATTCGCTTATCGAACCCTTTGAAACCGCCGTGCAAATGATTCGCGCCGTTGTTACACGGAAGCTGGTACTCGACGCCGTTCAGCGTAAAGCGGCCACGCGCGATGCGGTTGGCGTGTCGCCCGATGAGCGCACCGAAATATCGCGTTTGGCGAACGTAATCGTCGAGCGTTGCAAAGCCGAGCACGATCTCGCCGAAGTTGCCGTTGCGGTCAGATGTCGTCAGAGACGTGACCGCGCCGCCGTAGTTCGTTACCGACACTTCAAACCCGTGACGATTGCGGAGCGTGTAGGTAAGTAATTCGTTTGTCATCAGCGGCTAAAGACGCGGTTCGCTTCTTCGAGTGTCTCGATCGAGCCGACGTCGTACCAGATGCCCGGCACCTTCCACACATAAAACGGCACGCGCGGGTAAAGCCATTGGACCAGGCGGCCCGGCTGATCGGGATTGTTGCCGTCCTCGATGTACTGGTGAATCAACGGCAACACCCATTGCGGATAGAAATAAAGCGCGATGCCCGTCAGCGTGCTCTGCGGCTCTTTCGGCTTCTCTTCGAAATAGGTGATGCGATTGTGCTCGTCGATCACGATCGCGTTGTATTTCTTGTTCTGCTCGAGATCGCCGACGTCGTACACGCCCGTCACCGGCGCATTTTTCTTTTTGCAGTACTCACCAAACTCGGCGAGGTCTTCGCTGAAAAGATTATCGCCGCCGACGACGATGATGTCGTCTTTGATCTCCTGCTGTGTCAAGACAAGGTGCATATCGCCGATCGCGCCGAGCTTGTTTGAATCATCAGTGCTCTGGTCGTTGACGATGGTGAAGCGGAAGTGGAGATCGGGGCGATAATTCTCGGCCCACTTTTCAAAGTGACTGGCGAACTTCGCGTTGGTGACAATGTAAGCCTGATCGATCTCGGGAATCGTGGAGATGTTGTCGAGCACATGCTCGAGCATCGGTTTACCTGCGACCGGCAGCAGCGGCTTCGGTTGGTTGAGTGTTAGTGGATACAGGCGCGTCGCGTAACCCGCCGCTAAGATGATCAGCTTCATTCGTGATTGTCAGGTCAGTCGTTAGACATGATTTCAGGATTTGCAGGATTGACAGGATATCTTGTTAATCCTGAAAAATCCTGAAATCCTGTTTAAGACTGACTCACCTCCTCAGCCCCATTCCCAGCACTACGAACGCAAATCTCCGGCTTCAGTCCCGTGACGCGCTCATATTCTTCCGCGACGCGCGCACGAAACTCATCAGCCATCTCTTCCCTCACCAGATTGACCGTCGATCCACCAAATCCACCGCCAGTCATCCGCGCGCCATAAACCCCGTCAATCTTCTCCGCGAGCTCAACCATCAGATCTAGCTCGTCGGAGCTAACCTCATAATCATCACGCAAGCTCACGTGCGACTCGCGCATCAACTTCCCGAAACGATTCAAATCGTGCTGCTCGAGCGCCTCGCCAGCTTCAATCACTCGCCCATTTTCTGTCACCACGTGACGGCAACGTCGATAAACCACTTCCGGCAATTCGCGGCGGTGCTGTTCGAGCTGCCCAAAAGTTACATCACGAAGCGCTCGGATGTTCGGATAAAACTGCGCCAACACTCGCACACCAGCTTCACACTGCGCCCGCCGCTCATTGTAAGCGCTCGACGCCAGCTCGTGCTTCACCATCGTGTTGCAAATTATCAACCGAACGTTGTCGGGCAGCGGCAACAACCGGAATTCGAGTGAACGACAATCGAGCAATAGCGCGTGCTGCGCCTGCCCAAACAACGAAACAAACTGGTCCATGATTCCGACGCGCGCGCCCACAAACTCGTTCTCAGCACGCTGGCAAAGCAACGCGAGCTCGCGCTTGTCGATTTCGAGGCCCGAATTTGCCGCGAGGGCGGACGCAGTCGCGACTTCGATCGCAGCCGACGAGCTGAGTCCCGAGCCGATCGGCACTTCGCCACGAATTCGCAGAGACGCGCCACGCAGACGATAGCCCGCGCGCTCCATCACGACAGCGACACCGATCGGATAATCGCTCCAGTGTCCACGCGCCGCGAGCTTCGGATCGTCGAGATTGACCTCGGCTTCTTCGTTGAAGTTTTCTGAAAAGACGTGGAGTTTGCGTTGTTCGAGCGGCGTGACGCCTACGAAGGTGGAGAAGTCGAGCGCGGCGGGCATCACAAACCCGTCGTTGTAATCGGTGTGCTCGCCGATGAGATTAACCCGCCCCGGTGCTCGAAAAAGTCTCTGCATGTCAATTGGGATTCGCGACATCCATCACGATCCGCCACATGCCATTTCGCTTCTTCCAGATCCGCACGTAGCTGCCCTTCTCGATCACATTCTTCGTGTCGTCGATCACTTCATACGTTCCATGCGTGTAACCGAGGTCACCGGCGAGCGAGACGCCGCCGCCGACTGGCTTCCACTTAATCCGGCCCTTAGGTGTTGCCAACGCCTCAGTCGCGGCCTGAACGCCGACATATGGAAGATTGTCGGGACGATAAAGCCGGACGTCACGCCCGGCATAAACGGGAAAGACCGCAGCAAGTGCCTGCTTCCGTTGTGCGCTGGCATAGTTTCGATCGCGCTCCAGCAATGCCGCTCGCGCCGTTGCCTCGTCGACCGGCTTGAACGACGTCTTCTTGTTCGGATCAGGCACCGGCGGTTCCCACAACGTTAGTGGTCCACCTGACTGCGGGTGGCTGATCCCGAGATCGACGACGAACTTCCACGTGCCATCCGCCTGCTTCTTCCAGACAGTTACAAAGTCGCCATAGCCGGACGGATTTTGATCGCTCCGATCCGCTTTGAGCTCCCATGGTCCAGTCGTGAAACCCAGGTCGCCTGACACCGACATGCCGGCAAACGCAGGCTGCCACGCGAGTAACGGATTCTTGTCTGACGGCACCGGATGTTCCTGCATCCACTGCTTGCCGTTCACAGCACCGGGTCGAAACAACAAACCATCGTCGGCGATGAACGCTACAAACGCATCACGCGCATTCTGTTCCTCGGCCATCTTCGAAAATGCCTGCTCAGTTTTCACCATGTCCTGCAACGCTGACTGTCCTCGTGCGGACATTGCCACGACCAGACAGATAATAATTACAGAAATGTATTTCATAATCGTATCCTCATCCGTATGAATCAGCGGCGGCAATGGCCGCTTGTAAGACAGATTCCGGAGTCCATTGATCGATCGGCTTCACTTCGGAAAGCCTGCCGCGGCTCATCACCGCCAAGCGATCACACATGCCAAACAACTCGGGCAAATACGAGCTTACCATCAACACCGCTTTGTTCTGCGCCGCACACGCAGCAATCGTTTCGTAGACCTGCGCCTTGCTGCCGATGTCGATGCCGCGTGTCGGCTCGTCGAGCAGAAGTACGTCCGCGTCCTGGTGCAGCAAACGTGCGACGATCACCTTTTGCTGGTTGCCGCCCGACAACGATTCGACGCTCTGTTGTACTCCGCGCGTCCTGATCTTTAAAGCGTTGACGAGTTTCTCGGTCTGTTTGCGTTGCGCGCCGAGATCGAGCCAGCCCCAACGCGAGCACGAATTGAACCTGGTGACCGTGACGTTGTCGGCGATCGACTGGTTCAACGTCAAACCGTCGCCTTTGCGATCTTCGCTGAGATATCCGAGACCCTCAACTAGACGCATCGCCGGCGTGCTGCGTCCGCTTGGTAGACTCTTTTGGTTGACTTTGATCGTTCCACTTTCCGGTCGCTCAAGTCCGAAGATCGCGCGCAACAGCGGCGTGCGTCCTGAGCCCATCAAACCCGCGATGCCGAGTATCTCGCCGCGCCGCAATTCAAACGATGCGTTCTTCAATAATGGAGGCGCTGCAAGATTTTGGACGTCGAGTATCGTTTCTCTTTCGCTGACTGGTTGAGAACGTACGGGGAAGAGATTTTGTTGCGCGCGACCGACCATCTTCGCGATCAACTCGTCGTCTGTGACTGACGCGATCTCTCCACTCGCGACGCTGCGGCCATCGCGCAAAACTGTGAAGCGATCCGAAATCTGGCGTACTTCTTCAAGAAAGTGACTGATGTAGATCACCGAGATTCCTTCGGCGCTCAATTTGCGAATCAGCGTGAAGAGGTGGACCACGTCTTCGCGTTGCAGACTGCTCGTCGGCTCGTCCATCAAGATGATGCGTGCGTTGGCAGCGAGCGCGCGTGAGATCTCGACGATTTGGCGCGCGGCAACGGAGAGATCGCCGACGCGTTTTTCCGGACGAATGTCTGCGTGTTGAAATGTTTTGAGGACGTCGTTTGTGCGAGCAATAAGCCCGTCGCGATCGAGCCAGCCGAGGTGTGATAAATGCTGCGACGACTCGATGCCCATCAGGACGTTTTCCGCAACGCTCAGGTGGGGGCAAAGCGAGAGCTCCTGGTGGATCAGCGATAGACCGTGAGTGCGCGCATCGAGTGGATTTGAGGGAGCGTACGGCTTGCCGTGGATCTCCATCGTGCCCTGATCCGGACGCAGCGAGCCGGCGATGACGTTCATCAACGTGCTCTTGCCCGCGCCATTCTCGCCGATCAGTGCGTGTACTTCACCCTCGCGCAGTTCGAGATCGACACCGTCGAGCGCCACGGTTGGGCCAAAGGATTTCGAGATCTTTGATAGCTTCAGCGCAATCATTCTTTCAAAAGAGTTCACCTTCTCATCTTTGCAGCGTGTCGTAGAGTGGTTGAGCGGGCCTCACGCCGCCGCGTTCGGTGGAGGCTGTGATGGCCATGATGCGGACGCGGTCGTTGGTTGGCAGCGTTAGCGTTCGCGCGTTCGCAGGTACGTCGAGGGTGTAAACGAATAAATATGAATAGGCGTAAGCTTCGTTGGCGCCTGCGGGTGTGTGGCGATGTGATGCGAACCAGCCAATGGATGCATGTTTGATGAAGCCGGGTGTGATGCCCAGCATCTCGCCGTATGGATCGAGCCTCGTTCGCGTTCTTTGCAAGAGCGCTGCGACGTCAGGCGGAATGTCGGGCGGCGGAGTGCGCGGCTGCAGCCGCACTTCCGTCTGCTTCCACTGCCGGTTATCCCACTGTCCGATGAAACCACTCCAATCCTGAACAGTCATGTTTACAGACTCACTGCCAAGTCGAAACGCGACGTTTTGATCGCCACCGACTGACGCGGCAAGCACGTACAGCCTGTTCACGCCCGCGGGCAACGAGATCTCCTGCCCACGCGCGACGACCGCATTTGCTTTGTCTACGGGACCAAGACGGAAAGTTATGCCGCCATACGCAATCTCAGGCGGAAGCATTTCAGCAGGTAGCGCGTAGCCTTCCCCGTCGAAGCCGGCTTTCATTCGCTCACCATCACGATCCGCGCCGGCGAGATCGTACGGCAATGTGATCGGCGTCGATTGCGGAAGATTGAGCTTCAATGATCGTGGCGCAAGGTTTACCGCAAAGGTGCGCGGTTGAAATCGTCCGAGGCTCGTCACCAGCTCGCCTTTATCGATCGAAGCTTTTCCGACGGGCTGTTCCTGACTGTTAACTTCACGCGCCGCAATTACAGGCCCCGCAAACCCGATACGCACGTCAGACTGTTCGCGCCCGTCAAGCTCGACGATCCGCACGATCAACTCGTCCGTGTCTTCCGCTTTCTTCAGCGCGAGCACGCGAACACGACTACTGTTCGTGTGCAGGATCGAAAACGTCTTGCCGAGCGTACCCGGATGCTTCGCGCTCTCAAACGCGATCAGCGGCTGGTTCAAACGCTGCGCGTGCCAGTCAGTCTGCGCGCGACGATAATCGCCGGCGTGCGATGCGAGGCCGTAAATGATCTCATGTCGTCCCCAATCCTGTGTTGATTGATCGGCATAGCCCGCACGCGGAGCTATTCCCGGCGTGCGCAAGAGAGTCAAACGAAGCGTCTGATCGTCAGGCTTGTCAGAACCGTACTTGCAGTCGGAAAGGATCGTGACGCCAAACGTGCCGTTGCGATCAGTCAGATCGAACCACTGGTGCGACGGCACTTCAAACTTGCGCTCGTCATTATTGCCACGAGCGATCGTTCCGATGTCCCAGTTGTAAGTCGCCTTCTCATTTGCGGCGGTCAGCGGGAACGTCGCTTTGAGATTTGCGTTCGCAGTCTTCCAGTCGATCACGTCGCTAAACTCAACGCGATTGCCCGCATCTCCCGCTGAGAGGCGAACCGTTTGAACAAACTTCGAACCCTCAGTCTCGCGCACAACCTGAACTGCAACACGCACTGGCCCATCTTCAACGACCTGCACTTGTGCCTTGCCACTCACGTACGACCGAGGCGACTTTTGCTGGTCAGCCCAATCCATGTTCCACGCCGGCCACTGCGCGGGCGTATCATTCTTGATCGCGAGGCGAACCGGCGCGGCGAGCAACTCGCGGTTGAGCTGCTTATCAAAAATACTCGCGACATCTCCATCCGTATTCAGCGCGATTTGATAACGATGATTCTCCAGTGACGTGGGTGAGACCTTCAGCATCGTACGTATCGTAGAAAGACTCGGCTGAATATCGTAAACCGCATATCCGAGCGGCGGCGCTGTGGCTAAAAACACGAGCTTATTGCCGATGACTTGCGATGGAACGTCGCGACCATCCGGACCAACCACACGCGCCGCTCCAACAACTATCGGCATACTCGTCTCAACAACATCTTCACGCTCGATGTTCAGTGGATTGTAGACAACGATCGGCGTTCCAACCGCTCGCGTGTCCAAAGCGGACGCGATTCCTTCCGTCGCACTCGTCAACACGCCGGCAAACTGATTCATCGCGATCACATCGTCGTTCCACGAAAAGTTAAACGCCTTCGGCGTCGCTGTGCCCGGCAGGATGTCGTGAAACTGTCCACCCATCACGAGCGTCCACGCATTGTTCAAACGCTCCTGCGGATAAGCGCGCACGCCGAGCCATGAAGCGCCAACCGAGGCTTTCTCTGCTGCGTCGGCAAGCAGCTCGTTCTTCCGGTTCCAGCGTTTCTGATATGCCTCTGACGTGATCGAACCGGCCGAGTGATCGGTCAACAACAGATCACCTTCGTAGCGCGGCAGGCGAGCAATGTGGTCGGGACGAATGTTGAGAAACATCTGCTCCGCTGTCGCCGAGACGACTTTCAGTGGTCCATCACCGACTGCCGTCCGCGCTTCGACGAGCGCGTTGTTGCGCGTGACGATCGCTTCCATCATGCGCACCGAGTCTTCGCGCGGGGAGCCGCCGGTGTCGCCCGTGCCGTAGTAGTGATAATCGGTGAAGAGCCCGCTCGCTTTTCCGTTTCGCTCAACGCGACGCGGCCAGTCGACTACATTACGCGCATCTGCGGGGCTCTTGCTGATGTCTTCTCTGACCTGTCCGCCGTAGCTGCCGGGATTGAGCGCCGCGATGATGCCGCGCCCGTCTGGTCCAACCCAGTAACCGACATTGAAAGGAATGCCGCGCGGCGTTTCCTCAATCGAGCCGGGACCGCCAACTGGCGCGGCTGAGTTCCACGTCAGCTTTTGCGTCGAGAAACCTTTCAATCCAGCGTGAGCCAGAATGCTCGGCAAAGATGCGGGAAAACCAAAACAGTCAGGCAGCATGTATTCGGCGCTCGTCTTGCCAAACTCACGTTGAAAAAATCGATTGCCGTAGAGTATCTGGCGAAAGATCGACTCCGCTGACGGAGAGTTGACGTCGCTCTCTTCCATCGACGAGCCTGCCGGAAACCATCGACCCGCAGCGACGTACTGCTTCAGCCGCGCGTAGTCCGCGGGCCAGTATTCCTTCGCCATGCGATAACGATTCGCGCCGCTGAAGTTGAAGACGTAGTGCGGATACTTGTCGATGAGCGCGAA
>Ga0134121_10005228_pt1 | contig 10575 bp, 7 predicted proteins | sample KB301_FD_96463 | JGI IMG/M metagenome (GOLD analysis project Ga0134121, IMG submission 96463) | Terrestrial soil microbial communities without Nitrogen fertilizer from Kellogg Biological Station, Michigan, USA - KB3-0-1 | ecosystem: Environmental > Terrestrial > Soil > Unclassified ...
CACCGGCGTTGCAATCAACCATGAACCGAACTCTTCCCTGCCTCATTTTCACCGGCTTTGTCTGCGCCGCGACTTCCATTGTCCGCGCAGAAACCGAAGCGAATGCCGTCGAATGCCTGAAGTCCGCGACGTTTCTCGCGCCACTCGACTCTTCCGAACACCGCAAATACGCGCCGGACCGCGAGGTGGACATCCTCCATCTCGCGCTCGATGTGACGCCGGATTTCAAGCAACGGACCGTCAGCGGAAAGGCGACCTTCAAATTCAAACCGATCGCCCGGCCGCTCCAGGAGCTCGAGCTCGACGCCGTGGACCTTTCGGTCGAATCAGTCACCGCAACAGAAAAGATCCTCGGCTACCAGGCCACGGACGAAAAAATCATCGTGACATTTGCCGACCCGATTCCGCCGGACAAAGAGGCGAGTGTGACCGTCACGTATCAGGCGGAGCCGCGCCAGGGACTTTATTTCCGCACGCCGGAAATGGGTTACAAAGAGGGCGACGCCCACTTGTTCACCCAGGGCGAGGAAATCGAGGCGCGACACTGGTATCCCTGTTTTGATTCGCCGAACGAGAAATTCACCTCGGAGATCATCTGCCATGCGCCCGAAGGCATGACGGTGTTGTCGAACGGCCGCGAGGTCTCAGAGGAAAAGGAAGGCAACGGTCTGGTTGCGGTGCGCTGGTCGCAGGACAAACCGCACGCGAACTACCTGATCTCGCTGGTGGCCGGCTATTTCAAAAAGGTCGAGGACAAATACAAGGACGTCCCGCTCGCGTTCTACACGCCGGCGTCCGAAATCAACGAAGCGTCCACCTCCTTTCGCGACACGAAGGACATGATGGCGTTCTTCGAGCAGGAGATCGGCGTGCCGTATCCGTGGGCGAAGTATTACCAGGTTTGCGTAAACGACTTCGTCGCGGGTGGCATGGAAAACACCAGCATCACCACGCTCACCGATTCGACGCTGTTCACGCCGGACTTCGAAAACGTCCGCAGCAGTCAGGGACTGGTTGCGCATGAGCTGGCGCACCAGTGGTTCGGCGACCTGGTGACGTGCAAGGACTGGAGCCACATCTGGCTCAACGAAGGCTTCGCCACTTACTACGAATCGCTCTACGAAGAGCACAAGAACGGACGCGACGCGATGCTTTACGAGCTTTATCAGCGCGCCCAGAGCATCGCCGGCATGGCGAACGACACCAACGCCATCGTCCGGCGCACCTATGATTCGCCGCGCGAAATGTTCAATTACCTCGCCTACCCGAAAGGCGGCTGGGTGCTGCACATGCTCCGTTCGCAACTGGGAGAGGAGCTTTATCGCCGCTGCATCAAGACCTACCTGGAGCGGCATCAGTATCAAAACGTCGTGACCGAGGATCTGCGCGCGGTGATCGAGGAATTGTCCGGCCGTTCCTTCGATCAATTCTTCGATCAATGGGTTTATCACGCGCATCACCCCGAACTCGACGTGGCTTACAGTTTCGATGCGAAATCCAAACTGGCCAAACTCTCCGTCAAACAGACGCAAAAGCTCAGCGACGACATTCTGCTGTTCCATTTTCCTCTCACGGTGCGTTTCAAAGGTCCGTCCGGCACGGTTGACCGTGAAGTCGTCGTCAAGGAGAAGGAAGAGGATTTTTATTTTGCGCTCGACGCGGCTCCGACGATCGTTCGCGTTGATCCGAACTACACCGTGCTCGCCAAGGTCACTTTCAACCTGCCGAACGCCATGCTTTACGCGCAACTGGCGGACAAGGACGATGCGATCGGCCGCCTGCTCGCCATCCAGCAATTGAGCGCGAAGAAAGACACGGCATCGGTTGCGAAACTCAAGGAGCGGTTGAACAACGACGCGTTTTACGGCGCGCGGATCGAGGCTTCCCGGGCGTTGCGCTCGATTCACACCGACGAAGCGCTCGAGGCGTTGCTGGCTTCAACCAGGCAGTCCGACGCGCGCGTCCGGCGGCAGGTGGTGGATGACCTCGGAGGTTTTTACCGCGACACGGCTTACGCGGCCGCGCGCAAAACGCTCGACACCGAGAAAAATCCCGACGTCCTTGGTGAGGCCATCCAGGCGATTGGCGGCTACGCAAAGCCGGAGACGCGCGAAGCGGTGTTGAAATTCCTGAACTCGGAGTCCTATCGCAACACGCTGGCCGTGACCGCAATTCGCGCGATTCGACTTCAGGACGATCCGTCTTACATCAAGCCGCTGATTGACACGCTGTTCAAACGAAAATCGGATTTCACGAGCGGCGGACTCAGCGCCGGGCTCGAAACACTCGGCTACATCGCGCGCAACGAAGAGGACCGCGGCGCGCCGCGCGAGTTCCTGATGGTCCACGTGACAAACCCGAAACGATCGGTGCGGCTGGCGGCGATTCGCGCGCTCGAAACGCTGGGTGATCCCAGGGCGCTCGGCGTGTTGCAGACGTTTGCCAGCGCTTCGAAAGAAACTCCGGAGCGCACTTCGGCGGAACGGGCGGTCACGACGTTGCGCACCGGACGAAAACCGGTGGACGATTTCAAGAACCTGCGAAACGAAGTCCTCGATTTGCAGAAACAGAACCGCGAACTGCGCAAGGAACTGGACGATTTGAAAAAGAAAGTCGAGCCGGCGGGCTCCGAACCATCAGTAGCCGGACCGAAGAAGAAGTCCAGGAAGTAGATTCGCCTCGATACGCGAGAGAAACCTCTTGCGCAAAGCCTGACCAGTCCTCCGCGCGCGATCAACCCGCGAATGACCAGACCTCGCATCGTCGTCATCGGCAGCGCGAACACGGATCTGGTGGTACGCGTGCCGTCACTGCCGCGACCCGGTGAGACGGTCACCGGGGGTCGGTTTCAAATCGTCGCGGGCGGCAAGGGTGCCAATCAGGCCGTCGCCGCCGCGCGGACCGGCGCCCGCGTCACGTTCGTCGGCAACGTCGGAAAGGACGATTTCGGCGATGCGACTCTGCAAGGACTGCGTCGCGAGGGAATCAGCACGCGTTGCATCGTGCGGAGCAGGTCGAGTCCGGGCGGCGTGGCGCTTGTCCTGGTGGATTCCCGCGGCGAAAACCTCATCGGCGTTGCGCGCGGTTCCAACGATGAACTGCTGCCTCGACACGTGGATGCCGCTCTGCCCGCGATCCGCAAGGCCCGAATTCTCGTGGTGCAATTGGAAATTCCCGTGAAGACGGTTCGCCGCGCCATCGAACTGGCGAACCGGCACGGCGTTCCCGTGCTGTTGAATCCCGCTCCGGCTCAACCGGTGCCCGCGAGTCTGTTGAGGCAGGTGACATTTCTGACTCCCAACGAACACGAACTGGCGGCGCTGACGCGCCTGCCGACCGAACGCAGATCGGAAGTGGAAGCCGCAGCCCGCAAATTGAACAGACTTGGTGTCGCTCACGTTTTGGCAACTCGTGGCGCTCGCGGCGTCTGCTGGTGCAGCGACGCCGGTGTGCGCTGGTTTCCGGCGCCGAAGGTCAAAGCAGTTGACACCGTTGGCGCGGGTGATTGTTTTTCCGGAGTATTTGCCGTGGCCATCGCGGAAGGGAAACGTGTCGAAGAGGTGATTCGCTTTGCGATCGCCGCCGCGGCCATTTCGGTCACCCGCCGCGGCGCGCAGTCTTCGATGCCGACTCGTCGGGCAATTCGAGGCGCGCTTTGAGTCCAGAAGGCGAGGCGGTTTTTCCCTTTGCCTTTTGTTTTCCTCCCCGGTAAGCAAACCGAGTGACTCAACCCTCTCCGAGTCTGCTGCTGCTGATTCCCGCCTACAATGAAGAGAAGCGGATCGAGCCGACGTTGCGCGATTACGCGCAATTCTTCCGCGGGAATTACCAGGGCAAGTTTCAACTCGTCGTGGTGCTCAACGGCTGCCGCGATGACACGCTCGGCGTGGCGAACCGCGTGGCGAAGGAGTTCCCGGAAATCAGCGCGTTGAATTTCCCCGACCCGATCGGCAAAGGCGGGGCGTTGATCGAGGGCCTGAAGCTGGCGCCGAACGCCGACCTGATCGGCTACGTGGACGCCGACGGCGCCACCGGGCCGGACGCGTTCGCGAAGCTGGTGCATCTCACGGCGCAGGCGGATTGCGTGATCGGCTCGCGCTGGCTGCCCGGCGCGGTGCTGCACCAAAGCCAGCCCTGGACGCGCCGCTTCTTCAGCCGCGTTTTCCACGCCATCGTGAGGCTGTTGTTTTGGCGAAGGATGAACTTTCAGGACACGCAATGCCCGGCCAAGGTGATGCGCCGCGGCGCGGTCGAGAAGGTCCATTCATCGTTGCGCATCGCCGATCTCGCGTTCGACGTGAACCTGCTCTACGTGCTCAAACGCGAAGGGTTCCGGGTTCTGGAAGTGCCGACCGAGTGGACGGACAAGGTGGGCTCCAAAGTCACGCAATCCCTGTTGCGTTCTTCGCTGGTGATGTTCCTCTCCGTCGTGCGGCTACGGTTGATTTACACGCCGCTTTACCGCTGGCTGCGTCCATTGCGTCCGGTCGAAACCTGGCTCTACCACAAACTCCGGGCGCCGGCCCCGCTGCCCGGTCCGCAACTTCGGCGTCCAAAGTCCAAAGCTTAGCTTAGTGGTCAATGCTCTGCTTTGCTTGAGAAACTTTGAATCCGGTCGCGCCAGGTAAGAATTGCCGTTCCCGCCAACAGCAACAAACTGAACGTTCCCAGGGTCTGGACCACGGTACGAAAAGCCACCATGGAGTTTTCCATTCCCTCCAGCTTCGGTTTCAACATGGCCAGCGCAACGCCGTAACCCGCGGCGACGAGGACAGCCCAGGGCACGACGGCAAATCGCCCGCGCGCGAGCAGGTTGGAAAGAAGCACGTTCGCAAGAATCAACGGCAGCAGACTCCAGGTGAACCAAGGCACCAATGGCGCGGCCGCCCAGTAAATCGGTTTGCCGATGTAAATGATTTGCAAAGGCAGTTTCGGCATGACGGTGCAGGCCAGCGCCGCCGCTCCCCCGAGCAACGCCGTCGCCCCGAGCGCCTGCCTCAACGCGCGCGTGTCCTGAGTGAGCGCGGCGCTCCGTACCACTTTTGGAAACATCACCGCTGCCAGCGGCGTGGTGAAGGTCACCAGCGCCAGCCCGATCATCGCGGCCGGCATGTAAAAGGGGGTTTTGTCCGCCGCGAAGACACCTTGCACAAAAACCACGTCGGCATTGCTCATGAACTGCACGCTCCCGATTCCCAGCGTCAGCGGAAGCACGCGGCGAAGCCAGGGTCTCCATTCCATGCGTTCGCGCGGGGCAAACAGCAAGTGGCGAATCAGCCAGACGCCTACCCCCAGCGAGACTCCCTGCCCGATCAACGCGCCGGTCATGCCACCGGCCGCCTGCGCGCCCAGCAAGAGGATTACGGCGATGGCGGTGAACCGTCCCATGCCATCGATGATCAAGGCCCATCCAAGACCGAGAAAATTCTGCAAGCCTTGCAGCACGCCTTTCATAATCGGCGACCAGAGCGAGGCGAGGCCGATCATCACAGTCACCCAGAATGCGGCCGGGTTGGTGATTTTCAGCGTGGCAATCCAATGGCGCTGCGTGAAAAGCGCGATGCCGACCATGATCAGCCAGATGTAAAACGTGGCCCGAAAAGTTGCGCTGACCGTTCCCGCGAGCCGCCGATACTGGGAATCAGTGACGGCGGCGGCCGTTTGCTGCGCGAAGACGATTTGCAAGCCGACCGACGGGATGCTCATCAGGAGGAAGATGCGGAGCAATGCGAACCAGATTCCGTATTCCACCGGGTCCATCCAGCGGTTGGCGACGATCTGGCAGGCCGTCATGAAAACGCCGCTGGAAACCGTGGCCACCACCAGCCATCCGCTCTGACGGAAAAAGGTCGTGTGACTTTCCGCGGCTTGCTCCGCTTTCGGCGCCGTTGTCATATTCGCGCTCAAACGCGGCCCTGCTGTAGCTGGATTCGCTCCACGAAATCAATCGCTTTCCGGCTGATGGCGCGCCAGTCGAGTTCGCTTTTGACGCGTTGACTGGCGGCCCGGCCCAGCGCGCGACGCTTCTCCCGCGGCTCCTCAAGCCAGCCGAGGATCAATTTCCCGAAATCCTCGCCGTGGAACTCCGAGAACCGCACGGCCGGCTCATCGCCGAAATAACGACGGGCACTGTTCAGCGGCGTGCTCACCACCGGCAGGCCAAGCCCAAGATACTCGACAATCTTCGCGACGAAGGCGCAGTGCGTGCCGGTGGATTCCTCGTAAGGGACGATGCCGACCGATGCTGTCGCCAAATGACGCGCCACTTCGGAATAAGGCACAAAGCCGGTGCACTCGATCTGCACGTTCGTGACGGTCGCCGTCACGCGCTGGCGAAACCTGATCAAGGCCGATGTTTCCTTGCCGACAAAACGAAATCGCACGTTCGGCTTCGCCGCGGTCACGATGCGCAACGCTTCAAGCGCAATCGGCCCGAGATGATGGCGATCGAAAGAGCCGTGCATGACGATGACCGGCGGTTCATCTTTGGCCGTGTCGGTGGAATGCTTGAAGAGCTCGGAATCGTAGCCGTAATAAATCGGGAGGATGCGTTCGCGCGGATAACCTGCATTGGCGAAATAGTCGGCCAACGTATCGGAAACGGTCATCACGCCGTCCGCTCCGTAGCGATTGGGCATGGACAGCTCGAATCTTTCCAGCGCTTTGATGAACGTCCGTGGTGCAATGTAACGCGGCCAGGTTTCCATGAAGCCGGTCAGGTAATCGAGAAAGTTCATCACCACCGGCACGCGCAGCCTCTTCTTGAGCCGGCCTGCCGCGACAGCCGAAATGGCATGCTGCGAAAGGACGACGTCAAACTGGATCGATAGCGCCGCGCGTTCGACCATGCGCTGAAGGAAGATCGGATAAGCGAGATATTTGAGATTTCGCAAGGATGTGTACCGGCCCATCTTCCAGGCGGTGAATTCGTAGATGTGAATACCAAACTGTTTTGCGATCTGTCCGCCGTCGTCCAGCCTGGGGCAAAACAGATGAACCACGTGGTTTCGCCGCACGAGTTCCTGCACGAGGTAAACTGCCTCCGCCGATCCGCCTCCTGACGGCGGGTAAAACGGTTCGTGCGTCAGGAAGGCGAGCTTCACGGCAGCGATTGCAGGAACCGCACCAACATCCGCGTCCCTTCCTCGAGCTGCCGCAGCGAAATCCATTCGTCCGCCGTGTGCGCCTGGGCGATGTCGCCCGGCCCGAAGACGACGCACGGAATGCCACCACCCGACAGCACCGCGGCGTCGCAGAAATAATGAACGCCCGCGGGTTTCGACTGGCCAGCGTTCGCGAGAAACTGCTTCACGAGCGGCAGGAGGATGTTCGTTTCCATTGGCGGACACGGAGCGTTGCGAATGTTGAGAAGCGCGGCGGACAAACGATTCTTTTTCAAAAGTCCCTTGATCTCGCGCCGCACACCGGCCTCGGTCTCGCCCGGAATGGTCCGACGGTCAATGCTGATGCGGCAACGGTCCGGCACGATGTTCGGTTGCGTGCCTCCGGCGATCTCTCCGACGCTAATCGTCGGATGTCCGAGCAGCGGATGCCGCCGCTTTCGCAGCCGCGCGGCGTAGCTCGTCTCGAACACATCCACGATGCGCGCCATTTCATGAACGGCGTTCTCGCCCAACTCGGGCCTCGCGCCGTGCGCCGCCTTGCCGCGCGTCTCGAGCTGGAGCCACAAATCGCCTTTGTGCGCAGTGACGACCTGCAACCGCGTCGGCTCGCCGACAATCGCAAGGTCGGCCTTGAATCCCTTCGCAACCAGCGCGCGCGATCCGCTCTGGGCGTTTTCCTCGTCCACCAATCCGGCGAAAAAGATCTCGGTTTCGTTCGGGCGCTGCCGTGATCCGGCGAGTTCGAGCAAAGCCGTGAACATCGCGGCGATGCTTCCCTTGGTATCGCACGCGCCACGGCCGTGGAGCCGGCCGTTCTTTTCGCGCGGCCGAAAAATCTCCGGCGATTCGCCTCCCACGGTGTCGAGGTGCGGCGCGAGTAGAATACGCTGGCGGGCCTTGCCGGTCGGTGCCAGTCGCGCCAGCAGATTGGAACGTCCGGGGAAAACTTCCTGAAACTCCACGTCAAGCCCGGCGTGCGCCGCGGCAGCGGCAAGAAAGTCTGAGACGCGCTGCTCGCCCGCACGCGGATCGTTCGCCGGCAAAAAAGCGGGATTCACGCTTGGGAGCGCGATGAGTTCGCGAAGAAGTTTTGCGGCATTGTTCATTGCTTCCGAAACCACTCCACAAACAACGGAATACCTTCTTCGATTTTGACGCGCGGATTGTAGCCCAGGTGCTTCCGCGCTTTGGAGATATCCGCGTAAGTGATCGGCACGTCGCCGGGTTGTATCGGCTGCCGGTCGATGATCGCTTTCCTGCCCAGGCTTTTCTCCAACAATTCGACCAGTCGGCTCAAGGTCACCGTTTGGGATTCACCGAGGTTGAAGATGTCGTAGCCGAACTCCTTTTTCGTGCAGGCGATGACGCCGTCCACGGTGTCGGTCACGTAGGTGTAATCGCGCGCGGTCGAGCCGTCGCCGAAGACGGGGATCGGTTTTCCGGCGTCGATGAGCCGGGCGAACTTGTGAATGGCCAGGTCTGGCCGCTGGCGCGGGCCATACACCGTGAAGAACCGTAGCATCACGATGTCCATACTGTAAACGTGATGATAGACGTGGCCGAGCGCCTCGCACGCGAGTTTGCTGGCGGCGTAAGGCGAAATGGCCGAGAAGATCGGGTCGCTCTCGGAGAACGGCACCTTGGAATTCACACCGTAAACGGACGAAGAAGAGGCGATGATGATTTTCTTCACGCCGTTGCGCCGGGCGGCCTCCAGCAGGTTGACGGTGCCCTCCACGTTGACGCGCTGATAGAGCGCCGGTTGCGACAGGCTGGGCCGGACGCCCGCGCGCGCCGCGAGGTGAATCACTTGATCGAACTTCGCGCTGGCGAAGAGTTCATCCACGCACGCGCGATCCGTCAGGTCGCCCTGAACGAACTCGAACGGTTTCGCCAACGCCTGGAGGTCGCGGAGGTTGCCGCGCTTGATTTGCGGTTCATAGAAGTCGTTGAGGTCGTCCAGCACCCGGACCGCGTGTCCGCTCTGCAGCAGTCGCTCGCAGACGTGGAATCCGATGAACCCCGCGCCTCCGGTGACCAGGAAATTCATGGCGCGAATGATGAAGTTCAACCTTCAAAGTTCAAGGTTCAAAGTGCGGGAGCAAATTTCGCCTGGCCCATCGAGTCGGACTTGACTCGTTTCCGCGGCGCGAAGATGCTCGCGCCTTGAACAGCGGATTCACGCTGATCGCACAAACGAATGCCTGAAAAGAAAATCAAAGTCCGTCCGGCGCCGCCTTCTTACGAACCGTTGCTCGATCTGGATCTGCCCGGCATTCGAAAACTCAAGAGCGGCAAGGTCCGCGAGATGTTCGATCTCGGCGAGCATCTGTTGATGGTGGCCACCGACCGCATTTCCGCCTTCGACTGCATCATGCCCAACGGCATCCCGCGCAAAGGCGAGGTGCTGACGCAGATTTCCCATTTCTGGTTCGATCAGACGGCGGCGATCGTGCCGAACCACCGCTTGGCCAAAGCGAACGATCCTTTGCCGCCTCTTCTCAGGCCATATTCGAACCAACTGGCGCGACGCAGCATGATCGTCAAGAAAGCCAGGCCGCTCGCCATCGAATGCGTCGTGCGCGGCTACCTGGCCGGGTCGGGCTGGAAGGAGTACCGCCAGAAAGGAACGGTCTGCGGCATTCGCCTGCCCGATGGCCTGGTTGAATCCTCGGAACTGCCGGAGCCGATCTTCACGCCCGCCACGAAGGCCGAAAGCGGGCACGACATCAACATCTCTTTCGACGAGGCCGCGCGGATGGTCGGTGCGGACACGGCCGAACAAGCGCGTGATTTCAGCCTGCGCATTTACAAGACTGCGCGAAATTACGCGAAGCAACGCGGAATCGTCATCGCCGACACGAAGTTTGAGTTTGGCATTTACGACGGCCGGCTGATCCTGATTGACGAGGTGCTGACTCCCGACTCGTCACGGTTCTGGCCGGCCGACGAGTATAAACCGGGCCGCAGCCAGCCGAGCTACGACAAGCAATTCGTCCGCGATTACCTCGAAACACTCGATTGGGACAAGACGCCACCCGCGCCGGAACTTCCGCCGGACGTCGTCACGAAAACTCAATACAAGTATCTCGAGGCTTACGAGAGGTTGACCGGCAAGAAGCTGTGAAAAAGGAGCCTGCCGGATTATTGCGCCGAGCCAGCCCTCCCCCGCAACAGTCGTGAATTCCGCGTTTGTTTGAATTTCTGCTTCATCTCAAGGCAGTTAGATCGGGTCGTTTTGACTTCCGAGTGGAATCGTGATTTACTCGCATCGTTGCATGCCTAAGTTGGCCTTCCTTCCTGAGGGTCAACGCGGGGGAACCAACTCCTCGTAATGCGAGGATGGGGCGAACGGCAGCGGCGAACCGTTGCCAAGGCCACTTCTAAGGCCGAGCCCGTCAGCTAACCTCGTCGGCGTTTGGAAGGGCGATCCTCTAGGACCGCAAGTCGC
>Ga0134121_10005230_pt1 | contig 10572 bp, 10 predicted proteins | sample KB301_FD_96463 | JGI IMG/M metagenome (GOLD analysis project Ga0134121, IMG submission 96463) | Terrestrial soil microbial communities without Nitrogen fertilizer from Kellogg Biological Station, Michigan, USA - KB3-0-1 | ecosystem: Environmental > Terrestrial > Soil > Unclassified ...
ACGCCGGCGCCGAGTTCGGTTGGACGGCGCCGGACGATTGGGGGCTCGCCGAATTGCGCGACGACTGGCAAGAGGGAGATTTGCCGACGTTTCGCTTTTTCTTCACTCCGCTGGCGCCAGGGACGCTGGCGAACCTGCCCGCCCCTGGCGTGCCGTTTGGCCTCGACCTGCATGCCCCGCAGATGTCGGACTCTGCTTTGAAAGAACTTGTCAATTTCCAGCAATTGCGCAAATTGGACCTTTCCCTCACCAAGATCACGGACGCTGGCCTGGCAACGCTCGGCCAATTCAAGCATTTGCAAGCGTTGGATATTTCACACACCCGGGTGACGGACGCGGGTTTGATGCGTTTGCGGGAGCTGGATCAGCTCAAATCCATCAACGTGGCGGGCACCAAGGTCACGGACCAGGGCCTTGCGCACCTGGCAGGTTTGAAGCAGCTTGCTGCCCTCAATATCACGGCAACCAATGTGACCGATGCGGGCATGAAGCAACTCGCTGGCTTGCAGCAGCTCGAAAGATTGACCCTGAGCGGCGTCCCCATTTCAGACCAGGGCCTCAAGGACCTACTGGACTTGGATGAGCTCGTGGCCCTGGACTTGTCAGGCACCATGATAACCAACGAAGGCGTGAAGGACCTGGCAGCGATACACCATTTGCAAAAGTTAAGCCTCAGGGACACCGCGGTATCGGACGCAGGTTTGTACGAGCTGAGGAATTGCACTGACCTTATCGACCTCAACGTCGAATTGGTCCGCTTGACGGACGCGGGCTGCAAATCCCTTGGCGACATAAAACAACTCAAAAAACTGCGACTCGCCGGGACGGGATTTGGCGATGAAGGCCTAAAGGCCTTGGCGAATCTTGGGCAACTCGATTCTTTGCGGCTGGACAACTCTGCAATCACCGACAGCGGCGTCAAGCACCTTGCCAAGTTGCAACGCCTCAAGAGCTTGGAGCTGATTAGCGTGCAATTGACGGACGCCGGGTTGAAGCACGTCGCGCAGTTCAAGCGGCTGCAGGGTCTGCAAATCAACCAAGCGCACATCACTAATAGTGGGCTGAAGGATCTCGCCGACCTGAAACAGCTTCGCTCCCTAAGGCTAACGAACATGACGCAGCTCAATGATGCCGGCATTAAAGTGCTTAGCACACTGACGCAACTGGTCCATCTGGACATCACCGGCTTGCCGATCACCGACGTGGGCCTGAGACAGCTGGCCAGCCTCAACCAGCTGAGATCGTTGTACCTGGCCAGTCCGTTGGTGACGGACGATGGCGTGGAGCAATTGCAGAGGCAGATGGGAAAAACGAAGATTTTGCGTTGAGACATTGCCGCTATTCGTTGGCGGCAAACGCCCTTTGCACAGCCGCAATTCGCGGAAGCAACAAAAGTCCCCATGAAATAGGGACTAACCCATTGCACCCACCCCCTCAGACGCGGTAAATTGGGTAAAGTAGCCCGCATAATCCCTGCCGAGTCCTCCGCCATGAAAACGCTGTTGCTCAGCGCCTTGCTGCTTTACCCCACTGGCGGTCAAACACAAAAGGACCAACCGCGGCAGCCGCATCCCCTGGCGCCGAGCTTACCCCTGCTGACGCAAAAGGAATACGACGCCCAGCTCGACATCGTCAATCGCTTTATCCTGCAAGACACCGGCAAGCTCAAGGGCGACGCCGCGGCCAAGGCCGTGGCCGATTTCAAGGCCCTGGGGCCGGAAGCCACCTTCGCCCTCCTCGCCGGCCTCAACAAAGCGGCCAATATGGAAGACAGTTGCCCGGCGGTGTTGATCGCCAAGAAACTCAATCTCATCATCGCCAGCACGAAGGATGTCGAGCTGCTCGATTTTCTAAAAGAGAACATCGGCGGCGGCGTCACCGCCAAACGGCACACACTCGTGCTCAAGGACCTCAAGACCTCGTGTACGCTTCGCAAGGCCACCGTTCAGCGCACCGGCATCGCTGCCAAACCTGCTGCCAAGGATAAAACCCTCCAATCGATGACGCTGCCGGAATTAATCGCCGCCGCCAACAAGGCGCAAGGCGAACCGCTGAAAAACATCTTGACCGAGATTGCGACTCGCAAAAGCGATCAGGTCATTACCGTCCTGGCCACCGCGGCAGCCATGGACGACAAGGAGATTCAGCCGCTCGCCAGGGGATTGCTGGTGGAGGCGCTGAGCGATCAAAGTGCCAAGGACCTTCAGCAATGGCTGGCCAAAGGTTCGCCCGCGGTGCGCATTGCCGCTGCCACCGCCATTGGCGACAAGGGCTATCGCTTGACTGACGCCCTGATTACCGCCCTGGCGGACAACGACGAAGCATTGCGGCAAGCAGCACGACAAGCGTTGGTAAAACTCGCAGCCAACGCGGTCGATTACGGCCCCGCGGCCGGCGCCGAGACTCGCGAACGCACGGAAGCGCAAGAGCAATGGCGGTTCTACTGGCAAGCTAAAAAGTAGGCGCCTGCAGCTCAGGTTTATCGCCGATGGCGAATTGCAATTACACGCCGCTGCGCCAATTTTGCCGCAGCCCGATAGTTTTGACGTGTCCCAGCAGCCGGATTTGCAGTCAATCACTGGGAGGAACGCCTGTGCCAATCCCCATCACATGCCGGTGCGGCAAGAGAATGAATGTCAAAGACGAAGCAGCCGGCAAACGCGTGCGCTGCCCGGCTTGCCAGCAACTGGTCGCCGTACCGCTTCCCGAACCGGAGGAGCCGGCTGTGGCTGTCGAGCTTCCCGACGAGGACGAGACAGCCGGCGATGACGATGCGTTGCGGCCCAGAAAAAAGAAGAAACGCCGCGTCGAAAAAAAGTCCAACAAGCTCCTTTATGGCATCCTTGGAGGGGCCGGCCTCCTTTTGTTCTGTTGCTGTCCGGTCGGCGGCGGTGGAGCGTGGTTTTTCTTTTTGAGGAGCACGCCAGAAAAGTCGATCATTGGCAAGTGGCAAATTGACGCGACCTCCACGGCTGCGGCCGCCGAGAAGGCCGCCGGCAAGAAAATGACGGACGCGGAGCGTAAGCTGTTTGACTCCATGATGGGAAATGCATTTCAAATGGAGTTCAAGGATGACCATACAGCGACCATGACAGTGACCTTTGGCAACATGTCCGAAACCCAAAAGGCTACGTGGCAAGTGGTGAAAAGTGAGGGAAAATCGCTGACGCTCGAACTAAAACATGAGAAAGCGTCATTCGGGCCAGCGACGGAAAAGCTGGATTTCACAGTAATTGACAGCGACCACATCAAGATGGTGAACAAAATCGGCGGGAAAAGCGGAAAGGCCGAGGAGTTATACATGAAGCGGGCAAAATAACGGTGCGCTCATTTCACCATTCCTCGCCCGGCGAGCCGCAGCAATCGCGGCACCAACGGCAAGCTCCGCAACCGCCGTGTTAAGCGCATTGTCGTTGAGCGATGCACGTCCCCTAGTTGTTGGTGGACTAACTCACGTTCCGCCCGAAGCATGGCGTTTTCTTGGCGCAACAAGTCTTTTTCACTGGTCAGGTCGCCATGAGCGGCCAGCAAGGCGCGAATGTCGCGGATATGGGGCGTTAGCCAGCGCATGCTTTCCGCGGCGGCACGGCCTTCCGCAATTGATTCGGCCTGGCCGCATTGTTTTTGCTCGGCGATCACCTCACCGTACAAATCGAGCAATTCATCGATCGCGATTTGCAGGGACGCTTCCTCGCGAACACGCCGGGAGATGGCTTCGGCCCTAACAGCGTTGTAGCGGGCCAACTCACGCGTTAGAATCTCGACTCGCACTGGCTCGCACAAGGTGCGGCGGCCGAAGTTCAAGCGGCGCAGTTGGCCAAAGTTCTCGGTGCTAACCAGACCACCAACGCCGCCAATGTCGCACAAAATCACGGCTGCGCCCACCGCCATCGCTTCCAATGCACACCGTGCCTTGGCGAACACAACGTCATACTGGCCAAGCATGTCGCCAGGGCGAGCGTGGCAGGTGCCGACGCCTTGGCCGATCACGTCCAGGGTGATGCCTGCCGAGACACAGGCTGCCCGAACCTCAGCGAGATAATTATGCTCGCCCGCCAGGTTGCTGAAGACCAATGCTCGTTTGGGCTGTCGAGGCAAAGGGTCGCGCGCGGGAAACTGCCGCAAATCGACGGCGTTCAAAATGACTCGGACCTGTCTTTCTGGGATGCCATGGCGAGCAATCAATCGATCCCGGCAAGTATCGTCCACGGCGACATAGCGTCGGACACGCGGATGCCGCACCGGCGTGTCCCAGAACGAACCCCAGTCGTGGCAAAAGCCGACGGCGGGCACGCCAGGAAAATGCAGCAGCGCCGTGAGCGTCTCGGCGTGATGATGACCATGAATCACGTCCGGTACAAAACCGACATGGCGAAGGTCGTTTACAACGGGAACCGTGGCCGTCTCCATTTCGCGGGCGATGTCGCCAAGCTCGGGACTGTAAACGATGGGTTGATGACCACGACGGAGCAAACCCACCGCCAGGTCACGGACATAGGTTTCCGTGCCGGTACGGGTAGCCAAAGTGATGTTCGTAATGAGAATGCGGAGCGGCGTCATGGCGGCCTGATAGCGAAAGCCACCCGCGCACACAAGCCAAACTGCATCACGAAAACACGAAAACTCAAAACACTCTTTTTTCGTGTTTTCGCCATTTCGTGTTGTCGTGTTTCGTCTTAATGTTGGCGTAAGCAGCGTCAATCGTTATGATTGTTGGGACCAGGACAGTTAGAGAAACTACACTTTTGTTAATTTGGAGAAGATATCCAATGTCGGCAGCCGCCACCAAAACTCGCTCCGTGCCCGAACACAAAGCCGCTCGCGGCAATGACTATGTCGTGGCCAATCTCGGCCTGGCCGATTGGGGCCGCAAGGAGATTGCCATTGCCGAGCATGAAATGCCCGGTTTGATGGCGATTCGCCGCAAATATGCCCCGTCGCAGCCGCTCAAGGGCGCTCGCATCGCCGGCAGCTTGCACATGACCATTCAGACGGCGGTGTTGATCGAGACGCTGCAAGCGCTCGGCGCCGACATCCGGTGGGCGAGCTGCAATATCTTCTCGACGCAAGACCACGCCGCCGCCGCCATCGCCGCCAAGGGCACACCTGTTTTCGCCAAGAAGGGCGAGACGTTGGTGGAATACTGGGATTACACCCACAAGATTCTGCAATGGGCCGACGGCGGAACGCCGAACTTGATCCTCGACGACGGCGGCGACGCCACGCTGCTGTTGCATTTGGGTTGCGAAGCCGAGAAGCATCCGGCCAGCCTCGATAAGCAAGCCGAGTCCGAGGAAGAAGTCGTCCTGCTCAATTCGATCCGGGCCACGTTGCAAGATCATCCGCATTTCTACAGCCGCATCGCCAAGAACATCATCGGCGTCTCCGAGGAGACAACCACGGGTGTCAAACGGCTCTACAAATTCGCCGCCGAGAAGAAGCTGCTCTTCCCCGCGATCAACGTCAATGATTGCGTGACCAAGAGCAAGTTCGACAATCTTTACGGTTGTCGCGAAAGCCTCATCGACGGCATCAAGCAAGCGACCGGCGTCATGGTCAGCGGCAAGAAAGCGGTCGTCTGTGGCTACGGCGACGTGGGCAAGGGCTGTGCACAGGCTTTCCGCGGTTCAGGTGCGACGGTATTCATCACCGAAGTCGACCCGATCTGCGCCTTGCAAGCCTGCATGGAAGGCTACCAGGTCGTGACGATGGAAGACGCCTGCAAGTGGGGCGACATCTTCGTGACCGCCACCGGCAACGTCGATGTCATCGTTCGCCAGCACATGGATCAGATGAAGCACAACGCCATCGTCTGCAACATCGGCCACTTTGACAGTGAAATCCAAATCGCCAGCTTGAACGAACTCAAGTGGGAAGAGATCAAACCGCAGGTCGATCACGTGATCTGGCCGAACGGCAAGCGCATCATCGTTTTGGCCAAGGGCCGCCTGGTCAATCTCGGCTGCGCCAAGGGCCACCCGAGCTTTGTGATGTCGAATTCGTTCAGCAATCAGACGCTGGCCCAGATGAAGCTGTGGAAAGACGGCAAGAACATGGAAAAGCAAGTTGCCCTCCTGCCCAAGGAGTTGGATGAAGAAGTCGCCAACCTGCATTTGGAACAACTCGGGGCGAAGTTGACGAAGCTGAGCCCGAAGCAGGCGGATTACATCGGCGTCAAGCAAGAGGGGCCGTTCAAGGGCGAGACGTACCGCTATTAACACATTGCCGCTTGCAGCTTAGCGCTCAGCGCGAGGCCGCAAGCGGCGTGCGTTTTCACCCGCACCGGCCAAAAGAGGTAACCATGGCCAAACGCAGTGTTTTCCACCCCATGATGCAGGAACCTCGATTGGCCGCGGAAGAGGTGCATCTGTTGGCCCAGATCAATCGCGGTTTCGCGGAGAAATGGTGGAACGACTTTCACGCGCTCGTTTCAAAACGCCAAAAACGTACATTGAGTTCCGCTGAACATCAGGAACTCATCCAGATGACGGACGAACTTGAAAAACGTGAGGCGAAGCGGCTAAAAGCCTTGGCAAAGCTCGCTAAACTCCGGGATGAGCCACTAGCGGTCGTAATGAAGTCTCTCGGCTTGCCTGGGAAAACCTTGAACGATGAGTAAGAGGCGTGCCGGCACTCGATTGAGACGGCAAGTGCGCGAACGGGCGGGTGCCTGTTGTGAGTATTGCCGCAGTCAGGAACGCTTCGCCATGCAAACCTTTTCGGCGGAGCACATTCTAGCGCGAAGTCGGCTAGGCGAAACCCAAATCGAAAACCTCGCCTGGGCCTGCCAGGGATGCAACAACCACAAATACAACAAAAGTTCGGCTCGAGACCTCGTCACGGGTGAAATGGTTCCCCTGTTCCACCCAAGGCGCCAGCGCTGGGCCGACCACTTCGCCTGGACCGAGCAAGCCACGCATATCGTTGGCATCTCGGCGATTGGACGAGCCACGGTCGAAGCACTTCGTCTGAATCGCAAAGGCTTGGTCAATTTCCGGCGTGTACTCTTCGCATTTGGTGAACATCCGCCAAATGCTGGATAAGATGACTGGTTAATGTCGTTCTGGAACTCATTCAAGGCCATTTCCTGATGGTGGTGTATTCTGCGGCCTATCCCATAATTCAGCGAATCCACTGGCAGTTTACCAATCTTCACGGTATCTTTATCATATCATGGAGTGCCGCCCCCGCGGCGCTCGCGTCTGGGAGTGGAATGCTGTGAAGAAAATAGCGGTCCTACCGACATTATTGACCCTCGGCAACGGCGTTTGCGGTTTCGCGGCGATCGTTTGCGCCAGCAAAATCGGTCGCAACGATGTTGCCGGCGAGGCGGCTGACTATTTCGCGCTGAGCGGATGGCTCATCCTGGCGGCAATGGTGTTCGACGCCCTCGACGGCTACGTCGCTCGCTTGACCAAGACTGCCAGTAAATTCGGCGGCGAGCTTGACAGCCTATGCGACTGCATCAGCTTCGGCGCCGCTCCCGCTTATCTCTTGCTCCATCTTGGACCGCGCGGGGACGCCATGGCCCGGCTGCTGCCCGCCATAGCTGTACTGTACATGGTTTGCACCATCTTGCGGCTGGCCCGTTTCAATGTGAACAGCAACATTCCCGATCCTGCTGCTCACAAGCGCTTCCAGGGCTTGCCATCGCCTGGCGCCGCGGGTTGCCTGGCATCGCTGGCAATCCTGCGAGGCGAGTTGCCCGCCAAGCTGGCCCAATATTGGCCCGACGCCGATGCCACAGCGCTGGCCACGAGCGTGCAAGTCATCGTTGAATCATGGGCCATGCTGGGAGCGGTGGTGGTGGCGCTGCTAATGGTGTCGGCGGTGCCGTATCCTCACGTGACCAAGAACATCCTCCGCGGCAAACGCCATTTCGGGCATCTCATGCAGGTGATCCTGGCATCCTTCGTGATTTTGCTGATGCGCGAGTTGGCCATTGTGCTGTTGTTCTGGGTCTACGCGTTGGGGCTGCCCGTCAATTATGCGATCAGCCGCCAGCTCGCTCGCCGGCGGGCCAGGGTGCCTCGGGCCGTGGGAAGTTGAATTGCCGCATTTGCAATGACTTGCAGCGCATGGCCAGCGGATGCAGGTTTTTCTCCACTCCATATCAGTTAGCTCGCGCACTTTAAGAGTTAACTCCTGCTTCTATCCCATCCCCCAATCACAAGAACATGGCCGCCAAGTGACACATCTGCTATGCTGGTACGACGATGTTCACCGGCCTCATCGAATCCCTGGGCACCGTCCGCCGCCTCGATGCCGACGGCGCGGGGCGGCATCTTGTCGTTGCGGAAAAGACATTGGCGCCGCAGCTTGCAATAGGCGAAAGCGTCGCGGTCAATGGCGCCTGCCTCACGGTTGTGGAACATGACGCCGAGTCGTTCCGTTTCCAGGTCGGACCGGAAACGCTGACGCGAACCAATCTTGGCGAATTGGGCGTCGGCGATCATGTGAACCTCGAGCGCTCGCTGCGCATGGGTGACCGGCTCGGAGGTCACCTTGTTCAGGGCCATGTGGACGGTATGGGTAGCATCACCAGTCGCCGGCGTGTGGGCGACTGGGAACTGCTGTGGTTCAAGTGTCCTCCCGAACTGGCAGCGCAAATGGTAAGCAAAGGCTCCATCACGGTGGACGGCGTCAGCCTGACGCTTGTGGACGTGACCAAGGACGCCTTCAGCGTGGCCTTGATTCCGCACACGCTGGATCAGACAACGCTGGGCCGAAAAGCCGTCGGAGCCTCGGTCAATCTGGAAACCGATATGCTGGCAAAATACGTGTGGAAATGCTTGAAAGGCTGAAGGATGAAGAATGGCTGATGAAACAACAACGGTGGCGGAGCAGCAACCTCGGCAAACGCTGTCCTACTTGCAAAAACTCTTTCGCGAGCGCGGCATCCGGCCCAACAACAAGCTCGGCCAGAGCTTTCTCATCGACATCAACTTGGTCGACCTGATCGAACGCCATGCCGAGTTGACCAGCGAGGATCTGGCCATCGAAATCGGCAGCGGCACCGGCAGTTTGACGGCCCGGCTCATTGAACACGCCGGCGCCGTGCTGAGCGTCGAGATCGATCCGGCCTTCCATTCGCTGGTCAGCGAGCTGCTGGGCCATCGCGAGCGTTTGGTGCTGCTCCATTCCGACGCCTTGAAAAACAAAAATCACCTCCACCCACGCGTACTGGACTCCTTGACCTGGCTGCGCGAAAAAACCGGTTGCCAGCGATTGAAACTCGTGGCGAATCTGCCTTACGCCGTGGCGACGCCTGTGATCGCCAATTTCCTGATGTCCGATTTCCAGTTCGACCGCATGGTCGTGACGGTGCAATGGGAAATCGGCGAGCGACTCCTGGCTCTGCCGGGGACCAAGGACTTTGGCGCCTTGGCGGTAATGGTGCAGAGCATCGCAGACATCGAATTGCTGCGACACTTGGGCAGGGGCGTTTTCTTCCCACGGCCCAAAGTCGAATCGGCCATCCTGCGCATCTGGCCGCGGGCGGACAGGCGGGCGGCACTTATCAAGCGGTTTGGCAACTTGCAAAGGGTTCGCCATTTTTTGCGGGATTTGTACACCCAGCGCCGCAAAAACCTTCGCGGCGCCCTGGTCGCATTGCCGTCCGGGCGGCTCGGCAAGGAGGAAGTGGACCGCAAGTTGATAGAATTGGCCATCGACGGCACGACGCGGGCCGAAACGCTCGATGTCGAGCAACACCTGCGGCTGTGCGAAGCATTTGGTTAAAACAAGTTTCGCCCCGAGGAGCCAACCATCATGGCCAAACCCATTCGCATCGTGGCGCTCGCCGGCAGCTTGCGCAAGGATTCTTTCAACAAGAAACTCATCCAGATAGCCGTCAAGGCCGCGACCGCGGCCGGCGCCGAAGTGAATTACCTCGACCTCCGCGACTATCCCTTGCCCATCTTCGATCAAGACCTGGAAGCCGCCAGCGGTTTGCCGGAGCCCGCCAAAAAGCTCAAGCAAATCTTCGTCGAAAGCGACGGCTTTCTGTGGTCCTGCCCCGAGTATAACAGCTCGATCACCGCCGTGCTCAAAAACACCATCGACTGGGTCTCCCGCCCCGCCCCCGGCGAACCAAGCCTCGCCGCCTTCACGGGCAAAGTCGCCTCGCTCATGTCCGCCTCGCCCGGCGGACTGGGCGGCCTGCGCGGCCTGGTCACTGTCCGCTCGATCCTGGGCAACATCGGCGTGATCGTCCTGCCGGATCAAATCGCCGTGCCCAAAGCATATGACGCTTTCGCCCCGGACGGCTCGCTCAAAGACGCGAAAATGCAAGCAGGCATCGAAGGTCTCGGCCGGGGCTTGGTGGAGTGCCTCAAAAAACACAAACCTTAAACAACCCTCCCTATGACATGACTGACGAGCCGCGGGGTTTATCCCCGCCGGGACCAGGCGCGTGCCCCCGCCTCGCTGCGGTTCAGGCGCAGACTGAGCGCCAACGAAGTGACGCCGGACTCGCGCCCGGGGTGTCATCCAGGCGTAGACTGTCCTTTCCGAAAACTGATCAGGCACCACAGTGTATGACCCATTCCTCGGAAGGCACTAAGCGTTTGA
>Ga0134121_10005232_pt1 | contig 10571 bp, 8 predicted proteins | sample KB301_FD_96463 | JGI IMG/M metagenome (GOLD analysis project Ga0134121, IMG submission 96463) | Terrestrial soil microbial communities without Nitrogen fertilizer from Kellogg Biological Station, Michigan, USA - KB3-0-1 | ecosystem: Environmental > Terrestrial > Soil > Unclassified ...
CGTTCGCGAGCTGGAGAACGTCATCGAGCGCGCGGTGGTGCTCACCTCGCGCGAGGTGGTCGAGGTCGAGGACCTGCCGCAGCAGCTCCGCGAGTCGCCGGGCGGCGGCGGGGACGTCGAGGTCCTGAGCCTCGCGCACCTCCCGTACGCCGAGGCCAAGCGGCTGGCGATGCGCGCCTTCGAGCGCCGGTACCTCTCGGCGCTGCTGGAGAAGAGCGGGCACAACGTCTCCAGCGCCGCGCGCGCCGCGGGCGTCGACCGCAGCAACTTCCGTCGTCTGCTCAAGCAGTACGAGGTCGTGCGTGGGCCGCTGCAGCAGCCGCTGCAGAAGCCCAAGGCCGAGCCGATGAGCGCCTAAAGAGAAATCCGGAGGTGCGCCGTCCCGGGCACAGCGACCCGGGCGGCGTCCCTGACGGGCCAAAGAGGGCCTGTCCGGCGCGCGCCGGGCGGGCCCTCGCTTTTTCAGTTGCCGAAGTCGAGGTCCGCCTCGAGATCCGCGCGGGTGGCGGGCCGCGCGGAGTGGACCGCGTGGATGGTCTCCACGGCGAGGCCCGCGCGCTCGAGCTGCTGGAGGAACCGCTTCTCCTCCACGAGGTAGTCGGTCACGTCGGCGGTGAGCGCGGCGCGCTGCTCCGGAAACCAGGCGAAGAGCATCTCGTCGGCGTGGAGCCCCTGGAGCTGCCGGATCTCGACGGGGGTCGGCCCGCCGCGAAAGGTGCGGGAGCCTCGCAAGGTCTCCACCTTCGCCCCGGGCACGCTCCGGAGGACCTCGCGGACGAGGGCGACGTTCCCCGGCGTGGTGAGCACCGTGGCACCGGCCCGGGCCAGGCCGGCGATCCCGCCGAGGTGGTCGTCGTGGTGGTGGCTGGGCACGACCCAGCTGAGCGGAGTCCCGGGAACGGTCGCGCGGACCGCCTCGAGCACCAGGTCGGAGAGCGCCGTCGGGGGAGCGGGCGGCACGACGTCGCTGCTGCCGAAGCTGGCGATGGCGTCGAACAGCAGGAGGCACCCGCCGACGTCCACCAGGAAGGTGTTGTAGCCGCCGAAGTTCCGGAGGGCCCAGGCTCCGGGGAAGAGCGGCTCGACCCGGCGAGGGGCGGCGGCGATGGTGGAGCGGGACCCGGTGTCGGTGGCGGGGAAGGTCAACCAGGCCTCGTCACCCGGGGGCGTGCGGCGGGCGTCCAGCAGGTCGAGCGCGAGCGAGCGCGTTCCGCCGATGTCGATCTCGAACCCGGCAGGGACCTTGCCGATGCCGGGGGCCGCGACGCTGGGCTTGAAGCGGATGACGACGCGGGTGGGACCGCGGAGGCGCGAGGCGACGTAGGCCTGGTCGATCACCTCGCCCGAGGAGCGGATCCGGATCTCGACCTCCCGTCCCGGGGAGAGCTCGGCGGTGAGCACGTCGACGGGTGCGCCCCTGTCCTGGACGCGCCGGAGGGAGCGGACCCGATCCGGGGCGGCCTGGAGCTGGGCGACGGCCAGCTGCGGGAGTCGCCACGCCAGTCGCTCCCAGAGGACCTGCGCCGCGTCGCCGGAGGCGTCGACGGTGAAGCTGGACTTGCGATTGACGGACCGGCCGCGGCCGGGCGCGACCTGATGCTGCCAGAGTCCGGGGGTGCCGTCGGCGCCGATGCGCTGCGTGTCGAGGGCCCCGCGGCGGCCAGCGGGGTCGATGACCAGCAGATCCTGCGCGCGGGTCCGCAGGCGAAGCCCCGGGCGCCGCGCCTGGTCGACCGCATCGAGGTCCGAGGTGCCGAGCCAGACCAGGCGCCAGAGGCCGGGCTCGGCGGGGGAGGGCGGCTGGTAGAAGCGGGCGGCGCGGGCGAGCACGTCGGCCGTGCCGTCCGGCGGTGCGGCCATCGCGGGTCCCACCGCGCAGCAGGCGGCGAGGACGGGCAACCACGCGGCACGGCTCATCGCGGGTCGACTCTCCTCCAGCCCGTGGCATCGAGCTCCCAGGTGTCGTTCCGCAGCGAGTTGTTCGAGGGGTCGCCGCCGCCGAAGACGACGAGCACCCCGCGGGCGCGGTCGAAGGCGACGCCGGTGAGGTACCGCGGCGGGGGCGCGCCGCCCAGGCCCAGCGGCTCCCATCCGCCATCGCGGAGGATGAGCGGCTCGTCCGCGGGCTCTCCTCCGCCGACCATGACGAGGGCGGCGCGATTCTCGTCGTAGGCCATCCGCGCGTGGGTGCGTGGTGCGCGGGCCGGCGCGATCTCGGACCAGGTGCCGTTCCAGAGCCAGGTATCGCCCCGATCCTGGGCGGAAGGCCCGGGCTCGAAGCCGCCGAACACCACCACGCCGCCCAGTCCCGGGTCGTACTGCATCGCGTGGTGGACGCGGGGCCCTGGCCCGGCGCCGGCCACCGAGGTCCACTGGCCGCCGTCGAAGGTCCAGACGTCCTCGGAGAAGGTGTTGACGTCCTGCTGTCCGCCGAACAGCACCGCTTCCTGGCGCGATGGGTCGAACGCCATCCGGGTGTGGTCCAGGACGCCCGGGCCCGGGACGTCGATCCGCTGCCAGCCGCCAGTCGCCCGCCACTCCCACGTGTCTCCGTAGGGGACCTGGATGGTGTACGAGCCACCGTGCATCACCAGCACGTCGCGGGCGCTGTCGTAGGCCACGCCGGCGAGGCTCCGGATGGGCGGGCCGGCCGAGTCGATGACCTGCCACCCGGAGCCGTTCCACGCCCAGAGCTGCGTCGGCTGGCTGGCCGGCGGCCCGGTGGCGGCGCCCAGGCCGGCGTTGACCAGGAGTACCCGCTGGAGCGCGTCGTCGTAGACCAGGTCGTGGCCGGCGCTGGGGGGTGGGCGAATCCCCCCGTCGACGCCGGCGTCCCCCTGCGGCGGCGGATTGGCGGGGTCGCTCGAGCAGTGACAGAGGAGAACCCCCACCGCGGCGACGAGGGCTGCTGGGGGGAAGAGCCTCATGCAACTCGGAGGCTACAGGCCGGTCCTGGCCGGACGTCGGGAAGCAGCGACGCGTCTGTGCGGTGCAGCGGCCGGCTCCGCGGAGGTCTCGGGGTCCGAGGTCGACGCTCGGCGCCGGGCTCTGGCACTGTGCGTCGCCCGATGAGGTGGAACGGACGGCGGCGCCCCTGGGTGCTCGTGGCGATGGCGGTGGTGGGGGTGCTGCTGGCCATGGTGATCTGGCGGACATCGACCGCCGGGCCGGCGCGCGCGCTGCGGAGGGACCTCGCCGAGCGGGCCGCAGCGCGGTTCCCCCGGCCGGTGCAGGCGGGCCCGACCATTCCGGGGACCTTCGGGGAGCGGGCCGCGGAGCCGTGGGACGCGCTGACCGGCCTCCAGGCGGCGTCGGCGGACGTGGAGCTGTGCCGGGCGGTGCGGGACGGGGAGCAGCCCTTCGAGTCGCTGTCACAGTCCTGCCAGCGGGAGCTGGAGGCCGGCTCACGATGGCTCGAGGCGCTGCTCTCGGCGACGCACGCGGCGGAGGCGGGGGCGCCCGTGGGGCTGGGAACCCTGGACGAGCCGGTGCCGGCGGGGAGGCCGCGCGGGTGGTCCACCTTGCCGTACGCGGGAAAGCTCGGGGCGCTCCGGATCCGGCAGCTGCTCGCGGCGGGAGACGTCGCGGGGGCGGTGCGGGTGTGCGTGGATCTCCAGGCGCTGGCCCGGGACGCGTCCTGGGGGACCGGGCTGGCAGGGAGGCTCCCGGCGCTGGCGGTGGCGGAGGTGGCGTTCCGGCCCTGCACGGCGGCGCTCGACACCGCGCCGTCCGAGGTGAAGCGGGTGGCGGCCGGGGCGCTGGCGCGGGTGGAGGAGGGGACGCCGTCGCTGGCGGTGGTGATGCGGGAGTACGCGCTCGGGGCGCGCGGTCAGGCCTTCGCGCCGTACCTCGGTGGGCTGGGGGGTCTGCCGCCCGAGGTGGCGAGCTGGGCGCGCGAGTTCGCGCCGGGGGAGCGGACGGACTGGCGGTTCACGCTGGCGCTGGGCGATGCGTGGCACCGGATCGACGGGCGGCTGCAGCAGGCGGTGGAGGCCGCCGGCCTGCCGATGCCGCAGCGGGCAGACCGGCTGGACGTGATCGCCGCGGGCGAGCGGCCCTGGGTGAACCGGCGGGCGAGCTTCGCGCTCCCGCAGCTCGGGCGAGCGGCGCGCTCGGATGCGCGGGCACGGTCGCAGCTGCGGCTGCTGCGCGGGGCGCTCGGGGCGGACCTGTTCCGGGTGGAGCAGGGGCGGTGGCCGACGGCGGCAGAGCTGGCCGGGTTGCTGGGGAGCGGCGAGCCGCTGACGGTCGAGCCGCACGAGGACACGTTGACGGTGGTCGACCCGTCGGTTCCGCGGGGCGAGCTCGCGGTGAGCGTGCGCGCGGACGGTCCGCGGGCGTCGCGCTGAGACCGGCGGGCAGCCCGAGGTGAGCATCGGCGGGTCGAGGGCCGGGCTCATCGTTGACTCAAGCAACCATTTTCTTGTCTTCTACAACCATGCCTGCCCTGCCCGAAGCCGTCGCTGCAGTCCGTGGGTTCAACCGCGCCTACACCCGCCATTTCGGCCTGCTCGACCAGCAGCACCTGGGCAGCGAGCACTCCCTCGGCGAGGTCCGTGTGCTCTACGAGCTCGCCCAGCGACCTTCCCTCTCGGCCGCGGCCCTGGCGCGCTCGCTCGATCTCGATCCGGGCCACCTGAGCCGGATGCTCGCGGGGCTGCGCAGGCGTGGGCTGGTCCGCAGGGAGCGCTCGTCGGAGGACCGGCGCGCCTCGGTCCTGCGTCTCACGCCCGCCGGACGCCGGGCCTTCGAACGTCTGGACCGCAAGGCGACGGTCCAGGTCTCCGAGCTGCTGCGGGCGCTCCCCGACGGCCCGCGGGACGAGCTGGTGCGGGCGCTGGGGGAGGTGCGGCACCTGCTCGAGCCCCGGGCCGGTGCGCCGGCGGTGCTGATCCGGACCCACCGCCCCGGCGACCTGGGGTGGATCCTCGAGCGGCACGGCGCGCTCTACGTCGAGGAGTACGGCTGGGGGGCAGCGTTCGAGGCCATCGTTGCGCGCGTGCTCGCCGAGTTCGCCCAGGAGCACGATCCCGCGCGGGAGGCCTGCTGGGTCGCGGAGCTGGAAGGGCAGCGGGTGGGCTCGGTGATGCTCGTGCGCCATCCGGAGCGCGAGGGCGTCGCCCGGCTCCGCCTGCTCCTCGTGAACCCCGAAGCGCGCGGCCTGGGCGTCGGCCGGGCCCTCGTCGACGTCTGCACGAGCTTCGCGCGCGCCGCCGGCTACCGGAGGGTCACGCTCTGGACCCAGTCGGTCCTCGACGCGGCACGTGCGATCTACGCGCGGGCGGGGTACGTGAAGGTCTCCGAGGCGCCCAACACCTCGTTCGGGACGGGGCTGAGCGCGGAGACCTGGGAGCTGCAGCTGTGACCTTCAAGGATCACTTCTCCGTCGCGGCGAGTGGATACGCGGCTCACCGTCCGGTGTACCCGCCTGCCGTCGCCGAGGCGCTCGCCGCGCGCTCGCCCGGGCATTCGCTGGTCTGGGACGCGGGATGCGGCTCGGGGCAGCTCTCGGTCGTGCTGGCGGCCGCGTTCGACCAGGTGGTCGCCACGGACGCGAGCGCGGCGCAGATCGCGGAGGCGGTCCCCCATCCACGAGTCCGGTACGCGGTCGCTCCGGCCGAGGTGAGCGGTCTCGCCGACGGGAGCGTCGACTGCGCGGTGGCTGCGCAGGCCGCACACTGGTTCGATCTCGACGCGTACTACCGGGAGGTGCGCCGGGTGGCTCGCCCCGGCGGGCTCGTGGCGCTGGTCACCTACGCCGTGATGACGGTGGACCCGGAGATCGAGAGCCTCGTGGAGCGCTTCTACTGGCACACGCTGGAGGGGCACTGGCCTCCCGAGCGCCGGCTCGTGGAGGAGGGATACCGGTCGCTTCCGTTCCCGTTCGAGGCGGTGGAGGCCCCGCCGCTGGCGCTCGAGCATCGATGGAACGCGGACCAGCTGCTCGGCTACGTCGGGACGTGGTCCGCGGTGCAGTCGCTGAAGAAGGCGGGACGTGGCCAGGAGCTCCAGCGGTTCGGTGACCAGCTGCGAGACGCCTGGGGCGATCCGTCGCGAGAGCGAGTCGTCCGCTGGCCCCTCTCGCTCCGGCTCGGCCGCGTGACCGCGGTCGGCTGACTCGCCGGCGGACTTTCCCGACGAGCCGAAGCGTGGCCGGCGACATCCCGCCGCGACGACAGGCGGCCGGTACTGGACAGCGCCGCCTCCCGATTGCCACCTGCTGGCGCCTTCGGTGCCTCGCTCGTTGCCTGCCCGGGTGCCCGGCGCTCTCCTCCGCGCCGAGCAGTCACGGGAGGACGTCATGCGCAGAACGCGTCGAGCGGTGTCGCTGCTATCCGTGGGTCTCTTGCTCCTCGCAGCCCCGGCGAACGCCTGGGACCGAGGGCGTGTCCGAACCTTCGCGGTGCTGCCGCCGGGCTCCTCGGGCCCGGAGGGCCTCGCGATCGGGCCGCGTGGTCACGTCTACGTCGCCGGCTTCGGGTTCACCGCGGCCGGCTCCGCCACCGGCGAGGGACAGCTCACCGTCTTCGACGAGAAGGGCCGCCTGCTGCGGCAGGTTCCGGTCCATCCCTCCAGCCCGCACCTCCTCGGGCTCGCCTTCCATCCCCACACCGGCGTTCTCCTGGTGAACGACTTCGGCGCCGGCCAGGTGCTCGCGGTGAACCCGCGGACGGGCGACGCCGAGCCGTTCATCACCCTCCCCGCGGCGTTGCCGCACCCCGGAGGCTCCGGGCTGAACGACCTCACCTTCGACCACGCCGGCAACGTCTACGTCTCCGACAGCTCGCAGGGCATCATCTGGAAGGCTCCCCCCAGCGGCGGCGTCGCCACCCTCTGGATCGACGATCCGCTGCTCCGCACCACCGGCGTTCCGCCCTTCGGAGCGAACGGTCTCCGGTTCAATCGCGAGGAGACGGCGCTCTTCGTCGCCAACACCGGCGACGACACCGTGGTCCAGATCCCGGTGGTGGGGCACGACCCGGGCGGCCCGGCGAAGATCTTCGCCCAGGGCCTCAATGGCGCGGACGGCCTGCTCGTGGACCCGCACGACAACGTCTGGGTCGTCGAGAACCAGGGGGACGACGTCGTGGTCCTCGACCCGTCCGGGAAGGCCATCGCCAAGCTGGGCGACTTCGGCGGCGCGATCCGGCACGGGTCGCCCGTGGGCCTGCTCTTCCCGGCGAGCATTCGCTTCGCGGGGCGAAGCCTCCTCGTGACCAACCTCGCCCTCGATCTCCGGATCTTCAGCCCCGACTTCGCGACGCCGGACTCGGCCTGGACCGCCCAGGTCTCCCGGTACACGATCTCGAAGATCTCGCTCGACGACGATGACGACGGGCACCACGGCCACGATGACGGGCACGACGGCCACGACGACGACTGACGCGCTCGTCGTCTCGCGGTGAGCCTGGCGGTCGACCGGCGATCCGGTTCAACCTCCGCCGGGCGCCGCCCCGAGCCGCACCCGCACCTTCTCCGCCGCGGTGGCCGTCTCCTCGACCCAGCTCTTGCTGCCGAGCCGCTCCGCCGTCAGCCGGGCCGCCCCATAGTGCTCGAGCGCCGCGGCGAGGTGCCCCTCGGCCTCGTCCACTGCGCCGAGCCCGAAGCGCGACCAGAACCGGGCCGGGGCGCTGCCCACCTCGTCGGCGAGCAGCAGCGCCCGGCTGTAGCTGGCCCGGGCATCGGCGAGCGCTCCCTTCTTCCGCTCGAGGTCACCGATGGCGATCAGGGCGTAGGGCACTCCACGTGCCAGCCCGATCTCCTCCCGGAGCGCGAGGCACCGCCGATGCAGCGCGAGCGCCCGGTCGAGGTCCCCCCGCGTCTCGGACGCCCCCGCGAGATGCCGGAGGGCATAGGCCTGCGTCGCGCGATCGCCGCTCTCCTCCGCGCGGCGCAGCGCCTCGGCGTAGAGGGGCTCGGCGCGCACGAGCTTTCCCTCCTGCTCCTCGGTGAGGCCGAGGAAGAACGTCTCCTGCGCCACTCCCGAGGCATCGCCGGCCTTGGCCAGGAGCTCCCGGGCCCTCGCGAACGACTCGCGGGGGACGTGGAAGTCCTTCGCCTCCGCCCAGAGCAGCTCGCCGTAGCGGAGGTATCCCTCCGCGTGGAGTCCCCGCGCCTCCACCTCCGGCAGCCCGAGGACCCGTGCGGACGACTGCGCCGCCTGCGCCAGCTGGACGCCCCGCTCGGCACCGCTCCGCGAGTAGAACGATTCCTCGGCGAGCACGAGGGCGAGCTCGGCCTGGAGGCGTGCCTTGCCGGGCGCATCGCCCTCGGCCCCGGCCCGGTCCAGCGCCGGCTCGAGGAGCGTCCGCGCGCCGTCGAAGCGACCCCGCATCACCTCGGTCCGGGCGAGGCGAACGGTGGAGGCGACCCAGGAGGCGCGCGCCTCCATGACCCCGGCCGGAGTCGCCAGGACCTCGCGGGTGGGGGAGGGCGCCGCCGGGGCATGGGCACAGGCGGCGAGGAACAGCAGAAGGAGCATCGGACGCATCGCACCCCCGACGCTGCCGCGACTCCGATGCCAGTACCAGTGATGTCTGGTGATATTCATCATCACCTCCATGAACGTCACCGAGATCGATGCCAACCTGCTCATCGTCCTCCACCTGGTGCTCCAGGAGCGGAGCGCGACCCGGGCGGCCCGCCGCCTCCACCTGACGCAGTCGGCGGTGAGCAATGCCCTCGCCCGGCTCCGGACCCGGCTCGGCGACTCGCTCCTGGTGCGTACCGGCCGCGGCCTCGCGCCGACGCCACGTGCCGAGCAGATGGCCCCGCTGCTCGCATCGGCGTTCGGAGACCTGGAGCGCGCCGTGGGGCGGGAGGGCTTCGATCCCTCGACCTGCACCCGGACCTTCACCTTCGCCGACAGCGAGGAGTTCTCGCAGCTGCCGCGCCTCGCGCACCTCTTCGAGGAGCGACTTCCGCGGGCGACGCTGGACCTGGTGGTCTCCGAGGAACCGCTGGCCGCCCTGGCAGCGGGCAGGGCCGACGTCGCGCTCGGACCGGAGGGAAGGCGCGGCCCGGGCCTCTACCGGCGCGTGGCGTACGAGGAGCGGGCGGTGCGGGTCGTTCGCCGTGGAAACCCAGCCTGGCGTCGAGCGGCGCGCGCCGACCCGGCGCTGCAGCAGATCGCCGTGGAGGTGGCCGACGTGACGCGCGCGCGGGTTCCTCCGGTCGGTGGCCGCGTCGCCATCCGCGTGCCCACCTTCCTCGCGGCGGCGCTCGCGGCGTCGGAGACGGACCTGGTCGCGACGTTGCCGGTCGGGCTGGCGCGCTCGCTCGCGCCGGTGCTCGGCCTCCGGATCCTCGAGCTGGGAGCCCCCACGCGCCGGATCGCGCTCTACTGGCACGCCCGGACTCAGGAGGACGAGGCGATGCGATTCTTCCGCTCTCTCGTGCTGGAGGTCACCCGCCCGGCCCCCGGCGAGCGGCGAGCGCGCACGCGACGTCGGGGATGACCGCGAGGTACTCCGACGGTCCGGTGAATGCCGGGCGGCGTCGCGACGCCCGGAGACGGTCGCGCGTGCCTTCTGCCCCCGTTCAGCCGCGGACGCCGTCCCGGCATCTCCCCGCCGTCGACGGCGTGGTGCTCCCCGGGTAAGAGGGCCCGGATGCTCGAACTGGAGGCGGAGCGTCCGCTCCGGCGGAGTGCTGTCTCGCTGGTGGTGGGAGCGGCCGGGCTGCTGCTGCTCGCGGACGTGCTCCGCTGGATGGTCGCCGGACCGGTCCCGCTCCTCCTGCTCGGGCGTCTTCTCCCTCCCGGCGTCGATCTGGAGGCCGAGGCCGGCCTGTCCGCGCTCCTCGGGGTGGTCACCCTCGTGGCTGCAGGAGGCCTGCGCCACCGGCTCGGTCAGGCGGCGGCGGTCGGAGGCCTCAGCCTCACGGTCCTGCTCGCCAACCTGGGGCCGTTCCCGACCGGCGACGTCTACCCGGCGGCGATGCTTCCCTTCGCCATCGTCCGGAACGGCCAGCTCACCTTCGAGGGCACGGGACTCGACCAGAAGCGTCTCCCGCTCTCGGCGAATCCGCTTCCGTACTTCATCGTGCGGAGCGGGGAGCGGATCGCCTCCAAGTACTCCCCGGCCGTCGGCGTGCTCGCGACGCCCATCTACCTGCCCGCGGCGCTCGGCCGGTTCGATGCCAGCTCCCCGGTCGTCGAGCACCTCGGGAAGCTGGCTGCGGCGATCCTCACGGCGCTGGGTGTCTCGCTCATCTTCGCCGCGGCCACGCGCCTGGTGGGTCCTCGGTTCGCCGCGGCGGCGACCGGCCTGTACGTGCTCGGGACCCCGCTACTCCCGGTCGTCGGCCAGGCGCTCTGGTTGCACACCGGCGCCGTGCTGGGCTTCTCCCTCGCGCTGCTCGGACTGACGCGGACGGAGGATCCGCCGTGGCGGATGGGGGCGCTGGTTGGACTCGGCGTCGGGCTCGCCGTCGCCTCCCGCCCGGTGGACGTCGTGCTCGCCGCGGGGTTCTTGGCGGCGGTGTGGCTCGCGCGGCGGCGCGCGGTGGGCTGGATGATGCTCGCCGCGGCGGCTCCGGTGGCGCTGCTCGCGTTCTACCAGTGGCGGGTC
>Ga0134121_10005233_pt1 | contig 10569 bp, 9 predicted proteins | sample KB301_FD_96463 | JGI IMG/M metagenome (GOLD analysis project Ga0134121, IMG submission 96463) | Terrestrial soil microbial communities without Nitrogen fertilizer from Kellogg Biological Station, Michigan, USA - KB3-0-1 | ecosystem: Environmental > Terrestrial > Soil > Unclassified ...
CATCTGAGTATGCAAGCCTGTCCACCAGCTTCAGCTCCACTGCTTTTTCCGGAGTGCGTACGGACATGTTGAATGCTGCCTCAGCAAAAACTTCTGCGTCCACCTTCCTGCTCTCTGCCACCCGCTGCACATAATAATTCCAGATGCCATGAATGAGCTGGGAAATCTGCGCGTGGTTTTCAGGGCTCATTTTATCGTTGATAAAGGGCTCGACGGCGCTTTTGAATTTTCCGTGGCGGATCACTTCAGGTTCGATCTCCAGTTTCGCCAGCGCACCTTTGAGGAACATCAACTCTGAACGGAATCCGTGCCAGTCGAAACTGCCTTGCGGGTTCATGAAAACGGAGTCGGCAACAGAGGCAATGTAATAGCTTGCCTGGTCGTAGTCTTCGCTGTAGGCATAAATAAACTTCTTAGAGCTTTTAAAGTTCAGCAGCGCATTCCTGAGTTCTTCCAGTTGTGCCATTCCCGCAGTGACGCCGGAAAGGTCCAGGAAAATTCCTTTGATGTGTTCATCTCCTTCCGCCTTCTCAATATTTTTCAGGATGTCGTTCAAACCAAGTTCGCGTTTCTTGCCCAGGTTAAAATCCAGGTCTTCAAAAGGGTTGCGGGAAGTACGCTCCTTCAAAGGGTTTTCCAGTTTCACCTGGAGCACTGAATGATCCGACACCACTACTTCAGTTTCCCCGGCTGAAGAAATCATGGTGGAGATCATGGCAATGAAAATAAAAAAGACAATCACGCATGCCAGGACGAAACCGAGCATGGATGCAAACATGAATTTGAAGAATTGTTTCATTCCGGGGTTGGGCTTTAAGGGCGGTGGCCATCCTTAATTTGAGTGCGAATATACAAATAGGAAGGAGGTTAATTTCATTTTTAATTTTTCATAGCGGCTTCCGCACGGAACATTTATAAAATTCTTCTTCCTATGTTTGAAAAAATTTTTGATGAACAAGGCTGTATTGTCACTGGGAAGCAATGTAGGCGAGCGGGGAGCGAACTTAGAAAAAGCAATTCTGCTTTTGCAAAAACTTCCTTGCTCGGTGATAAAAAAGTCTTCCGTTTATAAAACAGCTCCATGGGGCAATACGCATCAGCCGGCATTCTACAACCAGGTGCTTGAAGTAGAAACAAACCTGGAGGCTGACGAACTGTTGAAGGCAATTCTTCACACAGAAAAAAGCATGGGCCGGACGCGCACACAGAAATGGGAACCGCGCATCATCGACATTGACATCCTCTTCTTTAATGATATGCAGATCAATGCTCCAATGCTCACCGTTCCGCATCCGCATTTGCATGAGCGGCGATTTGTCCTGAAGCCGCTTGCTGAAATACTTCCGGAAAAAATACACCCTGTTTTTATGGAAACGGTATCGCAACTGCTGCATGAACTGAGGGATGACGGAAGCGTTGAAAAAATAAAATGACTACGCACATGAACAGGCTGAAATACGATTACATCGTGATTGAAGGAAACATCGGCACAGGAAAAACTTCGCTGGCTTCGCGCATTGCCCGCGACTACGACACGCGCCTGATCCTGGAACGGTTTGCCGACAATCCTTTCCTGCCGAAGTTTTATGAAAACCAGTCACGTTATGCATTCCCGTTGGAGCTTTCATTTCTCGCCGACCGCTATTCACAGCTCAAGAATGACCTTGCAAATCCGGAGTTGTTCCGGCAGCAAACGGTTTCAGATTATTTGCTCAGCAAGTCGCTGATCTTTGCAAGCATTACGCTCACCGACCACGAGCTGGACCTCTACCAGAAACTCTTCAACATCATCAACCCGAACCTGCCGAAACCGGACTTGCTGGTTTATCTCCACAAAGATGTACCGCGGCTGAAACAGAATATCAGGAAACGCGGACGAGAATATGAAGCCAACATCAAAGACGATTACCTTGAAAAGCTGGAGCGCGGCTACTGGGATTTTTTTAAATCGCAGCCGCAACTGAAAATTGTAGTCGTTGATTCCAACCATCTTGATTTTGTTTCAAGCGAAAAAGATTATCACAAAATCATGGAGTTGCTACAGACTGATTTCGCCCACGGACTCCACAGGTTCGAATTGAAATGAGAATTCTGTTGTGTTGTTTAAATTCAAAATGCATCCAGAATCTGAAACGCAGTACTTTGATTTGCATCGTAGTTTTAGATTACTATTTTTGCCAACGACTTCAACTCAACTAAACAACTAACCTATGAGAATATCTACGCTTGCATTTCTTTTCTTGTTTTTTATCTGCGCTTCAGATTTGTCAGCGCAGACAGAATCCACATCGTCGGCGACGACAGCATCATCAGGTGTTGACCACATGCCGAAAAGAAAAGATTTTAATACATGGGAGATCGGCCTGCATGGTGGGATTACGTATGCAAATACAGACATTGCCGCAAGCGACCTGAATTCTGATAAACTTAAAAGCCAATTCGCCTTCGGTTTAAACCTCGCCAAATTTTTCACGCACAGTTTTGCGTTGGAAGGACAGTTTGTGCACGCTTCGCTGGCAGGAGTGTCTGACAAGCCGCCTTACCGCGGATATACTACAGACATCAATTATGAATTTGCGTTGAATGCAGTTGGTCACATCGGCAACATCGGCTTTCTGAAGCATTCACCCAACTTTGGTTTGTATGGTTATGTGGGCATTGGCATCATGAACTTCAATCCATCAAACACAGAAGATAACGGAAAAACCAAGTTTGACAAGAACTTCAGCAGGCAGCCGACAAAATCTACACCTGATACAATTGATTTTGGCACTACCAATGAACTGGTTTTTCCTTTGGGAATCGGTATGCGTTATAGAATTGCGAAAAAATTTTCTATTCATCTTGAATATTCGCTCAGGGTTACACGCTCCGACAAGCTGGACGGTTACGTAGTGATCCTTTCCAATGACGATGATTACAGCTATATGAATATCGGGATTACCTATCATATCGGCAGGAAAGAAAAAACGATGGAATGGGTGAACCCGCTGCAAACGATTTACACGGATTTGTATGACACCAAGGAAAAAGTAGACATGATGAGCGGTGATAAAGACAAGGACGGCGTAGCAGATATGTTTGACAAGGATGCCTCCACGCCGGAAGGAGTGAAAGTATATGGTGACGGAACTTCTGTAGATACAGACGGTGACGGTGTTCCGGATTACCTGGATACAGAACCATTCTCCGCAAAAGGCGCCAAGGTAGATGCGCAGGGACGCGAACTGGATGCAGATGCCGACGGAATTCCTGACAGCCGCGACATGGAACCCAATACTCCGAAAGGCACGCTCGTTACCAGCAGTGGTGTTACCATTCCGACCGTGGGTCCCGGATCTTCTTCAACGGCCGCACTCACAGGTTACATTCCTTCTGTCTTCTTTGACCTGAATAGCACAGTCATCAATCCGAAGTTCAATGAAATGCTTGCAGACATTGCGCTGATCCTGAGAAATAATCCGAGTATTAAGTTTGACCTTATCGGCAACTGCGATGGCCGCGGAGATGAAAGCTATAACAGGACCCTGGGTGAGAAAAGAGCTGAAGTTGTGAAGAGTCACCTCGTGAAGAAATATTCCATTGATGAATCCAGGCTTACTGTTGTTTCAAAAGGAAAAGAAGACCCTATTACGAAGGAACATTCGAAAAACAGAAGGGTAGATTTCAAAGTATCTCAATAACCGTTTAACACACCATAAGTGCAGCCCGTCCCTTTCATGGAGGCGGGCTGTCTTATTTTGTTAGCTTGTTAAAAAAATAGTGGATCACGATGCCGGCACACACCGATATATTCAGGGAATGCTTGGTTCCATGCTGCGCGATCTCGATGGCCCCGTCTACCTGCTGCATCACTTCATCGCTGACGCCGAACACTTCATGCCCGAAAACCAAAGCATACTTTTTATCTTTTAAAGGAAAATATTTTTCCAGTTCAACGCCGCCCTCAGCCTGTTCAACGGCAATCAAAATGAAGTCCTGCCTTTTCAGTTCTTCCAGCGCTTCCAAAGCCGTCTGGAAATAATTCCACGACACCGAACCTGTTGCACCCAGCGCCGTTTTTTCGATTTCACGGTGCGGCGGAGTTGCCGTGATGCCGCATAAATAAATGGCTTCGCACAAAAATGCATCGGCGGTGCGGAACACACTGCCTATGTTGTGCAGGCTTCGCACATTGTCGAGCACAATAACCAATGGAATTTTGGAAGACGATTTGAATTCTTCCACATTCTTCCGGCCTAACTCATCATTCGGTATTTTGCGCATCTATTAAAATATTCTGCAAAGAAAGAAAAGTTCGCTTTGGTTATTTGTACATTCGCCTTCCTGCCTCGAGTTTGCCAAGGCGATGGCAGGCAGTTAAAAGAATCAGAATTTAATGGAATCCGTTGAAGGTCTTACGCAGGTTAAGGAAGTCGAAACACCCTTAATGAAGCAATACTATGGCATCAAGGCGAAGTACCCTGATGCGCTGTTGCTTTTCCGGGTCGGAGATTTCTATGAAACCTTTGGAGAGGATGCCGTGCGCGCCTCAGCAGTGCTTGGCATCGTGCTTACGCGTAGGGCCAACGGCAAAGGGACGTACATCGAACTGGCCGGTTTTCCACACCATTCGCTCGACAGCTACCTCCCCAAGCTGGTGCGTGCCGGGCACCGCGTGGCAATTTGCGACCAGCTGGAAGATCCGAAGCTGACAAAGAAAATTGTGAAGCGGGGTGTCACAGAACTGGTGACGCCCGGCGTTTCTTCCAACGACAAAATCCTGGAGCATAAGAAAAATAATTTCCTGGCGTCCATCTATGATGACGGAAAGAAATGGGGAGTGGCCTTCGTGGATATTTCCACCGGCGAATTTTTTGTTTCGCAGGGAAGCAGGGAACAGGCGGAGAAACTCATTCAGAATTTCCAGCCGAATGAAATTGTTTTTCAGAAGAACAGGAAAAAAGAATTCAACGAACAGTTTGCCAAAACTTATTACAGTTTTGCGCTGGATGAATGGATTTTCAAAACTGATTATGCGCGCGAACAGCTCTGCAAACATTTTGAAGTCACTTCGCTCAAAGGATTCGGCATAGACGAACTGGATGCAGCTATCATCGCTGCAGGCGCAGCATTCCATTATGTAAGCGATACGCGTCAGGATCAACTAAAACACATTACAGGGATTTCGAGGATTGCCGAAGAGAACTATGTCTGGCTCGACCGTTTTACCATACGCAACCTGGAGCTGGTTTCTTCTGGCAATGAAAATGCAGTTACGCTGTTGGACGTGATTGACGGGACGATCACGCCCATGGGCGGGCGCCTGCTGAAGCGCTGGGTACTGATGCCGTTGAAAGATGTGCATGGCATCGAAGAGCGCCAGGAAGCCGTCAACTATTTTTTACACCGGCTGGAAAAAAGAAATCTTATTTACAATCACCTGAAGCAAATCGGGGACTTGGAACGCCTGATCTCCAGGGTCGCGCTTGGAAAAGCAGGTCCGCGTGATATACAGCAATTGCAGCGTTCGCTCAATGTTATTTCAAAACTGAAAGATGAATGCAGTAACTGTGAAAACCCTTCTGTAAAAATCATTGCCGACCAGTTGAATCCATGCGCTGTGCTGAAGGACAAAATTCTGAAAGAGCTGCATGACGATCCACCTGCCATGGTGATGAAAGGCATGGTGATGAAGCAGGGTGTTTCAGCCGAACTGGATGAGCTGCGGGAAATCGCTTACCATGGAAAAGATTATTTGTTACAGATTCAAAAACGTGAAGCCGACCTCACGGGAATTACTTCGCTCAAGGTGGGATTCAACAATGTGTACGGATACTATATTGAGGTGACGAACCTGCACAAGAACAAGGTTCCCTCAGAATGGGTCCGCAAGCAGACATTGACAAATGCCGAACGATATATCACCGAGGAATTAAAACACTACGAAGAAAAAATTCTAGGTGCCGAAGAAAAAATCCTTGCCATAGAAACAAAACTGTTCGCCGAACTCGTGCTGTCGTGCTTTGAATACATCAAGCCTGTACAGCTGAATGCATCGTTGATTGCGCGGCTCGACTGCCTTTCAGCGTTCGCGCAGGTGGCGCAGGAAAATGAATACGTGCGTCCGCATGTAAATGATGGTTTTGTCATCGACATTAAAAACGGAAGGCATCCCGTCATTGAAAAACGTTTGCCGCCGGGAGAAAAATATGTGGCCAACAACATTTACCTCGACAACGACACGCAGCAGATCTTAATGATCACGGGTCCCAACATGTCGGGTAAGTCGGCGCTGCTAAGGCAGACGGCATTGATTGTGTTGCTTGCGCAGACAGGTTGCTTTGTTCCGGCTACTGCGGCGCAGATCGGAATTACGGATAAAATATTTTCACGCGTTGGAGCTTCGGACAATATTTCTTCAGGCGAATCCACTTTCATGGTGGAGATGAATGAGACGGCCAGCATCCTGCACAACTTATCCGACAGGAGTTTGATACTGCTCGATGAAATCGGCCGCGGAACTTCAACTTATGACGGGATCAGCATTGCCTGGGCGATTGCGGAGTTCATCCACGAACATGCGCTGCGCGCGAAAACGCTGTTCGCCACACATTACCATGAGCTCAATGAAATGGAAGAATCAATGCCGCGAATTAAAAATTTCCACGTCACCATCAAGGAAATTGACAACAAGGTTTTATTCCTGCGCAAGCTTGCCAAGGGCGGCAGCGAGCACAGCTTCGGCATTCACGTGGCAAAGATGGCCGGTATTCCGAGCAAGGTGGTGAGCCGTGCCGACGAAATCCTGAAACAGCTCGAACAGATCCGCAAGGCGCACAATGAGCATTCGGCAAAAAAGATTTCCAAAGATGAAATGCAGCTCAGCTTTTTTCAATTGAATGATCCGGTGCTGGAGCAGATCAGGGAGGAGCTTTTAAAAGTGGACGTGAATAATCTTACACCAGTGGAAGCGCTGAATAAGCTGAACGAGATCAAGAAGATTATCGGAAAGTAGGGAAAATCGTTATCGGTTATTCGTTAGCAGTTAAACCTTAGCAGCCGATGCTAAGCACAACTTTCCCTGAAGCGCAGTTAGCGGAATAAAAAATGTTTTGTTCGTACATTCTTTAATTCAACGCAAGCGTGATGTAAAGATTGATCACGCCATTGGTTGCGTCAGGATAAGTGTAAGTAGTTCCTAAAAAAGATCTTTCTTTTCCCACGTTTGTCAGTCCGTGAATGTAGCGCAGCCCGATGCTCACTGCTTTCATATCGATACCTGCGCCAATGGCCAGCCCCGCATCCAGCGTATTGTAATCTTTGGTATCTATGTTGTCTTCGAAGTCGAACAGGTCTACGTTGGATTCATTTTTCACTTTCCCGTGAATTAAAAACGCTACATAAGGTCCGGCGTGCACATTAAAATTTTTGGTGAGGTTGCCCACGAACATCAGCGGCAGTTCGATGTAATTGAGGTGGAAGCTTGCTGTACCTGTTGCAAAAGCATTGTCGTATTTTATTTCCGCTCCCTTGGTGGTAAAGTATAATTCCGGTTGCACTGCGAAATAATTGCTGACCGGCAGTTTGGCAAAGAAGCCTGCATTAAATCCCGTGAGCATGGTCGTCTTGTCAGCGTTCTTTGCATACAGGTTAGAAAAATTCACGCCTGCTTTAATACCCAAACGAATGGGGTTAGAATCCTGTGCAGAGGATACATTGGGTGATAAAAGAACTGTGAATAACAAAGCAATCAGAAGCGAATAATTATTTTTCATTTTGAAGATTTAGATAAGCTGCAAAACTACGGGCGCGCTTAGCAATAAACGTTACACAATTAAACAAACAAGTTACATGATTCACACTTTTAAAATCCCGGGGTTTGAAATATTCATCCGGAAAAAGAAGAATTCAAACGTGGGAATGAAAATCTACTTCAGTGAATCACTGGTTGTATGATCAGGATATGCAGGCGCGTTTCCGTTTGGATTACGCCTGTTCAGGCTGTCATTGGATAATTTAACAGTAGGCGTCGTCATCTTTTTGCTATCCATTGAATCCGTTTGTGAGCGCAGCATGACCTTGTTGTTCTGTTCTGTACCTTTTGATGCAGGCGCCTGATTTTTTTGAGGAGCGGGGGGCGCGGCAATCCTGTCGGACTTAACCGGAATCGGACCTGAAGAATTTTCGCTTGACTGGCCAAAAGAAGTTACGCAAAAAAGGCCAAGGCATACAGCGCCAATCAGCATCACAGAATTTTTCATTTTTATCAATTTTCAATGAATAAGAAAATTCTGTGCCTTTGGGGAATTCTCTGGTGAGAATGGTCGCGGTAAAAAGTTGTCCGCCAAAAATAAAATAATTCATAAGGACATGCGTTAAGAAACCCTACCACATGAGGAGCATTGTCTTCAGTTTTCTTATTCTTTGGCTTGCCTGGTGCATTGCTGTGCTGGCCATGACCTTTTCAGCCATGGATCTTACCGGAATTGATTTAAACAGTCAGCGTCCTTCGCCATGCGCTTATCCATTTCTTGGGATCATGACTTTTGGCAAATGCTGGGATGATAATTTTCCGGAAGCAAGATTTTATGTTCAGTTGATATTCTATTTCCTGATTCTGCTAGCTATTATGCTCCTGTTCATCTCTGTTCTCAGAACTAAAGAGATAAGGGCCGGTTACTCACAGTTCAGCGCGACAAAAAAACTTCTGCTTTGGGAATTATTTTTCTTAAACGCACTCTTAAGCTTTGGAATTTCAAGCTCTTACATTTCGCTAAAACTTCTCGATTGCATGCCCTGAAGTAAGGCGCCGCAGGGAATTTGCTCCGAAGAGCGCAAAACCTTGATCGGGTAAAATTGAGCAGCACACAAAAACAGAAGGAAAGGAAAAATTACTTTTCAATCACCAGCCTGTGCACTTTTGTTTGCTCCCCGCAATTTATTTTTAAATAGTAAACGCCCGGTGAAAAATCTTTCAGGGAAAGTTGCTTCGAATAAGTCCTGGATTTTTTCTGACCATCGTTTAAGATTATTCTTCCCGTAACATCATATAATGCAATGGAGATGTTGCATGGAGTAACGGGCATCACCTGCACATTCAAAATATCATTTGCGGGGTTCGGAAAAATCCAGGAAGTAAAATTTTCAGTTTCATTAATGGCTGTCCCGATGGGCGTGAAATAGGCATTCACAGTTGTATCTCCGTTAGGAATCCATGTTAACGGCAGCGTGTCCCCTCCCGCCGTTGTCCATCCTGAAAAATAAAAGCCGCTGTTCGCATGAGCAGTCAATGTCGCCGGATAACCATTGAAGTAAACAAGCTTGCATGGATTTTCGGGAACCGGAAAGGAATCGACAGAGACAACTCCCCCCGCAGGCGGAATCACATTGATAGAAAGCTGCGACGTATCTCCAATTCCGAACTGCTGCATGATATACGTACGCATGTAATGCGCCCTGTCTTTAAAGAACATCCTGATACTGTCAACCTCAATATTCCATTGCGTCATGTTGTGGAAATATCCCGCTGACCAGTTGTCAATTGTATCGTTTGTGAACTGCCACCGGTTGATGTGAGCCGGCATTTCATAGTTGAGCCGGTTTACAAATCCATCGATGATGGAGTCCATACGCGTGGGGCAAAAAGTAAAGTTGATATGATCTGCAAAATGTTTTATGAAGTTACTTCTAAATTCATTGCTCGCAAGAAGATTTTTAAACAGGAAGGTCGCCCACGTAGCATAATTACCTGTAAAGATATTGTGGAGCGATGCCCAGTTCAGCGTGTTGTGATCGGTGGCTGTGTTGTTTGAAGGATAAACATTGGTAGATTTTTCTGTATCCCATAAGATCCATCTCCACTTGCGGCTGCCGTCGTGCGGACGCCAGAACTTGATGTTATTGCTCGGCCAGTCAGTGGCAGCCAGATAAATACGTAGCAACTCATAATCCATGTAATCGAAAACATCCATCTGCGTTTTTACATAATTGTAATTCGCAGGGATACTCATCGTGTCGGCCGTAATGAAATTGATCATGCTCATGTAGGCCAATGAATCACCTTCAATAGGCTGTGCATTATTTTGAAGCAGGTCAACGCTGTCCGTGTTTACATAGGAATAATGTTCTGCAAGGTAATCGGCATCAATTTTTTCTTCCATGTTCAGGATACCCCAGTACTTTCCGTTCAGGTAAATCGCAGCAGGACGATTGCTCTGGTGATCCACATCCATGCAGCCCTCTATGAGCGTATGGTTGAGCGCGTCCCTGATGGTAGTACTGCTCCAGTCCTGTCCCCCATTACGGACCTTGAAGGATTGGTAGTCAGCGATCGGGAGCTGGGGGAAAATCTGGTATGGAATGCTGCTTTGTCCCAATGCATCTTTTGCTTCGAGGTTGAACGATTTCTGCGCATAAGCCCTGCTGAAATTTCCGCTGATGGACAAGTTCAGGTTCTGGTTGATGACTTCCAGGTCATTCGCTTCAAAGAGCTCAATGTGCGCAGGGACTTTCCAGCTCTCCCAGAAGTTGGCGCCCTTGTAAGGAAAAGTATGCTGGTAATCGTCAGGACCAAAAACATAAATACCC
>Ga0134121_10005234_pt1 | contig 10569 bp, 3 predicted proteins | sample KB301_FD_96463 | JGI IMG/M metagenome (GOLD analysis project Ga0134121, IMG submission 96463) | Terrestrial soil microbial communities without Nitrogen fertilizer from Kellogg Biological Station, Michigan, USA - KB3-0-1 | ecosystem: Environmental > Terrestrial > Soil > Unclassified ...
GGCCCAGCAGGGCAGCGGACCGGCCGCGCGTCAGGTCCCGGGCGGGGCGGCGCCGCCACAGCCTGGCCAGCCTGGGGGGGCACCATCAGCGGCAGCCCAGGCACCACCAAGTGGATTGATTCTCGGTCGTGCCATTGATGCCGTCACGTCGCTGCCCCTCGCCGGCGCCACAGTAAGCGTTGCGGCGAGCGCCGTGAACAGCCCAACGGTTCCTGCCGCCCCGACGCGCGTGCTGACCGATTCACAGGGGCGGTTCGTCGTGCGCGATCTGCCGAAAGGCTCCTTCAACATCTCGGCGACCAAGCCTGGTTATGTGGCGGGCGCTTACGGCAAACGATCGCCATCAGGTTCAGGGCAATCGCTTGAACTCTCCGACGGCGAGCAGCGCGGAGACGTCACGATCGCCCTGTGGAAGTACGGCGTGATCGGCGGCCGGATTGTTGACGAGGCCGGAGAGCCGATGCCCGGCGTGCAGGTGCGCATCCTGCGGCGCGCGATCGTGGCCGGACAGTGGCGGCTTGTGCAGGCAGGCAATCAACCGGCGACCGACGATCGCGGGATCTATCGTACGGACTCGCTCGTGCCCGGTCAGTACATCGTCGGCGTCGTCTCGGCGATTGCGGCGCTGCCCACCGAGTTGTACGAGGGCTATGCGATGGCGATCGCCGCCGGAACGTCACAGGAGTTCAGCCGGTCGATCGATCCGGCGGCGTCACTGTCGTCGAGTGCCGCGCTCCGTGTGGGCGATCAGGTCCTGTTTCCTGGAAACTCGGCGCCCGGCATTGGCGCCGCCCAGTCCCTGGCCGTGCGGCCTGAAGACACTGACCGCCGGCTGTTTGTATACCCCACCGTGTTCTATCCGTCGGCGCCGACCGTCACGCAAGCCGACGTGGTCACGGTGGCTCCCGGCGTTGTGCGCTCGAACATCGACTTTCAACTGCGCCCAGCGCCGTCGGTGTCCGTCGCCGGTTCGGTCGTCGGGCCGGATGGACCCATGCCCAACACCGCGCTGCAATTGCTGCCGTCAGGGACCGAGATGCTGCAACGCGAGTACGGGTTTGAAACCGCGACGACCGTGAGCGACCGGCGCGGTGCCTTCAAGTTCCTCGGCGTCGTTCCCGGGCAGTACGTCATTCGCATCGTCAGAACACCACAGCGCCCTCAGACGACGTCTACCGCTGCGACGTCCATCGTTCAGGTCGGTTCCAGCACCATCTTTTCGTACTCGGGTGGAGCCTCGACGGCGCCGATTCCAAACGAACCGACGCTCTCCGGAGCGCTCAGTGTCTCGGTCGGTCCCAATGATCTCTCGGGCGTGACCGTGATCGTCCAGCAGGGGGCGAGGATTTCGGGCCGCGTGGAATTCAACGGCGCGACGCAGAAACCGGCCCCCGCGGCGGTAGCGCAGGTGAACGTCCTCGTTGACGCGAGTGACGGGCGCAGTCCCGGATCGCCCATCGCGAGCGGCATCATGGGACGGCTGCAGGTAGATGCCCAAGGGGCCGTGCACAGTTACCAGCTTCCTGCCGGCAAGTACTTAGTTCGTTCATCGAGCGGGGCGCAGGGTTGGACTTTTGCCGGCGCGTTTCTCGATGGCAAGGACGTCTCGGTCACGCCGTTTGAGCTTGGCGCGTCGGACGTCGAGAACCTCGTCGTGAAATACACGGATCGGCCTGCCGAACTGTCGGGCACGGTGCGTAGTGACGCGCGCTTCGTCGATCGCAGTGTCGACGTGCTCCTCTTTCCCGCTGATCCGCGCGGGTGGACAGACTACGGCGTGACCCCTCGCCGCTTTCGCAGCGTGGTGACATCCCGTTCCGGTACGTACCGAATCTCAAACGTCGCTGATGGTGACTATCTCATCGTGGCCCTTGCCGACGGCCTGCCCTCCGAATGGCAGGACGCGGAGGTGCTCAAGAAGCTGGCGCCGCTCGGCAGTCGCGTGACGATCGCTGAGGGGGACAAGAAAGTGCAGGACCTCAAGGTGGAGGCACTCCGATGAGGGCACGGCTGATCGCTGCCTGCTCGGTCGCCGCACTCGGCTCAGTGCTGCTGGCGCAGGATATCCCTCCACCGCCACCGCCCCCTCCGCCGCCACCTCCGATACCGGCCGCCGTGCGTGACACCCCGGTCGGACTGGGTGTCGGCCGCGCCGGGCTGTCAGGCACTGTACTCACTGAGGAGGCAAGCCCCCAACCCGTTCGTCGTGCGACGGTCAGGATCGGCGGTGTCGACTCCACCGGCGGGCGCATCGCGATTACCGACGACCAAGGCCGGTTCTCGTTCGCGATGTTGCCGGCGGGTCGCTATGTGCTCACGCCATCGCGCGAGGGATTCGTCGGTCTGGCCTACGGCGCGAAACGTCCCGAGCGGCCCGGCTCTCCCATTACGCTCGCCGACGGCCAGCAACTCACTGGCATCGTTGCCCGGATGCTGCGCGGAGCCGTTATTACCGGAACGGTCCGCGACGAAACAGGTGAGCCGATGCCGGGTCAGGCTGTCTCTGTCATGCGCTACGGCTTCTCGACGCAGACTGGAGAGCGCACGCTGCAATCGGTTCGCGGCCCGTTTGGCACGACCACCGACGATCAGGGCACGTATCGGATCTACGGACTTGCGCCAGGCGACTACCTCGTCGTCGCACCGCAATCCGCTGGCGGACTCCGCAATGGTGCTGATGTGCATCGTGTGACGGCCACCGACGTGTCGTGGGCGACCCAGCAGGTTGCCAGTAGCGGCCGTCAAGGCGGCCAGGCCGCTCCAGCGCCGTCGAGCGCGCCGAATGTGATGTACGCGCCCGTGTTCTTCCCCGGGGTGCCGACCGAGGCAAGCGCCACCACGATCACGCTGGCGGCCGGAGAGGAGCGTTCGGGGATCGACATTCCGATGCGGTTTGTGCCGACGTCGACCATCAAGGGATCCGTCACCTCGGCCGACGGAGGAGCGCCGCCAGCGGTCCAGGTGATTCTCCTGGCGCACGACCGCATCGAAGGCCTGGCGTTCAGCGGCTTCACGTCCGTGGGGAACGTGACCGACGGCAAATTCACGCTCACGGGTCTCACGCCGGGCCGGTACACGATTACGGCACGGCCCGTGAACGCACCTGCAACGTCTCGTGGCGGCGCACCACCTCTGAGCCCGGACGAGCTGGCGCAGTTTGGGTTGACGGAAGTCAGCGTCGAGGGACAAGACATTTCGGTGGCCGTGAGGATGCAGCCGGGCACCACGGTTGCTGGCCGGCTGAGATTTGCCGGCGCCTTGCCGCCACCGGCGGACTTGACCAAAGTGCGCGTTTCGCTCTCCGCTGTGATCAGCCGCAATGGGGCGGCGATTGGTGTTGCACCCGCCACTGTTGACGCGGCCGGCGCCTTTGAGTTCGCGGGTGTCCCGCCAGGCCGCTATCGCCTGTCCGCGTCGGTGCCCGGCAGCACGCCGACTGCCGGCTGGCAGGTCCGGAGCGCCATGGCCGCAGGTCACGATGCGCTCGATGACCCTCTCGAGGTCGGACAGAATCCGGTGCGAGACGTCGTCGTTGCATTTTCCGATCGCCCTGCCGATCTCTCCGGTCGCATTCAGGACGCGAAGGGTCAGCCGGCGCCGGAGTACTTCGTGATCGTCTTTGCCGCCGATAAGACGTTCTGGACTCCGCAGTCACGCTGGATTCAGGCCAAGCGTCCGTCGAGCGACGGCCGCTTCACCTTTCCCAACCTGCCTCCGGGCACCTACAACCTGGCGGCGGTGACCGACGTCGAGCAGGGCGAGTGGTTCGATCCGTCGTTTCTGGCGCAGCTCGCGCCGGCGTCCATCAAGATTGCGATCGCCGAAGGCGAGAAGAAGATTCAGGACATCCAGGTGGCGGGGAACTAGCTCGGACCTCGCCCCTCGACTGGCCCGTAAGGCGACGTAGGTTCGCCGAACGTCGACGTTCGCCGTTGTCCCTGAAGTAGACTCTCCCCTCCCGTGCTCGATACCGTCCTGGCTGGCCGCTATCGCATCCTGTCACCGCTTGGTGCCGGCGGAATGGGCGAGGTGTTCCTGGCTGAAGACACACGCCTCGAACGGCGCGTGGCCCTGAAGCTCTTGCCCGCATCGGCCGAGGTCGATCGCGTGGCGGAAGAGCGCCTGCGTCGCGAGGCGCTCGCCGCCGCGGCACTGGACCACCCGTTCATCTGCAAAGTCCACGAGATCGCCGAAGCCAACGGCCGCCTCTTCATCGTCATGGAATACGTCGAGGGCGAGACGCTCTCGGCCGTGGCCAGAGGCACGCGCCTGCCGATGCGCCAGGTGATCGACATCGCTCGCGAGCTGGCTGAGGCCCTCGACGCCGCGCACAAGCGGAACATCGTGCATCGCGATCTCAAACCGGCCAACGTGATGATCACGCCACAAGGCCACGTGAAGGTGATGGACTTCGGGCTGGCCAAACAACTCGTGGTGGCCGCGACAGGGTCGCGAGGGGGGACACCGCCACCATCGGATGCGGCGCGGGCCGCGGCCGACGCGTCGACGAGACTCACCGATCCCGGCACGCGGCTCGGCACGCCCGCCTACATGTCGCCCGAGCAAGTGCTGGGCAGCCCACTCGATCCACGCTCCGACATCTTTTCGCTCGGCGTCATCCTCCATGAACTGGCCACGGGTTCGCATCCATTCCTCCGCGACACGCCGGGAGACACCATGGCGGCGATTCTGCGCGATCCGCCAGGCGCGGGATCGCGCGACGCGGCGATCGCTGGTGGACTGGGCCCCGTCATCGCTCGAATGCTTTCGAAGGCGTGCGTCGAACGCCCGCAGCGAATGGGCGAGGTGCTCGCGGATCTCGAAGCCGTGCGGGAACGAGCATGGTCGACCTCAGGATCCGGCGGGAGTCCGCTGGCCCAGCCGGCGGAGCGCACGCCATTTGTCGGGCGCGACAGCGAGACGGCCGAGCTCGAACGTGCCCTCGATCGGATGCTGACGGGGCAGGGCGGTCTGGTGCTCGTGGGTGGCGAGCCCGGCGTCGGCAAGACGCGTCTGGTGCGTGAGCTGATGGTCAAGGCACGCGAGCGCGGCTGCATTTGCGCGTCGGGCCACTGCTACGAAATGGAGGGGGCGCCGCCGTTCGTGCCGTTCGTGGAATTGACCGAACAGCTCGTGCGGTCGTTCCCACAGCCGGCGCGCGCGGCCATGGGCGAGTTCGCCGCCGAGATTGCCGCGATGGTGCCGAGCTTGCGGAGGACCTACGCGGACATTCCTCCGCTGCCCGACGTTCCTGCCGATCAGCAGCGGCGGCTCATCTTCAACGCGTACCACGAATACGTTCGGCGCGGCGCGCAGAAGTCCCCCGGTGTGTATCTGCTCGACGATCTGCACTGGGCCGATGAACCCACGCTGCAGCTTCTGCAGTACGCCGCGCCTCACCTGGCATCGATGCGTGTCCTCGTGGTCGGCACGTACCGCGACGTGGAACTCGACGTCAAACGGCCGTTCGCGAAGACACTCGAGTCGCTGCTGCGCCAGCGGCTCGCCACGCGCATTGCCCTCCGGCGTCTGACTGAAGCCGCCGTCCAGGAACTGCTGAAGGCGATGAGCGGCTCGACGCCGCCGTCCGGAGTGGCGAAGGCTGTGTTTCGCGAGACCGAAGGTAATCCGTTCTTCGTCGAGGAGGTGTACCAACACCTGTCTGAAGAAGGGAAGCTCTTCGATGCCGCTGGGAAGTGGAAGGCGGATCTGCGCGTCGATACGATCGAGGTGCCCGAGGGCGTGAGGCTCGTCATCGGCCGGCGCCTGGATCGACTTGGCGAGCAGGCGCGCAAGGTGCTGACGGCAGGCGCGGTCATCGGACGCAGCTTCCCGCTCGATCTCCTGCAGGCGACCGTCGAGTTGCCGGAAGACGACGTGCTCGATGCGGTGGAGGAGGCGGAGCGTGCACAGCTCGTGTCTGGGGACGCCAGCCAGCGCACCCCGCGATACGGCTTCGTCCACGAGTTGATCCGTACGACGCTCGTGAACGGACTCTCGCTACCGCGGCGTCAACGGCTGCACCTGCGCATCGCCGATGCGCTCGAGCGGCTGCGTGCCGGCTCGCTCGACAGCCACGCGTCGGTGCTCGCGCATCATCTGTATCAGGCGGGCGCCGCGGCTGACGCGGATCGGACCGCGCGAGCGCTCATGCTTGCCGGTCGACGAGCCCTCGCGGCCGGTGCATTCGAGGAGGCGCTCGAGACGTTCGACAACCTCCTCGGCCTCGAGCTCTCCGATGATCATCCCCTGCTTGCGGACGTGTGGGAACAACGTGGGGGGGCGCTGTCGGCGCTGGGGAGGCCGGACGAATCCTTCGCGGCATTCGAGCGTGCCCTGGACCTCTTTATCGCCAGCAGGCAGGACGCGGGCATCGAGGCTACCGCGCTTGGTCTCGTCAGTGTCCGCGGTTGGCAAGGGCGGCCCGGACAGGCGACTCCCGTGTTACGACGGGCATTGGCGGCCCTTTCGGACGGGGCGGAAATTGAACGCGCGAATTTGCTCGGGTGGCTCGCCTCCACGCAGCTGACTCCGGCCCATCTGGAGGAGTCAGGCCGCCATTTCTCGGAGGCCCTCGCTATTGCAAACCGGCTGGGTGACTCGACCGCCCTGTACAGGGCCCTCAACGTGCAGAGTCAGTTTCTTCGCCTGAGCTGCGACTTCGAGGGCTCGGTGGCCAGCGCCCAACGCAGTCTCGCGCTCACCCCACCTGGTGCGCTCTGGGATCGTGCGAACCTGCTGTCGGGCCTCGTCGTCGCCCACTATTACCGCGGTCGCCTGGATCAGTGCGATGAGTTGTTTCCGCAGGTGGTGGACTTGGCGCAACGCGCCGGTCACGGCGGGGCGCTGTTCATCCAGAGGTGGATGCAGCACTGGATTGTCGCCGCACAGTCGGGCAACATCCGCGCCCTGCTTGACGAGACCCTGCAACTGCGCGCGCTGCCGTACTTCACCTATCTCCCCATGATAGCCGCGGCCCAGTGCCGGCTGTATCTGGGTGAGGTCGAATCCGCGCTTGCCGATCTCGGCGCGGTGATTGCCGAGATCGGGGCGGACAACTGGTTTCTGGGGATCGGCGAGGGCAATCTGTTTGCGGCCACCGCCTTGGCGGGACAGCATGACCGCGCCAGGGCGCTCATCCCGGCCGTGGTGCCGCGCCTGGCCGTGGCGGGGCGACTCAATATCCACGGTGGATTCTTCGCGCTCGAAGCGCTCATCACGGGACTTGCGCTCCTCGGTGAGCGTGAGCAACGCGGCGCGCTCTATCCGCTCACGCTCGAGCACATCCGGAGCGGCCAGGTCGTTTCGGGCGTTGTTGTTGGTCCCACCAACCCGCAGCTGGCCGCGGCGCTTGCAGCCGATGCGGCTGGGCTCGTGGAGAAGTCCCGCGAACACTTCGAGACCGCGCTTCGCCAGGCGCGCGAGGTCCCCATCCGCATCCTGGAGCCCACAGTCTTGTACTGGTACGGTCGCGCCCTGTCGTCGTCTTCAGAAACCGCGGAGCACGCGCGCGGGCGCGCGATGGTGGAGTCGGCGCTCACCGGGTTCCGCGAACGAGAGATGGTGCTCCACGCGGACCAGGCGGAGCGGTTCCTGCGCCAGCGGCAAACCTAAAGGTTTGCCCTACGACTGATCTAAGTCCTGATCAGTCCCAGCTTCTGTTTGTACACGTAGCCCGGGAACACCTTCGAGATGTCCCTGGCGCCGAGATGACTCGTGACGAGTTCGCCGAAAACGTCGCGGAAGTCCGTGGTGATGGCCAGGTCGCGTCCTTCCCAGAGCTGGTTCTGCTCGAGCCCCGGCCACTTGCCGTAGACCTTGCCTCCCTTGACGGGGCCGCCAAGCACGAGCATCGCGTTGCCGTGTCCGTGGTCGGTGCCGCGGCTGCCGTTCTCCTTCACGGTCCGCCCGAACTCGGACATCGTCACGACGACGACGTCCGCCATGCGCTCGCCAAGGTCGGTGGAGAAGGCCGCGAGGCCGTTGGCGAAGTCGTCGAGACGATTCGCAATCTGGCCCTGTGAGCCGCCTTCGTTCGAGTGATGATCCCACTGGCCGAGTTCGGTGAAGGCGACTTCGAGACCGAGATCGGACTTGATGATCTGCGCCACCTGTTTCATCGCTTCGCCGAAGCCCGATCGGGGATAGTCAGCGCCAGGCGCCGGCGCGTACTTCGTCGGGTCGGCGCTCTTCATCAGCTTGACCGCATCGAACGCTTCACTGCCCGTCGGCCGCAGCAACGAGTCGGCGGCATGCGCGTATTGCTCTTCGAACGACGAGGCCAGCATGTCGGAGTTGCCGCCGCCGCGCACGCCGAACTGCGACAGCTGTCCGATGGCGAGCGCCGGCGCCGAGCCCTGGAGCGAGCGGGGGAGATTGGGTGCAAGCGCCACGGCGCGGAAGGGGCTTGCCTTTTCATGTTCCTGCGCGTGCAGCACGCGATTGAGCCATCCGTCGGTCGTGCTCTTCACGCCGGGCGTTCCGCTCTCCATGTAGTCCTGCGCGTCGAAGTGCGATCGCGTCTCGTCGTGCGATCCGGACGCATGCACGATGGCCAGCTCGCCGCGCTGGAAAAGCGGGTGGAGCGCGGTCATGCGTGGATGCAGCCCGAAGAACCCGTCAAGATCGACGGCCCCTTCCGCCTGACCTGGCCGCGGAATCGCGATCGACGGTCGGTTCGCGTAGTAGGCACGCTCGCCGAATGGGACGACCATGTTGAGGCCGTCAACCGCGCCGCGCTGGAAGACCGCGACGAGAATCTTTCGGCGGGCCTCGGCGGCTTTGGCGCTCTGCGCGATGAAGGCCGGGGCGAACCCCAGGCTGACCAGGGCGAGGCTGCCATTCTTCAGGAAGATGCGACGGGTCATCATGGCGCGTGCTCCTATCGGCGCTGGAATTCGGGCGAGCCCAGCGCAAGGGCGACGAGATTGTTTGGCGTCTCGGCCCGCGCGAGCGTCTGACGCGTACTATCGGAGACATCGTCAGCGAGCAGGTGCCGGACGACCTCGTCGCGCGAGCCGGCGCTGGTGTCGGCGGCCAGCGCGTGGACGTCTATTGCGATCGGGCCGCGTGCGAGCATCTGCGCTCCACGTCCGCGGCCGCGGCCAGCAGGGCCGGGCTGCCCACCCGGGCCGGGTCCGATGCCCCGGGCCGGCGGCGGCTGCGGCGCGCCGTTCGGCCTCTGGCCCTCGTTTGGCTGGATGCGTCCGCCGTCGAGCAATTGCACCGCGAGGTTCATGCGGCTGAGCAATGCGCCGGTGTTGACCCACGCATCGGCCGTCATGCTGTAACCGATCGGCGGCTGGCAGCCGTAGAGCGGCATGCCGAGATTCTGCAGGGCGGCGACGAGCGGCAGGCCGGAATTGATCGTGGCCCCGGTCGCGCGAACGGCCGAGAGCACGAACTCGAGCGGCGTCTTGATCTTGGCGCGATAGGCTGCGGGCGCCATGAACTCGGGTGACGTCACAATCGACTTCACGACCTCGCCAAGGTCGCCCTTGGTGGACATGAAGACCTGCGCCGCTCGGTCAACGGCTGACGCAGGTGGCTCGTCGGCGATGAACCGCTGAGCGAGCTTGAAGGCGATGTGGTGTGCCGTGGCGGGCTGGCTCGCCAGCAGATCGAGCGCGCGCTCGCCCTCGCGTTCACCCGCGTTCGCAAACGTCTGGCCGAGCAGCGTCTTGCTGCCCGTGTCGTGCCACTCCTGCCGGAACATGAACTGCCCACCGTTACGCGGCTGATCGATCGTCCAGCCGGTGAGAATGCGCGCGAGCGCGATCACGTCCTGCTGCGTGTAGCCGCCGTCGACACCGAGCGTGTGCAGTTCCATCAGCTCGCGCGCGTAGTTCTCGTTGATGCCGCGCGCCTGCTTCTTCGCCTGTGCCATGCGCTGCGCGGCCTGGTCGGCCAGCCGCTGGCGCTGCTGCGGCGTGAGCCGTGGATCGTTCAGCCGCTGCTGCAACTGGGGTGGCAGGCCGCTGCCCGGAGCGGAACTCTGGAAATTGTCGAGATAGAACAGCATCGCCGGACTGTGCGCCACGGCGCCGAGCATGTCGCGGAACTTGCCGAAGACGTGCGGGCGAATCGCATCGCGCTCGTAGGCCAGCAGGAACTCCCGCACCTGTCCCTTGCCGACGAACACGTTGAAGTGGTTGAACCAGAAGTCGACGAGGACTTCCTGCAACTGCTTTTCGGAGAGCGCGGCACGGAGCATCCGCGACTCGGTCAGCTCCTGCTGCGCGGTCCGCTGGAGCTGCTGGGCGCGCTGTTGTTCCGGCGTCGGCGCAGGCGGCTGGCCGGCTGCCGGCCGGGCCGTGCCCGACTGCGGCGTCATCATGCCGTCCGTCTCATTTGCAGGCGGCTGCTGGCGAGCGGCCTGCTGCGCTTGCTGTTGCCGCTGGCGCTGCGCCTGCTGCGCCGGCGCGAAGTAGTTCTCCTGGAGTTCGCGCGGACTGAGCTTCAGCGTCTCGAAACCTTCGAGCCTGGCTTCGAGCGCCTCATCCTTGATACGGCCCGGATGCAGTTGCTCGTCGATGAAGGCGCTGACCCCCATCGCCTGCACGCGTTCGA
>Ga0134121_10005235_pt1 | contig 10568 bp, 9 predicted proteins | sample KB301_FD_96463 | JGI IMG/M metagenome (GOLD analysis project Ga0134121, IMG submission 96463) | Terrestrial soil microbial communities without Nitrogen fertilizer from Kellogg Biological Station, Michigan, USA - KB3-0-1 | ecosystem: Environmental > Terrestrial > Soil > Unclassified ...
TATGGGCGCGCCGACTGATCGACGGCATGCTCGCCCGGGAGCGCGAGCCGTACCGCGCCGAGCAATCGTAAGAGATGTACTGCTGTGGACGTCTCGATCGCGAGAATTTCAAGGCGCACCCTCTCAACCTACCGGGCGCGAGCAGAGAACATGTCGTAGCCCTCGCGGACTCCGCCTTCCGCCGTCACCCCTTCCCGCCAGATACTTTGACGCTCGGCGCGTCCGCGGCAGCCATTTCCACCGCCTGCAGAACGAGGGGAAGGTCCGAGTGATGGACCATGTGGCCGCTGTGCTGTGAGAGAAATAGCCGCGCGGACGGCAACATCGACTTGAGCCGGCCTGAATGCCCGCGAGCGCTCACGTAACGATCCCCGGCACCTGCGACCAGAGCTACGGGCAGGGTCAAGCGGGGCAGGCGCGGCGCCAGTCGGAGGGTCGCCGGTAGGGTATAGGCACTTTCCTCTGCCACCGCGCGCAGCGTCTCGGGGCGAAGCGTCATCCAGGCGGGGAAGTGGCGTGAAAAATAGGCCGGGACCCGCTCGGGAGCAAAGATCAGTTTCAACCAGACTGGCCAAAGCGCCCGCCCGACGAGCGGGGAAAGCGTGCGTCGCATGAGCGTGCCAAGAAGCGGAATGGCCGAAGGAGCGATCATCGGCGCATCAAGCCGCAAGGTCGGAAAATGCAATCCGGACGCGAGGACCAAGCCTCGCGCGGCCTCGGGAAATTCGAGCGCAAAGGCTGAGGCCACCAAGCAGCCCCAGGAATGCCCGAGAACGACTGGACGCTCCACATTTAGCGTCTGGAGTGCCTTCCGGACCAAGCTCGCCTGAGCGATGGGTCCCCAGCGAGCATTGCGCGGTCGCGTGCTGTAACCATAGCCGGGACGGTCGAAAGCAATGACGCGATAGCGCTGTGCGGCCTGGTCGATGAGACCGCTTAGCCGGAAGTCCTCGATCATGCTGCCCAGGCCGTGAAGCAAAACAAGCGGCGCGCCGGCGCCCTGCTCGACATAGTGCAGCCGCACGCCATCCACCTCGACGAAGCGGCCGGTCGCCGGAAACAAGCGCCCGATCCGGGATGTCTTGGCGTTGACGAGCGCAGCGGCGCCGGCGAGTCCCGCGGCTGCAACGAGGCCGGCTGTATGAGTTGCCCTCACTTGAGACTCTCCTCCTTGTACCAGGCGCGCACCTTCTCGAGGTGCTCGATCTCTTCGTCGTGCGCCTTGCCAAAGCGCTCCAGCAGCTCGTCGTTGCCCGTCTGAGCAGTGAGCTCCATAAGCTCCTCCCAGCCGGCGTTGTCGGTCATCTCCGCCACCAGAATCGCGTGCAGTGCTTGCGCGACGGTGGTCTTCGGGTCGGTCAGCACCTGCATCAGGCCCATACCCTCCACGCCGGTGACGTCGGCAGAGGGCGTCTGAGCGGTTGGATCACCGCCGAGCGACTGGATCGCGGCGCCCAGCAGCGCGAAGTGCGTATGCTCCTCGTCGCGCATGTGCTGCAGGTCCTTGAGCGGGATGGCGGCCTTTGCGGCCTCGCACTTAACCATCAGGGCTTCATAGAGGCGAGTGCCGCTGCGCTCGAAGGCGAGCCGCTCGCCGAGCTTGTCCATCAGCACTGCTTCAACCCCGGCGAGCGCCGGGTCCGGCATTGAGCCCACCGGATCCGCCTCCGCGGCGTATTGGGCGCGGAGCTTGGCCGCCGCACGCTCGTCCCCGCGCTTTGGCTTGGTGAGCTCGATGTTCTCCATCATCCGGTTCGATACTTCCGGCGCGACCTCCAAGCCGGTGTGGTTCAGGCCGATTTCCGTGGTCTGTTGCATGGCAATCCTTAGGCAGCCTTCAGTTTGAGTTCCGAGCCCGGGGCCCACTTGTAGCCCGCGGACACGATTTCGCTTGGCGAGCCGTCGGCGTTGACAGCATCGCGATACTCCCTCGAGGCTTTGCTTTCCCTACTCTTTGGCACGATCTCGGTGCCATCGGCGCGCAGGTCCACCTCGTTGGCGAGTGTCTCGCGCACGAAGTCGCGCTGCGAGTCAAACGGGATGGGATCGGGCAGGGTCTCGGGCAGCAGCTCCGCCGGATCGCGCTTCTCGTGCTTCTTGAAGAGTTCCATCACCATGTTCAGGTGTCCGAGCTCGTAGTCGAGGAACCGTTCCCAGATCGCCTTGATCCGCGGATTGGATTCCTGCTCGACGCAGCCGTAGTAGTTGTAGACCTCCGCCGCCTCGTGCATAACCCATTTCTCGAGCCAGCTCTCCTCCGGGTCGATGATCGACTCGTACTGGGTGACGTGCTGCTCCTCGATCGACGCGATCTCGGCGTAGAGCTGCCGGGCCACCGGGTCCGAATACATCGGGCCGATGTTCATGTAGAAGTTGTGCGTCTGCTGCTCGCCGGCCATGATGGTGAGGGCGTGCAACTTCGACAGCGGATGCGCCTTCTTTCGGGCGTAGGGCTTGCGCAGATCGTCCACCGGAGCCCGGTGCTCCTCCGCGGTCGGACGCCCGGGCAGGATGTCGGTGTAGCTTTGCAGGATGTTGTTGGCGTCCTTGCCTTCCAATCTGTCAAGCAAGGCGGAATATCGGTACATATGGTCGAAGTCTTCGAGCAAGCCGAAGCGGTACACCTGAGCGAGGTAGGGGTCGGGCTCGCGCATCGCAACGGCGGCAGTCACGTCGATCGCTACCTGCTCGTAGGCGATAGTGGTCTCTAGCGGCGAGTGATCGGCGCCAATCAGCCAGTTCACCAGCGTCGCCTGGTGGTGCTCGACGCGCCGGATCTCGGCGAGGGGTCTTTGCAAGACGGCGTTCATGCGCGCACAGGCGTGCGAGAAGCGCATCGCCTCGTGCTCGATGCCGTTCATGAGGATGATGCGCACCCGCGTTTACGCATCATCGTCCAGCTTGCTGATGGGTTTCTGTACCAAGTCACGCCAGGTGAACTTCTGGCGCTCCAGTGGAATACCCTTAATTAGAAATAGACTTGCTTTCATGGAACCCTCCGGGAAGTGGGGCGGAGTCCCGCAAGTCGCGTTCCTGCGGTTGCATCGTCACACTCACTCGGCGTCCTCCATGCGAAGCGCATTGCATTCGAGGTGAATACGCGCAGTAGGCAACGCCATATCGATACAGGTCTGTTCACAACGAGAATGGCTTGAGTCTTGGAGCGGCGTGCCGAACAACCCGGGGGAACCCTAGTCCAGTGCTGCGGAATGAAAATAGGGCCGCCCAAGCGGCCCTATTTACCGTGCTTGCTAGGCCGATTTTAGGCAGCGCCGCGGACAGTATCCCGACGCCCATCTTCTTCGTGGCGTTTACGGCGGAGCCCGGCGAGGCCGACGAGGCCGATGAGGCCTAACCAACCCCAGTCTTTCTTCTCGTCGTCTCGTCGTTGCTCCATTGAAGACGACTGCCCGCCGCTGGCGTTATCTGCCTGCGCTGTCTGCGTCTGCGCCGATTGAGTACCACCGCTCTGCTGGGCAACCGCTGGTCCAGAGATAAGAACCGCGCTGCCGAGCGTTACTGCGCCCACGAACTTCAAGAGTTTGCCTTCCATGGCTATGTCCTTTGAAACCCCAGATAACACACCGCCCGGAATGAGCGCCGGCAACTGGCGATGCGCGCTTCGACGCAAGGGCCATACCAGAAGTTGCGTAAGGACAACCGACCGAGACCCAACCGAGACTCTGCGTTATAGGTCGGGGCCCGTATCTATTTCTATCGGCGCTTGCGCTGGAGCGGACGGTGGCGTCTCGCCGGTCCCTCTTCCTGGACCAAGATTGCGGTGGCAACCTCCTTTGCGCGCCGAGCGGCATTGCGCTCTTTTGCGCAGGCTCCAATGATCGAGCCCCACACCAGGATATGCCATTGCATCGCAACGGCGTCGGGATGGCGAACCCCGGCGTCCGCGGCGAGCTTGCGCAAGTAACCCCGCACCGACGAGAAGTACCGCTGCGCGCCTACATACACCGGACCTTCGGATGGCGCAGATTCGAGTATGGCTTTCACTACCGGACAGCCTTTGTACCCCGGGCTTCGGTACCACTTGTCCAGCACGTCGAATACCGCGAGCAGTGCCTCACGCGGCGGGAGACCAAGCGCTTGCACCTCGGATTGCCAGCCGCGCGAGAAAACTTCCCAGCGACGCGCGAAGAACGCGAGCACCAGCTTGTCTTTTGACGCGTAATGCCGGTAGAGGGTCATCTTCCCCACCCCGGAGCGCGCGACTATGGTGTCCACACCCACGGCGCGGATCCCGTGGCGCGTGAAGAGGGCGTAGGCGGTGCGGTCGATCCTTTCCTTCGGAGTAAGCCCCGGACGCAAGCCTCGCATACCGTTTAATAACATGAACCAGTCGACGTCGCTATGGTCGGCGCATGATCCGATACGCTTGCATGGAACTGTAAAAGTGACGGGCATAGAGCAGCTATTACAAACGATACAGGCCCGTATCGCGTGCGGCCTTCGGCGAGACAGGTCTGTATCGCTTGGTACGCCCCTTGCTGCGACCGTTCGGTGCCCTTAAGGAGCAGCCATGACGCCGTCTACCGCCACTTCCGCAACCGATCTTCGCCGCGATGTCCCCGCCTATGCCACGCCCAGGGGTTCGAACGTCAGCGCCGTCTCATGGGGGGCTATCTTCGCCGGCGCAGCCGCGGCGGCCGTTCTTTCATTGATCCTGCTGCTCCTCGGCACGGGCCTGGGGCTCTCGGCGCTTTCACCTTGGGCAAACGACGGTGCCAGCGGCAAAGCGCTTGGTGCTGGAACCATCGTCTGGGTGACCTTCATGCAGCTCGCGGCTTCCGCCATGGGCGGCTATGTCGCCGGAAGGTTGCGGACCAAATGGATCGATCTCCAGACCGACGAGATCGTGTTTCGCGATACCGCGCACGGCTTCCTCGCCTGGGCCGTCGCCACTCTGTTCACCGCAGCACTGCTCACTTCGACGGTGAGCGCGATCGTAAGCGGCGGCTTCCAGGCGGGCGCCCAGGTCGCCGGAGGCGCCGCCAGCGCCGCTGCGGCGGGAGGCGCCGCCAGCGCCGCTGCGGCGGGCGGCGCTGCCAGCGCCGACAAGTCGGGCGGCGACAGCGGCCCGATGGGCTACATGGTGGATTCGCTCTTCCGCGGCTCCAAGGGTTCAGCCAAAAACGGCGCCGCGGGTTCGCCGGAGCAGGCCACGGCGGAAGTCGCCCGCATCTTCACCAACGCCGCCGCCATGGGAAAGCTGCCGCCGGAGGATGCGCGCTACGCCGGCCAGCTTGTCGCGCAGCGGACCGGGATGTCCCAGCAGGAAGCCGAGAAGCGAGTGAACGACACGTTCAACCAGATCCAGGCGAAGAAGCAGGAAGCCGAGACCGCCGCCAGGGAGGCCGCCGACAAGGCGCGCAAGGCTTCCGCCGCGGCAGCACTGTGGCTCTTTATCTCACTGCTGATCGGCGCATTCGTCGCCAGCTTTGCAGCCACCTACGGCGGGCACCAGCGCGACGATTGAGTCCAAGGCGCACACGCCAAGATTGGAAAGACGAAGACATAAGGAGTCCTCACGCTTCATGCTGTCTCTTCAAGCCAGAACGCTCGCGCGGGCGGCCGCCATCGTCGGCGGCCTCGATATCCTAGCTGGAGAGTTGGCAATCTCATCTGAAATGCTAGGAAGATACGTTCGCGGAGAATCACCAACACCACCCGATGTTTTTATGCGTGCTGCAGACATCGTCACGGAGGCAGGCGTGGCGGACGCCGCCAAGCCATCGCGGCGTATAGAGGATGCGCTTTAGTCAGCCGTTCGCACGTCACGAAACGGCTGTCCTCCGGCGAGCGCGTGTTCTCCCATTGGCCGACGTGCTTTGGGTTGCGCCAGCCCGCGGTGCGCCGCGACGACGTCCCCGTCATGGGGGAACATCGGCTTCTCTAGGACGATCTTGAATTTGCTTGGAAGGGTCTTGGCGGAGCGGACGGGACTCGAACCCGCGACCCCCGGCGTGACAGGCCGGTATTCTAACCAACTGAACTACCGCTCCGTGCTTCTCGCTCTTTCCGAACGATTGCGCGCCGCAGTCGGCGCGCAATCGTGCTTTTTTCTTGGTGGGCGCTGTAGGGGTCGAACCTACGACATCCGCCTTGTAAGGGCGGCGCTCTACCGCTGAGCTAAGCGCCCCGACCGCGCTTGAAAAAGGGGCGCTAGTTTATCGCGTCCTTGAGGGCCTTGCCAGCGCGAAACTTTGGAAGCCGCGCGGCCTTGATGTCCAGCGCCTCGCCGGTGCGCGGGTTGCGTCCGGTCCTCGCCTGGCGCTGGCCGGCGTAGAAGGTGCCGAAGCCGACCAGGGTCACCATCTCGTCCTTGCGCAGGCTCGTCTTCACCGCGCCGACGAGCGCGTCGACCGCGCGCTCGGCGGCCGACTTGGAGATCTCAGCCGCCTGCGCAATCTGCTCGATCAGGTCCGCTTTGTTCACGCCCTCCTCCCCAGGAGAGAACTCAATGCGTGGTGACTGCTCCGGTCTGGTCGTCGGGCTTCTGCGGGAGCGACGCGGACTCGTCGTGCTCGGGCATCGGGTCGGGCTGGCGCTCGAGCGCGATCTCGAGCACCTTGTCGATCCACTTCACCGGCACGATCTCGAGCTTGTTCTTGATGTTGTCCGGGATCTCGACCAGGTCCTTCACGTTCTCTTCCGGGATCATCACGGTCTTGATGCCGCCGCGGTGAGCCGCGAGCAGCTTCTCCTTCAGGCCGCCGATCTGCAGCACCTCGCCGCGCAGCGTGATCTCGCCGGTCATGGCGACGTCCGCGCGCACCGGAATGCCCGACAGCATCGACACCATGGCGGTCGCGATGCCGATCCCGGCGCTCGGGCCGTCCTTGGGCGTCGCGCCCTCGGGCAGGTGAATGTGGATGTCGTTCTTCTGGTAGAAGTCTTCCTTCACGCCGAGCTTGCGCGAGCGCGCCCGCACCACCGAGAGCGCCGCCTGGATCGACTCCTGCATCACGTCGCCGAGCTTGCCGGTGGCGATCGTCTTGCCCTTGCCCGGCATGGCGACCGCTTCGATCGTGAGCAGTTCGCCGCCGACCTCGGTCCAGGCGAGACCGGTGACCTGGCCGACCTGGTTCTCCTTCTCCGCCATGCCGAAGGTGTAGCGCCGCACCCCGAGGTATTTGTCGAGGTTCTTCGGCGTGACGGTGATGCGGTGCGGCTTCCCGGCGGCCTCGCCTTCGGTCTTCTCCTTCTTGTCGGTGAGGAGCTGCTTCACCGCCTTGCGGCAGATCTTGGAGACTTCTCTTTCCAAAGCTCTGACACCAGCTTCTCGCGTGTAGTACCGGACGATGTCGCGCAGCGCCGCCTCGGACACCGAGATCTCGCCCTCCTTGAGCCCGGTCGCCTTGACCTGCTTGGGCAGCAGGTAGCGCAGCGCGATGTTCATCTTCTCGTCCTCGGTGTAGCCGGAGAGGCGGATCACCTCCATCCGGTCGAGGAGCGGCGGCGGAATGTTGAGCGTGTTCGCCGTGGCGACGAACATCACCTCGGAAAGGTCGTACTCGACCTCGATGTAGTGGTCGACGAAGGTGTTGTTCTGCTCCGGATCGAGCACTTCGAGCAGGGCCGACGAGGGATCGCCGCGCCAGTCGGAGCCCATCTTGTCGACCTCGTCGAGCAGGAACAGCGGGTTCTTGACCTGCACCTTGCTCATGTTCTGCAGGATTTTGCCCGGCATCGACCCGATGTAGGTGCGCCGGTGGCCGCGGACCTCGGCCTCGTCGCGCACGCCGCCGAGCGACATGCGCACGAACTTGCGGTTGGTCGCCCGCGCGATCGACTGGCCGAGCGAGGTCTTGCCCACGCCGGGGGCGCCGACCAGACACAGGATCGGCGCCTTCATCTTGTCGACCCGCGTCTGCACCGCGAGGTACTCGACGATGCGCTCCTTCACCTTCTCCAGGCCGTAGTGGTCCTTGTCCAGGATCTCCTGCGCCGCGCGGATGTCGCGCGAGATCTTCGACTTCTTCTTCCAGGGCAGGTTGACGAGGGTCTCGATGTAGTTGCGCACCACCGTCGCCTCGGCCGACATCGGCGACATCAGCTTCAGCTTCTTCAGCTCGGCCTCGGCCTTCTTGCGCGCGTCCTTGTGCATGTGGGCCTTGCGGATCTTCTTCTCCATCTCCTCGAGGTCCGCGCCCTCTTCGCCCTCGCCGAGCTCCTTCTGGATCGCCTTCACCTGCTCGTTCAGGTAGTACTCGCGCTGGCTCTTCTCCATCTGGCGCTTGACCCGGCCGCGGATGCGTTTCTCGACCTGGAGGATGTCGATCTCGGTCTCGAGCTGGGACAGCAGGTGCTCGAGGCGGGCCTTGACGTCGAACATCTCGAGCACCTGCTGCTTCTGCTCGAGCTTGAGCGGCAGGTGCGCCGCGACCGTGTCCGCGAGCCTGCCTGCTTCGTCGATTCCGGACAGGGACGTGAGAATTTCGGGCGGGATCTTCTTGTTCAGCTTCACGTACTGGTCGAACGCGGAGAGCAGCGCGCGGCGCATCGCCTCGACCTCGGGCGCCGGCGTGCCGTCGAGCGGCACCGCGACCGCCTCTGCGATCCAGTGGCTGCGCACGTCGACTACCTCGCGGATGTTTGCCCGTGCGCCGCCTTCGACCAGCACCTTCACCGTGCCGTCGGGCAGCTTCAGCATCTGCAGGATGTTGGAGACGCAGCCGATCGAGTACATGTCGCCCGGGCCCGGGTCGTCCTTGGCCGCCGACTTCTGCGCCACGAGCAGGATCGATTTCCCTGCTTCCATCGCGGTCTCCATCGCCTTGATGGACTTCGGCCGGCCGACGAAAAGCGGGATCACCATATGGGGGAACACCACCACGTCCCGCAACGGCAGCAGCGGGTACTGGACGATTTCCGGGGACGGGAGGGGTTCGGACATTTTAGGTTAGCCTCGTCAAAGGGTTGGGAGCGCCCTGCACTGACCGATAGTTGCGGGTTCTTCCCGAAAAATCAATGCATAAAAGCCTACACGGATGCGGCGGCTGCCGCAATGCAGTATCCGTAGGGAAGTCGTGACGAAATGTGTCAGGCCTAGCCTGACCCGCCAGCGACCTTGTGTTGCTCGGAGTAGATGAGCAGCGGCTTGCCGTCGGCGCTGACCATCGACTCGTCGACCACGACCTTGCTGACATTCTCGAGCGTGGGAAGCTCGTACATGGTGTCGAGCAGGATCTGCTCCAGGATGGAGCGCAGGCCGCGCGCGCCGGTCTTGCGCGCGAGCGCCTTCTTCGCCACGGCACCCAGGGCGCCGGTGCGCACCTCGAGCTCCACGCCCTCCATGTGGAACAGGCGCTGGTACTGCTTGATGAGCGCGTTCTTCGGCTCGGTGAGGATCTGGATGAGCGCGTGCTCGTCGAGCTCCTCCAGGGTGGCGAGCACCGGCAGGCGGCCGACGAACTCCGGAATCAGCCCGTACTTGATCAGGTCCTCGGGCTCGACGCTCTTCAGGAGGTCGTAGGTAGCCTTGGAGTTGGCCGGGCTCTTCACCTCGGCGCCGAAGCCGATGCCGGTGCGCTCGGTGCGGTTGCGCACGATTTTCTCCAGCCCGTCGAACGCGCCGCCGCAGATGAACAGGATATTGGTGGTGTCGACCTGGACGAAATCCTGGTTCGGGTGCTTCCTGCCGCCCTGCGGCGGGACCGAGGCAATCGTCCCCTCGACCAGCTTCAGGAGGGCTTGTTGCACGCCCTCGCCCGAAACGTCACGCGTGATCGAGGGGTTGTCGGACTTGCGCGAGATCTTGTCGATCTCGTCGATGTACACGATGCCGCGCTTCGCCTTGTCGACGTCGTAGTCGCAGTTCTGCAAGAGCTTCTGGATGATGTTCTCGACGTCCTCGCCGACGTAGCCCGCCTCGGTGAGCGTGGTCGCATCCGCGATCACGAAGGGGACATTCAGCAATCGCGCCAGGGTCTGGGCGAGCAGCGTCTTGCCGGAGCCGGTCGGGCCGATCAGCAGGATGTTCGACTTGGCGAGCTCGACCTCGTCGTTCTTCGACAGGTGCTTCAGCCGCTTGTAGTGGTTGTACACCGCGACCGAGAGGATCTTCTTGGCCTGGTCCTGGCCGATCACGTACTGGTCGAGGATGTTGCGGATCTCGCGCGGGGTAGGCAGGTCGGACTTCTGGCCCTTCGCGCCCTTATCGGAGGCGGTTTCCTCGCGGATGATGTCGTTGCACAGCTCGATGCACTCGTCGCAGATAAACACCGAGGGCCCGGCGATGAGCTTCCGCACCTCGTGCTGGCTCTTGCCGCAGAAGGAGCAGTAAAGCAGCTTTTCGCCCGATGACGACTTTTCCGACATGTCGTTAGCGCTCTCGCCCTTTTAGCCGGCTTCCCGGCTGACCAGCGTCTTGTCCACGATGCCGTACTTTACCGCTTCTTCGGCACCCATGAAAAAGTCGCGCTCCGTGTCCCGGCCGATGGTGTCGATCGGCTTGCCGGTGTGCTTGGCGAGGATCTCGTTCAGGCGGCCGCGCAGGTAGAGGATCTCCTTCGCGTGGATCTCGATGTCGGTGGCCTGGCCCTGGAAGCCGCCCA
>Ga0134121_10005236_pt1 | contig 10568 bp, 9 predicted proteins | sample KB301_FD_96463 | JGI IMG/M metagenome (GOLD analysis project Ga0134121, IMG submission 96463) | Terrestrial soil microbial communities without Nitrogen fertilizer from Kellogg Biological Station, Michigan, USA - KB3-0-1 | ecosystem: Environmental > Terrestrial > Soil > Unclassified ...
AAGCCGACCGCGTCAGATCGGCGACGCGCACCATATGCGAGACCTGCTTGCGTTTGACGTCCGTTTTGGCGAACGCCTTGACCTTCGACAACACGATCCTGGCCTCGTCGTCGTGCGGCAGATAGTTCAGCGTCGCGACGATCGACCAGCGGTCCATCTGGCCCTGATTGATCTGCTGCGTGCCGTGATAGAGGCCGGACGTATCGCCAAGTCCGATGGTGTTCGTCGTCGAGAACAGGCGGAACGCCGGATGCGGGCGAATAACCTTGGACTGATCGAGCAGCGTCAGCTTACCCGAGACTTCGAGAACGCGCTGAATGACGAACATCACGTCGGGGCGGCCTGCGTCGTACTCATCGAAGCAGAGAGCGATATTGCTCTGCAACGCCCAAGGTAAAATACCCTCCTTGAACTCCGTCACCTGCTTGCCGTCCTTGAGCACGATCGCGTCCTTGCCGACGAGATCGATACGGCTGACATGACTATCGAGATTGACGCGCACGCAAGGCCAGTTGAGCCGCGACGCCACTTGCTCGACGTGCGTCGACTTGCCGGTGCCGTGGTAGCCCTGGATCATCACGCGGCGGTTGTGTTTGAAGCCGGCGAGAATGGCGAGCGTAACGTCACGATTGAAGAGGTAGTCCGGATCGATATCCGGCACGTGCTCGTCGGCCTTGGAGTAGGCTGGAACCTCGAGATCGCTGTCGATTCCGAAGACCTGACGCACGGACAATTTCATGTCTGGCAGATTGCCGGCTTGCGCGCCCGCAGCGCTTGGTGTCGTGCGCATATCGCGTGAATTCCCGATCATTGGCCCCATCGCCGTTATCGGCTTGGACCGGTGCGAACTGGGGGCTGACGCGCACGCGGCTCAGAAGTGGTCGACTAGGCCAAGCCTGATTGTTTCAAGTGATTATAGGCTTGGAGGATTTCGCGCAACTTTTCCTCGGACCGGCTATCGCCGCCGTTTGCGTCGGGGTGATGCATCTTCACCAGTTCCTTGAACCGCGACTTGATGTCCTCGCGCGTTGCCTGCTCGCCAAGATCGAGCGTGTGTAATGCCTTTCTCTCGAGCGGCTTCAACTGGCGGCGGAACGTCGGCGCCTCCGTGCGGGACGATCTCGCCCGGCGCGTCATCTTTTGAGTGCTGGCGGCAACTCGCTCCGCGGCTTCGGCGGTTCTGACGCCGTCGCGCGTGCCGTGTGCCCAGGCATTGGCGCCGGCTTTCCACGTCGGCCGGTGGCCCGTCAGAGCATCTTTGCGGAAATTATTGACCTCGGCATCGCTCATGCCGTCGAAATAATTGTACTCGTGATTGTACTGCCGGACGTGATCCATGCAGAAGTGGAAGTACTCGCCGTCGCGGCCACGGCCTTTCGGCGCCTTATGGGAACCGGGCTTGTCACAGCCCTTCCACTGGCAGCCATTGGCGCGCGGTTCCTTCTTGGCGCCTTGCTGGCGCCGCGAGGACACGCGGATGCTGTCAAAGAATTTGGAGTCCAGTTTCATCGATTCATCAGTATGATCATTCGTTTCGATGGAAACAAGGCGGCAAGAAAGCGGCTTGATTTCCTTTCCGACTGTGCCGGCAATCTTTTAACAGGCCGTTTCGCGATTTCCCGCCCGCCCCCAAAACCGTGCCGAGTGCAAGAGAAAGACTGACCATGTCCGTAGCAGACCGCATTAAGGAAAAACTCTTAACCGCACTCCACCCGACGCGGCTTGATGTGATCAACGAATCCGAACTTCATGCCGGACACCGTACGTCGCCCGGTACTGGCGACAGCCATTTTCGCGTGCTCGTCGTATCGGCCGCTTTCACGGGCAAGTCGCGCGTCGAACGCCACCGCATCGTCAACGATCTCCTCAAGGACGAACTTGCCGGAGGTGTCCACGCGCTGGCGCTATCGACTCTGGCGCCGGGTGAACCGCTTCCGACAACTGCCGCCGGCGGCGGCTGATCGTCAGCCGAGCGCCGCATTCGATACTGTTCCTCCGCCGTCGGCGCCGGGCGTTTTCGGCAGCGGCTTGATGCGGATCGCGGTGATCTTGTTGCGGCTTTTACGCAGGATTTCGAAACGATAGCCGTGAAAGGTGAAAACCTGACCCGGCTCCGGAATCGTTTGCGCCTCGTGAATGACGAGCCCGGCGATCGTGGTCGCCTCGTCATCCGGCAGATCCCAGTCTAGATGGCGATTGAGATCGCGGATCGCAACCGTGCCGTCGACGTTGACGGTGCCGTCCGACTGCAAGCGGATGTGGCTGTCGGGATTGTCGTGCTCATCGGTGATCTGGCCGACGATCTCCTCGAGAATATCTTCAAGCGTGATGAGGCCCTGCACCTCGCCGTACTCATCGACGACAAGCGCCATCTGGATTTTCTTTTTCAGGAATTGGTTGAGCTGGTCTTTGACGCTGGTCGTGTCGGGAACGAACCAAGGCTCGCTCGCCGACGACATGATATCGAGGCTTTCTGGATCCCAGCCGGTGCGGGAGAGGGCAAGCAGCAGATCCTTGGTGTGGACGACGCCGACGATATTCTCCGGCTCCTCCTTCCAGACCGGAACGCGCGTGTACTGCGAACGCAAGAGTTGGTCGAGAATCTTGGACGGCGGATCGTCGGCGTTGATCATTTCCATCTTGGTGCGGTGAACCATGATGTCGGCGACCTGCAAATCGCGAAGATCGAGGATGCCGCCGAGCATTTCCGCATCGCCCCTGGCCACGGTCCCTTCCTTGGCCTGAAGATCGATGGTGCCGCGAATTTCCTCATGCGCGGCAAGAATGTTGGCGGCATCGTCGGCTTTGCCGGGCGTCAGCTTCAGCATCTGCCGGACGACGAATTCGATGGCCTTGGTGAAAGGCGTCAGGATGTAGATGAGACCGCGCATGATCGGCGCCACGATCAGCGCCACGCGATCGGCATAGGCGAGCGCATAGGTCTTCGGCAGCACGGCTGCAAAAATCACGATCAGGATGGTGATCGCAGCCGTCGCGTAAGCGACGCCGACTTCGCCATAGAGATCCACAGCGACCTTCGACGCCAGTGCCGCGGCGAGCACGTCGACGAGCGTATTGCCGAGCAGCACCGTGCCGATCATTTTCTCGGGCCGTGACAGCACCACGTTGACGAGCGTCGCGGCCATGTTGCCGTCTTCCTGCAACGCGTGCATGCGGGCCCGAGAGGCGGCCGTCAGCGAGGTTTCGCTGGCGTTGAAAAACGCCGACAGGATGATCAGCAAGAAAATCGCAAAAAGGCTAATGGCTATGGTCATGAGTGCGTGCAGGCGTCCTTTGTCCAGATTGTGGGGCGCAGCACTCTAGCACAAATATTGCGCGCTACCCCTCAGAGGGCAATTTCACGGCCCAGAAACGCTTTGACCGTTTCGGGCACGACCTCGCGCGTTACAAATGCCTGTCCGATGTCTCGCACCAGGATGAACGTCGCCTTGCCGCCGCGGACTTTTTTGTCCTGGCCCATCAGTTTCAGCAGTTCGCCTGCGTTCGCACGGCCTCCCGGAATGTCGCCGATTTTGGTGGGAAGGCCGACGGCTTTTAAATGTTTTACCACACGGTCGGCCCGGCCACGCGGACAGATTCCAATATTTTCCGACAGGCGGAACGCCATGCACATGCCAATCGCGACGCCTTCGCCGTGCAGCAGGCGATCTGAATAGCCGGTCCATGCCTCGAGTGCGTGGCCGAAGGTATGGCCGAGGTTGAGAAGTGCCCGCTCGCCGGTCTCCGTTTCGTCGCGCGCTACGATCGCCGCCTTCGCCGCCACGCTCGTTTCGATGGCCTTGGTCAGCGCCGGGCCGTTGTTTCCGAAGACGCCCTGCCAGTTGGCTTCGAGCCAGGCAAAAAATTGCGCGTCGCCGAGAAGGCCGTATTTCGCAACTTCGGCGTAGCCGGCGCGCATCTGACGCGGCGGCAGGGTCGTCAGCACCGCAGTATCCGCGATGACGAGACTTGGCTGATGAAAGACGCCGATGAGATTCTTGCCTTGCGGCGTGTTGATGCCTGTCTTGCCGCCGACCGAACTGTCGACCTGCGCAAGCAGCGACGTCGGGATCTGAACGAAGCGAATACCGCGTCGCAGGATGCCGGCGGCAAAGCCGGCAAGATCGCCGATGACGCCGCCGCCGAACGGCACGACGAGGTCGCCGCGTTCAAGACCCAGTTCCAGCAGCCGCTCCGACAATGTTGCGAGATCGCGAAAGCTTTTCGTCGCCTCGCCGGGCTTCATCACGATCGAACCGGCAAAGAGGCCTTCCGCCTTGAGACTTTCTTCGAGCGTCGCGAGATGGTGGCGCGCAACGTTTTCGTCTGTCACGACACCGCACTTCACCGCCCCGAGACGCGCCTTGATCAACGCGCCGGCGTCGCGCAACAGGCCGCTCGCGATCAGCACATCGTAGGATCGGTCGCCGAGTTCGACGCTGACGGACCGCGATGGTGCGGCGCCTTGAGAGGTTCTCGCTTGCGCCGTCGATGGCGCGGCGAGCCTGTTCAAAATTTCCGCGACGATGATGTCGTGCGGTTCGTCACGGCTTTCGACCGTCATGTCAGCCTCAGCATAGACCGGATAGCGAGCCTCGATGAGTTTCTGCATCGTGGCTTCGGGATTACCTTCGCGCAGCAGCGGGCGCGTGTCGCGTTTCATCACCCGGCGCATCAGGACCGGCAACTCTGCCCGAAGCCAGATCGAAATGCCGTTTTCCCGCACGCTCTGACGCGTCTCGGCGTGCATGTAAGCGCCACCGCCGGTTGCGAGCACTTGCGGCCCGTTGCGGAGCAGGCGTGCAATGACCTTGCGCTCGCCGTCGCGAAACAGCGCTTCTCCGTGATCGGCGAAAATCTCATTGATGCTCTTGGCGGCCGCCCGTTCGATCTCGTCATCGGCATCGACGAACGGCAGCCCGAGCTTGAACGCCAAACGCTTGCCGACCGACGACTTGCCGCAGCCCATCAGGCCGACCAGCACGATGGAACGCCGGCCGAGGCGCTTCTTGACGATCTCGATATCTTCGGATTCCGTCATCTCGATCTCGGGTCTTCGTCGATCAGTCGAGCGAATCGGCTAGGTTCTGTGGTGGGCGGCCGCGGCGGGTTCATCATTGCGCGCCGTCATGCCACGAACCGAAATGGCTCGCAAATCAGAAACTTGCCGTTAAGACATGACGGCACGCCGCGTTTACGACGGCCAGTCAAGCAAGCCCTCATCGGCAATATGCGAGGCGAGTCATAATCGCGCCACCAAGGATGGCCACGTAACGACCGGGAGGGGAATCGATAAATGCCGAGCCTTTTCCGGTTATTGTTCGTACTTGGTTCGTTGAGCGCGGTCGTCTTCGGTGGCCTTTACGTGCTCGCGACCCGATTCGAACCCGAGCAGCAGACGATCAGCAAGCCCGTCTCGGGCGTCAAAATCCGGCGCTAGACAGCCATGATGCATGACGAGCGCTTTCGTCGGAAGTCAGCAGCGGGCGCGGCAACGGCGCTGAGTTTGTTGATGCTGGCCGTTGGGGGTTCGTTGTGCTCTCCGGCCATTGCGCAGGACGCGCCATCCGACAATCCTTACGCCACTCCCGAAACGACAGAACCGCGTCGCCGCGGAAAAGCCGATGACGCCTATTCGCCACCGCCGGACAAGCGGAGCTATTTGCCGACTATGGGAGCACCGGCCGCCGATCCGAATGCTCCCAGACCATGGCGCCGCGAAGCGCCCGGAGGCCCGGTATCTCCACCCTCGGGCTACGACAGTGGTCGAGGGCCCGGTCCCAGCGCTTCGCCGCAGAATGCGGTCGTGCGCGGCGTCATACCGGAGACCGTCGAGAAAGGCGACCTTGCGCCCGTCATGTCAAACGACGGCTCTGGGTTGCCGTACGAACTGTGGCAGGGTGTGGACGTCCCAGCGCTGGAAAAACTTATTGCAAGCATCGAAATTCCGCCGCGCTCGCCGGCCCTCCATGAGTTGTGGAAGCGATTGATCACGTCGGCGGCAGGTGATGCATCGAACGCAGCATTCACCGCATTGCGTCTCGAAGCACTCTTCCGGTCCGGTCTGGCGCGGGCCGCTGCGGCCGAGATCGCGAAGAACCCGGGCGCCAATAACGATCCGCTGCTCATGTCGCTCGAGGCGCGCAACGAACTCGCCGCCGGCCATCCCGACAAGGCCTGCGAAATGGTGACGCGCGCCGCCGCCCAAAAGGGCAACATTCCGGCACGCCTCAAGGGCCAAGTGATCCTTATGGCCGGTTACTGCTCTGCAATTCACAACGACACCGCCGCTGCCGGTCTCGCCGCCGACATGGCGCGCGAAGAAGGCGTCGAGGCGTCGCCCGGCCTTCAGGCTCTCGATGCGCTGTCGATCAATTCCAAGCCGAAATTCAAGGCGGCCAAAGAGGTATCGCTTCTCGATTACCGTATTGCCGAACGCGTCGGCGGTCTTCCAGTGAAGATGGTCCTTGAAAAAGGCGAGCCGGCGCTGCTCGTCGCTTTGGCGACGGATCCATCCACACCGATCGATCTCGGTCTGCCGGCTACGGAAGCCGCCGCTCGTCTCAACGCCCTGACACCGAATGGACTTGCGGGCATCTACCGTGCCAATGCGGAGGCAATCGCTCCCGACGTCTTGCTTTCGGGTCAGGGACCGAAAGGAATCGCGCGCCGCGCCGCACTTTTCAAAGCCGCCGAGGCCGAGCAAACGCCTATGCGAAAGACGCGCCTGATACGCGCCTTTCTCGATGATGCCAAGCATGAGGGTCTGTCGATCATTTCCGCCAAGATGATCGCGCCGGTGGCGGCGGCCGTGCAGCCAGCGCCCGAAATCAGCTGGTTTGCGGAGACGGGTGTCGAAATCGGTTTGGCATCGGGACGCTACGACATGGCGCGTAATTGGATCGGCCTCAGTAACGAACCGGGCCGGACTTCGGAAGGTCTCGACTACTGGCGGGCCCTGGTCGATATCGCCGACCCGAACGAGCCCCAGCGCGGCAAGAGCCTGGCGAGCCTCGAAACCTATGCCGTCGGTGGAAAATTCGCGCCCGGAACTTTGCAACGGCTCGCGACGGTGCTGGAAGCTCTCGACTACCTCGTACCGATCCCTCTTTGGGAGGCTGCAAACCGCGCCCCACAAACGAATTCGGGATATCTGCCGGAAACCGGCGTTCTAACCGAACTACAGGACGCGTCGAAGAAACAGGAGTTCGGCCGCACGGTGCTGCTGGTCATGAAGGCCCTTGGCCCCAATGGCGCTGAAGATGCGCATCTGTTAGCCCTCGGTGACAGCATTCGCGCTCTGAAGCGCGCCGGGCTCGAGCCTGACGCGCGACGGCTCGGCCTCGAAGCTCTGCTTCCGACCTGGCCGCGCACCGAAACGAACTGAGGGCTCATGGCGCCGGTCGCGACAACGGAAAGCCATGTTACGGATTTCCTCAACATGCTGACGTCAGAGCGCGGCGCGTCGCAAAACACGATCGATGCCTACACCAGCGATCTCGAGGGCTACTTCGGCTTTCTTTCGGAACGTACCGTCGAAGCGCTCGACGCGGGAGCCAAAGACATTCAGGCCTATCTCGCCATGTTGACGAACGCCGGGCAAGCTCCGGCGTCGCGTTCGCGGAGGCTGTCGGCAGTCAAGCAGTACTACAGGTTCCTGCTTGCTGAAGGTTTCATCGAAGCCGATCCGACGTCGGGGTTGCAGGGACCCAAAAAGCAGCGCGCACTGCCGAAGGTGCTGAGCATCGCCGAGGTCGACCGCTTGCTGCAAACCTCGGAGCAGCGCTGCGAAGGCCTGGAGGGCCGCGCGTATTTCCGGGCTTTGCGCTTTCATTGCCTGCTCGAAATTCTTTACGCGACGGGTATGCGCGTCTCCGAACTCGTCGGGCTGCCGCGTGCCGTGCTGCGCGGCGACAAGCGCCTTTTTTCAATAAAGGGAAAAGGGGGGCGCGAACGCCTCGTGCCGCTCAATGCGACCGCACGTGCGGCGCTGGAGCGATTTCTCGAAGTTTCCGGGCGCCTCGACAATTCTCCGTGGCTCTTTCCGGCACGCACGGCACTCGGCCACGTTACGCGGCAGGGCTTCGCGCAGGACTTGAAGGCCATTGCAACGGACTCCGGCATACACGCCACGCGTGTTTCGCCGCATGTTCTGCGTCATGCCTTCGCAAGCCACCTGCTCGACCGCGGTGCCGATCTCAGAGCCGTGCAGCAGTTGCTCGGACATGCTGACATTTCGACGACGGAGATCTATACGCATGTGCTGCAAGAACGGTTGAAGACGCTCGTCAACGCCCATCATCCGCTCGCAAAAATAAAGCCTGGCTAAAACATAAAGCTGCGCGGGGCCGCGTAAGAAGCGAAACAGAAGGGAGCCTGAGATGAGCCGTCTATACGGAGACATTCACCGCGCCATGCAGATGGCGTTCGACACGCGCACCCTCGCCGATCGTCTCGAGGGGATGATCGTCAAACCTGAATTGGATGACGTCGCGAGCGCGTTCATCGCAAGCCGCGACATGTTTTTCCTCACGACGATCGACCATCAGGGCCGGCCGACTGTTTCGTACAAAGGCGGCTCACCCGGTTTCGTGCGCGTGCTCGATGCGACGACCTTGCTGTTTCCGAGCTACGATGGCAACGGCATGTATCTGTCGATGGGCAACGTCTCGGCCAATCCCGAGATCGGCATGCTGTTCATGGATTTCGAGAAGCCGTTTCGTCTGAGAGCGCAGGGCCGCGCCGAGTTGATCGTCAGCGGGCCCGAGCTCGATGGGTTCAAGGATGCGGAGATGGCGGTCAAGGTCACCATTCACGAAACGTGGATGAACTGCCCGCGCTACGTGCATCGCTTCAAGAAGCTCGAAACGTCGCGTTACGCGCCGGGCGTCGAAGCCGAAACTCCTTTTTGCGAATGGAAACGCATCGATTCTATGCAGGACGTCGTGCGGCCCGCGGAGCGCTCGAAGGTTGCGGCGATCGGCACGACGACGATCGACGAGTGGATGGGCAAGGTGATGAGCGGTGACAAGGGCGTGTGAGGCTCTTGCGTGCGGACCGTCAACCATGCGCTGATAAGCCATGATCGCTAGCGCTGCAGTATTGCGCCTGCGAGGGCTAAGGCTAGGGCTTCAGTCGCATCCCCCTGGCCTCGCGGGACTGTATTTTACCGAGTTGTGGGAGCGTTTCTCGTACTACGGGATGCGAGCGCTACTGACGTTGTTCATGGTGGCGCCTGCCGCCGCCGGCGGCTTGGGCTTCAAGACGGCCACCGCCGGCAGCATCTATGGCACCTACACGATGGCCGTGTACCTGCTCGCCGTGCCGGGCGGGTTCATCGCTGATCGTATTCTCGGTGCAAGACGTAGTGTGCTGATTGGGGAACGGCGATCGCCGCGGGTCACTACGCTCTCGCCGTGCCATCGCTCGCGACATTTTATGCGGGGCTGGCCCTGATTGCTTTGGGGACCGGCCTCTTCAAGCCCAACATCTCGGCCCTTGTCGGCGCCCTCTACGGACGTGACGACGTGCGTCGCGATGCCGGATTCTCGCTGTTTTACATGGGCATCAACATCGGCGCGTTTTTCGCACCGCTAGTCACCGGCTTTCTGGCTCAAAGCGCGCTCTTCAAAGGCTGGCTCGCAACGGCGGGCTTCGATCCCGCTAATAGCTGGCATTGGGGGTTTGGAGCGGCGGGCATCGGCATGACGATCTCGATGCTGTTTTTCGCGCGGAATGCGGCAGGCCTGAAAGACCCCGATCCTCCGTTGCCGGCACAGAGCCGGCAAGGCGCGACATTCACACGCGATGGACTCATCGTTGCGATTGGGACTTTGGCGCTGCTGGCTCTGGCGCTTCTTTCCGATGTCGAAGGCTTTACGTGGCTGCGCTGGATGTACCTCATCCTGCCTTTGACCGCGATTTTTTATGGCTCGGCCCAGCAAAGCCCGGATGCCCGGCGGCTCGCCGCCGTCGGCATCTATTTCATTGCGGCAATGATCTTCTGGGCGGTTTTCGAGCAGGCCGGGACGACGCTATCGCTGTTCGCCGATACGCTGACGGAAAATCAGGTTCTTGGACTTTCGTTTCCATCGTCCTGGTTCCAATCCGCTAATCCGGTCTTCGTTATCCTGCTGACGCCCTTCGTGGCGGCGCTGTGGCTGAGACTCGGGCATCGTCAGCCATCCTCGCCCATCAAATTCGCGCTCGGTCTGGTTTTTCTCGCGGCTGGGTTTCTTCTTATGGTCCCTGCCGCCGGCTTCGCATCGGATGGACGCGTGTCGCCTCTCTGGCTGATCGGTCTCTACCTGCTGTTCACGGTCGGCGAATTGATGCTGAGCCCGGTCGGTCTGTCGACGATGACGCGGATCGCGCCGAAGAGAATGACCGGCTTCGTGCTCGGCCTTTGGTTCCTGGCGGCAGCCTTCGGCAACAAGCTGGCGGGCGATATCGGCGGCGCCTTCACGGCAACCGATCCCGACATGCTGGTGCTTTCATTCCTTGCACAAGCGGCCCTTGTCGCCGTCGCCGCCACTTTCATGTTTGCGGTTGCGCCGATCGTGAACAGG
>Ga0134121_10005237_pt1 | contig 10567 bp, 9 predicted proteins | sample KB301_FD_96463 | JGI IMG/M metagenome (GOLD analysis project Ga0134121, IMG submission 96463) | Terrestrial soil microbial communities without Nitrogen fertilizer from Kellogg Biological Station, Michigan, USA - KB3-0-1 | ecosystem: Environmental > Terrestrial > Soil > Unclassified ...
GCGCACCGTGCTGCGTCCCGGCTCGACGCGGTGAGACGTCTTCTCTCGCTGCTCGTGCCGTGCCTCGCGCTCGCAGCGTGGGAGATCGCCGCGCGCGGCTCGACCTCGGTCGTCATCCCGGCGCCGCTCACCGTGCTCGCAACGGCACTGCGGATGAGCGCTGACGGCACGCTCGGCCGCGACGCGCTGGCCAGCCTCGGACGGGTGGTGACAGGCTATGCGATCGCGTTGGGCGCGGGGCTCGCGCTCGGTTCGTTCGCCGCGACGTCCGGCCCGTGGGGCACGGGCCTGCGGACGCTTCTGAATCTGCTCCGTCCCATCCCGCCGATCGCGTGGGTGCCGCTGGCGATTCTCTGGTTCGGCCTCGGTAATCCGAGCGCGTTCTTCATCGTCTTCGTCGGCGCGTTCTTTCCGATCTTCGTGCACGTCGCGGCGGCGCTCGGCCATTGTCCGCAACGCTATCTCGAGCTGGGGCAGAGCCTGCGCGCGTCGCCGTGGCTGATGCTGCGCCACATCCGCCTTCCCGCCGCAGCGCCGGCGATCGCGGCGGGCCTGCGCGCGGGTCTGGGCCTGGCCTGGACGAGCGTCATCGCCGCGGAGCTGGTCGGCGCGCAGAACGGACTCGGATACCGCATCCAGATGCACCGGCTGATGATCGAGACCGACGGCGTCATCGCCTGCATGCTTTTCATCGCCCTGCTCGGATTCGCGATGGACGCGGCGGCGCGCTACGCCGAGGGACGGCTGATTCACTGGCGGATCTGACATGATCGAGATCCGCGGGCTCGAATTCCGCTATCAGCCGTCGCACCCTCCGGTGTTCCGCGACTTCGACCTCGACGTGCACTCGGGCGAGGTCACGGCGATCCTCGGCGCGTCGGGCTGCGGCAAGTCGACGCTGCTGCGGCTCATGGCCGGGCTGCTCCGGCCGGGGGCCGGCAGCGTGCGCGTCGGCGCGCGGCCGCCCGCGCAGATGACCATCCCGCTCGTGTTCCAGGACCCGCGGCTGCTGCCGTGGATGACGGTGCGGCAGAACCTCGAGTTCGCATTGCGCGCCGCGAACCGCCCGCGCGAGGAATGGTCCGCGCGGATCGAGCCGCTGCTGCGCCGCGTGCGCCTCGAGCAGCTCGCCACGCGTCTGCCGGAAGAGCTCTCCATCGGCATGGCCCAGCGCATCAGTCTCGTGCGCGCGCTGGTCCTGCAGCCGCCCGTGCTGCTGCTCGACGAGCCCTTCGCGCCGGTCGATCCGCTGCAGCGCGAAGACCTGCAGGACGCGCTGCAGGAGCTGCTGGCTGCGACGCAGCAAACCACGACCGTGATCGTCACGCACGACATCGGCGAGGCGCTCGTCCTCGGCGACCGCGTGATCGTGCTCGCCGGCCGTCCCGGCACGATCCGCGCGGAGCTCGTCGTCGCGCGCGAGCGGCCGCGCGATGCCGCGTTCCGCCTCTCTCCCGAATTCCTCGAATTGCAGCGGCAGGTCCGCGTTGCACTCGCTTCGGACGCACAGCTATGATGACGAATCTCGACCCATCCACACATGTTCAGCACTGAGCCGGTACCCGTGTCGATTCTTCCGGGGAGAATCCGCTGGTCCGTTCCGGACATCCGGAATGCGCCCGCCGTGGCCGCGCAACTGACTCACGAGCTGCGCGCGGCCGAGGTGATCTACGAGGCCGATGCGAGCGCCGTCACGGCGCGGCTGCTCGTGCAGTTCCCGCCGGAGACGCCGTTCGAGACCATCCGCGGGATCGTCACCGCGGCCGTGGCTCGGGTGATGTCGCGGTCGCTGCCGCGCGGCATCCGACCCGCGGCGGACGACGACGAAAGCGCGGATGCGCACGACGAGTTGAAGATCCCGGCGCGAAACGTCTTCCTCGCCGGCTCCGCGCTCGCGGCGGGCATGCTCCTGTCGAACGCCGCGGTGTCGACCGTAATCCTCTCCGCGGGAGCGGCAGTCGCGATCGGCGCGGGACTGCTGCTCGGCGTGCGTTACGCGGCCAGGCGCGTGCTGGCCGAGGATCTCGCCGCGCTGCGCGAAGGACGCACCGGCCCCGTGCTCGCCCTCATGCGCCGCTACGGCAGCGCTCTGGTCCTGCCGTCCGCGACCTCGTTCTTCGTCCGCGTGTTCGATCTGCTGCCGCCGTTTCTCGTCGGCCTCGCGGTGAACATCCTCGTTTCCGGAGCGAGCCCGCTGCTCGCGGCGATCGGCATCTCCACCGTCACCGGCCAGTTCGTCTTTCTCGCCGTGGCCGGGGCGGCGCTGTCGGGCATCGGCTCGGTGCTCGAGTACCGGCAATCGCGCATGTGGAGCGCGCTCGCGCAGCAGGTACGGCTCGAGCTGCGGCTGGAGGTGTACCGGCACGTGCAGACCCTCGATCTCGCCGTCATCGAGCGCAGGAGCTCGGGCGAGATGCTCAACCTCCTTCTCGACGACGTCGACCGCGTCGTCGCCTTCATCGAGGTCGGCGCGAACGACATCATGCAGGCCGCGACGTCGATCCTCTATCCGCTGGCGATACTCGTCGTGCTTCCGCCGTGGCTGGCATTGCTCGCGCTGCTGCCGATTCCGCTCACGATCGCGGCCTCGCTCTGGTTCCAGGAGCGAACCGGACGGCGCTACGACGACGTGCGCGCGGGCGCCGACCAGCTCGCGCTGCAACTGGCCACGAACCTCAGCGGCATCGCCACGATCAAGAGCTTCACCGCTGAGGAACGGGCCGCGCGCGAGATCGAAGAGATCGGCGAGGAGTATCGCCTGCGCAGCGACCGTACCAATCAGCTCGTCGCCGCGTTCAATCCGGCCATGCGCACGATCGTCGTTCTCGGATTCGATCTCGTGCTGCTCTCGACCGGCCTCATCGCCGCGGGCAGCGCCGTCTCCATCGGCCTCTTCTCGGCGATGGTCTATCTCAGCCTGCGCATGTGGTATCCGCTGACGCGGCTCGGCCCGACGTTCGAGCTCTTCGAGCACGGCTCCGCGGCGCTCCGCCGGATCTACGCGCTCCTCGACATGCGGCCGCGCATCGAAGGCGGTCCGCGTCTGTTCGACGCCTCGGCGATGGGCGGCGCGGTCGCGTTCGACCGCGTGCACTTCGCCTACGACGAGCAGCATCCCATCCTGGCCGACATCTCCCTGTCCGTGCCGCCCGGCGCGACGCTCGGCATCGTCGGTCCGTCCGGCTCGGGCAAGAGCACGCTCGTCAAGCTCCTGCTCCGGTTCTACGACGTCGCCGCAGGACGCGTGTCGATCGGCGGCCGCGACGTGCGCGAGCTCTCGCTCGCCGCGCTGCGCCGCGCGGTCAGCCTCGTCAGTCAGGACGCATACCTGTTTCACGGCACGATCCGCGAGAACATCGCCCTCGGAAAAGAGGGCGCGTCGTTCGAGCAGATCGTCGAGGCCGCACGCATCGCGCAGGCCCATGCCTTCATCATCCTGCTTCCGCACGGATACGACACCGCCGTCGGCGAGCGTGGCGTACGCCTGTCCGGCGGCGAGCGCCAGCGCATCGCCGTCGCCCGCGCGCTGCTCAAGGACGCCCCCATTCTCGTCCTCGACGAAGCCACGTCCGCGATCGACAGCCGCACCGAGGCCGCGCTCGTGGACGCGCTGTCGAAGAGCTTTCCCGACCGCATCAAGATCGTCATCGCCCACCGCCTCTCCACCGTCAGAAACGCCGGCGAGATCGTCGTCCTGCAGGACGGCAGAATCCGCGAGCGCGGCGATCACGAGTCGCTGCTCGCGCGTCAGGGACTCTACGCCGCGCTGTGGCAGCTGCAGAGCGGCGAGTGGCCGTACGAGGCAGCCATCGACCGATGAACATCCGCAACGTCGTCTTCGTCTCTTACGACTGCGCGCGCGCCGACGTCACCTACGCCGCCGGCCTGCCGGGCGTCGAGCGTCTCCGCTCGCGCGGCACCACGTTCCGCAGCTGCGTGTCGTCGTGCCCGCTCACGCCGGTCAGCCACGCTACGATCTTCACCGGCCTCCAGCCGTATCACCACGGCATCCGTCATCTCTTCAAGGAACAGCTGCGGCCGGGACGTCCGACGCTGGCGGGCATCCTTCAGGAGCAGGGGCTGTCGACTTCGGCGGTCGTATCGTGCGCCGGCCTCAATCGCTGGTACGGGTTCGACCGCGGATTCGCGGATTACGACGACCAGATCCCGCTGCTCGCCGACGGCCGCGATCCATTGCAGACTGTCGACGTCGAGCTGCGCGGCACCGCGCTCAAGCGCGCGCCGCTGGTCGTGGAGCGCACGATCGCGCGGCTATCGTCGCTCGACGGCCGGCGCTTTCACCACTTCATGCATTTCTTCGACGCGCACTGGCCGTACGGGCCGCCCGAGGTGCCGGCGTCCGCGGAAACAAAGAACGGCTACGAGCAGGAGCTCGCGTACGTGGACTCGCACTTCGAGACGTGGCTGCGCTGGATGGAAGTGACAGGGAAGATCGACGAGACGCTGATCGTCCTCTTCGGCGACCACGGTGAGGATCTGGCCGGGTGGTATCCGAACGACCGCGGCGGCGAGAACGGCGAGTTTCCGGAGGAGAAAGGCCACGGCTGTCTGCTGTACGACACGACGCTCATGGTCCCTCTGGTGATCTCGCATCCCGATCTGCCGCGGCGCGAGGTCACCGAGCAGGTCGCGCTCGTCGACGTCGTGCCGACCATGCTCGACCTCATGGGGCTGCCGCCGCTGGCGACGACCGACGGCATCTCGCTCGCGAACGCCGTCCTCGGCAGGGAGCTCGTCCCCGAGGTGCCGGCGTATTCGGAGACGCACTATCCCGACGAGATTCCGGGCATGGCCGACTCCCCTTCGCGCCCGCGCAGCAAAAAGTCGGTGCGCATCGCCAATCGCTACAAGGCCATCTATCACTTCCAGTCCGACATCGTGGAGGTCTACGACCTCGCCAGCGATGCGCTCGAGCACCGGAATCTGATCGGGCGTCAGACCTCGTAGCCCATGTTCCGCAGATGCTGCAGCACTTCCGGCGGGCGGTCGCGCTCGCGGGAGGCGGTGCGCGTGGCGTTGTACTCGTCGAGGATGCCGGCGAGGTGATTTTCCGCGTCGAGATTCGCGGCCGTCACCCACGCGCCGCTGCCGAGGCGCCGCTCGAGCCGCGATTCCATCGGGCACGGAACGTACTCCGCGCCGTGCGTGTCGAAGCGGTGATGCCGGCGCTGCAGACGGAACGCATCCGCGTAGGCCACTTCCTTGTAGAGGAAGTGCTTCATCGGCTCGCTCCACGCGCCCCTCGCCAGCAGTTCCTTCTGCAGAGCCACGAAATCACGCATGTTGCTCGTGTAGGTCTGGGCGATGGCGATGCGCTCGGGATAGGCCGCCCCCTCCGTCACGGTCGACGCGAGCGACACGCCGTTGAACTGGCCGGCAGGCGTCTGGAGGCCGGCCAGCTCCGCAACGGTCGGCGCGATGTCGATCGAGCGGATGCGCGTCCCCTGCAGCGACGGACGCACGTCCGTGCCGCTGAAGATCACCGGGATCTGCAGCACGCCGTCGGAGACGGAGTTGAAGTGGCCGTACGACTCGGCGTCGTACTCATCGCCGTGATCGCCGAACAGCACGACCAGATGCCGCTTGCCGCCGATCGCGTTCATCAGCCGTTCGAGGAACAGCCGGAACCGATGCTCGAGGAAATACTCGATGCCCTCGAGGTACAGCTCGAACAGGCGCGCGTAGTTCCCGCTCCTGTAATGCCACTGCACGACGTGCTTGTAGCGCAGGAGCAGCTCCGTGTCTGCGGCGTCGCGGTACGACTCGACGAGCAGATCGGCGAGCGGCTCTTTTTCGTCCGGCAGCTCGCGCTCGAGCGCGTCGACTTTCTCGCGATAGGCGTCGCCCCCGTAACGAAGACTGTGAAAGCCGAACGGAACGTGCACTCCGCCGAAATGGACGAGACACATCGTCCGCTCGTGCGCCCGGAAGACCTCGAGGAAGCGCTCGTCGTCCTCCATGATGTAGTCGTCGACGTCGCGGTCGAAACCGAGGAAATTGCCGAGGATGATCGGAAAATCGGTCTTGAAGATCGTGCGGTGCCCGTGCTCGCGGCCGAACGTGAACAGCGTCGGCGAGCGCAGGGCGCCGTTGAAGAACTCGTATACGCCGTGGCGCAGCGGCCACTGTCCCGTGAACACCGTCGCGTGCGAGGCCGAGGTGTACGGCGCGGCGCTGACGCAGTTGTAAAAGTACGCGCCGTTCGCCGCCAGCGCGTCGAGCGCCGCCGTGTTCGGACGCTGCAGGCCCGGGTACTTCGCCGGCCATTGCGGCAGCGGATGCGCGCCGATGGCGTCGCTCCGGAGCGTGTCGAGCGAGATCAGGACGATGTGGTCGTACATGGTGGTACCGTCAGCCTCCGGAACAGCACGACCGGATCGAGCCGAAGCGAGGCCAGAGAGGGCTCGGGGAGCGCGATCGACCGTCCCACCCACGTTTGCAGACGCGGATCGTCGCGATCAACCTCCGCGAGACTCACCCGGTCGACGATACTGATGTGCGGCACGTATCCGTCTGCGACGAATGCGCCGGGCGAAAACCACGGATGGCGCGACGCCGCCGCGTGTGCGCGGCGATGCGTCTCCAGGATCTCCGGCGACGGCTCGAGCTGCAGATGCACATTCGTGATGCGGCCGTATTTCGTGAACGTTCCGACGCCAGACACGCGCACGGTCAGCCGCGGCCACTCTACGCCGCGCATCTCCTCGGCCATCACCTGCAGATTCCTGCCGCTCATGTGGCCGAGGTAGAGCAGCGTGCAGTGCGGCTCCATCTGCCGCCGCGCCGCGTCGCCGGCGACCGCGCGCGCGGCTTTCACGGCCTCCGACTCGGCGTCCGGCAGAAACGCCATCACCGCCGCCTCGTACGCGCTCGTCTCCGAGAACCACGGCTGCTCGAATCCGGTCATGCGTTGCGGTCCTCCTCGATCAGCGCGCGCATCCGCTCCACGCATTGGTCCGTCCGGCCGAGCGCACGGTGAAGATCGGAAAAGAGCGCGGCCAGCTCGAACATCGCGCGATAAATCTCGTCGCGGTCGACGCCGGCCGGATACGTGCGATAGAGCCACTGCAGCCGCTCCGGCGCGAGGCGCGTCTCGAGCAGGCGATAGTTCTCGCGCGGCAGATTCTCCACGCGGTGCAGCGCCGGCAGCAGCGCGTATGCGCGCATGAATTCGACCGTCTCCAGCGCCTCGAGGAAATGGCCGCGCGCGAGCTTCACGTGGGTGAACCACATCCACCCGCAGAACTTTTTGTAGAGGTCGTCGAGATCGGCGGGAGGCCGCTCGAACGGCGCGGGACGACTCGCGGCCAGACCGGATGGATCGTGCAGCACCACCGCTCCCGGAACCATCGCCAGACCATCCTGCCTCATGACCCACACGTCGGCCTTGATCACCCGGCCGTCGCGCTCCATGAACGACACCATCAGGTCGGCGAGTCCGAGATGATCGGCGGCGAAGCGGCTGAGCGGCTTCGCCGCGCCGTCGAGCGCGTGGCGCACCGCATCGCGCACTTCCGCGGCATCGACCCGGGGCGCAATCACGACTTCCAGGTCGAGATCCGACCAGCGGTCCATGGTCCCGTTGGCGAGCGAGCCGGAAGCGAGGACGGCGAGATCGTCCCGTGCCGCGAGCGGCGCGAACACCGCTTCAAAGACCGCGGCCAGAGCCGGGGCGCCAGCGAGGCTCGCTCGCACGCGGGCGAGGTTTCGTTCCGATGAGGAGGTCACTCTCCGCGGCTCTGCCGAGAAACGGACGAAGTATAAAGGATCGGCAATCATCGCATGTCGTCGAGCGCCATATACAATGCCGCCACGGTCAGAGCGTTCTTGATCTCTCCGCGAGTCACGGCTTCGCGCACTGCCGATACTGGCATCTCCACGACTTCGATATCCTCGAATTCGCCGAGGCTCGGCACCGTTACCGGAGCCGCATCCCTCACCAGCCACGAAGAACAGACGTTATTCTGCAATCCAGGGTTCGGATAGAGCTCGCCCAACAGGCGCCCCCCGGTTCCGGCGTATCCCGTTTCTTCGAGCAACTCCCTCGTCGCCGCTTCACCCACCGCCTCGCCGTTTTCGACCATCCCTGCCGGGAGCTCGAGCGAATAACCCGAGATCCCGTGTCTGAAATGACGCACCAGCACGAGCGTACCGGTCATCGTCACGGCGACGACGTTCACCCATGGAGCGGCTTTCAAAACGACGAATTCACCCGTTTGCCCGGAGTCGATGCGTTCTCTTCGAACCGATACGACTTCCAGGAGTGCACACGAAAAACGCAGGCGAGCCTCATCCACGTCACGCCATTTAGGCATCATTGGTCGCTCCAACACATCAGCCCCGGCATTCACGACGTCTATGACATTTGCAGCGTCACATCAGCGCCATGATCGGAGCGTGTCGTATCGCCGGAATCTCCCAGAATGGATTGTGTGTACCTTACCCATGACTCATCGAACAACTCTCCCCGCGGCGACATCTCGCCAATGGCCTTCGCAACGTGTTCCGCGAGCTTATGGCGAGCCCGCTCGAAGCTCGCGGGGAGCCCCAGAGCCTCCTCGAGGTTCGCGGCCAGACCGAGAGAACCGCACAACATGCTCGGGATGAAGTGCACGCCTCCGTCACGCAGAATACGTAATGCGCTGCCGTCTCGATCGAGTCCCGCTTCCGGACCGCCGACACACAGAGAACCGTCTCTTCCCACGAGTGTTCTGGCTACGCTCGCGGAGAGGCTGTTTGCATGAGCGCAGAATACCGTTGCAGCCGCACGCGACCTCAGCGCATCAAGGAGGCTCGGGGCCGCCGAGAATCGATCTCTGCCGGCGAACGGCTCATAGCGACGACTGTCGATGTCGAACGCAACGACCGCGTTGCCAGCATGAAGGAACGCATCGCAGATGCGCCCGCCGAGCTCCCCTAATCCGATGATGGAGATCGTCGGTTTGTCATCGGCCGGTAATACCGCTCCCAACACCTTTCTATAGGTATCCACAGTCGCAATTGCCGATGGAATGTGTTTCGCTCGAAACGACGGACAGTCGAGCAGACCAGCCCAATGATGAGAAAAACTCATCTGATCGTAGTCCGGCTGCGTGATCACGCGAGCGCTCTCCGACTGCATCACATGGTTCCAGAGATCGGCGGCCAACTTCCAGGCTTCTGCGCCTGGCACGGACTCCGCGGCCACGACAAAGGCTCTGGCGGTACGAAACTCCTGCGTGATCTTCGTGCCGCAGAGATCCAGGGCATCGATCAACTGGATCTTTTCCTCGAGGTTCAGCGCTTGACGCCGTAGTCGTGTTCGAACCTCCGCCACACTTTGCGGCGGCTGAATCACGCGGGTACTTGCAAGGATGTTTCGCCGCGGCTGCCTCGAGTCGCCACCGAGGACGCAACAATGCGCCTCCAGTAGACCTGGCAAACTGACGAGGCTGTGGAACGAGCAATCCCGACCGGGCTCGACACGATAGATCAAATGAGAAGTCATTCCGCGCCTCTCGAATGGAGCTCAGGCTTGCAGCGTCAGTGAGAATGGACGCGTCATGATAGCTCGGCAGGCCACGGAGATGCTCGCGTCAAGACGAGCGCGCAGGCTTCGGCGATGCAGACACGAAGGAATCAGCGTCGGTTTGGAGCGGGAAACGGGACTCGACCCCGCGACATCAACCTTGGCAAGGTTGCACTCGACCAACGGAGTTATTCCCGCTAACTGCAGCGACGGCGAACTTTACCTAAAGGTAGCGTGACGTTAGCCCGCACCCCCAGTTGCGGCAGGGCTTCGGGCACGCAGGCCATCGCCGCCGGCCGTCTCGAGAGCCGTTACTTCGGCATCGCCTATCGCATCCCGGCCGGATGGATCGAGCAAGTGAAGGGACCGCCGCCGTCGGACAGCGGCAACTACGTGCTGGCACTGCTCGTTCCGTCGGACGCGATGAGCAAGTCGGTGCGAGGCTCGATCCTGGTCCAGGCGCAAGACCTTTTCTTCACCGCCGCTCCCGCCGCGAACGCCTTGCAGATGGTGAGCTACGTCCGCGACCATCTGCCGCCGGGGCAGCAAGTCGTACGGGCGCCGGCCGAGGTGAATCTCGGCGACCGCACCTTTGCGCGACTCGACTACGCCGCACCCGATATCGGTCTGCACTGGCACATCGTGGCCACCGACATCCGCTGCCACACCGTACAGTTCATCTTTAGCGGTCCCGACCCGGAGATGCTGGATGGGATGATTGCCACTCTCTCACGCCTCGATCTGCCCGGCGGCGGCCGGGCTCCGCTCTGCGTGGCCGGCTACGCCGCGCCGGAAAACGTCATCGAGCGCGTCGATCCCGTTTTTCCCACGCATCGCTTCAACGCCGTTCCCACGCGAATCATCATCGACAGGCAGGGACGCGTGAAGCACGTACACGTGATCAGCGCCTTCCCCGACCAGAGCGCGATCCTGACCGCCGCATTGAAGAAGTGGCGATTCAAGCCGTATCTGAAAAACGGGAAGCCGGTGGAGATCGAGACGGGCATCATGTTCGGGTCGAATGGGAGGTAAGCGTGA
>Ga0134121_10005239_pt1 | contig 10566 bp, 5 predicted proteins | sample KB301_FD_96463 | JGI IMG/M metagenome (GOLD analysis project Ga0134121, IMG submission 96463) | Terrestrial soil microbial communities without Nitrogen fertilizer from Kellogg Biological Station, Michigan, USA - KB3-0-1 | ecosystem: Environmental > Terrestrial > Soil > Unclassified ...
AGTGGTTCATCACGTTCGGCTACGGGGAGGGCGAGGACAAGGCGGTTCCGGCGCGCGCCGGCATCGGTGCCGGCGGTGAGCTCATGTGGATGTACATCGCGACCATGTCCAATGCGCAGTGCACCCAGTACCGCACGTTCCTCGTGCTCGCGAAGGAGAAGGCGGGCTGGCGGATCGTGCACCAGCACTACTCGGAACACATCCTTCCTCCTTGACGCAAAGCCCAGAGGGCCCGAAGTCCTCGATCTGCGAATCGACAGTAGAGTCAGCCGGTCGTCCGGATTCCCGTGTTGGGCTACGGTGCGCCATGCGCACAGCACGCCAGCTGACCCTCCTTGCCGTCACCTTCGTAACCTTCGTTCCAGCCCTCGTCTGGGCCCAGGCCAGCCCACCCGGGGACGTCGACCCGCAGCTTGCCCGCATCATCGCCACGCTGCCCGCCATCGACAACCACGCGCACCCCGTGTTGCCGCCGCCGAACCTCGCCAGCGACCGCAACTTCGACGCGCTCCCCGTCGACAACATGGAGCCTCAGACCGACCCGGTCGGCTGGCGCCCGGACAACCTGCAGCTGGCCGACGCCTGGTCGGCGCTCTGGCACTTCACCGAAGCGCCGCCGCTAGCCCCCGAGGCCGTGAAGCGGCTCAACGCCAGCCGCGAGAAGATCCGCGCCCAGCAGGGCGAACGCTACGACCAGTGGGTGCTCGATCAAGCACATATCGGCACCATGCTGGCCAACCGGGTCGCACTCGGCCCGGGAGTGGAGGCGCCCAGGTTCCGCTGGGTTCCGTACATCGATGCGCTGGTGTTTCCGCTCGATAACTCGGGCCTCGCCGCCGCCACTCCCGATCGCACCCAGTTCTTCGCTCTCGAAGACAAGCTCCGTGTTCAGTACTTGCAATCCGTTCACCTGCAAACCCCGCCGGCCACGCTCGATGCGTACCTGACCCAGGTGGTCACTCCCACGCTCGAGCGCCAGCACACCCAGGGCGCGGTCGCCGAGAAGTTCGAGATCGCCTATCTGCGCGGGTTTGACTTCACCGACCCCACCCGCGAGCAGGCCGCACGCGCGTATGCACGCTGGGTCAATCATCCCCACCCCGATCCCGCTGAATACAAGGTCCTGCAGGATTATCTGTTCCGTTTCATCGTCGCCGAGTGCGGCCGCCTCCACATGGCGGTTCACCTGCACGCCATGAGCGGCGGCGGCGGGTACTTCTCCATCGCCGGGGCCAACCCGCTCCTGCTCGAGCCGCTGTTCAACACGCCCAAGCTCCGTCAGACGCAGTTCGTCATGCTGCACGGCGGCTGGCCGTTTGTTCACGAGGCCGGCGCGCTGCTGCAGAAGCCGAACGCGTGGCTCGACCTCTCGCAGCAGTCGCTCATCATTCCACCGCGCACGCTCGCCGGCTGGCTGCGCGAATGGCTCGAGGTCTTCCCGGACAAGGTCCTCTATGCCACCGATGGCTACCCGTTCGGCGATTCGCTTGGCTGGGAGGAAGCCGCGTTCATCGCCAATCGCAACATCCGCCAGGCGCTCGGTATCGCCCTCACCGGCATGCTCCGCGATCACGAGATCACGCGCGATCAGGCCACCGCCATCGCGCGCGGCGTCCTGCACGACAATGCCGCAAAGCTCTACGGCATCCCATAACACGGGAACCGCCGGTGATCCTGAACGCAGCACCTGGCGCACGCCGGTGGTCGGGCGGCCTCGAGTTCTGCATCGCTACGCTTTTCACCCCGACTGCAAGATGACGTGCTGGTGTGGCCGCGTCGATGTACCTGGCGCGCTTCGGGAGTAAGTGTAGGGGCGTAGCAGGTTCTCCGAAGCGAAACCGTAGAACAAAGTGTTGCGCTTGCGCTGCGCGCCCCGCGTGAATGACACGCGTTTGACTCTGGAGAAGCGCCGCTCGCCTGACATCCCCAGCGTCGAGAGTGAGCATGTGCAGTGCTGCAGTGCACATGAGCGCCTCATGCGCATCCCGGCGATGTAATGGCATTAGCCCGCCCAGGTGGAATTCGCGCTGAGTTCGCCGAGGACGGCTTCGAACAGCTTGTGAAACTGGAGCGGCGTCCATCCGGACTGTGTAGATTTTGCCGCCGCCCTGTCGCCTCAACATGGATGCCTCTGGTTGGTACTCATGTTGTTCGCGTTCAAGTTGCTTTTGCCCTGCAGAATCGGGTGGGGTACTGCGGCCATGGCGATGCGGTCATTGGGAAAAATTGAGTGCCATCGGATCGGTGCTTACGCTCGTTGACCTGAAGACAACGAGCGCAAGCCAGGTCTCACGCAGGCGCGAGGAATGCATTCCGGCGAGGCATGCATCCATCGTTCAGGTTTGCGGCGCTTGCTCGGAGAACTATCCGGCGCGATGCGACTCGCATCGTCGCACTCTCGCGCATTGTCGCGATTGTCAGTCTCGTACTGCTCTGCTTGCTCGCCGCCGGTCGCGACGCCATGGCGGGGCCGCTCTGCAAGCAATATCCAGTGTCATGGCGGCCGGCGGCCGGTGCCCAGGCTGCCGGGCAGGCAGAGCTTGCCTCGCTGTCACCCGGCGCGAGCATGACCTGGAACAGCAACACAGGCACGCTGACCTCTATATTTCAGCTGGCCATGCCCTTGCCCGGATGCACCGACGGGCAAGATGTTAGTGCGCAGGTGTTCAGTGTTCTGGATGCGCATCCAGCCTTGTTTCAGCTGGATCTGACCGAGTGGGAGATGCCGCCGCCGTTCGATTGCAAATACGTAAGCGACGACGCGCTCCTCAATATGGGCCGGCACCACCTCGCTGGCCAATCAGTGATGGAGGACGTGTTCGCCTATTCAGTCAAGCGAGTCGGCGGCGTTGTCAATCTGACTTTCGTAAATGGTACCTATCTGCCGGTCGTCGATGCAGCAGTGGGCGATACCATGGCTGCTTGTAATAGCCTCACAGAGGCTGCCGCCACGGCCAAGGTGCGCGTGACCTCGCTCAAGGCCACCACGTTCTCGCAGTGCCGCAGAACGGGCACGGTTGCTTATACGCCAAAGGCGAACGATGCCTTCCGGTTCACCTCCGATGGGGTGTGGAACTGGCAGGAATCAACCGGCCAGGTTCTCATGACCGGCCAGCGTACTCTCCGGGTCACCGTGAACCCCGCGAACTACACGCCCGCGTTGATGTCCAGCAGCGCGCGCTGTCCCGGACCGGATGGCAACGGCTCCACGATCGGCTTTGACGTCACGTTCGACGTCCATACCGGCGCGATCCTCAATGTCAAGCCGGGCCTCGACTGCGTCGTCTGCTGAGCCGCACGGCACCGCCGGTGGTGGCCCAGTATCGCTGGCGGGTGGAGCAGGGTAGGGCCGTTCTCGTTACATTGTGGGCGCGTGGCCGTGAGCCTATGATGCCGGCATGTCGATCCTGCTCGCAGCGGCGCTCTGTGCCGTGCACCTCGAGGGTGACGTCACGGCCGATGGTGGTGACTACGTCGACCTGCCATTTGCCGTACCCGCGGGAACCGCCGAGATCCAGATCTCGCACACGGACGGCTCCGAGGAGGTGATCCTCGACTGGGGCGTGTGGAGCCCTGCAGGCTTTCGGGGCTGGGGAGGCGGCCTGACCGAAGACATCGTGATCGGCGTCGAGCAATCATCGCGCGGTTACTTGCCGGGCCCGATCGAGCCGGGCATGTGGACGCTCGTGATCGGCAAGGCCAAGCTCGCCGCCGGCGGCGGGCACTACGTCGCAGACGTCACCTGCAATCCTGACGCGACCTTGCCCGTACTGCCCAAGGCCCCGTACCAGCCGCTCGTGCTGGCGACCGAGCGGCGATGGTACAAGGGCGACTTCCACGTCCACTCGGTGCAGAGCGGCGACGCCAAGGCGACGCTCCAGCAGAATGTCGACCTCGCGCGAAGCCGCGGGCTCGATTTCATCAATCTGAGTGACCATAATACGATTGCCCAGCACGCCTTGGTCGCCGCTCAGCAGCCGAGCTGGCCCGTGCTCGTCCTGCGCAGCTCCGAGATCACCACGTACGCGGGCCACGGAAACGGGGTCGGGATCCATGACTATGTCGATCATCGCCTCGGCTATCACGGTCGCACGATCCGGAACGTGATCGACGACGTGGTCGCGCAGGGTGGCGTCTTCCTCGTCAACCACCCGGCGACCGATCTGGGTTCGGCCTGCATCGGCTGCGCGTGGAAGCCTGGCGGCGACGTGCCGTGGAACGAGGTCTCCGGCCTCGAGATCCTCACGTCGGGCTACGGCCTCGGCGAGCTCGCGTTCACCCCGACGGTGATCGCCATGTGGGATGACCTCGAGAACCAGGGCTATCGGCTGTCGGCGGTCAGCGGCAGCGACGACCACACCGCCGGCGTCGGCGCCGACGACCTCCAGAGCTCCGCGATCGGCAGCCCGACCGCGCTGGTGCTCGCCAACGAGCTCAGCGAAGCCGCGATCCTCGACGCAGTCCGCCACCAGCGCACCAAGGTCCAGCTGCGCGGTCCCGACGATCCGGACGTTGCGTTCGCGATCAAGACCGCCCGCGGCGGCCTCGCCGACATCGGCGACGACGTCGACAACATCTCCCAGGTCGAGATGCCCGTCCACGTGACCGGTGGGAACGGCATGTTCGTGCGGATCTGGCGCGATGGCGCGCAGCTCACGACGACCGCTGTCACCAGCGACAACTTCACGACCACCGCGCAAGACGTCCCCGGAGCAGGCGATCACCGCTACCGCGTCGAGCTGAACGACATCGCGAACCGGCGAGTCGTCGTCACCAGCCACATCTATGTGCATGCGATCGACGCCGGCTGCGGGTGCCGCGCCGGCGGCAGGCTCGATGGCGCATTACCGCTGCTCGCGATGGCGCTGCCATGGTTTCGGCGCCGGCGGCGCGCAATACGCCAGGGGCATTCATGACGACTGCTACATCTTCGGAGACTTCGACGACAATGCCGGAAAGCTCGATAGTATCTCGTGAGATCTGTTCGCGGATGTCATTCGTCGTTGCGCGTCACGCATCTCAGTCGGTGGCACACCCAAGGCTCCCGCGCGGCCCTGTGTCACCATGGTCGGGGCGAGCTATCTTTCATGCTGGGAGTACGCAGCCATCTTTCATGCTGGGGAGTACGCGATGAAGATACCGATCCTGCTCCTGGTCCTGGTCCTGGTTCTGGCGGCGGCTTGTGGTTCGTCCAACGTCTCGCCGTCGCCGGCATCGCCGGCATCGGTGGCCCCGGGCCCTGCGCCCTCGCGGCCTGTCGCGCGCGAACGGCTTACCCCTTGCACCGTCGAGGGGATCGCAGAGCAGCTGTTCTGCGGCACCTACTCGGTCTGGGAGAACCGGACGACCCGGCAAGGTCGTAAGATCGACCTTCACATCGTCATGGTGCCGGGCCTTGGCAATGACCTGGCGCCCGATCCGATCTTTTCGTTTGCGGGCGGCCCCGGAGACTTCGCCACCAACTCTGCCCGCGGCTGGGTCGAGGACCACCAGATCCGCGCGCACCGCGACATCGTCCTCGTCGACCAGCGCGGCACCGGCTCGTCACACCGCCTCGACTGCCGGCTGCCGAAGGACCCAGGCGACGTGCAGGCCTACTTCGAGCCGACCCTGCCGCTCACCGAGGTTCGCCGCTGTCGCGCCGAGCTCGACCAGATCGCCGATCTCACGCAGTACACCACCTCGATCGCCGCCGACGACATCGACGAGGTCCGCGCGTGGCTGGGCTACGACAAGATCAACCTCGAGGGCGGCTCCTATGGCACGCGCGCCGCCCAGGTCTACCTGCGCCGGCATGGCGACCACGTGCGCACCGCCACCCTGACTGGTGTTGCCGGGATGGAGCAGTACTTGCCGCTGTTCCATGCGCGCGACGGCAAGCGCGCGGTCGACCTCCTGTTTGACACCTGCGCCAAGACGCCCGCCTGCGCGACAGCGTTCCCCGACTTGCCGGTCGAACACGAGCGGGTGCTTGCCGGCCTCGAGCGCGAGCGCGGGCGCGCCACCGTAACCAGCCCGGTCGACAACCATCTCGTCGCCGTGACCATCCCGCGCGACATCTTCGCCGAGCAGATCCGCTTCGCGCTCTACAACCCCAACACTGCGTCGACGGTGCCCTACATCATCCATCGCGCCGCGCAGGGCGACTTCGATCCGTTCGCGCGCCTCGCGATGCTGTGGGAGCCGCTCCTCCGCAAGTTCCTCGCCTACGGCATGCACCTGTCGGTGACCTGCGCCGAAGATGTACCCTTCATCGCCCCGGGCGCGGTCGAGCCTGCGATCGCCGGCACCTACTTGCGCGGCTACCGCGTGCTGCAGCAACTCGCCGCCTGCCGGGAATGGCCGCGTGGCAACATCCCGGCCGATTTTCACCAGCCGGTCACCTCCGACATCCCCGTGCTCCTGGTATCCGGGCAGTACGATCCGATCACGCCTCCGCGCTGGGCCGATCAGGTGGCGCCGCACTTCACGCACGGCCTCCAGGTGCTCATCCCCGACGGCCACCACGGCAACGGCGGCCTGTCCCACCCGGAATGCATCGTCGGTCTTCTCGCGACGTTCATCGAGCGCGGCACCAACGCCGGGCTCGACACCTCGTGCATCGCCACCATGAAGCGCCCACCGTTCATCACCGACGCCACCGGCTTCGCGGCGCTGTTGAAGGGAGACGGGGGCTGAGAAAGCGCCTCAGCGCAGGCGGCGCGCGACGAATGCCATCGCGACGTTCGGGATCTCGATGCTGCCGCCGTGCCGATCGAGCGCGGCAGTGCCATGAGCCGGGACTGAGTCAACTCGCGCGGACTGCGTGAATGGCTGCGGCGATGTCGTCCGTGGCACAGGTGCCAGCGAGCTTGAGCCAAGTGCGCAGCGTGGGCTCGTCGTGGGTATCTTCGATCACCGCGCGGAGATCTTCCGGCATCGCGCCGAAGCAGGCTTCGTAGACGTCGATCAGCGAGCGAGCAATGCCTTGCTCGACGCCCTCCTGGACCGCTTCGCGGCGCCAGGTCTCCACGATGTCCTGGGTGTTCATGAAAAACTCCTGGTCTCGTTGGTCCGTTTTGCGGGGTCCGAGGGGATTTTCAAGCGTAAGCGTAGCAGAATCGGTAGCGCCAGGGTGCGCTCGGGCGCTTCGGCGGGCAGCGCCTTGAGTTCTGCGATCCGAACGGTCCGCAGTCCGGACGTCCGATATAGGAGCCTTTGTCGGCCTGGTGGCGTGATGCTGCTGGCGCTCAGGCTGGCGCGGGCACGCGGGGACGCCGAACGTGCTTGGAGCCAGGTGCTGAGGTGGACCCTGGTAGCAAGGGTTGTTGCGGCCATTCGAGGAACCAGACCGTGCCAGCGCGGTCGCCCGCGACGATGACATCAGCTGTAGCGGCCACGCACTGAAAGGCTGCGTCACCACGATGCGTGAGAAGACAGCGGGCGCTGGCAAGATCCCAGACCTTGAGGGAGGCGTCGCTGGATGCCGAGATAATGGACTGGCCATCGGGCGTCACTGCGCACCCCGTCACGGCCCCGGCGTGGCCGTTGAGCGTGGCAAGGACGCGGCCCGCGGTGAGGTCCCATATTTTTAGCGTACCGTCGTTGGATGCCGAGACTACGAACTTGCCGTCGGGCGTCACCGCGCATGCGCGTACCCCATCAGCATGATCGACGAGGGTAGTGATGGCACGCGCAGTGGCGAGATCCCAGATGGTGAGCGTGCCTTCTCTGGACGCCGAGACAATATGCTGCCCGTCGGGCGTTACCGCGCACGCAGTCACCGCATGGCCGTGTTTGGTGAGGATGGCGACGACATGACCATGGAAGTCCCAGATCTTGAGGGCTCCATCATTGGCTACCGAGACTACGTACTGGCCGTCCGTTGTCACCGCACATACACGCACAGAAGCAGCGAGTTCGTCGAGGGCGGCGTGGATGTGGGTGGCATTGCTGCTAAGCACTCTGGTGGTCGCGATCGCCTGTTCATAGATTATTCTCCCTTTGGCCAGCCCAGGCGGGATCGTTGCGTCCCTTGGAGTCTGGCGACCAGGGATACCGTAGGGAAGGCCCGTAACGAGGTTCCAGACCTTGAGCGTACGGTCAGCAGAGGCTGAGACCACGCTCTGGCCGTCGTGCGCTACCGCGCACGCAGTCACCCAGTCGCTGTGACCTTGGAGGGTGTTGACGACGCAGCCAGTGTCCACGTCCCAGATCTTGAGAGTACGGTCATGGGAGGCGGAGATCATACGTTGGCCGTTTGGGGTCATTGCGCACGCGTTGATACAAGCCGCATGGCTATCGAGCGTGGGGAGGGTGCGGTTAGCATCCAGATCCCAGATCTTGAGTGTGCGATCGTCGGATGCGGAGACGACGCGGCGTCCATCCGGGGTCACTGCACACGCGGTCACCCCATCGGAGTGACCTTCCAGGGTGGCGAGGACATGGCCAGAAACGAGGTCCCATACCTTGAGCGTGCGGTCGTGGGATGCAGAGACCATGTGCCGTCCATCCGGCATCACCACGCACGCGGTCACTCCGTGCGTGTGACCTTCCAAGGTTGTGAGGACGTGGCCAGAGGAGAGGTCCCAGACCTTGGGTGAGCGATCGGTGGAGGCCGAGATGATACGACGTCCATCTGGTGTCACTGCACACGCGGTCACTCCAAAGTCGTGACCTTCCAGAGTGGCGAGGGCGTGGCCAGAGGCGAGATCCCAGATCTTCAGGGTGCGGTCCCTGGAGGCCGACACCACGCGCTGGCCATCCGGAGTCACCGCGCACGTGGTCACTGCAAAGTCGTGACCTTCCAGGGTGGCCAGGACGTGACCGGATTCGAGATCCCAGATCTTCAGGGTGCGATCTGTGGAGGCAGAGATCACGCGCCGGCCGTCTGGGGTCACTGCGCATGCTGTCACTGCAAAGTTGTGACCCTCTAGGGTGGCGAGGACGTGGCCGGATTCGAGATCCCAGATCTTCAGGGTGTGGTCGTCGGAGGCGGAGACTACGCGTCGGCCGTCGAGCGTCACTACGCACGCGGCCACTCTCGCGGAGTGGCCTTCCAGGGTGGTGAGGGTGCGGCCAGTATTGAGATCCCAGATCTTCAGGGTGTGGTCGTCGGAGGCGGAGACCACGCGTCGACCGTCAGGGGTCACTGCGCAGGCATTGACCCAGCCTGAGTGACCTTCGAGTGTGCGTTCGAGTGGACTACTCTCTCGGGATGCCACATGTCGTGCGCGCAAGAACGCCGAACCATTCGGCACCGTGATCCGCGCACGGAGTTCCTGCGCGGTCCAGCCCGCTCGCCGCAAGCGATTCCAGATCAAGCTCGCGGTTTCTTTCGAGTCATTGCGTATCCAGTGCGACTCGCGGGCCAGCGCCCACGCCAGGTCGACTAGATCGTGAGCGATGACCGGATCTGGGCACCTCGCCCCAGTGTCTCTCAGCGCTTGTTCGATCACGAACACATCTGCGGCGCGAGCCCGAGCTTCCAGGTAGCCCAGGTCCGCTGCAAGCTTGTGCACGCTGGGCCAGTCGCTCACGGCGATCCGATGCGTCAGCGCGTGACGCACAGCGTACTCTCGCCGCGGCGGATCTGCGGGCGGCGGCCAGGTCGCCAGCTGGTGCGCCAGCGTCTGGTGATGACCACGGAGAGTTGCGTCGCCGAGCCGCTCGGCGATCAGCTCGCGCACCCAGTCGTGGCGGGGCCGGTAGGCTGCGCTGCCGGCCCAGGCCGCGGACTCTTCGAGGAGGAGCTGGCGTGCGTCGCGCACGAACCGCTGTTTGGCCTCGTAGTCCCAGCCGGCGAGCTCGGCCAGTATGTCGAGCGACAGCGCTTGCCTGGCGGCGCACAGGAGGCCCAGGCCTACGCGCGTTCCGGCATGCAACGCCGCGCGGTCCCAGAGCTCGCCGAGCAGTCCCTGGATGCCGCGCGGGATGCGGTCAGCGATGCGCTCGGGGGTAGACAGGTCGCGCAGGGCGTCGTGGAGCATGACGGCGTGCAGGATATTGCCGTCAGCGCGGTCGATCGCGGTTGTCACGGTCGCGGCTGGCAGGGGTGGCTGGTACTCGGGGGCGACGGCCAGCCAGAAGCCGCGCACCACGGCCTCGTTGGCCGCGGCCCATCGCGGATTGTCGAGATCGAGACGCCGCACCGGGGTGCGTGCCTCGATCCAGCCGAGGTGGGGGTAGGTCGGTCGCATCGCGCACAGGAAGTGGATGCCGGCGGGGACCACGTGTGGCAAGCAGCGCGGCAGCGGGTTGTCGCCGACGTCGGCGCGGATCTCGTCGAGGCCATCGACCAGGACCACGAGGTGCCGGTCCGCGCCGATCTGCTTGGACACCCGGCCAAGCAGATCGAATAACCGCCGCTCGGGCTTGGCCGCGGGGTCGCGTAGCGCTGGAAACGCCACCTCTATCTGGGCGGCTAGTGAACCAGCGATGACCTCGGGGTGATCCCAGTCGGCGACCTGGCGGCGGACGAAGTGATGCGGCACCACGGCGCCGGCGGCCTGGCGGCGCGCGAGCCACGCCGAGAGGAGGGCGCTCTTGCCGATCCCCGGGCCGCCGGTGACCACGACCCAGCCGGCG
>Ga0134121_10005240_pt1 | contig 10563 bp, 24 predicted proteins | sample KB301_FD_96463 | JGI IMG/M metagenome (GOLD analysis project Ga0134121, IMG submission 96463) | Terrestrial soil microbial communities without Nitrogen fertilizer from Kellogg Biological Station, Michigan, USA - KB3-0-1 | ecosystem: Environmental > Terrestrial > Soil > Unclassified ...
GGTTGGTTGTGCGGGGTTACCGAACTTGCGCCTTAATGCGCCGTTTACAATATCGCGTCGTTTTTCGGGGTTCATTTTGTCTTCTTACCTTTCTTTGGTATACCGCCTTGACGTTGAACTTCTTCACAAGCGTAAATATATCTACCCCAACCTAAAGGGGCGTTGTCGTTCACGCACTCAGAGATAATAAACGCAGCTTTCCAGATAGGGTTTTGGTTAATAACAGTTCGATCGTAAGTTGGGTCATTCATACATAGATTTGTTTCCAGTCGTTAGTATTAGCAGGGTTAGAGAACTCAAGTGTCTTCCCCACCAGATGCGGGCAACGTGACCCACAGTTGGCGGAGTCGGTCGTATTAAAACTAATCTTGAGCTTACCGTCTTTGTCACGATATGCTCGCCCTATGGCGTCCGCATAAGCACAAGCGATGTTTTTGACCTTGCCAGTGAGGTCGAGGTCTTTGCTGGCGACTTCTTTGCCTTCTTCACCGAGGAGGGAGTCTTTAATATGGCCGATGAAGATGGTGTATGGTGCAAGCATACGGAAGCGGTTGAAGTATTCGTAGAAGCAGTTGCGGAGGAAGAAGTATCCACCGCCCTTTGGGAGTTCGATAACGCTGTTGCCGCCGAAGGTCTTGCCCATGACGGATTGCTTGTATCGACGTGTCGCCTCGATTTCTGACCATGCTTCGAGTTGGTCGAGTGTGTCCACAACAAGCACCTTAGGTTTCTTCGTGGCGGATTTAATCGCATCTTCTAACTGGGCAATTTGAAGGATATTATCTAGTTGCACCTTAAAGGCGTCGACGTAGGCGGCACCGTTGGGTTCGAGTTCGACGAGGAGATAGTCCTCTAAAGCGGTGACTATAGTCGTTTTCCCAATCTTTGGCGGACCGTAGATAATCAACGTCCTTGGTGACGCTGCCTCTGCTTTAACTGGGGCTGTTGGTAGCTGTAGTGGCATTTTGTTCGCTTTCTTCTTTACAAACGATTTTCTTGCGAATTTCTTTGCGTGCGGGCACGTCAACTTCTTCTTCGACGATTTGACAAGATGGTGGTGGAGCGACAGCTTCGACTTTTAGTTCGTAGGTAAAGGCTTCTGTCTTTTCCTCGCGGAAGTAATCCATCTTGTCGCTTTGCCAAGTGTTGATATCCTTTGACCACGACCCGCCAAAACAAAGTAAAAAGGTGTTTAAAACCTCACGTGAGCAACCAGTGAGTCGAATACCATTTTCGTCTACTCTAAGGTTTGCATCAGGTGCTTTGGTATAAAAGTCGTTAATCTGAGTTTCGTATTTTGCTGTCACATAGCCCGCAATGAAGCTACATTTTTTAGTGTAACCAATATCGTAGTCTTCGTGTTGTTTTATCAGTTCAATAGCTGTCATACTTTTCCTTTCAATGGTGACCATTCGTTGTTTTGGAACATATCAGAGTGGAGGTTCGCCTCGCGGTTTTCTTTAGGCAGGTAGCAGATGTCGTAGTAGGCGCATTTGCCGTACATGGTGCATGCTTTTTTCTTCTGTGGCATGTAGTCTTGTTGGTAATGATAGAAAAACTCTTTGATCAGGGCGATAGTGTTTGTCTTCCATTCATCAAGCTGACCGGGTTTGAGATACTCTTTGTGCCGGCCAAAACACTCCTCCCACCATGCGTCCCAGCCGGTGCGAGGCTTGGCTGGCTGAGCTTTGGTGCGAATGGCGTTGATACAATAACCAGAGACCTGCTTGCCGGTGAGCTGTTCAAACGCCCACGCGTAGCCTTCGTATTGTGGCGATATGCGTTGGGAGTCGAAGTAGTAGTCACCGAGAAGGGATGTGGTCTTGTGGTCAATGATGATGATTTGGTTGTCCCAAAGGACAGGAAGGTCGATGCGGCCGGTGTAGATGACTGGGATGAATTTAGAGTCGAGCACTGCGTCCCCTAAACGCTGCTCAAGTTCAAACTCAAACAACGGCACCGCAAAGCTTAACTCAAGCATGACGTTACCGTCTTTATCTGTCATGAGGTTGAATGGCTCGACTGCGTAGCGTTGGTTATAGTGCTTAACGAGGTCGATGGCGAAGTTGAGTTGGCGGTGGTCGTCTTCTGGATTGGGGTTGTCTTTAAAGTAGGCGGCAAGCAACTCCGCTTGGTCTTGTTCGTCCATCACAGTGGGTTGTGCGTTGCGGCAGTTCTTGTATCGCCATTCGAGGGCAAGATGTATCGCCGTGCCGAAAGACAACGCTGGACGCTCGGCGGAGGGGATGCGTTTGCGGAGGTTGTTGTATTCCAGCTTGCGTGGACAAGTGGTTAACGACTCGATAAACGAATTGTCGATAAGCATTGCGCCGTCGACTAATGGTAAAGGTGGCAAGTTCACTTGGCTTCCTCTTTATAGGTAATGGCCTCTAACACTTCGTTGCAGAAGTCACGCAAGGCAATTACAGAGTCTTTGCCGTTAATACTCAAATCAACTGCTGGTGTGAAGCAGTTATCTGACGAATCGCTTGGTGCGAACAAAGTAAGGTACACGTATCCGTCTATGGCACCAGTAGCTTTCGCTACCACGTAACCAAGGTCTTTAACCATTGGCTTAATTTTGTCATATTTATTCATAACCCCAGATCCTCTAATCCACTAAGTGGCTTGTTGCTTACCTGTTCGCTTTGCTTTTCCGCCGCGAGTGCGGCTCGAAACGTCTGACCGCTGGTTCGTAGCTCCCTGATTCGGGAGACTTTCGCCCGAAGTTCCTCGTCCGAGAGAAGGTGCAGTGGTGACTGGCACAGCCCCAACAGCGGTGCCTCCATGTCCATTACCTGTTCTACCGTCGACGAAGACGAGGTTGGCGATGAAACTTCTTGCGTCTTGGACGCTGTCTGAGTTGGTGTATCCGAGTTTGGTGAGTTCATTGAATAGTTTGTCGAGCAGGATGTTGATGGTTGTTTGCTGTGCGCCGTTGATCGGGTCGACTTGCCGCCAGAAGGCTTTCTTCGACATGGGGATGTCGGCGGTGATTCGACCGTGGGTGGTTTTATCGTACTTGACCGGCAACGGCCAGGGGTTGAGGAATTCTTTTTGCATATGTGTTATAGACCAAGTGACTTGACCAAAGCGTTCAACGCCCCTTTGCGACTCTTACCCTTCGTGCGTTGTTTCTGTTGTTGCTTATACTCCTCGCCGTAGCGACCAGCTTTTTGGTACTTTGCAATGCGACGATTAGTAAGGGGACCAAGCAAGGGACAATCGTAAATAGATTGCTGTGTAACATAACGTGCATTGGATGACATTGAAATTGGCATTAGTTTGGTTCCTTTCGAGAACAGGACTCAGGAGCATCTTCTGCGCCTTCGTCTTGATCTTGGGTGTTATCGTCAACGTCACGTCCTTCGTCAGGGTCGTAGCCGAGGCGACGGATGCGCTTTTGACGTGCGTAAAGGGATTCTTCGGTGTAATGTGGAGGAAATCTGTCCATAGGTTAGTGGGGAAAATGTTTCTCGATGAGTTGGCAGCGCGGACATTTATGCCCCATGTCAATGTAAGTGCAGGTACAATGTAATGCTTCAATCTCCTCACGGGTGATGAGGATGGAGATGGTGGGTAGTTGTTCAAGCAGTGCTGCTTTTAAGTCTCTGAATTGCTCGCTCTGTCTCCTAATGTTGCGAATAGCATTAGCTGCTGTTGGTAATTTATATCCATTTTCTAATACATCGGCATCAATGTAACAAGCATCTGCATAGCAAATGTTCAGAGCCTTTTCACCTTTCATCAACGCCTCCCTCATCACAGCATTGGATTTTTGGAGTTGGTCAATTTGCTCTTTACAGTTTAGTTCGTTGACAAGTTTGGCCGATGCCATCATTTGTAAATCAACCTGAACACTATCTAATTCACGTCTTGATTCACCAAGCTTATTGCTTAAAGAAACTGATAAAGAAGTGGACTCTGATAGACGCTTAGTTTGGCTCTCGCAGTACAATTTATGCCGCTCACACATTGAAGCAAGTGTTCCATCTTCGTATCCAAACTTTAAGATGGCAGACTTAACTTCCTCCAACTCCCGCCTTGCATCGTTGAGGTCTTTGTTGTAGGCGCGGGTGTTCCACTGGTCGTGAGTCATCGCCAATCTTGATACGGGACACTTAGTATTTTCACAGCCAAGAAAACCTTCCCCATCTTCCCTGACGCAATTGTCGCAGGGAGAGGCGCAAAACGGACAAGGCTTTAACTCTGATTCGTTGATGTTCATTGTAGTAAGGTTGAGGTTTTGGTTAGGGCAGCGTTACGCTGCTGCTTGAAATCTTCCCAGTTGCTCCACAACATTCTAGCTTCGTTCTCGTCCTGTAATACTGCAATTCGTTTGGTGAATTTTAAGGCTTCCTGACATTCCCTCAACGCCTCCTTCAACTCCTCTACTTTGTCGGTGCGGGTGTAGGATGTTGTGTCTTCCATTATCCTAATCCAGCAAACTCTAGTATTAGGGGAACTTGGTTTATTGTTGGCATAAATCACTTCCGGCATTATATCTTCGTTGATGTTTAGATTTGTACCACTAGCTGACGTGTGAGGAAAGCCTTTGTCAGTCGTGTAGCCTAAGTGGTCGATTGGTTCGTTGGTGTTTGGCATGGTGGTTATTTTCCTTTCAAAATTGTTTTCCGCCAGCAATCTTTCGGGCTTCGTGCGTGTGGTCTTGGCGGGTCAAATTGAATTGAGTCTTTGCGTTGAATACTTCGTCAATGTTGTATTCGGGATGGAATCCTTTCAAGTAGTCGAAACCGCGAATAATTGCGTCAACTATTTCAACAACCGCCATCGGGTATTGTGGCAACTTGTCGTCCATCAGGTTCTTTCGTTCGCCTTCTAGCGCCTCGGATATTTCGGAGTGGATTAAGGCTAGTAGTTCGCCTTTGTTGCGCTTGATTGGCTGTTTTGTTTCCAAGTCCTGCCACCACTTCTGATTGCATATATGGATTGCGACGGCCAAGTCATCAAGCGGCGATGCAGTTGGTTCTTCGGCATCAAATAACGCGTTTGAATCTTTGGCTAAATGAAGCCCGATATGGCCGAACGAAAGGCAGCATTTCTCGCCGGTTGATTTTAATACTTTATCGCATTTCATACTCTCGCTTTCTGTGGGTGGGTTAGATACAATATAAAATTAATGTAATTACAGCGGCTAGTAAAAAAGCTAAAACCAAGCCCCCGAAAAAGAATGTCCACGACCAATTATCGGCTTGTTTGTTAAACTCTTTTTGCAACATTCCTTTTGTCCCTCTAAATGGTCTAATCATACCTTCTCCTTCCCCAAGACTTTGTGTAGAGCGGTGGCTCGTTGTTGCCATGATGAGCGCATTATTTCAATTGTAATATCAATCAATATGGCGTCGTGTGAAAGGCAATGAATATCAACTAAAGCGTTCATGTAGTCTTTCATTTGTTTTTTGGTCAATGTCTGCTCCACCAACCAGCAGATATGCAAAAGTTCAGTGTCTTTGACTTCAATTGGTGGGCTGGACAACGATGGTGATTGATGCCAACAAAGCACATTGTATCCACACATGGAGGATTCGTGAGCCATGTCTACTAACATCAGTTTCTTCGGCAAACACTTCGCGAGTAACAGTTTTAGGGATTGGGTGGTCATTCTCCACTCTCTTTCTTTTGTGAGGATATGGCGGCGTGATCAGTTAATTCTCGCAGCAACTTAGCCTCATCATCCATCATTGGGAGTTCTATTAACCAGTTGCAGTCCTTACTCTTTTCTAAATCTAAGTGCCTATCTCTGGCGACTCGAATGGCAATGGCTAGTCGTTTAAAATCTTCTAACTCCTTATTCAACGGCTCGATGATTTCGAGGATGGATTGTTTGATTGCTTGTGCAATTCTGTCATGAGGGTCACCAACAATCTCGAAATTAAGTTCGACAACTTCGATAGCTGTTTTGCGCGCAACCTCATCAATGAGTTTTGTTTGGGTGGGGGTCATAGATAATTTCTCCTCGAACATTGATCATAAGCCGCCAGTAATCCTCCGCCAATGGCACAAAGGACATATCCGGTTGTGCCATGGATGTCGAAGCCCATTGCAAGTGCATCAACGCCACCAATTAATAGTAGAAATCTCATACTCTCAAACTTTCTCCTTTGAGTTGCGGGCGTGGAGGATTGCCTGTGATGCGTCGTGAAATGGCTCTTGGTGGGGCGTGCTAAATTTCTGACCATGAGCAAACACCATATCCGCCGCCTCCGTCATACCCGCACTCCTCCACTCCACACGGGAGCCATGTTTTGCCATGGTCGGTTGAATAACGCAGCTTGCCAGTGTAAGTGACTGCATCAGACATATACCAGTAGTCAATACGACCAGCATAGTAGGGACGAAAGTAAAATCGTTCTAGCCCAACGTCGAAGATTTCACCAATGTCTTTTCCGTTATCCTGTAATAACGCCCCAACCGGCACCTCCTCTGGCTTCCAAGGACGGAGATTGGGAGTTGGTTTGATGCGGTATACCCTTGGTTCTCTGTCAAAGTTCAATTCACTAATATGTTCCCATTTTGGGCACTGGTCGGAGCCACTGTTTACTTCAACAATCTTCCCCTCACTCGCAGCTTGTACAAATGGGAGGTAGTGTTTGGCGTCGGAGAGTTTCATTTTGTTTCCTTTTGTTAGTTGTTAAATCTATACGCAAAACAGCATAATCATCAACACGGTGCCGATAATCATACCCAAGACGATGATTACTATTGCGTTGTCGTTCATAGCTTTTGCTGTCGACATTTAATTAAATGATTGCAGCCGTCAAGAGGACACTTAACCTCAATAATTCTTGCCGGAGTGTACGTGCCAGCATGGTCGTCTCTGGCTGCGGCTATTTTTGTGCCACAGTTTATACAGGTACCCTCGTACATGGTTTCCTCTGGTAATTTGCCACGATAAAGTATTTTGATGCTCATAAAATAACCTCAAAGGATGGCACTGTGCCAATCAATGCCATCGTGTTGAGGTGACTTAACCAACCAAAGCGGCCATCTGTTGCGCCTCGACCGCTTCGACGTACTGCTTCACAATCCAGCCCAGTGCTTCGACGTCCTTCGCAGCATCGCCAGTGGCGGTGAACTGCACGTCGATGAGCTTGCTGGCTTTCTTGTTGAACGCATCCACCTTGCCTTGGTCGATGATTGCTTTCGCGTTGGCGGAGTACTTCGCCGCGAGTTTCTTCGGCGTGGGTGCTTTGCGCTCACGAGCAGAGGCGTCGAACACAATCGCATTGGCCACTTCGTCGGCAATCGGTTGCAGGTCTTCGACCTTGATGCCTTTGGTGGCGACAACGCGTTCGATGAAGTCGGCTTCGCTTTCGTCGAAAGCAAGGATAGCCTTACCTTCGCTGTCTTTCTTGCCCGTATCCTTCGTCTTGCGTTCGACACCCTGCGTAGACTCTACCTTGTCGCAGAGGTTACTGCGAAACTCGGTCAAGCTGCCACGATAAACACAGTTGTTCGTGGCCTCTTCGAGACACGCTCCGATGCGCTTGGCGTTGGTGTCGAATTCCTCCACGGTTTCGGGAACCGAGAGGTTGACATTCAGACCAAGCGACTTGTATGTTTTGGTTTTCATTTTTACTTTTCTATGGGTCAAGTTAGTTAACAGACGACCCATGTTTCTGTTTCAGGGAAACTTATGCAATGCTTACCGTTCCCTGAGTCGGTAAATTAAAGGCGACTTTGCATCTTCACCTTGTCGATGATGGTGTTGCGGAGGTGTTTTCTGGCGATGTAGTAGCCATAGACGTCCAATGCGGCGAGGGTTTCGTTAAGAGTCTTGCGCCATAAGATGATGCGACCAGTTTCGCTATACGCGTAGTGTCGCTTATCGCCAATGGTGCTGCGCAAGATAACACAAGGTTTGTTAAGTCTCGCCATAGAAGAACTCCTGAATGATGTGGGTTAGGGTGTAATTTTCCGTCGGTGAAAGCACGGCACTATCGAGTGCCTTGGCAAGACCGTCTTTGTCGGTGGAGAACAGCTTCACCTCAACAAACGGCTTGCCGTTGATGGTCTTCGATGTGAGGGTGATGGATTTTTCGGTATTCATACCATCTTTTTATACTTGGCAATCTTATCGTCCAACAGACGAATCTCATTCATCTTCTGGTCACGTTCGAACTCAAGATTCTTCACTTCTTCACGAATGATCTTTTCTGCGTCGAGAATTTTATTATAAGACGAAGTAACGGACGCAATAGCAGGTACTCGTGGCTTGTATACTGGGCTTCTTACACCCGGATGTGCTTCTGCATAATGCGTACGCAATACAGCAGGGCTGGTGCCAGTGCAGACAACGTGACAGATGCGACATTTAAATTCTTTCATAAACACTCTTTCATCAAAACATCCGGTGGGCATACTTTCCTCCCCCACCTATACTGAAACATCCCTTTTCTTGTCATGCGCTTAATATGTCCACTAAAACCAAAGTGACCAACAGGCGGGAAAAGGTGTGCCGCGTTGTTGGTCACATCCGCTTCTACGTGGCGATTCGGTTCCTCCGAGCCACGGAGCGGAAGATTGAGCTGAAATGTGGCGTTCTTCATAGGAACCACACTATTTGCAAAGGATGCGACACATGTTGTTTGTCCAGTTATGGTAACCAACCGGATCAACGCTCGGTGGGCAATAACGCCGACCGAGGAAAGAGATGAACGGGAGCGATAAGCACTTCGAGTTGTCGCTGGGCGACTTCCTGCCAGTAAGTATCTTATCACTACCACTGGATCGTTGCTCCCGTTCAAAATCAACCCACGCATGAGTGATTGTATTCATACATACTCTGCGTGGGTTTTCAGTGGGAATCATCACGCCATACGGACGTGATCGTGAGTTCTCGCACCTAAAAATGGCACTAGCGATGCTGTTCACGGTAGCCGATGGCAGGTGGTTGTCTGTCGTTTGCCACGCAGCTTTATGAACCTGCTGCCCCGTGGATGGAACGATCGCTAGTGCGAAAGTGGCTAGGTAAATTAGCGACCTAGCGCGCATAGGTACGCAGATAACGTCCGCAACCTTCGACGGCATCTTTAATGTCTGTATGCTAGACAAATTCATGCTGATAACTCCTGCCATAGCCAGTCCAAGGTGGACTCTTTCTCGACATTGACCAACCTCGGCTTCCTTGAAAGCTGTTTCTCCTGCTTATCCGCTTTGAACCAGTCAAGATGCCCACGGAACAGAGAGTCATCTTCTCTAACGATGAAGCACTCAATTCCATTTGTGGCAATCAGTTTGCCACGACTATTCGGCACACCTACAATCTCGCCTAACTTTGGCTCCGCCAAACGCCATTCGCCGCTTTTCGGTATTGGCATGCGATAATGACGAAAGAAGGCTAGAACGGAGGGAAAGGTTGAAAGTTCGCCAATATGCGCCATTGGCTCGGATGAGGATGCTAATATGACATGCGCCTGATTCATTTTGCTGGCCAAAGCATATCATTGCCTTTGCTGGCAATCAAGGATTATTTTCATCTATATTTCATTGAATATCAGCATCTTATGCTTTATATATCGGATATATGCTCTGCTCATTAGCCATGCTTCTATCTTCCAAATTCCACCTTTCCTCCTTGCACCCCTCCTCCCTCCCTGCTATGCTTATGCTCTATGGACAAATCATGCTTACCACGTCGGGATTTAACTGAAACTGCTTTTCGCAAATACGAACATGTTATTGCTCGTGGCTGTGTTGAGGACTTTGAACACGATACTGGAGCGATGTCTGCGTATACGTTTATTGCTCGGTTCAACGATGCTAAGCTAGGTTTCCGTCGGTATGGTTATGAGTCCAAAGCGATACCAGAGGACGCTGACGTGACGCTCGTACAAGCAAAGCCAATTAGCGAGTTTTGTGTTTACATCTTCAACCACGCACGAGCGAAGAAAGGCATAGCATTGCCCATCACGCGTGAGAAATACGACGAACGCACAGGGCAATACAAGACAAGGCTATTGTCTGTGCCATTCGAACTGCCGTTGGACATTGAACTACTCACCACATTGGTCTCCCTGATGCGACAGCAAAAGCTGATGTGTGACCTTGTTGTGAAGGTCTCCAGTAATGCTGACGCTGCTGTGCTCAACGCCTTCTCGCAGGAACAACCCGACGATATCGCCTACCTATTCGTGGACAAGATTGACGACACAAAATACTCTCTATACAACACCATCAAATAGTGGCGTTCCTTTGAAGAACCAGACCTACGCAACATGTCACCGCCAATGGTGCTAACCCAAAGGCGGCGAATCTTTGCATATCTGCTTTGCACAATGCTATGCCATCTTTTGCTGGCAAGGGCTACGCAAGGTGGAAAAAGGGTAGCATTCCACCTAGGGGGCATCCTCATCGCCCTGCCCTTCGATTTGCCAACGTCCCAGACTTAACGACTCTCTCCAGACTTAAACCTCAGAATGCTTATATAGACTTTTTTTTTTTTTTTTTTTTTTTCTATGTAACTCCCCTTGGCCTTAAAATAGGTTATGATTTGGGGCCATTTTAGAAAGATTCCTTTTTTTTACCTTTTTCTAAATGTCA